>Ga0209810_1002093_pt1 | contig 25506 bp, 16 predicted proteins | sample Coa_R1_7_FD_187159 | JGI IMG/M metagenome (GOLD analysis project Ga0209810, IMG submission 187159) | Surface soil microbial communities from Centralia Pennsylvania, which are recovering from an underground coalmine fire - Coalmine... | ecosystem: Environmental > Terrestrial > Soil > Unclassified... | reverse complement strand
TGTACCAGTCCGGCTGCCCGGTCGCGGTGTAGCTGTAATACGTGACGAAGGCGTTGCCCGAGGCGCCGACATCCACCTGGATGCCGGTGCCCGACTGCGTCGGGTCGTAGTAGGTGCCGCGGTAGGGGTAGATCGGGTCGAGCTTGAAATTCGCGTACTGCGGGTTCGGGGGGTAGACCGGATCGGCGAGCGCAGACACGGCCGGCGCAAGCGTCATCACGAGCAGGATCGAGAGGCGGATCAGCGGCGACATTCCATTCTCCTTGCCGTTTGGCGGAAGCGATGTCCGCATATTGAACCGGCGGTCCACGGCGGCGTCAACGGCCCCGGCACTGGCCCCACCGCACCCCGCCGTTGCGGCACAATAGGCGTCCACTGCGGGGATGCCGCTCATGTCCGATCTGCTCGCGAAGCTCTACCCCGATCACCTGCGCACGCTCACGGCCCGCGCCGACGCGGCATTGGCGCGCGGGGGTTTCGACCATCTGCTGATCGCCGCCGGCGTGCCGCGTCTGCAGTTCCTCGACGACCGGCCGTATCCGTTCGCGGTCAATCCGCATTTCAAGCACTGGCTGCCGGTGACCAGGGCGCCGGGCTCCTGGATCGCGTACACGCCGGGGCGGAAACCGAAGCTCGTCTATCTGCAGCCGCGCGATTACTGGCACGTGGTGCCGGAGGCGCCGGCCGGCTACTGGGTGGAGCATTTCGACATCGTCGTCGTCCGCGAGCCGGCGGACGCGCGTGCGCACCTGCCGGCGGCGCGCGCGGCGATCCTCGGCGAGAACGACGCCGCGCTCGGCGAGATCGTGCCGAACAATCCGCCGGCGCTGCTCGACTACCTGCACTGGCATCGCGCCTACAAGACCGACTACGAACTCGCCATGCTGCGCGTGGCGAACAAGCTCGGCGCGCGCGCACACCGCGCGGCGGAAGCGGCGTTCCGCGGCGGCGCCTCGGAGTACGACATCCACATGGCGTATCTGCGCGCGGTGCACGAAACCGAGCACGAGCTGCCGTACGGCAACATCATCGCCCTCAACCAGCACGGCGCGGTGCTGCACTACACCGATCTGCAGCGCGCGCCGCCGGCGCACGCGCATTCGTTCCTGATCGACGCCGGCGCGAGCTTCCACGGCTACGCCTGCGACATCACCCGCACCTACGCCGGCGCCGAGTCCGACGAATTCCAGGCGCTGATCGAGGCGGTGGACGCGGCGCAGCGCGGCATTGTGGAAAAAGTGAAAAGTGGACAGAGCTACCCGGCACTGCACCTGCACGCCCATCACGTGCTGGCGGAGATCCTGCGCGCACACGATTTCGTGCGCATGAGCGCCGAGGCCGCCGTCGCCGAGGGCGTCTCCAGCGTGTTCTTCCCGCACGGCCTCGGCCACCTGCTCGGCCTGCAGGTGCACGACGTCGGCGGCCTGCAGCAGGACGAATCCGGCGGCACCCGGCCACGGCCGCCGGGGCATCCGTACCTGCGTCTGACCCGCACCGTGGAACCGCGCATGGTGATGACGATCGAGCCCGGCCTGTATTTCATCGACCTGCTGCTCGCCGAGCTCAAGGCCAAACCGCAGGCGAAGTGGGTGAACTGGGACCGGGTCGAACGCTTCCGCCGCTACGGCGGCATCCGCATCGAGGACGACGTGGTCTGCACCGAGGACGCGCCGGAGAATCTCACGCGCGACGCCTTCGCGCACCTGTGACGCCGCGCGATGACGCCCGCCGCGCTCGAACGCGAACTGACCTGGCTCTACGAGCTGACCCTGCCGCTCGGCGTCGAATCGGTGCTGGTGACCCGCGCCGAGAGCCTCGATGCGCTGCTGCCGGCCTCGGCCCGCCGCCCCGCCGAGCAGTTGCTGGTGCGCTGCGCGGACGACCAGGCCGAGATCGCGCTGTACCTCGCCGACGAGGTGCTGCAGCGGCTGGCGCGCGACGATCCGCGCGTGGCGCTGCACGACGGCAACCTGCAACCGTTCCTGCACGCGCTCGAGGGCGTGAGCCATTTCGTCTGCCTCGCCTGGAACGCCCAGTTCGACCGCGAGGTGAGCGCGCTCGAACTCGAATTGCAGGCCGAGGTGGACAAGTTCCTGCTCTGCCACGCGCTGCTCGAACGGCAGGGCGCGGCCGATCCGCGCGCGTTGATCGCGCGCCTGTTCGACGCGGTCCGCTACGATCCGGCGCTCGCCGAATCCGAGCGCTGGCGCTATCTCACCGCGAGCGAGTACGCGCGCCGCTACTGGCTACGCCTGGCGCCGCGGCTCGGCGTGCCGCGTGAACGCGAGCCGCTGGTGCGCGAGCTGCGGCGTTTCTACCGGCTGTCCGCGTCGGGCAAGCTGCTGCACATCGGCGGCGGCTAGCCGCCGCGCCTGCGCGCGGCACGGGGAATTCCCGTGCGATAATTCGCCATGAAGCGCCGTCGCCGCGGCGCGCGTGTCGTTCCCAAGGAGCCGGGTCTCCGGCAAGTCCGCCGTGATCGCAAGTCCCCCGATTCGCAACGCCGCCCGACCGTGGCGGCACCTCGCTTTCCTCGCCGCGATCGGCCTCTGCGCGCCCGCCGTCGCCGACGTCGCGCCGCCGGCGGCCGCGACCCAAGCCGCCGCGCCGGCGCCGGCGAAGCCGCACGCGCCGACCAAGACGAAGCCGCCGGCGCACGATCCGAAGGCCGCGCGCATCCTCGAATTCCCGGGTCTCGGCGAGGTGACGGTGTACGCGCCGTCGGGCGAGGCGCGCGGGCTCGCGCTGTTCGCCTCCGGCGACGGCGGTTGGAACCTCGGCGTGTGGGACATGGCGCAGACCGCCGCCGAGCTCGGCTACTGGGTGGCCGGCTTCAGCACGCCGGCGTTCCTGAAGACGATCGAGTCCGGCAACGCCGCGTGCAGCGACGCCGCCGGCGCGCTCGCCGAGCTCGGCGACCGGGTGCAGGCCGCGCTGCACCTGCGCGCCGCGTTCCGGCCGGTGCTGATCGGCTACTCCTCCGGCGCCACCATCGCCTACGCCGCCATGGCCCAGGCCGGCGACGCGCGCTTCGGCGGCGCGCTGACGCTCGGCTTCTGTCCCGACCTGATCGTGCACAAGCCGTTCTGCGCCGGCGCCGGCCTCACCGCCAGCAAGCAGACCCGGCCGCCCTACGGCGTCGTGTTCAACACGGTGCCGGCGGTCGGCGCGCCGTGGATCGTGCTGCAGGGTGAGATCGACCAGGTCTGCCACCCGCCGGAGACGATGGCCTTTGTGGAAAAAGTGAAAAATGGAAAATTGGTCAGCCTGCCCAAGGTCGGCCACGGCTTCGGCGTGCCGCGCAACTGGATGCCGCAATACCGCGCCGGCCTGATCGAGCTGCGCGACGCCGCCCGCCCGACGGACGTCGCCGGGCGCGGCCGTTGAGCCGAGCCCGCGTCGCACCGCCATGAACGACATCGCATCCGCCTCTGCGCCGCCCGCCGCCTCCGGCCGCTACGCGCGCCTGCGCTGGCTGCTGCCGCCGGCGTTCCTCGCCCTGACCGCCTGGCTGCTGTGGCGCGAGATCGGCGAACTGCCGCTCGCCGACATCCAGCGCACCCTGCTCGAGGTGCCGACCCTGCCGGCGCTCGGCGTGGCCCTGCTCGCGCTGGCGAGCGTCGTGTTCACCGGCACGATCGATTTCCTGATCGCGCGCTGGCTCAAGCTCGGCCTCCACGCGCGCGACTATTTCCGCCTCGCCTTCGTCGCCAACGGTCTGGCGAACACGCTCAATCTGTCCGGCGCGATGGGCGCGAGCGTCCGCCTGATGGGCTTGAGCTCGCTCAAGGTGCCGCTGTCGCGCGCCGCGGCGCTGATCGGCATGCAGGCGCTGTCGCTGCTGTCGGGGCTGTCGCTGCTCGTGATCCTCACCCTCGCCACCAGCTCGCTGCCGCTCACCAGCGGCACCGTGCAGCGCTGGGTCGCGGCGGCGGTGCTGCTGCTCGCCGCGCTGTATCTGCCGCTGTACCTGTATCTGACCAGCCGGCGCGCGTTGATGCGCTGGCTGCCCGCGGACGCCGGCGTGCCGCCGCTGCGCCTGAAGCTCGAGCTCACCGTGGTCTCGTTCCTCGACTGGCTGCTCGCGGCGGCGACGCTGTACGCCTGCCTGTATCTGTCCGGCGAGCACGTCAAGCCCGGCCTGCTGCTCGGCGCGTTCGCCGGCGCCGGCGTGCTCGGCCTGGTGAGCCAGGTGCCGGGCGGGCTCGGCGTGTTCGACGGCTTGATCCTGCTCGCGCTCACCGAGGCCGGCCACGACAAGGCGGCGGTGGTCTCGGCGCTGATGTTGTTCCGCATCGCCTACTATCTGCTGCCGCTGCTCGGCGCGCTGTATCTCGGCTCGGAGATGCTCACCGCGCGGCTGCCGCTGCTGACGCGGCTGCGCGCGCGCCTCGGCGGCCATCCGCTGTTCGGCCTGCTCGGCCTGCCGGCGATGCTGCTCGCCGATCTCGGCACGCGCCTGCTCGCCGTGCTCACCTTCGGCGCCGGCGCCATGCAGCTCGCCTCGGCGGCGATTCCCTCGGTCAGCGAGCACGTCGAGGTGGTGCGCGCGCATCTGCCGATCCTCGCCGTGGAAAGCTCGAACTGGTTCAGCGTGCTGTCCGGCGTGCTGCTGCTCGGTCTCGCCCGCGGCATCGACGGCCGCCTGCGCATCGCCTACCGCGTGGTGCAGTGGCTGCTGGTGCTGAGCGCCGCGCTCGCCGTGACCAAGGGCCTGCACTTCGGCGAGGCGCTGTTCCTGCTCAGCGTCGCCGCGCTGCTGCGCACACGCAAGCGCGTGTTCGTGCGGCGCGCGATGACGCTCACCTCGGCGACCACGCTCGGCTGGTACGCCGGGCTGCTCGTCTGCGTGGTGGTGTTCTTCGCCATCGGCGTGGCGCAGGTGCTGGGCGACGATTCCTTCGACCTGTTCTACTTCGGCTACGGCGAGCACACCTCGCGCATCGGCCGCGGCCTGGCCGCCGCCGCGCTCGGCGTGGCGCTGTATCTGATCTGGCAGGCGTTCGCGGTCAAGCGCCCGCACCTGCGGCTGCCGGATCCGGCCGAACTCGAGCGCGCGCGCGCGCTGTACCTGCGCCATGGCGGCGGCGAGTTCGCGCATCTGACGTTCATGGGCGACAAGCACCTGTTCTGGGCCGCCGACCATCAGGCGGTGATCGCCTACGGTTGCATCCGCGATCGTCTGGTCGCGCTCGGTTCGCCCTGCGGCTCGGATGCCGGCATCGACCGCGCGATCCTCGACTTCCGGCATTTCGCCGACGCCCAGGACCGCGTGCCGGTGTTCTACGAGGTGCTGGAGCCGGATCTGTCGCGCTACCACGACCACGGCTTCGATCTGTTCAAGCTCGGCGAGCTCGCGCTGATCCGGCTCGCCGAGTTCTCGCTCGCCGGCAAGCGCTGGGAGGACCTGCGCCAGGCGTGCAACCGCGCCGACAAGGAACGCCTGCGCTTCAGCATCGCCGAGCCGCCGTTCGACACCGCGCTGCTCGGCGAGCTGGAGCGCGTCTCCGACGCCTGGCTCGCGGACAAGGGCGGCGACGAGAAAGGCTTTTCGCTCGGCCGGTTCGATCCGGCCTATCTCGCCTGGAGTCCGCTCGGTCTGGTCCACCGCGACGAGGAGCTGATCGCGTTCGCCAACCTGCTGCCACCCTACGGCCCGAACGGCCACGCCAGCGTCGATCTGATGCGGCACGTGGCCGACGCGCCGCGCAGCACGATGGACTTCCTGTTCGCCAAGGTCATGCAGTGGGCCAAGGAACAGGGCTATCCGATCTTCAGCCTGGGCATGGCGCCGCTGTCGCGCGTCGGCGACAACCCCTACGCGCGCGTCAACGAACGGCTCGCCGCGCTGCTGTTCCGCTACGGCAACCGCCTGTACAACTATCAGGGCGTGCGTCAGTACAAGGACAAGTTCAAGCCGGAATGGATCGGCGCCTATCTCGCCTATCCGCGCGGACTGTGGGTTCCGGGCCTGCTGATCGACATCGCCGCGCTGGTGTCGGGCGGCTACCGGCGGTTGCTGGTCGGCGGATAGCGTCAGCCGCGCGCCGCCGGCAGCGCCGCGGCGATGCCCGCGCCGAGCCGCGCGTAGTCGCCGTTGTAGTGATGCCCGCCGGGCAGCACGAGTTCGCGCACGTTCGGCCGGCCGACGAGTTTGAAGCAGTAACTGTCGTCCTCCTCGCTGCCGTGCACGCAGATCACCGGCACCGCGGTCCGCGCGATCTCGGGCGCGATCGGCAGCGCGCCCTCGTGGTGGGTCGAGCCGAACCAGTCGCCGACGTGGATCTCGAACACGGCCTCGGGATCCGGCGAGATCAGCACCTGCGCGGCGATGCGCGCGCGCGCCTCCTGCGGCAGCCGGTTGATCGCCACCGGCGCGAGTGCGGCGCCGAAGGAATAGCCGATGACGACGAAATCGGCGTCGGGATGCGCCGCGCCGTAGTGGCCGATGATGCGCGCCAGCGCGTCGGCGGCTTCCTCGGGGCGGCGGGTCTGCCAGAAGAACTTGAGCGAGTTCAGCCCGACCACGGCGATGCCGCGCCGCGCCAGTTGCTCGGCCACGCCGATGTCGAGCCCGGCCCAGCCGCCATCGCCGGTGAGGATCACGCCGATGCGCGGGGCTACCGGCGCCTGCGCCGGCACCTCGATCAGCGGCAGGTCGGCGACCGCGGGCGGCAGCGCGGGCGCGCTCCGCGCCGGCGCGGTGACCGCGGCGACCGCGGCGACCAGCGCGGCGCCCGGCGGCGGCGCCGGCGTGAGTATACTTTTCAGCGGCGCCGGCAGGGACTGCAGCAGGCTGTCGTTGCGCGCGCCCGGCGCGAACGGCAGCGGCCGCCAGGGATTGGGCAAGCGGCGCACGGCGATCACGCGGAACGTGCCGTTGCCGTCGGCCGCGGTGACCGCGCCGGCGTCGCCGGCGCAGATCGGCTTGCCGAGCCGCAGGCGCGCGTCGAAACCGAGCGTGACCAGCGCGGCGAAGGTGCCCTTCGGCGCATGCGCGTCGAGCGCATAGGCGAACGTGGCGCCGGCACCGTCGCCGATCAGCACCGGATAGAGGTAGCTCCTGAGGTTCTGGTTGCGCTCGATCCAGTGCGTCATTTCCTCGAAGTGTCCACCGGGAAACGCGCACTTCTCGTCGATCGCCTGCAGGCGCTTGAGGTAGGCCGGCAGATCGACGCCGATGACGAACGTGCCCGTGTCGCGCAGGGCCTCGGCCAGCGCCTCGGCGCGCTCATCCCAGCCGTCGCGATCCGAGATCAGCACCGCGGCGCGGGCGGGCTCGCCCGCCGGCACGCCGACATGGACCTCGCCGAACAGGCCGAAGCGCACCGGCACGGTGGCGGCCTCGGCGAAGCCGCCGATCCACGTCGGAACCACGAGCGAGCCCAGCAGGACGCCCAGCGCGCGAACCAGGGCCGGACTCATGCGCGCTGCGCGTCCTTCGACCTCGTCGTGCGGTTCGTGGCGGCGTTCCGCGCGCGCCGCGCGTCGGCCATCAACGCCTCGATCTCGTCCGGATCGCGCGGCACGCCAAGGGTGAGGATCTCAGGCTCGCCGCGGGTGACGACCACGTCGTCCTCGATGCGGATGCCGATACCGCGCCATTTCGCCGCCACGCCCCTGGCGTCCGGCGCGATGTACAGGCCGGGTTCGACCGTCACCACCATGCCGGGCTCGAGCTCGCGGAATTCGCCGTCGATGCGGTAATCGCCGACGTCGTGGACGTCGAGGCCGAGCCAGTGCCCGGTCTTGTGCATGTAGAACCGGCGGTAGCTCTGCTCGCGCAGGTTGCGCGCGACGCTGCCCTTGAGCAGACCGAGCCGGATCAGCCCCGCGGTGATCGCGCGCACGGCGGCGTCGTGATAGGCCCCGAACGGCCGTCCGGCGCGGACTTCGGCGATCGCGGCGTGTTGCGCCGCGAGCACGACGTCGTACAGCGCCCGCTGTTCGGCGCTGAAGCGGCCGTTGACCGGGAACGTGCGCGTGATGTCGGACGCGTAGCACTGGTACTCGGCGCCGGCGTCGATCAGCAAGAGCTCGCCGTCGTTGAGCGGGGCGTCGTTGGCGCGGTAGTGCAGCACGCAGGCGTTGGCGCCGCCGCCGACGATCGGCGGATAGCTCGGCACCGCGCCGTGGCGGCGGAACTCGTGCAGCAGTTCGGCCTCGATCTCGTGCTCGTTCATGCCCGGCCGCACCGCGCGCATCGCGCGCAGATGCGCCGCCGCCGCGATCTTCGCCGCGCGGCGCATCAGGCGCAGCTCGTTGCGGGTCTTGTACAGGCGCATGTCGTGCAGCACGTGGCCGAGCGAGACGAACTCGTGCGGCGCGCGCGCGCCGCGCCTGATCTGGCCGCGCACGCGGTTGACCCAACCGATCAGCTTGATGTCGAACTCGGTGTCGCGGCCGAAGTGGTAGTAGACCCGCGAGCGCCCCTCGATCAGGCCCGGCAGGATGTCGTCGATGTCGCTGATCGGGAAGGCGTCGTCCATGCCGTAGTCGCGGACCGCGCCCTCGGGGCCGGCGCGCGCGCCGTCCCAGGCTTCGCGCTCCGGGTCGCGTTCGCGGCAGAACAGGATCGCCTCGCCGTGCTCGCGTCCGGGGATCAGCGCCAGTACCGCGTCGGGTTCGGGAAACCCGGTGAGATAATGGAAATCGCTGTCCTGCCGGTACGGATAGGGGCTGTCGTTGTTGCGCACGCGCTCCGGCGCCGCCGGCACGATGCAGATACCCTCGTCGCCGATCTGCCGCATCAGTTGCTTGCGGCGGCGCGCGAATTCCTTGCGTTCGATCATGGGCAAAAGACGAGAACCTGTCTCAAAATCGTCGCGAGCGAAGACGGATTGCGCGCCGCCGGAGCGCAGGAACCGGAGTTTACTGGTAGTAAACGAGGATTCCGAGCACCGCCGGCGCGCGAGCCGTCGAGCGCAGCAGATTTTGAGATAGGTTCAAGTGAGGTCGCGGATGGCACGGGCCGGCCGCACAGCCGCCGGCGCGCCGGCGCGCCGTGCTCGTCGCCGCTGGCCGTCGCCGGAATCAATGCAGCGTCGCCCGCGCGCCGGCGCTGAACTCGGTGTGCAGCAGGAGCACACCCACGCGCACGAATTCGATCACCTCCGCGAGCGCGGTTTCGTCCTCCTCGGCGTCGGCGTATTCGAAGCGCGTGGCGGCGATCGTGCCGAAATCGCGCAGGATCTCGGTCGCGTCCGCCGACAGGCCGCGCCGCGGGCCGATGCCGGCGAGCCCGAGCCCGCCGAGGAATCCGCGGCACCATTCCACCAGGGCGTCAGCGCGCGCGTTCAAGGCGCTGTCCGCGCCGGGCAGCAGCGGCTCGAAACGGCATTCCGGATCGCGGAGCGCGGCGGCGCAGTCCTCGTACACGCGGGCGAGATCCGGGTACAGCGGTTCGAGCGTCGGATCGCTCTCCAGCTTCAGCGCCGCAAGCCAGGACTGCGCATCCGCGCTGCCGCCGCCGCACAGATAGCCGGTGAGCGAACCGTGCAGGTCGCTCGCGCCCACGCCGAAACGCAGACGGCTCAGCATCTCGCCGAGCTCGGCGTGGGTGAGGCCGGAAAACGGGCTGCGCGACATGACGGCATGAGCGATCTGCAGGCGGCCGCATTTTACCAGCGGACGGCACGGAAGGCGCGGTGCCGGCTCGACCACGTGCCCATTGCCTGCCATCCGCGCCCGCGCCTATCATCGACTTTCCGCCACGGGACGGCGCGGCGCCCGCCGGCGGCAGGCGCGACGCGGAACCGTGCCGGCAACGGCGGGCCCGGCGCCGCCGCGACTGGCGGTGGCGCGGGCGTTTCGCAGCGGGGGTCGCGCTTCGATGGCAAACCGGTGGGCCGCGCGTGGACTGTGGCTGCTCGCGCTCCTGGCGAGCGCGGCGCCGGCGAGCGAGCGCCGCTATTACTTCGACGTCGTCGATCGCGACCACGCGCTGGCCTCGCACACGATCAACGCCCTGCTGCAGGATCACGTCGGCTATCTCTGGATCGGCACGCAGGGCGGTCTGGATCGATACGACGGCTACCGCTTCCGGCGGTTCGAGCACGTCGCCGGGGAAAGCGCCTCGCTGCCGGAAAGCTTCGTCACCGCGCTGGCGGAGGATGGCCGCGGCCGGATCTGGATCGGCAGCGCCACGCGCGGGCTGGCGGCGCTCGATCCGGCCAGCGGTCGCGTGGTCGCCCGCTCGCAGATCGGCGGCGCGCAGAGTTCGCCGCGCGATGCGATCGGCGCGCTGCGGCTCGATCCGCGCCGCGGGCTGTGGATCGGCACCGGCGCCGGCGTCGAGCTGATGGATCTCGCCAGCGGTGCGCGCCGCGAGCTGCTGCACTGGCGCGCGGACCCCAGCAACGCGACGTTCGATCTCGACCTCGCCGCCGACGGCAGCGTCTGGATCGCCGCCGGCAACGGCCTGTGGCGCATCGCACCGGGCGCGGACTCGGCGCAAGCAGTGGCGGCGCACGATCTGCCGCTCGCGTTGGCCGTGCTCGCCCGCAGCAATGGCGAAGTCTACGCCGGCGGCAACGACGGTCTGTACCGGATCGACCTCGCGCACAATCGGGCGCAACGGCTGTGGTCGGCGCCGGGCGCGCGGCCGGTGCCGGTGCGCGCGCTGGTCGAGGATCGGCAGGGACGCCTGTGGCTGGCATTGTTCGGCGCCGGTCTCGCCATCTATCAACCGGGCGACGGCACGGTGCAGACGCTGCATCGCGATCCGCTGATGCCGGGCGCGCTGCCGGACGATTTCATCGCCCGCCTGCTGCTCGATCGCTCCGGCCTGCTGTGGGTCGGCGGCGACATCGGCGGGCTCGCCGTCACCGCGCCGGCGGGCGCGCAATTCCGCTACGTGACCGATCCGTCGCCGCTGCGCAACGGCATGAGCAACGACATCCGCGCCATCGCCGAGGACGGCAAGGGACGGCTCATGCTCGGCACCGACGGCGACGGTCTGAAACGCTACGATCCGGCGCGCGACAGCTTCGAGTACTTCGACGAGATTTTTCCCGCCGTCGCCGCGGCCGGGGAGCCGTTGCCGACCTGGCACGTGTTCGCGTTCGCGGATGCCGGCGGCGACAAGCTCTGGGTGGCCAGCAATCATGGCGCGTTCCTGTTCGATCCGGCCAGTCGCAAGGCCAGCGCCGTGCCGGTGGACGCCGAACACGGCAACGGTCTGCCGCAGGCGTACGTGCGCAGCGTGCTCGGCGCGCGCGACGGCAGCGTCTGGTTCGGCACCTACGATCGCGGCCTGGCCCGCTGGCAGCCCGGCGCCGGTGCCGCGGCCGGGCGTTGGGAAACCTTCCGCCACCAGGCCGGCCGCGCCGACAGTCTGGCGCACGATCGCGTGCTCGCGCTGTGCGAGGACGACGGCGGCCGCATCTGGATCGGCACCGCCGACGGCCTGTCCGTCTACGACCCGGCGCGGCGCGCACTGCGCACGTTCCGCCACGACGACGCCAACCCGGATTCGCTCACCGACAACCTGGTGCGGTCGCTGTACCAGAGCGGCGACGGCGCATTGTGGATCGGCACCCAGAGCGGCCTCGATCGCGTCGACGTGTCCGGCGCCGACACGATCCGCTTCCGCCACTACGCCACCCGCAACGGCCTGCCCGGCGGCACCGTGCTCGGCATCCTGGAGGACGCGCACCACAATCTGTGGATCAGCACCAACGCCGGCGTGGCCACGTACAATCGCGCGCTCGGCGCGTTCCTGTCGTTCGCCCTCAAGGACGGCTTGCAGGGCGCCGAATTCAACGCCGGCGCCGCGTTTCGTCGCGCCAACGGCGAGCTGGTGTTCGGCGGTCTGCACGGCATCAACCTGTTCCAACCCGACGCGGTGGCCCACAACACCTACCTGCCGCCGGTCGTCATCACCGGCGTGACCGTGGGCGACCATGCGTTCGCGATGCCGCCCGAACAGGCGCTGACCGTGGCGCAGGAACAGCGCGTCGTCCGGTTCGACTTCGCCGCGCTCGACTTCGCCGCGCCGCAGCGCAACCGCTTCGCCTATCGGCTGCAGGGATTCGATCCCGACTGGATCGATGCCGGCACGCGGCATACCGCGACGTACACCAATCTGCCGGCGGGCACGTATCGCTTCGAGGTGCGCGGCAGCAATGCCGATGGCGTGTGGAATCCCGAGGCGACCGCGGTCGCGCTCACCGTGCGCGCGCCGTGGTGGCTGCGCGGGCCGATGCAGACGCTGTACGGCGCGTTGGTGCTCGCGCTGCTGGCGGCGCTGTGGATCGGCTACCGGCGGCGGCGGCAACGCGAATTGCACCATCACCGCGAGTTGCGCGAACGCGAAGACCGCCTGCGTCTGGCGCTGTGGGGCTCGGGCGACGAATTCTGGGACTGGGACGTGCCGGGCGGTCGCATCCATCGCATCGTCGCCGATTCGGCGCAGGGCGGGCAACGCACGGAAACCCTGGCACTCGCGGAGTGGCGACAGCGCGTGGTGCACCCGGAGGATCAGGCGCGCGTGGAAACGCTGCTGCGCGAGCACATCGACGGCCAGCGCGATCACTTCGAGGCCGAATACCGCCAACGCAACGAGCGCGGCGACTGGAGCTGGGTGCTGGCGCGCGGCAAGGTCGCCGAGCGCGACGCCGACGGCAACGCCGTGCGCGTGTGCGGCACCGCGCGCGACGTCACCGCGGCACGTCTGGCCGAGGCCGATCGGCGCATCGCCAGCGAGGTGATCGACAGTATGAGCGAGGCGGTGAGCGTGACCGACCTCGAGTTCTGCTTCGTCTCGGTCAACCGCGCCTTCACCCGCATGTTCGGCTACAGCGAAACCGAGGTGCTCGGCCAGCCGGTGACGATCCTCAACTCCGCGCAGCATCCGCCGCGGCACTATCTCGCCATGCGCGAGGCGTTCCTGTCCACCGGCCACTGGCACGGCGAGCTTTGGCAGCGCCGCAAGAACGGCGAGGAATTCCTGAGCTGGGTGGAAGTGAGCGAGGTCAAGGACGCCGCCGGCCGCCGCACGCACTTCGTCAGCGTCACCAACGACATCACCGAACGCAAGCGCGCCGAGCAGGAGCTGCGTTATCTCGCCAACTACGACACGCTCACCGGCCTGCCGAACCGCGCCCTGCTCGGCGAACGCCTGGCGCATGCGGTGATCCGCGCGCGCCGCACCGGGCGGCGGGTGGCGGTGCTGTTCCTCGACATGGACCGCTTCAAGCACGTCAACGATTCGATGGGCCACGCCATCGGCGATCGCGTGCTCAAGGCGGTCGGCGAGCGTCTGCGCGCGAACGTGCGCGAAGGCGCGACGGTGGCGCGCCTCGGCGGCGACGAATTCACCGTGGTGCTCGAGGACATCCTGCACGCCGACGAACCCGAGCGCATCGCCGGCGAGCTGCTCGAGGTGTTCTCGCAGCCGCTCGAGCTCGAGAGCGGCCAACAAGTGGTGATCTCGCCGTCGATCGGCATCAGCCTGTACCCGGACCACGCCCAGGTGCCGACCGACCTCGTCAAGTTCGCCGACACGGCGATGTATCAGGCCAAGGAGGCCGGGCGCAACATGTACATGGTGTACACGCCGGCGATGGACGCCGCCGCGCGCCAGCGCGCCGGCATGCTGAGCGCGCTGCGCCTGGCGCTGGAGCGCAACGAGCTCAGCCTGGTGTATCAGCCGATGCTGGATCTCGACGCCGGACGCATCACCGGCGTCGAGGCGCTGCTGCGCTGGCGCAATCCCGAATTCGGCGACGTGCCGCCGGCCGTGTTCATCCCGCTCGCCGAGGAAGCCGGCCTGATCGAGCGCATCGGCGAGTTCGTGCTGTATCACGCCTGCGCGCAACTGCTCGAATGGGAGGAAAGCGGCCTGCCCGGCATCACCATGTCGGTGAATCTCTCCGCGCTGCAACTGCTGCGCCACGAGCTCACCCAGCGCCTGTGCGAGGTGCTGGCCGAGCTCAATCTGACCCCGCAGCAGCTCGAGCTCGAACTCACCGAGAGCGTGCTGATGGCCAATCCCGAACTGGCGATCCACACCCTCGATCGCCTGCACGCGCTCGGCGTGCGCATCGCCATCGACGACTTCGGCACCGGCTATTCCTCGCTCAGCTACCTCAAGCGCCTGCCGATCGACACGTTGAAGATCGATCGCAGCTTCGTCGGCGACATCACCACCGATCCGGACGACGAGGCGATCACCAAGACCATCATCTCCATGGCCCATTCGCTCGGTCTCGACGTGGTCGCCGAGGGCGTCGAGACGCTCGAACAACTGGAATACCTGCACGAACACGGCTGCGACGTGATCCAGGGCAACTGGCTGTCGCCGCCGCTGGTCGCCACCGCCTGCCTCACCTTCATCCGCGAGTTCCAGCGCAGCCGCGTGCCGCTGCACACGCGCCGGACGGTGCGTTGACCGCCTCCGGCCGGCCGCCTATAGTGCGGAACGTTTGGAGCGAGTCTTGCATCGCGATTGCCGCCGCCGCGACGGCGTGAGGGGTCTCTCGAGATGGCCGAATCGAATCCGACACTAGCCGAGCTCAACGACATCAGCCAGCGCCTGGATCGCCTGCTCGAGCTGTGCCAGCGCCTGGCCGAGGAGAATCGCAGCCTGCGCGCCAGCCAGGAGCAACTGGCGGCGGAACGCTCCAACCTGCTCGCGAAGAACGAACAGGCGCGCTCGCGCGTGGAAGCCATGATCGCGCGATTGCGCGCGCTGGAGAACAACGCATGAGCACGCAGACGGTCGCGGTCAGCATCCTCGACCGCGAATTCCTGATCGGTTGTTCGCCGGAGGAGCGGCCCGGGCTGATCGCGGCGGCGAGCTACCTCGACGGCAAGATGCGCGAAGTGCGCGCGGCGTCGCGCGCCCAGGGCATCGATCGCATCGCCGTCCTGAGCGCGCTCAACATCGCCCACGAATTTCTCCAATACAAGGAGCGCAGCGAGGCGGAGTCGCGCGCCTTGGCACAACATCTGCAAATGCTGCGCGCGAAGCTTGATGGTGCACTCGCCGCGCCGCTAAAATGAGCGCGCGTCCCCTGCGGTGCGCGACAGCGCATCCAAACATATTGCCTTGTTCCTATATACGACCCCGGGATGGCAGTGTTTGAGTCCGTGTGCAAGTCCGCCGCGAGCGGAAAGCCTGACGACCGACGAGCCTTCCCACCTGATCCTCGGGATCAAGGTCGTTCGGTGCGCATCGGCACTGCGGAGGGCGCCATGTTTCTTTCGCGCTGCGGCGCGTGAGCGTCGCTCCCGATCCGACCGAACTGCGCCGGCGAATGCGCGCGGCGCGCGCGCGCCTGCCCGCCGCCGCGCGCATCGCTGCGGGACAGGCGCTGGTCGGCGTGCTGGAGCGCTTGCCCGAGTTCCTCGTCGATGCGCGCGTGGCCGGCTACTGGGCGGTCAAGGGCGAGCTGCCGTTGCATCTGGTCTGCGCGCGGCTGCACGCACGCGGGCAGCGCTATCACTTGCCGGTGCTCGCCGACGACGGCACCCTGCGCTTCGCGGCCTGGCGCCCCGACGTGCCGATGCGCGCGAACCGCTACGGCATTCCGGAGCCGGCGGCGGATGCGCATACGCTGCTCCACCCCCGCGAGCTCGAACTCGTGCTGGTGCCGCTCGTCGCCTTCGACCGCCGCGGCCATCGGCTGGGCTCGGGCGCCGGCTACTACGATCGCAGCTTCGCATTCCTGCGCGGACGCACGCGCCCGACGCTGCCGCTGCTGGTCGGCATCGGCTACCAGTTCCAGGAAGTGCCGGAATTGCCGCCGCAGCCGTGGGACGTGCCGCTCGACTTCGTCGCCACCGACCGCGAACTGATCGCCTGCCACCCCGCCGACCGCTGAACCGGATGCCGCAGTCGCGTCGCCGCGTGCATCCCGCGACCGCGGTCTGCGACAATTCCGCCCGCTCCGCTGCCGGCGCCAGGCCATGAACCACTGGTTGATGAAATCCGAACCGGACGAATTCTCGATCGACGATCTCGCCCGGCGCGGCCGCGAGCCGTGGAGCGGCGTGCGCAATTACCAGGCGCGCAACTACCTGCGCGCGATGCGCCCGGGCGATCGCGTGTTGTTCTACCATTCGAGCTGCGCGGAGCCCGGCGTGGTCGGCCTCGCCGAAGTGGCGAGCGAACCCTATCCCGATCCGACCCAATTCGACCCGCGCAGCGACTATTTCGACGCCGCGAGCCGGCGTGAGGAACCGCGCTGGTCGCTGGTCGAGGTGAAATTCACCCGCAAGCTCCGCCGCACGATCCCGCTGCGCGAGCTCAAGAGTCGCAAGGAATTGCGCGGCCTCGCTTTGCTCCGACCCGGCAACCGGCTGTCGGTGCTGCCGGTGAGCAAGGCGCACTGGGATTGCATTCTCCGTCTGGAGTGAGCCGATGGCGACGTCCGCCGAGCGCGAAGAACAGAAACGTCAAGCCGCCGAGCGCGCGCTCGAGCGGGTCGAGCCCGGCAGCATCATCGGCGTCGGCACCGGCTCGACGGTCGCCTATTTCATCGACGCGCTCGGCCGGCATCGCGGCCGCATCGAGGCGGCGGTGTCGAGCTCCGAACAGAGCACCGCGCGGCTGCGCGAACGCGGCATCCGTGTGGTCGATCTGAACAGCGTCGGCGCGCTCAATCTGTACGTGGACGGCGCCGACGAGTGCGATCCGCACAAGCGTCTGATCAAGGGCGGCGGCGGTGCGCTGACCCGCGAGAAGATCCTCGCCGCGGCGTCGCGGACCTTCGTCTGCATGATCGACGCCGCCAAACGCGTGGACGTGCTCGGCCGCTTTCCGCTGCCGATCGAGGTGATCCCGATGGCGCGCGGTTACGTCGCCCGCGAACTGGTCCACCGCGGCGGCACGCCGGTGTGGCGCGACGGCTTCGTCACCGACAACGGCAACGTGATCCTCGACGTGCACGGCTGGCGCATCGACGATCCGGTCGCGCTGGAGACGGAACTGAACCAGATCGCCGGCGTGGTCTGTGTCGGCCTGTTCGCCCGGCGACCCGCCGACGTCGTGCTGATCGGCGATCGCGAGATGACCTAGCGCCGACGCGGCTAGCCCTGCTTTTCGAGCTGGCGGATCATGCCCGACAGCCCGCCGTGCAGCGCGAACACCTGGAAGCCGAGCTTGCTCAGGATGAACGCGGCCGCCGCGCTGCGCTCGCCGGTGTTGCAGTAGACGATGTACTTCTTGCTGCGGTCGAAATCGGCGACGCTCTCGCGCAGAGTATATAATGGCACATTTTGCGCGCCCTTGATCGCGCGTTCGGCGTGCTCCTCGGGCATGCGCACGTCGAGCACCACGGCGCCCTGGCGCGCCAGGATCGAGGCCATGCCGGGCGTCAGCCACTCCACCACCGGCGGTTTCATCACTTCGTCGAACGCCTTCTTCGACAGGCGCATGAGTTTGCCGTCCTTGATCATGGTGACGGTGGCGTTGCGCACGGTGTTGGCGAGCAACGCGTCCTCGCCGAAGGTATCGCCGCGCACGAGATAGGCGACGATCGCGTTGCCGGTCTCCAGACTCTTCGACACCGAAGCTGCGCCCTCTTTGATCACGTAGAAGTAGTCGGCCTCCTCGCCCTCACGGATGATCACATCACCGCTCGCGACCGCGATCTCCTCGAAGCGCTGGAACATGCGCTCGATATTGCCGGTCGGCAGCTTGTGCAGCGCGCGCGACTGCAGCAGGCGGAACACCCAGCGGTTGGCGTCGGGGGCGGGGTCGAAGTGGCGGAAGTTCTCCGCGCGCGAGAGCTGATCCCAGGTCTGGATCTTCTCCAGATAACGGCGATCGAGCTTGACGATCGTCGCGGTGAACGAGGTCACGGTCGCGGTGAAGCGCCGCGGCTGCAGATCGCCGAGCGCGTAGCGTCCCTGCAGGGTGCTGGCGTCGCTTTCCTTGGTCTTGCCGTCCGGGTAGTCGCCACGCACCCGCCCGCTCAGCAGGAAGATGGTGTGTTCGTCGCTGTCGCCGGCGCGGAACAGCACCGTGCCGCGCGCCACTTCCTCGACCTGCGCTTCACGCGCCAACTGTTCCAGATTTTCCGCGCGCAACTTGTCGAGCGGATAGAACCGGGCAAGATCGCTGGCTTCGATGCTCATGCACACCCCCGACGACGTCGCCGCAGAGTGTAGCCGGGCACCGTCGGCGTGGGAATTCCTCGCCGGTCCGCGCGTCGCGCGCGCCCGCCGGGACGGGGACGCGGCCTTCGCGATCCGCCGCGAAGTGGCCCTGGACCCGCCCCGCGCCTCTGCTATGGTGCCGCACGTGGCGGACGCGACGGCGACCATGCAAGCGCAATGGGCGGCGCAGGTGCGGCGGGAGGGCTACGCCTTCGTGCCGGCCGTCGCGATGCGCGCCTTGCTCGAACGCACCGCCGCGCTGTCCGACTGGGACGCGCTCGCCGCGAGTTGGGATCGTCTGGCGGAAGACACCTATCTGGCGCGCACCGGGCGCTATCGTCGACGGCGGCATGCGGTGTTCAGCGTGCATGCCGACGGTACGGTCGTGCACCAGCCGCATCAACCCCACTACCAGAGTCCAGTCTACAACCCGTTGCAAGGCGGCATCGAGCGCTGGTTCGAGCCGATCGAGTCCGCGCTCGCGCTCGGCGCGAGCCTGCGCTGTCTCTTGCAGTTCGGCGCGCGGTTGTTCGGATCGCTGGCGCCGAGCGTGCGCGTCTGGCGCGTGGAAGCCCATCAGTTCCGCATCGAAGCGCGCGCCGACATGCCGGGTCAGCCGACGCCGGAGGGCGTGCATCGCGACGGCGTCGATTACGTGCTGGTGCTGCTGATCGCGCGCCACAACGTCGCCAGCGGCACGACCACGATCCACGCGGCGGATCGTCGCCTGCTCGGCAGTTTCACCTTGACCGAAACGTTCGACGCTGCGCTGGTCGACGATGCGCGCGTATTCCACGGAGTGACGCCGGTGCATGCGCTGGATCCGGCACGGCCGGCGTATCGTGACGTGCTGGTCATCACCTTCGCGCGCAAGTCCGGCGACGAGGCGCCGCCTCCGGCGTGAACGCCGCGCAACAAAAAACCCCCGGGGATGAACCGGGGGTTTGGGGAGGAGCGCCCAGCGGTGACCTACTCTTGCATGGCTTGAGCCACACTACCATCGGCGCGGGCGCGTTTCACTGCCGAGTTCGGGATGGGATCGGGTGGGACCACGCCGCTATGACCGCTGAGCAACCGGGGTTCGTCGCGCAGGGGTGCGCGGACGAAGCAAGGGGTGGGACGTAACAAGCCGTGACTCTCGCGCGAGCGATGTGCCCTCGAGGATGTAGTGCCGAGTCTCAGCGATGTCGCACTCTTGCGAAGGGCTGCCGGAGGCAGTGGACTTGCGCAAAAGGGACGTGCACTCACAAAGTATCTTGGAGTTATATGGTCAAGCCGCACGGATCATTAGTATCGGTTAGCTCGGCCTTGCGGCGATACACACCCGACCTATCAACCACGTAGTCTTCATGGTTCCTTTAGGGAGCTTGTGCTCCGGGAGATCTCATCTTGAGGCGCGCTTCCCGCTTAGATGCTTTCAGCGGTTATCGCTTCCGAACATAGCTACCCGGCAGTGCCATTGGCATGACAACCGGAACACCAGAGGTTCGTCCACTCCGGTCCTCTCGTACTAGGAGCAGCCCCTCGCAAATCTCCAACGCCCACGACAGATAGGGACCGAACTGTCTCACGACGTTCTGAACCCAGCTCGCGTACCACTTTAAATGGCGAACAGCCATACCCTTGGGACCGGCTACAGCCCCAGGATGTGATGAGCCGACATCGAGGTGCCAAACACCGCCGTCGATATGAACTCTTGGGCGGTATCAGCCTGTTATCCCCGGAGTACCTTTTATCCGTTGAGCGATGGCCCTTCCATACAGAACCACCGGATCACTAAGACCTGCTTTCGCACCTGCTTGATCCGTCGATCTTGCAGTCAAGCGCGCTTTTGCCTTTACACACACTGCACGATGTCCGACCGTGCTGAGCGCACCTTCGTGCTCCTCCGTTACGCTTTGGGAGGAGACCGCCCCAGTCAAACTACCCACCATACACGGTCCCCGACCCGGATTACGGGCCCAGGTTAGAACGTCAAGCACTTCAGGGTGGTATTTCAAGGTTGGCTCCATGCAAGCTAGCGCCTGCACTTCACAGCCTCCCACCTATCCTACACAGAAGAACTCAACGTTCAGTGTAAAGCTATAGTAAAGGTTCACGGGGTCTTTCCGTCTTGCCGCGGGAACGCTGCATCTTCACAGCGATTTCAATTTCACTGAGTCTTGGGTGGAGACAGCGCCGCTGTCGTTACGCCATTCGTGCAGGTCGGAACTTACCCGACAAGGAATTTCGCTACCTTAGGACCGTTATAGTTACGGCCGCCGTTTACCGGGGCTTCGATCAGGAGCTTCGCCTTGCGGCTGACCCCATCAATTAACCTTCCGGCACCGGGCAGGCGTCACACCCTATACGTCCACTTTCGTGTTTGCAGAGTGCTGTGTTTTTGGTAAACAGTCGCAGCGGCCTGGTCACTGCGACCTCAAGCTGCTCAGCCACGCACGTGGCCACAGCTCAAGGTGCACCTTCTCCCGAAGTTACGGTGCTATGTTGCCTAGTTCCTTCACCCAAGTTCTCTCAAGCGCCTTGGGATTCTCACCCTGCCTACCTGTGTCGGATTCCGGTACGGTCCTCGTGATCTGACGCTTAGGAGCTTTTCCTGGAAGCGTGGCATCAGTGACTTCGTCCCCAACGGGACTCGTCTCGCTGCTCGGCGTAGATGACGGCGGATTTGCCTACCGTCAACGCCTACCGGCTTTCCCCGGGACAACCAACGCCCGGTACACCTAGCCTTCTCCGTCACTCCATCGCAATCACGAGCGGTGCGGGAATATTAACCCGCTTCCCATCGACTACGCGTTTCCGCCTCGCCTTAGGGACCGACTCACCCTGCGCCGATGAACGTTGCGCGAGGAAACCTTGGGCTTTCGGCGGGAGGGCTTTTCACCCTCCTTATCGTTACTCATGTCAGCATTCGCACTTGTGATACCTCCAGCAGGCCTCTCGACCCACCTTCATCGGCGTACACAACGCTCCTCTACCACCAGAGGACAGAGGACAGAGGACTGAAGACAGAAAGGTAGTCAGTGAGCAGAAGTCGGCTACATCCATTTCTGGTGCAAGCCGGTCAACATCTTTGCGATGTCGCGGTACTCGCTCCGCCACGCGGTGCCCAACTTGGCTTCCACATAGCCCAGATCGATGCAGTACTGTATCCACACGCGCATCTCATCGGCCGCACCCATCGCCATGGCGACGAATCGCTTGAAGTCCGGCTTCGAGATGCTTTGCTTGCCAAATCCTTCGGCCAAGTTGGCACAGATGCTCTTGCTGGCCCGCCGCATTTGATCGGCCAACGCCCATTGTTCGTGGCGTGGCAACGTCAAACTCGTCCGGTGAATCTCCAACGAGAGGGTGTACGCCTTGCGGTACACCACCAACTCTTCCACATCGCGCACCGCCGGTGCGCTCGACTTCTGTTCACGGTCCACTGAACACCTTTCTGTCTTCTGTCCTCTGTATTCTGTCCTCTGATCCCGAGCTTCGGTTTACCGCTTGAGCCCCGTTAAATCTTCCGCGCAGGCCGACTCGACCAGTGAGCTATTACGCTTTCTTTAAAGGGTGGCTGCTTCTAAGCCAACCTCCTGGCTGTTTATGCCTTCCCACATCGTTTTCCACTGAGCGGTAAATTGGGGACCTTAGCTGCGGGTCTGGATTGTCTTCCTTTTCACGACGGACGTTCGCACCCGCCGTGTGTCTCCCGTGGATCACGTGCCGGTATTCGGAGTTTGCCATGGTTTGGTAAGTCGCAATGACCCCCTAGCCATAACAGTGCTCTACCCCCGGCAGTGTCACCACGAGGCGCTACCTAAATAGCTTTCGAGGAGAACCAGCTATCTCCAGGTTCGATTAGCTTTTCACTCCTAGCCACACCTCATCCCCTACTTTTGCAACAGGAGTGGGTTCGGGCCTCCAGTGCGTGTTACCGCACCTTCACCCTGGGCATGGCTAGATCACCTGGTTTCGGGTCTACTGCCTGCGACTGTGCGCCCTGTTCAGACTCGGTTTCCCTTCGCCTTCCCTATACGGTTAAGCTCGCCACAGACAGTAAGTCGCTGACCCATTATACAAAAGGTACGCAGTCGCTCCGTCACTCAATGGCTCTGCCATCGAGCGACTCCGCCAGAATACAGAGGACTGATGACTGAGGACAGAAAGGTGTTCAGTCGTCAGTATTCAGATAATCCAATCCGATCATCTGTCTACTGCTTACTGATCCGCTTTCCTGTGTCCTCTGTCCTCTGCCTTCTGTCTGAAGCGAGTCACGCAATCGCGAAGCGATTGAGTGACGGAGCTTCCACTGCTTGTACATCTACGGTTTCAGGTTCTGTTTCACTCCCCTCTCCGGGGTTCTTTTCGCCTTTCCCTCACGGTACTGGTTCGCTATCGGTCGGTCAGGAGTATTTAGCCTTGGAGGATGGTCCCCCCATGTTCAGACAGGGTTTCTCGTGCCCCGCCTTACTCACTTTCATGATCGGTGCCCTTTCGCGTACCGGGCTTTCACCTTCTCTGGCCGGCCTTTCCAGACCGTTCCGCTAAAACACCAATCACTTTTGGGCTCTTCCCCGTTCGCTCGTCACTACTGAGGGAATCTCGGTTGATTTCTCTTCCTCCGGGTACTGAGATATTTCAGTTCCCCGGGTTCGCCTCCTCACCCTATAGATTCAGGTGAGGATACCCTTGCGGGTGGGTTTCCCCATTCGGACATCGCGGGATCAATGCGTGTTGCCGGCTCCCCCGCGCTTTTCGCAGGCTGCCACGTCCTTCTTCGCCTCTGACCGCCAAGGCATCCACCGTAGACGCTTATTCGCTTGACCATATAACTCCAAGTCGCCTCGAAGTCATACGTCCAAGACTCGCCTAATTGCCTCAACGACACATCCAAACTCGAATGAGAGTTCAGACGCTTGTTACGTCCCAAGTTGTCAAAGAACCTCGACAAGACCTCAACGTCCTGCCGAAATGAATTCGTGTGCGCACTCTAGCGCCTAGTATCAAGAAACTAGAAACCAGAAAGATCCAAAGCAGTGGCCACTGGCCCACGCTGGTGGGTCTGGGAGGACTCGAACCACCGACCTCACCCTTATCAGGGGTGCGCTCTAACCACCTGAGCTACAGACCCAATGCTTTCGTGGGAAGTCCGCACCCGAATGTGCGGCTCTTCTCGTGGATGCGCGGAGGGAACCGCATTCAAGTACTGGTGGAGCTGATCGGGATCGAACCGACGACCCCCTGCTTGCAAAGCAGGTGCTCTCCCAGCTGAGCTACAGCCCCGTTCATTACGGGCGACAGCACCGTCGCAGCAACCGCCGCCCGTCTCCAGGCGACCGGCCCCGGCACGGCCTTCTGTCTTCTGTCCTCTGTCTTCGGATCGCAGGTGCCTTGTGTGGACGCCATGAGGCGGCAAAGTCGTACTCGAAAGGAGGTGATCCAGCCGCACCTTCCGATACGGCTACCTTGTTACGACTTCACCCCAGTCATTGACCACTCCGTGGCAAGCGCCCCCCTCGCGGTTAGGCTACCTGCTTCTGGAGCAACCAACTCCCATGGTGTGACGGGCGGTGTGTACAAGGCCCGGGAACGTATTCACCGCGACAATGCTGATTCGCGATTACTAGCGATTCCGACTTCACGGAGTCGAGTTGCAGACTCCGATCCGGACTGAGAGAGGTTTTCTGGGATTGGCTCCGGCTCGCGCCTTGGCAACCCTCTGTACCTCCCATTGTAGTACGTGTGTAGCCCTGGCCGTAAGGGCCATGATGACTTGACGTCATCCCCACCTTCCTCCGGTTTGTCACCGGCAGTCTCCTTAGAGTTCCCACCTTCACGTGCTGGCAACTAAGGACAAGGGTTGCGCTCGTTGCGGGACTTAACCCAACATCTCACGACACGAGCTGACGACAGCCATGCAGCACCTGTCTCGCGGCTCCCGAAGGCACCCTCGCCTCTCGGCAAGGTTCCGCGGATGTCAAGGCCAGGTAAGGTTCTGCGCGTTGCATCGAATTAAACCACATACTCCACCGCTTGTGCGGGCCCCCGTCAATTCCTTTGAGTTTCAGTCTTGCGACCGTACTCCCCAGGCGGCGAACTTAACGCGTTAGCTTCGACACTGAGTGCCAAGTTGCACCCAACGTCCAGTTCGCATCGTTTAGGGCGTGGACTACCAGGGTATCTAATCCTGTTTGCTCCCCACGCTTTCGTGCCTCAGTGTCAGTGCTGGTCCAGGTAGCCGCCTTCGCCACTGGTGTTCCTCCCGATCTCTACGCATTTCACTGCTACACCGGGAATTCCACTACCCTCTACCGCACTCCAGCTCCCCAGTATCCACTGCCATTCCCAGGTTGAGCCCAGGGATTTCACAACGGACTTAAGGAACCACCTACGCACCCTTTACGCCCAGTAATTCCGAGTAACGCTTGCACCCTTCGTATTACCGCGGCTGCTGGCACGAAGTTAGCCGGTGCTTATTCCTCCAGTACCGTCAGTTCGCAGAGGTGTTCGCCCTGCGCGTTTCGTTCCGGAGAAAAGTGCTTTACAACCCGAAGGCCTTCTTCACACACGCGGCATTGCTGGATCAGGGTTGCCCCCATTGTCCAATATTCCCCACTGCTGCCTCCCGTAGGAGTCTGGGCCGTGTCTCAGTCCCAGTGTGGCTGATCATCCTCTCAGACCAGCTACGGATCGTCGCCTTGGTGGGCCCTTACCCCACCAACTAGCTAATCCGACATCGGCTCATCCGATCGCGCGAGGTCTTGCGATCCCCCGCTTTCACCTCTCGGTCGTATGCGGTATTAGCCTAAGTTTCCCTAGGTTATCCCCCACAACCGGGCAGATTCCGATGCATTCCTCACCCGTCCGCCACTCGTCGGCACCCTTGCGGGCCCGTTACCGTTCGACTTGCATGTGTTAGGCATGCCGCCAGCGTTCACTCTGAGCCAGGATCAAACTCTTCAGTTGAACTTGCCGGTCGGGTTTCCCCAACCAATACTTCCGAGACTGACCCCAAGCTGCGATTACTCGAATCTTGGCTTGGGACGCTCTTGATTCGATGGACTTCACTCCACCTCAAGGCGCCCACACAAGTCACCTGCGCACACTGTCAAAGAACTTCCTCCGGCCAGAAGCCGGCCCAGGAGGCGTTTCGCCCAAGGGAGCCGCGTATTATACATCCACCTCCCCGACCGTCAACCACTCCCCCAGGAAGGTCTGATCCAACCCCGATGTCGCTGGCTTCGGCCGCGGCACCGCACCTCCACAACCCCATCAAACCCTTGCTGCGCAACGGTTTGATCGCCCCCTTGACTCAAGGGGGCAGAAAGAACCGACGCCGCACGGCCGGTTTGTTCAGAGGTTCCCTCTCTCACCCTCCACCCACCAACCGCACCCGCGCATAGCCGCGCTTGC
>Ga0209810_1002090_pt1 | contig 25581 bp, 24 predicted proteins | sample Coa_R1_7_FD_187159 | JGI IMG/M metagenome (GOLD analysis project Ga0209810, IMG submission 187159) | Surface soil microbial communities from Centralia Pennsylvania, which are recovering from an underground coalmine fire - Coalmine... | ecosystem: Environmental > Terrestrial > Soil > Unclassified... | reverse complement strand
CCGGCCCCGCCGATCACCACCAGGGTCTTTCCGCGTATGTCCATGTCATTCGACCAGTTCGAGACCGTCCGCCGTCCTGCGGTAGCGCTCGCCCGTGCGCGGACAGACGAGATCGGGGCCGAGCCGTTCGCCGGCGCGGCTCACCCAGCCGACCCTGCGCGCGGGCACGCCGACGACGAGCGCGAAGTCGGCGACGTTCTTGGTCACCACCGCGCCGGCGCCGACGAGGCAGTATCTGCCGAGCACCACCCCGCACAAGATCGTCGCATTGGCGCCGATCGTCGCGCCCCGGCCTACCCGCGTCGGCCTGAATTCCGACCTGCGCGAGACGTGGGCGCGGGGATTGAGCACGTTGGTGAACACTGAGCTCGGACCGCAGAACACCTCGTCCTCGAGCGTCACGCCCTGATAGACGCTGACATTGTTCTGGATCTTGCAGTTGTCTCCCACGCGCACGCTCGGGCCGATCATGACATTCTGCCCGATGACGCATCGACGCCCGATCACCACGTCGGCGAGGACGTGGGAAAAATGCCAGATCCGGGTTCCTTCCCCGATGCGGACGGGATCGTCCACATAGGCGCTGACGTGGATCGCCACGCCCGGAAAGCGCGGGTCTTCCCGCATGTCCGACGTCATGACGCCAAATGGCGGGCGACGAAGGGATGGCGGCTGCCCGCGCGCGAATTGATCGGCAGCGTGCGAAAATCCGACACCATGGCGACCGCGGGGCGAACCTCGTCGAGGCCGAAGCCGCGTCCGGCAAGGATCTCCTCGTAGCTGCGCGTATGCAGATCGGCAAAGCCGTCGGAGAATTCGACCTCCTCCCCGTCGATGGTGATCGAGCGATAGGTCGAACGTCCGTCGCCCGCCTGCTCGGGGATGTCGCATCGGTCGATGGAAAGAAACCATCGCACCTTGGCCCGGCCGCATTCGAGATAACCGGCGGCGCGGTCGCGCTCCCGCATATGCGCGATGCTCACCTCCACCGGACCGAACAGGTGGATCAGCATGTCGAAGAAATGCACGCCGATATTGGTGGCGATCCCGCCCGATTTGGCCTCGTCGCCCTTCCACGACGTGTGGTACCACCGACCGCGCGGGGCGATATAGGTCAGGTCCACGGCGAATTCGTTTTTCGGCGACGCCGCGATCCGTTCCTTCAAGGCGACGACGGCGGGATGCAGGCGAAGCTGCAGGATGGTCGCGATCCGGCGTCCGGTGTCGCGCTCGATCTCGGCCAACCCGTCGATATTCCACGGATTGAGCACCAACGGTTTTTCGCAGATGGCGTCGGCATTCGAGCGCAATGCAAAGCGGCAATGCGCATCGTGCAGGTAGTTCGGCGAGCAGATCGAGACGAAATCGATGCGCTGCCCGCGCCGGCGCAGCTTGTCGATATGGCGGTCGAAGCGTTCGAATTCCACGAAGAAATGTGCATCCGGAAAATAGCTGTCGATCACGCCCACCGAGTCGTTGGGATCGAATGCCACCACCAGTTCCCCGCCGATCTCCTTGATCGCCCTCATGTGGCGCGGGGCCACATAGCCGGCGGCGCCGATCAACGCGAAGGTGGGTGGCCGCTGCATCGGTCGCTCCGACTCCCTGCTTTCAGGCATGCTACCGCAGCACGGGTGACTCGTTCGCCACCCGTCCTTCCTTGTCCGCGCCCGACGGCGCCGCGCCTCGGCGCGGCTAGGCCGCCGCGAGCAGGCTTGCGTCGAGCACCACGCGGACCTTGCGGCCGAGGAGCTCGAGCAGAATCGCGACCCGTTCGCCGTCGGTGACGCCCTCGAACAGGCCGAGGCAATCGCAGAACGCGCCGTCGAGCACGCGCACGCGCTCTCCCGGCCGCAGCCGCGCGCCCGCGGCGAGGCGGACGAAGCCGCGTTCGTCCTGATGCGCCCGCAATTGCTCGATCACGCCCTCCGGCACCGGCGCCGGCACATCGCCGTTGCACACCAGGCGCACGACGCCCACGGTCGAGGAAATGGCACGCCACCGCTGCGTCGCCATGTCCACGGCAACGAAGAGATAGCGGGGGAAGAGCGGTGCCGCCGCCACGTCGATCTTGCGCGCGTGCCGCCGACGCTTCAGATAACGCGGCAGATAGGTCGCAAAACCCTGCCGCTCGAGATGGCGCGCCGCCTTCATCTCCGCGTGCGGGCGCGTGTGCACCGCGTACCAGCGCGCGCCGTCGCCGCGCGTCACGACGCAGTCTCCCTTCGTTCGCCCATGTGCAGACCGAGGAGATCCGGCGCAAGCACGCGCTCGCTTCCCACCTGCGCGGCCGCGGCCTGCCATGCCTCGCCCGCCGCATTCAGCGCGGTGATGATCACCGCGTCAAACGGTTCCTTGACCGCCGCAAAGGAGGAAACGACCGGCAGCCCCAGGAAGCGGCCGGTCGTGGCCTCGGGATCCACCACGGCCACGAGGTGCACGTCGCTCTCGAGCGCGCAGAGGGCGGCGATCTCGGCGAGATCGGAAAGCCCGACGAGCACGATCCGGGCGAAACCGCGCGCACGCGCGGCCCGCAACACCGCGGCGCAGTCCGATCTTGCCCGCCGGAAGAAGTGAAAGGACGATGCGAGATATTCCGCCGTCAGCCGCGACTTTTCCGCGAAACCTTCCGGCGTGAGATAATACGTGTAGCGCCGCACGGGCGCCTGCTTGACCTTGATGAGCCCCTTCCTGATGCAGCGCTTGAGATAGGCGTTCACCAGGCCGAGCGCGATCCCGAGTTCCGAGGCAAGCCGGCGCTGCGAGCGACCGCCGTCGCGCTCGACCGAGTGCAGCAGGCCCATCATGATGCGGGCCTGCTCCTCCTCCCGATCCTTGGCTGAGGTCAGCATCATCCGTCCCTCGGAGCCCACCCATACGCCGTTCATACCGTGAACGTCAAGCCGCATGTTCACGACACGAACATGGGGTCTGCTCGGCATATCATTGTAATTGAATGAGTTTCTAACCCGTGCCGGCGCGAGGGCGCGGGGGCGAAGTTCGGTCATGGTTCGCCCTCGCCCGCCGTCCGCTCAGCCGCGCTGGTGCTCGAGCCAGGCCTCGAACATCAGCACGTCCCAGAGCAGATACTGCCAATTGCGCCGGCCGGAGAGATGTTCGCGCCATCTCTGCCGGACCGGCGCGGGGTCGAGGAAACCTTCGCGGGCGAGCCGCTCCTCGGCGAGCAGCGCCTCGGCCCAATCCCTGAGCGGGCCGCGCAGCCAGTGGTCGATGGGTACGCCGAAGCCCATCTTGGGTCGCGCGACGAGCGCGCGCGGCACATGGCGGTCGAGCAATCGGCGCAGCAGCCATTTGCCCTCCCCGTCGCGCGTCTTCATCGCGAGCGGCAGCCGCCAGGCGAATTCGACCACGCGGTGGTCGAGCAGGGGCACGCGCGTCTCGAGGCTCACGCCCATCGCCGCGCGGTCGACCTTCACGAGGATGTCGTCGGGAAGATAAGTGAGGCTGTCGACATACATCATGCGGTGTTCGAACTCGGCGCAACCGAGCCAGGCCGCCGAATCCGTGACCGCCGTGAGCGGCTCCTCCGCGCCGAGAACGAGCCGAGCCGGATCCTCCCAGTGCGACACCAGCCGCAGATAGATCGCCTCGGGCCGGTCCGCCGCGAGGAGGCCGGCGAGCTTGTGCAGCTTGTCGCCCGGGTTGGCGTAGCGCAGCCGCCGCGGCAGCAGCGGCGCCGCGAGCGCGAACAGCCGGTTCCAGCCGGAGGGCGACAGGTCGGTGATCAGCGCGGAGGCGGCGGCGCGTGCAGGCTTCGGCAGCCGCGCAATGCGTCGCCACAGCGTCATCGCCCAGAAATAGCGGTTGTAGCCGCCGAACAGCTCGTCGCCGCCGTCGCCCGAGAGCGACACGGTGACCTGCCGGCGCGCGAGCCGCGCGACGAGATGGGTCGGGACCTGCGAGGAGTCGGCGAAGGGTTCGTCGTAGAGTAGCGGCAGTTGCGGAACGACGTCCATCGCCTCGCGCGGCGTCACGTAAAGCTCGGTGTGATCGGTGCCGAGGTGGCGCGCTACCGCCTTGGCGTGCCGTGCCTCGTCATATCCGTCCTCGCGGAAGCCGATGGTGAACGTCTTCACCGGCTGCGCCGATTGCGCCTGCATCAGCGCCACCACCGTCGAGGAGTCGATGCCGCCGGAAAGGAACGCGCCCACGGGCACGTCGGCGACCATCTGCCCGGCAATGCTCCGCCTGAGCAGCCGCTCGAGCTCGTCGACCGCCTCCTCCCCGCTGCCGGCGAAAGGATGGCGCAGGCCCTCCTGCGCCGCCGCCTTCAGCGACCAGTAGGCCTCAACCGGCGCCTCCGCCGCGAGCGGCAGCGTGAACCGGACAAGGCAGCCGGGCGGCAGCTTGCGGATATTTTCATAGATGGTCCACGGCGCCGGCACGTAATTGTGCCGCATGAACAGCGCGAGCGCGCGCCGCTCGATGCGCGCGGCAAAACCGGGAAAGGCGCGGAGCGCCTTGAGCTCGGAGGCGAACACCAGCGCGCCGTTCACGCGGCCGTAATAGAGCGGCTTTTCCCCCATGCGGTCGCGCGCGAGGGTGAGCACGCGCGCCGCCCGGTCCCACGCGGCGATCGCGAACATGCCGACGCTCTTCTTCAGGGTCGGCTCGATCCCCCAGGCTTCGAAACAGGCAAGCAGCGTCTCCGTGTCCGAATGGCCGCGCCAGCGCGGCGCGGCACCGGCCGCCTCCAGTTCCTCGCGCAGCGCGAGGTGATTGTAGATCTCGCCGTTGAACGACAGCACGTGCCGTCCGCTCGCCGAGACCATCGGCTGGCTGCCCGCGGGCGAAAGCTCGAGGATGGAAAGCCGCCGATGCGCGAGCGCGACGCCGCAGGCTTCGTCGACCCAGAGGCCGCTTTCGTCGGGACCGCGGTGGGCGAGCGTATCGGCCATGCGCTGCGCGAGCCGCTGCGGCGCCTCCGTCAGACGGCCCGCGGCAAGAAACCCGGTCACGCCGCACATGCGCGACGATCCGGCATGACGGCCGACGGCGAGCCGGAAATCCCCTCTCGCGCGACGCGAGCCGAACGCCGCGTGCCCAGACCGCCCGCAAGAATCACGACCTTCATCGCGCCTTCCGTTCGATTGCCCGCGCCTCGGCTCGTCCCGCGCGCGCGGCGTGGTTCCGCCGCGGCGGGAAGCGGCGCGACGATCGTACGCCCCCCGCGTCCGCAACCGCGGGCCGCGCGATCGCGGCGACAGGATTGCAGGGACTGCCCCGCATGGGAACCATGAGGCGACATATTATCTTATCCGAAAATCCCCGCCCGGCAGCCTCGCTTGCCCGGTCGCGCGCCGGGCACCGCAAGCCCTTCGCGTCAGGCCCCGCCGGCACCGGTATCCGGATGCTCCAAGCGTTGCGCGGCCAATGCGCGCCGTCGCGGCGAAAGCGGGGCATTCCGTGCGCGGTTCCGCCGGAAACGCGCCGGGTCGCGCAAGCCGCGCCATTCTGACGCGCATCCCTCATGGCTGGCATGCGCCGTCGCGCCGCAATCCTGCGCGTTTTTTACGCGGAAAATATTGGCGGCTGAACCGGCGCGGGTCCATTTCTTGGTGCACCGCTGCCCCAGTCAGGCTGTCTGGGAGCGTTGGGCCATGCTCAAGAGCAAGAATGTGGTGTCAGCCTTGCGGCGCGACGCGTCGTTCGTCTGGCACGCGATTATCGTGGTGGTGTTCGTCGGCTTTGCCGGGCTCGCCGTCGCGGCGGCGCTGCTCGATCTCCTGTCGATCCGCCACTGATGCCGCTTCGCCGGCGGCCGCCGCCTGCCCGGCCGGCGTCGGCGGATAGACGTGTCGTGCGCCGTTGAAGTCCTCCACGACGAAACACCCGCCGTCGTCCCCGCCCCGCAGATAAGTGGGGCCGATCGGCACCTTGCCGTGGCCGCCGGGAATGTCGAGCACATAGGTCGGTTGGCAGAGGCCGGAAAGTCGGCCGCGCAGCGCGCGCATCAGCGCCTGCCCGGTCGGGATATCGGTGCGCAGGTGGCCGGTGCCCGGCGCCAGATCGCCGTGGTGCAGGTAGTAGGGCTTGACGCGGCATTCGACCAGCGCGCGCATCAATGCGCCGAGCGTCTCGGCGGTGTCGTTGACGCCGGCGAGCAGCACCGTCTGGCCGACGAGGACGATGCCCGCGTCGGCCATGCGCGCGAGCGCTGCGCGCGCGGGCGCGGCGAGCTCGCGCGCGTGATTGACGTGGACCGCGACATAGGTCGCCTTTCCACTCGCCTTCACGGCCCTGACCAGGCTCGCCGTGACGAGCTCCGGCCGGGCGATGGGCACGCGCGTGTGCACGCGCACGACCTTGACGTGATCGATCGCGCCGAGCCCGAGCATGACCGCGCGCAGACGGCGCGCGGAAAGCACCAGCGGATCGCCGCCGGTGAGGATCACCTCCCAGAGGTCGGGGCGTGCACGGATGTAATCGAGCGCGCGCGCAAGCTGCGTTTGCGAGAGCGGCCTTGCCTTGGCCGGGCCGATCGCTTCACGGCGGAAGCAGAAGCGGCAATAGACCGCGCAGACCGCGTTGAGCTTGAGCAGGACCCGGTCGGGATAGCGGTGCACGATTCCTTCGACCGGGCTGTGTGCCTCATCGCCGATCGGATCCGCGCGCTCCTCCGGCCGTCGCTCGAGCTCGGCGCCTTGCGGCACGAATTGGCGAGCGATCGGATCGTTCGGATCGCTCGGATCGATGAGAGCGGCGAGCGCGGGAGGCAGCGCGGCCGCGTAGCGGGCAGCGACCGCCTCGAGCTGCGCGCGGCGCTCGGGCGGGACGAGGCCCGCGGCGATGAACTGTTCCGGCGTACGCAATATCGTCATGGCGTGGTCCCTTGCATTCATTCCGCCTCGATGACCGGAGCCCAGATCACCTGCTCGATGCGCTCGGCGCCGGTTGCCAGCATCACCAGCCGGTCGAAGCCGAGCGCGACGCCGGAGGCGGGCGGCATGTGGGTAAGCGCGTCGAGAAAATCCGCATCCACGGGATAGCGCTCGCCGTGGATGCGTTCCTTCTCGTCCATCGCCGCGTCGAAGCGGCGACGCTGCTCGGCCGCGTCGGTGAGTTCGCCGAACCCGTTGGCGAGCTCGACCCCGCAGGCATAGAGCTCGAACCGCTCGGCCACCTTGTCGCTGCCCGGCTTCGCGCGCGCCAGCGCCGCGAGCGGAAGCGGATAGTCGTAGAGCAGGGTGGCGCGTCCCAGCCCGAGATGCGGGTCGATCCGCTCCGTCAATATGCGACTGAACACGTCGCTCCAGCTGTCATCCGCCGCACACCGCACGCCGGCCCGCGCCGCGGCCGCGGCGAGCGCGTCGCGGTCGCCCGCGCCGCCGCTCACCGTGGCGAGAAGATCGATGCCGGCGTGCCGCGCGAAGGCCTCGCCCACGCTCACGCGTTCGGGCTCCGCGAACGGGTCGCAGGTCCGGCCGCGGAAGCACAGTGTGCGCGCGCCCGCCGCGCGCGCCGCTTCCGCCATGATCGCCGCGCAGTCTTCCATGAGCATCTCGTAGGGCGCGTTCGCGCGATACCATTCGACGAGGGTGAATTCCGGATGGTGCAACGCGCCCCGCTCGCGGTCGCGGAACACGCGCGCGAATTCCACGATGCGCGCCTCGCCCGCGCTCAACAGCTTCTTGCAGGCGAATTCGGGAGACGTGCGCAGGTAAAGCCGGACGGATTGCCCGCCCGGGTCGTGGAGCGCGGTTGCGAAGGCGTGCAGGTGGGTTTCGTTGCCCGGCGAGGCCTGAAGCGCCGCGGTTTCGACCTCGATGAACCCCTGCGACGCAAACCAGGCGCGCAGCGCCGCCGCGATCCGCGCCCGGGCCAGGAGACGGGGCCGGCGCGCGGCATGCACTCCCTCGAGCCAGAAAGGCGGGTTTTTTCCCACGTCCGCCCCGCCCGACTACCGCGACAAAATCCGCGCCGGGAAGGACTGGCGTCGCACGCGAAGATCGCTATGGTGCGCGGCGAATCCGCGGCCGCCGGCCGCCTCCGAGCCAGGGAACCATCGCGTGAAAGTCATTGCCAGCCAGCTCCGCAAGGGCAACATCGTCGAACTCGACGGCAAGCTCTACGTCGTGCTCACCGCCGAGAATTTCCATCCCGGCAAGGGCACCCCCACCACCCAGGTCGATATGCGCCGGATTTCCGACGGCGTGAAGACCTCGGTTCGCTTCAAGACCACCGACCAGGTGGAGCGCGCCCATGTGGAGGACCACGAGTTCTCCTTCCTCTACAAGGACGCCGACGGCTTCCATTTCATGAACCAGGAAACCTATGATCAGGTGACCGTTCCCGCCGATATCGTAGGCGACTACGAGAAGTACCTCCAGGAGGGCATGGTGGTGAGCCTGGCGATCCACGAAGGCACGCCGGTCTCCATCGAGATTCCGCAGAAGGTGACGCTCGAGATCGTCGAGACCGAACCGGTCGTGAAGGGACAGACCGCGGCGGGATCCTTCAAACCGGCGATGTTGTCGAACGGCGTGCGCACCATGGTGCCCACCCACATCACGACCGGCACGCGCGTCGTCATCAACACCGCGGACGGCTCCTATGTGGAGCGCGCGAAGGACTAGCAGCCTGCCGGGTGCCGACAGCCTCTTTCGGCGGCTGGCCTTCGCCGCCGGCGCCGCCTCATTTGCCGCCAGCGCGGCCGCCGCCGAGCTCGAGGCGCCGCGCGTGACCCTCTCCGAGGTCAACTGGGCGGAAGCGGCGGCCTCATTGTCCGATCACGGCATCGACCCGCCGGCGGAGGAATTCGCCCGCCTGAACACGCTTACCGGCCGCCGCTTCCCTGGAATCGACAAGAGCAGCGTGCCGGTGTTGCTGCCGTTCGACGTCGACCGCTTTCGCGCCGACGTCGCCGCGGGCAGGCCGGAGGCGACGACGTCGGATTCCTATTTCGGCCCCTTTCACCCCGGTGGCCTCTTCCTGCCGGGACCGGCCGGCTACACCGCCACCTTCTTCATCGACAGCGGCGACGGCGGGCTTGATTTCATCTATCGCAAGCCGGTCGAAATCGAGATCACCGGCGCCGCCTTCACCTATGATCTGGACGGGCCCGAGCATCAGGAGGTGTTTCCCGCGCGCGAGCTCGCGGACTCGTTTCCCGGCATCCGTCGCATTCTGCGCGACGCGCATCTGCGTTACGCCTTCGAACGCTTCGGCGTGCCCTATGTCGTCTCGATCCAATGCTACGATCGGCCGCGCGCGCGACGTTATCTGTCCTGCAGGGAAGCCGACCCGATCGCGCTCAGGTTTCTGCGTCTGCTGCAGACCGTCGGCGGAAGTCCGCGCCCGATCCGAGCGCCGCATATCGATCTTGCCGAGCCCACGCCGCTCTCGTCCGATTTCACCTATTACGGTCCCGGAGACCTCATTCCCGAAACCGGCTGGCACAAACTCCCCGGCCGCGCCGACCGTCACGTCTATGCCGAGATGCGCTTCCCGATCGCACACGCGCCCGCCTATGTGAAATCGCAATCCTTCATGCCGTGGGGCGACTGCTATCGCAGCGGCCATGACGGGACGCTCGGCAGAAAAGGCGCGCACTATTCCTGCCGCGTGAACGGCCTGCCCCTGGTGTTCGACGAATCCGCCGCGGTCAACTTCACCTATCCGTGGCGCGACAATTTCTGCGAGTTGCGCGACTTCCTGGTCGGACAATGTCCCGGCGGCCGCGGCCACCAGGGTGAAGACATACGTCCCGCCAATTGCGTGCTACTGAACGCGCAGGCGGACCGTTGCCTGCCCTACCAGCACGAAGTGGTGGCGGTTCGCGACGGCGTCATATGGCGCAATCGCGGCAACCTCGCGGTCTATATCCTCGTCAATACCGCGAACGATCTCGTCCGCTTCCGCTACATGCACATGAATCCGCATTTCATGGATGCGGACGGTCTGCTCAGCGGCCGGAAGGTGAGCGAAGGCGAGGTCATCGGCAAGGTCGGCACGTGGGGCGATTACGAGAACGGCACCTCGTATCACCTGCATTTCAACATCCAGGTTTTCACCAAGGCGGGCTGGGTCTGGGTCAATCCCTACATGACGCTGGTGCTCGCCTACGAGCGCATGATCGGCGCGCGCGGCACCGAGATCAAATCCGGCGAGCCTGCGCCTCCCGTTCCCGACAAGCCGCCGGTCATCGCCCATGACGAGCCGGCAACGGACCCGGCTGCCCGCGCGTTTCCGGCGCCGAGGCCGCCACATGCGCAATCATCGAGCGGACACGCGGCAAAGGCGCACAAGCCGCGATTCCACAAGCGCGTCCACCGCGCGCGCCACCATCGCCGCCATGGTCACGAACGCCGATGACCGATTCCCGCTTCCCCCACCGTCGGCGCGGCGGCCGCGATATGGCATCGTCGCCACGCCCGCGCGCGAGGCCATGACGGCGCCGATCAAATCCGAGCGGATCCTTGTGCGAACGCGCGATGTCGCGTGATGTCGCGCGACTCGCGCCGACCGACAACCGTCTTGCGTGCATGATCGCCCGGGACAACCGGTTCCCACCTTTCGGGATCCTGCGCTAGAATGCGCGCACGATGCTGTTGACTCCCCGCGATCCGCTGAGCCGCCGCGGTTTTCTGGTCACCCTGCTCGGCGCCGCGGCCGCATGGGCGGGGCCGGATGTCGGCTCCGCCGCGCCGCTCGGCTTCGACCATTGGGTCGCCGCGTTTCGCGCCTATGCGCTCCGACGCGGCGTGTCGGCGGCAAGCTATGCGCGGGTGATGAGCGGCCTCGAACCCGACATGAGCGTGTTCGAGCAGTTCCGTTCGCAGCCGGAGTTCACCGAGAAGCTGTGGCAATACATCAACCGGCGCTGTTCCGAATGGCGGGTGATCACCGGCAGGCAGCGCCTGCGCGACTATGCCGATCTGCTCGCGCGCATCGAGAAGGATTTCGGAGTGGAGCGGCATCTCCTCGTCGCGCTGTGGGGCATGGAGTCCTCCTTCGGCGACGTCGTCACCAATCCGAAATATATGCGGCCGGTCATCCCCGCGCTCGCGGCGCTCGCCTGGCGCGAGCCGCGTCGGCGGCGCTACTGGGAGGCCGAGCTCTGCAACGCGCTGATCATCGTCGACCGCGGCTGGGCCGAACCGGCGCAAATGATCGGATCCTGGGCCGGCGCCATGGGCCATACGCAATGGATGCCTGAAGTCTGGCTGAGGATGGGTGTCGACTATGACGGCGACGGTCGCATCACGCCGTACGGGCGGCCCGACGATGCGCTCGCCGGCACTGCCCGCTATCTGGTCGAGCGGGGCGGCTATCGCCGCGGCGAGGCGTGGGGTTGCGAGGTCGTTCTGCCGGCCGGGCGCGTCCACCTCGCCGACGATCGCACGCTGCGCACCTATGCGAGCTGGGAGGCGCTCGGCATCCGACGCGCGGACGGTTCGCCGTTCGCGCGTCCGCATGACCGCGCGAGGCTCTGGCTGCCGGAACGCGGCGGTCCCGCCTTTCTCGTCGGGCAGAATTTCCGCGCCGTCTACTCCTACAATCCCTCGCGCGCCTACAGCCTTGCCCTCTGCCATCTCGGCGACCTGATCCGCGGCGAGGCGGACTTCCGCCAGCCGTTTCCCGGCGGCGAGCGCGCGCCGACCCTTGCGGAGGTGAAGGAGATCCAGCGCCGGCTCAACGCGCTCGGGTTCAAGACCGACGGGATCGACGGCCGCATCGGCAGCGACACGGTTCGCGCCGTCATCGCCTTTCAGAAGAAAGTGGGCATGGAGCCGGCCGACGGTTATGCCGGGCTGAAGCTGCTCGCCCGATTGCGTCAGGGCGGATAATCCGCTTCAAATGCCGCGTGCCGCGACTGGCGGGGAACTTGTGGGGATTGAACCGGTGGCCGCTTCCGACCGCAGTGGGACGCAGCGCATCGTCTGCGACGACATTGCCGGTCTTGATCGGCCGCGGCCCGCCGGCGTCAATGCCGCCGCCTTCGGCAGCGATGTCGCCGCCGATGCGCTGCGCGCGCTCGACATCCCCTATATTGCGCTCAATCCCGGCGCGAGCTACCGCGGTCTGCACGACAGTCTGGTCAACTATCTCGGCAACCGGCGGCCGCAGATCCTGCTTTGTCTCCACGAGGAAAGCGCCGTCGCGATCGCCCATGGCTATGCCAAGGTCACGGACAAGGCCATGGCGGTCGCCGTGCATTCCAATGTGGGATTGATGCACGCCACCATGGCGATCTTCAACGCCTGGTGCGACCGCATGCCGATGCTGATCATCGGCGCCACCGGCCCCGTCGACGCGGTCAAGCGGCGACCGTGGATCGACTGGATCCACACGGCGCGCGACCAGGGGGCGCTCGTGCGCGGCTATACCAAGTGGGACGACCAGCCGGCCTCGCCGCTCGCCGCGCGCGAAGCGATCCTGCGCGCGTGCTGGATCGCCAATACGGCGCCGCGCGGACCGACCTATGTCAATCTCGACGCCGGCATGCAGGAGGAGAAGCTCGTCGAACCGGTTCCGCCGATCGACGCCAAGCGTTTCATGCCGCCGGTCGCCGGGGCCGCGAATCCGGACGCCGTCGCCGCGGCCTCCGCCCTTCTCGCGCGCGCCCGGCGTCCGGTGATTCTGGCCGGCCGCGTCTCGCGCAGCACGCAGGCCTGGGATCGACGCGTGGCGCTCGCGGAACGGCTCGGCGCGCGCGTCGTCACCGATCTCAAGATCGCCGCCTCGTTCCCGACCGCGCACCCGCTGCACGCCGGCGCGCCCGGCGGCATGGTCCTGCCCAAGGCCGCGGCCGATGCCATTGCCGCAGCCGATGTCATCCTCAGCCTCGACTGGCTCGATCTCGCGGGGACGCTCCAGAAGGCCGGCGCGGCGTCGACGGCGCGGATCGTGCAGGTTTCCGTCGATCACCGCCTCCACAATGGCTGGAGCATGGATTACCAGGGCCTGCCGCCCGTCGACGTGTTCATCGATTGCGAACCGGACCTTGCCGTGCCGCCGCTCCTCGCCGCGCTCGGCGGCGCGCCCGCGCGCAGCGGGCAAGCAGGGACCGCGGCCTTCCCGGTTCCGGCGGGCGAGGCGCTCACGGTCGATCACATGGCCGCGGCGCTGCGCGAGGCGATCGGCCGGCGGCCGGCAAGCCTCACGCATGTTCCCCTGTCGTGGAACGGCGCGAGCTGGACCTTCGCGCATCCGCTCGACTATCTCGGCAGCGACGGCGGCGGCGGCGTCGGCGGCGGGCCGGGCATCTCGGTGGGCGCGGCGCTCGCGCTCAGGGGCACGGGTCGCCTCCCCGTCGGCGTCTGCGGCGACGGCGACTTCCTGATGGGGGTGACCGCGCTGTGGACGGCGGCGCATTACCACATTCCGCTGCTTCTCGTGGTGGCCAACAATCGCTCCTTCTTCAACGACGAGCTGCATCAGGAACGTGTCGCCCGCATGCGCAGCCGCCCCGTCGAGAACCGCTGGATCGGCCAGCGCATTGCCGATCCGGACATCGATCTTGCCGCCATGGCGCGCGCGCAAGGCGCACAAGGATTCGGTCCGGTGACGACAATCGCCGAGCTGCGGCCGACCTTCGAACGGGCCATCGCCGCGGTCGAGTCGGGCGCCGTGGCCGTCGTCGACTGCCGCGTCGAACCGGGCTATGCCGCCGAGACGACCGCGGCGATGACGCGGGCGAGCGGCTAGCGATGGCTGCCGACCGCGACAGCGCCATCCTGACCGCGGACGACGTCACCGTGCGTTTTGCGACGCCGGAGGGCGTGATCACCGCGGTGGAAGACGTGTCCTTCGCGGTCGAGCCCGGCGAATTTCTCTCCATCATCGGCCCGTCCGGTTGCGGCAAATCCACCTTGTTCAACGTCATCGGCGGGCTGCTGACGAGCCATCAAGGCACCGTCCGCGTTGCCGGCGAGATCATCTCGGGGCCGCACCCGTCGATCGGCATGGTGTTCCAGGAGGAATCGACATTCCCGTGGCGGACCGTCAGCGACAACGTGGCTTTCCCGCTCGAGCTCGTCGGAATGCCGAAGCGCAAGCGGATCGAACGCGCGCGCCGCTTCATCGCCATGGTGGGGCTCGCCGGCTTCGAGAACCGCTATCCCGGCGAGCTGTCGGGCGGGATGCGCCAGCGCGTCGCGCTTGCGCGCACGCTCGCCTCGGAACCGAAGATCCTTTTGATGGACGAGCCCTTCGCCGCGCTCGACGAGCAGACGCGGCTGTTGCTCGGCGACAAGGTGCTGCAGATCCAGCAGCAGCTGCGACAGACCACTCTGCTCATCACGCACAACATCACCGAAGCGGTGCAGATGTCGGACCGCATCCTGGTGATGACCTACCGGCCGGGCCGCGTCAAACGCATCGTTGATATCAACCTGCCGCGCCCGCGCGACTCGGAAATCGTCGGCAGCGAAGCCTTCGGCCGCTACGTGGCACAGATCTGGAACGATCTGCGCGAGGAGGCAAGCCGCGGCATGAGGGACGCGGAAACCCACGCGCTCGACCACGAGGCGCCGCCGTGAGCAAGCATGGGATGAGCGACCGCCTTTCCCGTTCCCGCCTCGCGCCCGCCGCGGCGGGGCTTGCGGCGGTCGGCCTCGGACTCGCCGCGGCCGAAATCATGATCAGGGCCGACTGGATCAACCGCTTCATCGTGCCGCCGCCTTCGGAGGTGGCGCGCGGCATTTCCCGGATCGTCCTGGAGGAGCATATCGGCCATCGCTTCCTGCTCACCGCGGGCGAATGCCTTGCCGCCGGCCTCATGATCACCGTCCTCGGCGTCGCGGCCGGCGTGCTGATCCACCGTTTCCGCCTCCTGCGGCAGGCAACGGAAACCTGGATCGCCGCCTGGGCCGCGGCTCCCGTCGTGCTCGCATACCCGCTGTTCATGGTGATCTTCGGCCGCAATGCCTGGACGATCATCATGATCGGGTTCGTGGCCGCGCTGCCGCCCGTCATCCTGAAGACGATCGAGGGCCTCTCGACGACCCGCAAGGTGCTCGTCGATGTGGGCAGGAGCTTCAACCTGACGGGCACCCAGCAATTCTGGAAGATCCTGTTTCCCGCCGCGCTGCCGACGATCTTCGTCGGCGTGCGGCTCGGATTGATCTTCGCTCTGATCAACATCGTCGGCGTCGAGTTCCTCATCAATTCCGGCGGACTCGGCCAGCTCATCAACGACCTTGCCGAACGATACGACCTCGCCGGCACCTATGCGGCGATCTTCTTCGTTGTCCTGGTAAGCGTCGCTTTCTTCATGACGCTGGAGCGCATCGAGCGATGGCTGCGACCGATCGATTAACTGCGAATGCCCGGCATGAGCCGCATGCCGCATCGGTGACCTTGCTGCGCGCCGTCATGATCCTCGCGCTGCTGGCCTTGTGGGAATTCCTCTCGCATACGGGATGGTTCTACCGCGACGTCGTGCCCTCGCTGCTCGCCATCGGCCGCGCCGTCCTCGCGCTCCTCTCGCGCGAAAACTATTATTACAATCTCGGCGTCACGGCCGGCGAAGTCGCCGCCGCGCTCGCAATCGGCGGCGGCACGGGCCTTGCGGTCGGGCTCGTGCTCGGATCGAACCGCTTTCTCGCGCGCGCCTTCGAGCCCTACCTCTATTATCTCGGGCCGACGCCCAAGATCATTTTCTTCCCGGTCATGATCATGTGGTTCGGCGTCGATTCGCCCTCGAAGGTGGCGCTGGGCTCGCTGTCCTGCTTCTTTCCCGTTGCGCTGTCCGTGGCCGCCGGCATGCGCCAGATCGACACGGTACTGATCCGCGTCGGCAGGAGTTTTCGCGCCAGCACGCTGCAGATGGTCACGAAGATCTACCTGCCGGCCATGCGACACCCGATCATGAACGGCGTGCGACTCGGCCTCGGTGTCGCGTTGATCGGCACGCTGCTCGCCGAGACCAAATTGTCCAACAAGGGGATCGGCTTTCTCATCATCAACGCCTATTCGACCTTCGACATGCCGCGCATGTACGCCAACCTGATCGTGCTCTTCGTGCTGGCGATCGGCGCCAACAGCCTGGTCGGCCGCCTCGGGGGCGCCGCGACCGCGGCGGGACGGTAGCGCCGCACGTTGAAGCCATCCAGGCGGGCCGGCCCGCGAGTCATGGGCGGGCGGTGTGCCGCGTGGCCCTGCCCGGTTCTGGATTGCTTCGCGCTCGCTTCGCTCGCGCTCGCAATGACGGGCACTATGGTCGCGCGCGCTCGCAATGACGGGGAATGCGCCCTCGTCGCCCCGCGCTCGCCGGAATCCGCGCTACAGCTTGAAGCTCTCCAGCGTGCCGGGGTGGAACAGTTCCTCCGGCTTGACCAGCCGCGGCGAAAGGCCCTGTGCATGGTGATGCCGGAGGAAGGTCTCGAGCGTCGCGCGGTTCGCCGCCAGGCCGTAGGGCCAGAAGTCGTGTCCCATCAAGGCGCGCGCTTCCATCAGCCGCTCCTCCACGAAGGGCAAGGTCACCTTCGTCGACGACGTATCGGCAAGCTTCTCGAGCGCGATCTGCTTGGCCCGCTCGAAGGCCTTGAACACCGCGCCGGGGAGCCACGGGTGCTGCTGCGCAAGGTCCCGGCGCACGCCGATCAGGTGCATGATCGGGAAAATGCCGGTGCGCCGATAGTAGTCCTTGGCCGCCGCGACGGGATCGGGAAACAGCCAGCCGATGTTCGGATCGCCGCGCTCGAACGCGGGCGGCACGCGCGGTCCGATGAAACCGTCGATCTCCCCGGCGTCCAGCATCTCGGAAAGGGTCCGTTCCGGCGGAATGTCGTGGAGCGTGACGTCCTTGGGCAGCGTGACGGCAATCTTCTCCGGGCGACCGGCATCGGTGAGCCCGCCCCTCACCCAATGGATGTCCGCCGGCGTCACGCCGTAGTCGTCCTGAAGGATCGCGCGCGCCCAGACATTGGCGGTGAGCTGGTATTCGGCGACGCCGATGGTCTTGCCCTTCATGTCGGCCGGCGTCCTGATGCGATCGGTGCGCACGTAAATCGCCGTGTGCCGGAAGGTTCGCGAGACAAATGCCGGCACGCCGACATAAGGGCACGTGCCCTGCGCGGTCTTCACGGTGAAGCTCGAAAGCGACAATTCGCAAATGTCGAATTCCGTATGGCGAAAGGCACGGAAGAAGATTTCCTCCGGATCGAGCGCCATGAAGATCGGATCGACGCCGTCGATCTGCACCAGGCCGTCGAACAGCGGGCGCGTGCGGTCGTAATCGCGTACCGCGACGGAAAGACTGAGCTTCGCCATGAGGGATCCCAAGGGGTAGGATTTGCGCCGGGAGTCATAGGCCAAAGCCGCGACCGACGCAAAGCCGGCGCGCGATTCGCGGCTCTAAGGAGACGGGGCGGCCGCACCGCGGCCCGCTGCGCCGGGAGCGGCGGGCCGCCGCTATTCGACGCCGCGCTTGCGGGTCCCGTCCTCGTCGGGGGTCACGTCGAGCGCGCGGGCCCGGTTGATGATGCGGACCGGGGGTCGGCAGTTGCTCATGCACGGATCGGGATTCCAGAAAGCCTTTTCGCTCGTCTCGCGGTCGTCGTCGAAAAAGCCGCCGGCATTGGGCATCCTGACCTGCGCCCAGCTTTCCTTCGAGAGCACGAAATTTTCGTCGACGATGTCGTTGAGGTAAAGAACATAGGCGACGATGGCATAGAGCTCGTCATTGGTGAGCGACTGGGCGTCGCCGAACGGCATCGCCCGCCGGACATAATCGAAGACGCTCGAAAGATAGGGAAAATAGGAGCCGACGGTCTTGACCGGGTCGTTCGAGGCGAGCGTGCCTTTGCCCTGCGCCAGCGGCGGCCAGCGGCCGGCGCTTTCGCCGAATTCGCCGTGGCAGGCCGCGCAACGCTCCATGTAGAGCTTCTCGCCCTGCTTGACCGAGCCGCGGCCCGGCGGCGCCCCGCTCCCGTCGGGCCGCACGTCGATGTCCCAGCCGGCGATCTCCGCGGCGCTGGCAGGTCGGCCGATGCCGTACTGGCGGACCGCCGCGCCGTCACCGCCGGCCGCGACCTCCTCGAGGCTTGCGGCAAGCAGAAGAAGCGCGGCGAAACCATATCGACCGGCCGCGAGGAAGGATGGCGCAAGGCGCGACGCCTCTGCGCGGCGCACCGGCGCTCGTCTAGCCCACTTCCACATTCTCGACCTCCCCGTCCGGCCGCACGGCCCAGGTCTGTATGCCGTTGTTGTGATAGATCGAGTTGACGCCGCGGATCTTGCGCAGATCGTCCTTGCTCGGCTGCACGTAGCCCGTTGAATCCATGGCCCGCGACTGCAGCAGCAGCGGCTCGCCGTTCCAGTCGAACTCGTAGTAGAAGCGCACGCAGGCCTTGTCGAATACCGGCCCGTCGATGCGCGCGGTCCGCCAATTGCGGCCTCCGTCGAGCGAGACGTCCACGCGACGGACGCTGCCGCGTCCCGACCAGGCGAGGCCGGAAATCACCAGAAAACCTCTCTGTCGCACCGGCGCCTGGGGCGAAGGCGTGGTGATCACGGATTTCGCGTCCATCACCCAGGTGAACTGCCGTGCTTTGCCGTTCGCGAGCAGATCCGTGTATTTGGAGGTTTCCTCGCGGGTGAACCACGGCTCGTCGCCCACCTTCAGTCGACGCAGCCACTTCACCCACATGTTGCCTTCCCACCCCGGGACCACGAGACGGGCCGGGTAGCCCTGCTCCGGACGCAGCATTTCCCCGTTCATGCGATAGGCGACGAGGCAGTCGTCGAGCGCCTTGGCGAGCGGCAGCGAACGCGTCATCGCCGCCGCGTCGCCGCCTTCGGCCAGAATCCATTTCGCGCTGGGTCTGAGGCCCGCCTCGGCCAGCAGAAGCCTGAGCGGCACGCCGGTGTATTGCACGCAGTGCACCATGCCGTGCGTGTATTGACAGCCGTTGAGCTGAGCGCCCCGCCATTCCATGCCGGAATTGGCCGCGCATTCCAGAAAATAGATCCGGTTGACGCGGGGAAAGCGCTTGAGGTCCTCGAGCGTGAAGATCAGCGGCCGCTCGACCAGACCGTGGATCATCAGCCTGTAGTCGGCAGGATCGACCTCGGCGATGCCGGCATGATGACGCTCGAAGCACAGGCCGTTGGGCGTGATGATGCCGTCGAGCTGATGCAGCGGGGTGAAACTGACGGAGGACTCCGGCGTCGCGGTGAGCCAGGGCACGGTGCGGCGCACGACATCCTTTTCGAATTTCGACGGATGACCGTAAGGCCGCGCGCCCACCCCGTCGCCGAGCGTGCGCGTCCACTCGGCGACATTGGGAGGAAGGTTCCGCGGGTCCGCGAGGGCGGCGCGTCCGCCGGCGGCGAGGGCGAGACCGGCGGCGAGAAATCCGCGGCGCGAGGCGCCGCGATCGAGGGGAGAGGACATGAGCGGCTCCGGCAGGTTGCCCGGTGCCTGATTATCACATTCCTCTTTATGAATATATAGGGGGAACGCTAAATCCCGGAAATTTTCACTGCCGAATGGGCCGCGATGCGGACCGTCCCGCGCCGCGCGATATAGCGCTCGACCAGTTCCCACACCGGCGGGCCCTGCGTGCCCTCGTTCACGCTCGCCCATCCGGCGACGACATAATCCTTCCGCGGATCGATGGGCTCGCCGGTCCGCAGCAGCGTCATGTCGGAGATGCGCGCGCCCATCGGCTTGGACAAATCGATGGCATAGCCGAGCCCGCCGCAGCGAACCATGTCGCCGCCCTGCTGGTAGTAGGGGTCGGGATTGAAGAGATTGTCGGCCACGTCTTCCAGCACGGTCTTCAGCCGCTCTCCGGTCATGGTCTGGCGATAGACCTGCGGATAGGTGATGGCGGTCGCGTTGTGGATGTCCTCGATGGTAATGCGCGCGTCGGGGAGCACGCTGGTGCCCCAGCGGAATCCCGGCGACAGGGCGATTTCGGCGTCGCGCTCCTCCAACAGCGCGTGGCATATGAGGTCGTCCAGCGTGCCGTTGAAATTGCCGCGCCGGTAGAGCAGCGACTCGGTGCGGCCGACCACGCGCGCAAGCTCCTCGGCAAAGGGCGCGCGCGCCCTGGCGATCGCGTCGGCCACCTCGGCATCGGGGGAAATGGCGTCGGCGAACACCGGGATCAGCTTGTAGCGAAAATCCCGGATCCTGCCGTCCCGCACGTCGAGGTCGAGCCGGGAGACGAATTTGCCGTTGCTGCCCGAGGCGATCAGCAGCGTGCCGCCCTCTCTGACCGCCTCGGGAATGGCGTCGTGCGTATGACTGGTGAGGATCACGTCGATATCGGCGACGCGCGTGGCGAGTTTGCGGTCGACGTCGAAACCGTTGTGCGACAGCAGCACCACGAGCTGCGCGCCTTCCCGGCGCGCCTTCCGGACGTTCGCGCGCACGTCTTCCTCGCGGATGCCGAACGACCAGCGCGGGACGAGCCAGCGCGGATTGGCGATCGGTTGATAGGGAAAGGCCTGACCGAGAACCGCGATGGCGACGCCGCCCTTCTCGAATATCCGGTATGGGGGGAAGACCGGTTCGTCCCATTCCGTGTCGCGTACGTTGAGCGCGAGGAACGGAAAACCGAGTCTTCCGATCAGTTCCTTCACCCGCGCTTCGCCGTAGGTGAATTCCCAATGCCCGGTCATCGCCTCCGGCTTGAGCAGGGCCATGCAATCCACCATGGCCTGCCCCCGCGTGCGATGCGCAACGAGCGAGCCCTGCCAGGTGTCGCCGCCGTCGAGAAACAGGACCTTGTCGGCCCCGCGTTCGCCGCGCACGTGCCTGACCACCGTCGCCACGCGGTCGAGCCCGCCCATGCGGCCGTATTCCCTCGCAAGCGCCGCAAAGTCCTGGTCGGTCAAGGCGTAGGCGGCGGGCGACCCCGCGGCAATGCCGAAGCGGGAGAGGAACGCCTTTCCCGTGACATGCGGCGGTCGTCCCCTCGCCTCGCCCGCCCCGAGATTGACCGACGGCTCGCGGAAATAGACCGGCGCAAGCTGGCCGTGGATGTCCGCCACGTGCAGCAGCGTGACATTGCCGAGCGCGTCGAATTGGAGAAGATCGCGCTGCGTCAGCCTCTGCTGCGCCATCACGCGCGCGAACGGACCCATCCCGGTTACCGCCGCGGCCGCGGCGGCGATCGCCAGAACCTCACGCCGCCTCATCATCCCGATTCCCCGGCCGCAACGGCGTCAGGCCCGACGCCTCGCGCAGGATTTCCCCAAGCCCTCGCTCAGTGCCTGATCCCCGGCACATTCTCCTTCAAACCCTGGTTGAGCGAGGCAAGATAGAGCTCGAGATCGCCATATTCCTTGGCATCCGGCGGCAGTTCGTCGGCGCGAATATTGACCTGGCACCACTGGAAGCGCTGGCGGATGTCCCAGATCGCCTGCAGGCTGGTGCGCCAGGTCGGGAAATGATCGTATTGCCCTCGCGGCTCGCCCAACCATTGGCCGCGGATCCAGCGATTCGCCGCCTTGCCGTGGCAGTCGGTGCAGGCGAAGTTGAGCTGGCCGAGCTTGCGGCTCGCGAGTTCCTTGCCGCGCGCGATCGCCGCCTGCGCCTGCGGACTCGAGGTGTCGACGGAAATCGGCGCGCCATTGGCGAGGTTGTGCAGATAGACCGACATGGCGCGGTTTTCGTCGGTCTCCATCAGCCAGTCGAAGCCCGTGGTTGCCCGCGCATGGCGGGTGATGAATTCCTCCACGCCCAGCACCTTGTCGAGCCGTGGCTCCCATTTCGGCATGGTCGCGGCCCAGGTCTTGAACGAGGCTTCGGGATTGCTGTGACAGGTGGCGCAGGCAAAACCCGAGGGTCCGCGCGCTTTCCACAGCGCCTTGGCCTTGTCGATCGCCCACAGGCCGGGATTTTCCATCGGGTCGAGATTGTCGCGCTTTTCCACCGGAACCGGGCGTTTGTCCGGATCATCGAGCGGGGTCTTGAACGCCGCCGGCGCCTTCAGCGTCTTGAGGAAGGCGACCATGTCCATGATCTCCTGGTCGCTGAACAGACCGTGGCTGCCCCAGGGCGGCATCACCGTTTCGGGATTGTAGACGCGCGCGTCGTAGATGAAATTGAAGAGCTGCTCGTCGCTGAGGCCGGCATTCCCGATCTCGGAGAGATCGGGCCCGACATTTCCCGGCAGATTGGCGCCGCCTGCCGGTCCCATCACGTGGCAGGCGAGACACGAGCCGCCGCGATTGCGGTCGGCCACCAGCTTCTCGCCGTTGGCCGGATCGCCGGTGAGGGCCGGTAGCGGGCGCGGCTCCTTGGGCGCGGGCGGCGAAGCGAGCTTCGCCAGCGTGTTGAATCGCGATTCGTCGCGGGTCGGCCAACCCGGGTAGCGCTTCCACGGCCGCGCCGACGCTTCCCCCTTGGTATCGAGCGGCACCTTCGCCGGCTCCGCGCCCGACGCGGCCACGCCGACGCCGAACGCGGCAGCGGCCGCCAGCACCGCAAGCGCGGCGCCCGTGCCCATCGCTCCACGCCTCATCGCACCCTTGCCTCCCTGCCGTGTCTCTTCTTCTTCGGCACGCCCGTGCCCGGCCTCAGCCGACGGTGATCGACTGCTCCGCGGTGGTCACGGTCCCGTCGTCGTCGGTCCAGGCGAAGCGGAACGTGCCGCTCTCCTCCACCTTCGCGTAGAACTGCAGATAGGGATTGGCCGCGATCGCCGGCTCGAGATCGGCGCTGAAGACGGGCTTGCCGTTGAACGTGCAGGTGAACTTGTTGATGATCTTGCGCGGGATCACCTTGCCGTCCTTGTCCTTGCGTTGGCCCGACTCCATGATGTGGGGCATCAGCGTCTTGATCTCGATGACGTCGCCCTTCTTGGCCTCGGTCGGAAGCTTCAGTCTCGGCTTGTCCGCCATGATCGTCCTCCGCTCGCCTTCGCGTGATCAGCCGCCGCAGCCGCCGATGGTCACCTTCACCAGCTTCTGCTCGGTATAGAAGGCGCCCTTGCTGGTCTTGGCAACGACGATGATGTTCTGCGTGGCCGCAAGGCGAATGCGCGTCGATGCGGCAGCCTTGGCCGACAGCGGCGTGAAATGAAAGGTGATCACGCCCGGTCGCGGATTGCCCTCGCCGACGACCAGGACCTCGCTCACGTAATCATCCGCGGTCATCGGCGCATCGACGGATATTGACAGCGGCACGGTGTTGCCGTTCTCCGCGATCTCCGGCAGCTCGATGGCGATCCTGCCCTTCTCCGGCGTCTTGCCCCCGGTGAACTTGGCGATCGCGGCGGCGGCCTCCTGCGCGCTCGCGCGCGCTGCGTCATTCCATCCGACAAGGGTGAGCGCCGCGCCGCCCGCCCCCAGCGCCAGAGCCGTCCGGCGCGTGACCTCTCGCATCGGTCTCCTCCCGATCCTGGTGTCCGCGAGGCATGCCGCCCCGTTCCTTCGCCACCATAGCGGCGGCGGCGCTCGCGATCAATTCATATTCACAAAAAAGAATATGGAAAGGACCCCCGCGCCGGTCATCCGCGTCAGCCTTGCTGCGCCCGGAGGAAATCGCGGAAGCTTTTGCGCTCGTAGGCCTTTTCGCGCACGAAACGGAACAGCGCAAGAAAATCGTCCGGTCGCAAATAGCCCGCGGCGCGCGCGACCTCGCGCCTGGCCGGCGGCAAGGTCGTGAGCGCGGCGGCACGCTCGGGAAAGAACTGGAAGGTCGGCGTGTAGCGTATGTCGTATTTGGCGGCGAGCTCCTTTTCGCCGAGCACCGCGCCGTCGAAATCGGTCACCTTGCGCGCGCCGATGATGTTGAGCTGGAGCAGCTCGAAATTGCTCTTGACGTAGTCGGCGATGCGCGGCTCGGCGAAATTGACGAAATGCGTCTCCTTGCAATAGGGGCAGCCCTTGAGCTCCCACATGATCACGAAGCGCTTGCCCGCCCGGCTTGCGCTGTCGAGATCGTCGGCAAGATCGAGAAAGCTCTCGAGGAACCACGGCTCCTTGTAGAGCCCGTCGTCGGTAAGAATCGGCTGCGCGCGCGCCGGCACGAACGCGAGCGCGCCCGCCGCCAGCGTTCCGCTCAGAAAGCCGCGTCGATCAAGCATGGCCGCACGCGCCCGCATGACGAGAGGGGACACTTGGATCAAGCCGCCGGCCTATTCCCGCAGGCCGGCGCGTCCGCTTATATAGGTCAATCCGCATGGACAATCCATGATGCATGTCGTTGCTGCGGTGCCGGGCGGAGCGCCATGACGAGAGACCATGCACGGGGCGCCTTGCTGGCCGCGATGCTTGCCGTCGCGCCGATGGCCGGCCGCGCCGGCGAGCTCGCGGATTTCAATGCGGCGGTGGAAGCCGCCGCCGCGCACAATCGCGTGGCGATCGGCTATCTGCGCGCGGGCAATTTGGATCTTGCCGCCGTCGAACTCGAACGGCTGCGCGCGGCCTGGGCCAAGGTGAGCGACCGCTTTGCCGGCAGACGGCCGGACGCTTTTGCCGGCAATGCGCTCTACGTCACCGTCTTCACGGATATCGCGACCCGGCTCGTCACCGCCGACCTGATGCTCGATTCCGGCCGTGCCGATGCCGCGCGCGAGGCGCTCGCCGCCATCCGCGAGGATCTTTACAACCTGCGGCGATCCGCCGGCATTCTGGTCCTGGCCGACTGCGTGCGCGACGCCAACCGGGCGATGGACGCGCTCATGGCATACGACACGCCGGCGATCGACTGGACCAGGGCCGAGACACGTTTCGACATCGTCGGGAAGGCCGCGGTCTACGGCCATGTGCTCGAGCGCTGCGACGCCATGGCCGACGGCCCGACGCGCGAAAATCCCGAATTCCGCCGGCTGATCGACGGTGCCAAGGCAAGCCTCGCGCTCATTCCTCAGGCGATCGCGGCGCGCGATGCCGCTCGCCTGCACCGCATCCTCATCGAACTGCGCTCCTTCGACAACCTGCTCGCGTTCCGTTACGGATGAAACAAGCGGCCGTCCGCGACGCCGTGGGGGCATTTGCCGGTCGGCGCCTTCCTACAAGGATGACGAGCCTCCCGACGCCGACAGGCCCGCGTGCGCTTGCGCGCGATGCCCGTATCGCCGAGCGCGTCCTTCTACGCAGGCGATTCCTTTGATATGGATCGCGCTCGCTTTGCATCCGGCGCGTGCTGCGCCTGCGCCAGGGAAATAAATTCGGTGCGGCTCGGCGTGACAATGAAATATCGTCCCTCGATCACGCTTCTCGCGGTAATGCTGTTCTCACTCACCGCTCCGCTCGCGCGCGGCGCCGAGCTTGTGATGTTCGAGCGCGCCGGCTGCCCATGGTGCGCGGTCTTCGACCGCGAGATCGCGCCCGTCTATGGCAAGACCGACGAAGGCCGGCGTGCGCCGCTGCGCCGTCTCGATATCGATGCGCCCTTGCCGCCCGACCTCGGCTTCATCGACGTCGAGCGCCTCACGCCGCTGTTCGTCCTGGTCGACAAAGGCCGCGAGATCGGCCGCATTCGCGGCTATCCGGGCGAAGATCACTTCTGGGGCCTGCTGCGCATGCTGATCGAACAAAGCGAGGAAACGCCCGGCGCCGGCCCCGGTTGAGCGGAAAATCATTGCGCAGGAGCACGTGATCGTCTGTAGTCTTGCGTCCTTGCGCACGAACCTTGGAGCACGAATGGATCTG
>Ga0209810_1002089_pt1 | contig 25639 bp, 21 predicted proteins | sample Coa_R1_7_FD_187159 | JGI IMG/M metagenome (GOLD analysis project Ga0209810, IMG submission 187159) | Surface soil microbial communities from Centralia Pennsylvania, which are recovering from an underground coalmine fire - Coalmine... | ecosystem: Environmental > Terrestrial > Soil > Unclassified... | reverse complement strand
GAGAGCCAGCCGCCACCCCAGGCCCAGTTGCCATACACCGGGTAGACGAGCGTCGAGACAAACAGACCATAGACGCAGAAAGCTGACCACTTCCAGCGTTCCGCCATCGCTCCCGTCGGAATGGTCGCTGTCGTATCCATGAAGACCATCTGAAACAGGAACATGACCGCAATACCCACGTCGTAGGTGCCATCGTTGAGGAAAAAGCCCTTGTAGCCGATGATGCCCCAATCAACGCTGCCAATATGGATGCTCAGTTCGTTGGTCAGTGCGGAGAGGCCACCGAGGTTTGGTACACCAATGAGGCCAATGCCGCCGAACTGGAAAGCAAAGCCGACGACGAAGTAGCCAATCATACCAATGCCGTAGATCATGAAATTCATGCCAATAGTATGGCCAGCATTTTTGGCGCGGCAGAGGCCCGTTTCCACCAGCGCGAAGCCTGCCTGCATAAACATGACCAGATAGCCGGTGATCAACGTCCAGACAAAGTTGACGGCCAGCCGGTTCTCATCGACCAGCAGGGCAAGATTGTAGGCAAATGGCTCCTGCTTCTGCGCCGTGTTGAGCTGCTGCTGAGTGATGGTGGTAGAGCCATTGGCCGTCACGCCGGTCAGATTTTGCTGGCTGGCTGTATGCAGCCCGCTCGGGTCGGGGCCAGCACCGCAGGCGCTGAGCAGGAAAAGCGACGCGGCGATGAGCAGAGCAAACAGGAGTACCGTGTTGAGAGCAGACAGGCGTTTATGCAATCTTCTCAGCAGAGTAAGCAGGCTGGGAAAAGAGGTATCTTGCTGTACTGGCAGGAAGCGGCTGAAGTATGCGAGCATCATAGGCTGGCGTGCAGGCATAGCAACAAGCCGCAGTGGCGCAAAGCCAGCACGCGGTACCAGCGTCAGGCGCGCTCCCTGCACACGCACGGCGCTAAACTCGTGCCAGCGACGAAATAGCACGTTATTGCATGCTATTCCCTCGCTGGTAAACTGGTAGTGGACGGGCAGGTTGACAATTGAGAGGCCTACAAAAATGAGGATCAACTCAATGGTGGTGGGAAACCAGTTGCCGATGGCGCTCAACAGCAAGATTGCGCCCAGCGCGTACAGGTTGGCGCGATGCAGTACCATACGCTCGCGAAAGGTGAGAGCAATACGGGCAATGGTAGTACCTTCAGCGCGAAAACCGAATGGCAAACCAACTCGCACGAACATCAGGATGAAAAGACAACCGATTAGTAACCAGACAAACATAAGACCTTCCTTTCTTGTAGCGGTGAGCAAAGCTACAGATTGAGCTGTTAGTGGCAGGGAACTGAATTGATTCCTCCCCATTAACCAGATAGCCGAACACGGAACCGCCTGTTTTTACGCAGGCCGGGAAAGAGACGGAGCCAGTGGCGTGGATCAGGTGGCTCACGTATGATCGCCCCTTTATTTTTCTGCCGCGCCTGCACCAGCAATTGCCTTGCCAGGGCAACGATATGTTCATTAGCTCCATGCGGACGTTTCAAGCCCTGTTCTAACAGGGATACCGCCTTCTGATAGAAGCCCAGACGGTAATAAAACTCGGCATATTTGATATGCACCATCAGGTTCGTTGGCGCATCATGCAGAGCCTGATCGAGTTCGCGCTGCGCGGCATCGATATCATAGTGCTGAAGGAGCATCAGGCCGAGATAAGCTCGTGCCGGGGCATAGCATGCATCGACTTCCAGAGCGGCCCGCAAAGCCCGTTCCGCTCCCTCTGACGAACCCTGCTCCATCCAGGCCATAGCCATACCAAAGTGCGCCTGTGGACGCTGCGGCGCGCTCGCAACGGCAAGCTGAAACTGGCGCAGCGCCGCTTCTGCATCACCCCGACGCAGGGCAGCATATCCTCTATCCAGCAAATCTTCGTACATAGTTATCGCTCCTTTAGCTGTACAACTTCCTCAACAGGCATAAATGAGGGAGTCGGGCAGGGACTCCCTCGCTGAGAGCGAGCCAGGTAGGTGAGTTTAAGCAGAGGCGGCGTCACTATCGTGGTAACGACGGTGATCAAAATGGCGACAGAATAGAATGAAGGGGTAATCAGTCCCCCTTGCAGGCCGATGGAGGCAGTAATCAGCGCGACCTCCCCACGCGAGATCATGCCCACACCAACGCGCAGCGCCTCAACTGGCTGGAAACGGCAGAGCAACGCCCCTCCACCGCAGCCAGCGACTTTCGCCAGGATAGCAATGCCAATCAGGCCGAAAAGCAGCAATGGTGAGGTTTGCCAGAGGCCATGAATATTGGCCTGAATACCAATATTGACAAAGAAGATGGGAATGAAAAAGGCATAGCCGATCTTTGAAACGCCCTCGTGTACCCATTCCTTCATCTCCGTGCGCCCTATGAACATACCTGCAATATAGGCACCTGTGATGGCGGCCACATCCCCAAGCGCCTGCGCCGACCAGGCATAGAACAGCACCAGTGCGAGGATGAGAGCCAGGCGTGCCTCCGCTGCCAGTGTGCGCGGCAAGTAGCGCGAAAGCAGCGGGAAACCGAAATGCCCCACGAGCAACGCAAGCGGAAAGTAAGCGAGCATCTGGCCGATAGTCCAGAAAGGGTTTTTTCCCAACGTGAAGACCAGGACGAGGGAGAGTACGACAAGCCCCAGAATATCATCGATGACCGCGCCCCCCAGGATTGTCGCTCCTTCTTTGCTATTTAGCTTCCCCATATCCTTCATCGTCTGTGCCGAGATACTCACGCTCGTCGCTGTCAGCAATGTGCCGAGGAAAAGGCTCGTCGGCAGTGAGAAACCGAGCGCAAAGACAAAGATAGTGCCAGCCAGAAAGGGAATAATGACGCCGAGCGTGGCCGCTACAACAGCTACGCCGCCTACCTGTCGCATTTGCGCTGTATCAGTTTCCACGCCAGCAATGAACATCAGAAAAATAACCCCCAGCGTGGCAATAGTATTGATCAACTCTCCAGGCTGCAACCAGTTCAGCGCCGATGGCCCGATTAGAATACCAACCATAATCTCCCCCAGCACCGGGGGAACACCCACTCTTTGACAGAGCCATCCAACAAGTTTTGCAGAGATGAGTAGACAGGCTAACAAAATGAGAACTGTAGAAACTGTCATAAGACGTCCATCCTTTAAACCGTACTTAACCATGAAAAAAGTTCAGGCGACGACTCTGCACTGAGTGGAAAATTTGCTACACTATCCCCTTATGCCCCTTAAAAAGCACCACCGCCATAACTATGCAGCTTACATTGCTGGCGAGGAAAGGCTGAAGAGCAATCATTGCTTTTCCTACTGGCCTCATTGAGAAGTATAAGGGTCAGCAATCGCCATTCGTACTGACAAAATGTAAGAAGCTATGTACCTCTTTTTCAGGCAACTTGCACAAATCTCCTCTCACATTCGCCCACTAACACCCGGAAATCGTTCCGCTGGTTAGTATTATTTACGGCTATAAGAAAAATCAGACGCAGACTGTGCAATTTGACCGAAAAAATAGAGAGGGGTCAGGGTGCAGGCCAGCTGCGCCCCTACTATCTACGCAGCATGTCGGCGTTGGCTCGCAGTTAGTAGACGTAGCTGGCCTGTGTCCTGACCTACTCAAGGATGGTTTTCAACGTTTGCAGACTGATATTGGCGCCACAGAGGATGACGACCACATGCTTGCCCTGGAAACGCTGTGCCGCTTTGAGTAGAGCGGCGAGCGCCACCCCTGCTGCGCCTTCGATAAGCATGTGGTGCGTTTCGATGAACAGCCGTATAGCCTGCCGGATCTCTTCTTCTGAGACGAGGATGTAGTCATCGACCAGCCTCTGGCAGAGGGGAAAAGTGATGGCATCTTGCTCAACCCCGCCCGCCGTGCCATCCGAAAGCGTGGGCAGCGATTCCATTTCCAGAATGTGTCCGGCCTGCACCGATTTCGCCATGACGGGCGAATGTTCAGGGGAGCAGCCAGAGATTTCGGCGGCGGGAAAAACCGTTTTGACGTATTCGGCGATGCCGGAGATCAGGCCACCGCCGCCCAGCGCGACCAGCGCCGCGTCAATGCGCTCGCTCTGGCGGCACAGTTCCACGCCGATGGTTCCCTGGCCGCCAATGACACGGGGATCGTTATAGGGGGAAATATAGACCAGCCCGTGCTGTTGCGCGTAGGAACGGGCATATATCTCGGTGATGACGCCATCATTGCCATAAAAACGCAGATCCGCCCCATAGCGCCGAATGGCCTCTATCTTGGTTGGAGAGGTGTTTTCAGGCACAAAAACGCTGCCCGATATGTTGAGGGTATGCAAGCCGAAAGCGATGCCGAGACCATGATTGCCGGAAGAGGCCGTCACGATCCCCTTCGCCTTCTGCTCTTCCGAGAGCGAAAGCAGCGCATTCATCGCCCCTCGCACTTTGAATGAGCCGGTATGCTGGAGATTCTCCATCTTCAGGAAGACACGCGCCCCCATTAATTCGCTCAACGGGAAAGAATACTCCAAAGGGGTCGTGCGAATATAGGGTCGGATTCTGTGTTCCGCCTGGAGGATTTCCTGTAAGATGTTCATAATGATCGCTTTCTATGCCTCTATCGGCTTCTGATATGGATGTATCTTATCTCTTCGGGGGACTGTATGACAAGATTTTCTGTATGGTACAATAAGCTCATATTTGAGCGTTCAGCTACGTTTACAGGGAGATAGAGATGGCACGTGTAGCATTGTATTTGCAGGATAAGCATGATATTCGTGAGGGCATGGCGTATGTGCAGTACGCGGAGCAGCGCGGCTTCGAGGCCGTCTGGCAGGCGGAGTCGCGGCTGGTGCGCGACGCCATTGTGCCGATGGCGGCCTTCGCGGCGGTGACTTCGCGCATTAAGATCGGCAGCGGCGTTATCAATAACTGGACGCGCAATATCGGGCTGCTGGCCGCGACCTTTTTGACGCTGGATGATCTCGCGCCCGACCGCATCATCTGCGGTCTGGGCGCGTGGTGGGATCCGCTGGCAAAGCAGGTGGGCATCGAGCGGAAGAAGCCGCTGAAGGCCATGCGCGAGACTATCGAGGTGATGCGGAAACTGCTCAACATGGAGCGCGTCACCTATCATGGCGAGTTTCACCAGGTGGAGGGCATCGAACTGGATGTCGTGCATGGACGCCGCGAGCCGCGCAATGTGCCGATGTATATTGGCGCGACACACATGCGCATGATGGAACTGGCGGGCGAGATTGCCGATGGCGCGGTTCTCAATTATTGCGTGCCGCCGGAATATAATGCTGAGGCGCTGGAACACCTGGAAATCGGCGCGCGCAGGGCCGGACGCACGCTGGAAGACATTGACCGCCCGCAGTTGATTGTCTGCTCGGTCGATCAGGATCATCATCGGGCAGTGCAGGCGGCAAAAGAGCTGATTACGCAATATCTGGCACAGCAGCCGCATATCGCCGAAGCCAGCGGCACCCCGCCGGAAACGGTGAAGAAGGTGCAGAGCATCCTGGGCTGGCCCGCCACAAAAGAGCAGATTCACGAGGCCATGCAATTTGTGCCAGATGAGCTGATCGAGCGTATCACCGCCAGCGGCACGCCGGACGAGGTGCGCGCAAAGGTGGAAGAGTACAATCGTAATGGCTGCACCTGCCCGATCCTCTACCCGTTAGGCGACGATGTAAAGCTGATGATCGATACCTTTGCACAGGCGTGAGGTCATGTCGGAACGCGCACAACGCACGGAGAAAGATGTTCCCCTGCGGCGAGATATTCGCATGCTGGGCAATAGTCTGGGACGCGCCATCCAGCGACACGAGGGTATGGCCGTCTTTGAAACGGTGGAGTGGCTGCGCAACAATTGCAAGCGACTGCGCCAGCTTCAAGAAAATCTGAGCCATACTGAGCAAGCGAGCGAAGCCGACCGCCTGCGCGAGGAGATCGCGGCGCTGGATCAGGAAATCACGGCCATTGTGAATGGTTGCGACCTGGAAACCAGCATCGACGTGATACGCGCCTTCACCGTCTACTTTCACCTGGTCAACACCGCCGAGCAGCATCATCGCACGCGCCGCCGCCGGTTCTACGAGGCGCATGATCTGCCCACGGCGCAGCGCGGCTCGCTGGCGGCGCTGGTCGACCTGCTCAAGCACAGCGAGTTCGATGCGCAGAGCGTGCAGCAATTGCTGGATACGCTCTCCATCGAACTCGTCTTCACCGCCCACCCGACGGAGGCCACGCGCCGCAGCCTGATTACCAAAGCGCGGGAAGTGGCTACCCTGCTGGCGGCACACGATTTTCAGGCGGAGATGACGCCGCGCCAGCGCGCCGACTGGCAGCGCGATCTGGAAAGCGTGGTGACGCTGCTCTGGCGCACCGACGCCATCCGTCACGTGCGCCCGCAGCCCATCGACGAGATCAAGATGGGTATTTACTACCTGGATGAGATTCTCCTGTCCGCCGTTCCTGAAACCTGTAAAGAGTTGGAACGCTTGCTGCAGGAAGCGTTTCCGCACGAAGCGTTGCGCGTGCCGCCATTCCTGCGCCTCGGCTCCTGGATCGGCGGCGATCAGGATGGCAACCCGAATGTGGGGCCGCAGACGATGCTGGAAGCCCTGCGCCTGCAACGCTCACACCTGCTGGACCATTACCGCTCCTCGCTTGAGAAGCTGGCGATGGAATATTCGCAATCGCTCAACCACTGCACCATCACCGAGGCCCTGCGCCGATCCGTCGAGCGCGACGCGGCGACCATGCCGGAGTATGACCGCGAACTCGGTCCGCAAACGGCGCAGGAGCCATACCGGCGCAAATGTTCCTTCATCTGGAAGCGCCTCGAGGCCGCAACGGCTTCGCCGCCCACGCAGAACAGCGCGTCCATCGCCTATCGCTCAGCGCAGCACATGCTCGACGACTTACGGCTTGTGTATGAGAGTCTGGTAGCCAACGGCGAGCGCGAGACGGCGCAGGGCGCGTTGAGTACGCTGATCCGGCAGGTTGAGGTCTTCGGCTTCCACTTCGCCGCCCTCGATGTGCGCCAGCACAGCCAGCGCCACGAGGCTGCTCTGGCGGAATTGCTGCGCGTGACGGGCCTCTTAGAGGGAGACTATAGAACACTGGATGAACAGGGGCGGGTACGCCTGCTGGAAGACTTGCTACGCGACCCCCGCGTGTTGCCGCGCCAGTCCCTCACGCTGAGCGACGAGACACGCCACGTGCTTGATACCTTTGACGCCATCCGGCAGGCGCGGACAGAGTTCGGCGAAAAGGCCATTACCTGCTACATTATCAGCATGGCGCGCACGGTGAGCGATCTACTGGAGGTGCAATTTTTCTGCAAAGAGGCTGGCATCACTGCTCTGCCCATCGTGCCGCTTTTTGAGACCATCGACGACCTGCGTTCCTGCACGAACGTGCTGGAGCATGCCTTTACGAATCCCATTTACCGGCAGCAACTGGCAGCGTGTGGCGACCGGCAGCAGGTGATGCTTGGCTATTCGGACAGCAGCAAGGATGGCGGCATCCTCACCTCAAGCTGGGAGTTGTACCAGGCGCAGTCACGGCTGGCCGAGCTTGGTTCGCGTCACGGGGTGGGCATCACGCTCTTTCACGGGCGCGGCGGCGCGATCGGGCGAGGCGGCGGGCCGATCTACGAGGCCATTCTGGGCCAGCCACCGGGCAGCGTCAACGGGCGCATTCGTATCACGGAGCAGGGCGAGATGCTTTCGTTCAAATATGGCCTGCACGATATCGCCCTGCGCAACCTGGAACTGGTCGTCTCCGGCGTGGTCGAGGCCAGCCTGCCCTCGGAGAAGCTGAAGCAGGCGCGCAGGCAAACACCCGCATCAAATCCTGAGAGGTGGCCAGAGATCATGCAGCAACTCTCAGCCAGCGCCTACAGCCACTATCGGCGGTTGATCTACGAGGACGCAGACTTCCTGCGCTACTTTGAGCAGGCCACGCCCATTCTTGAACTGGGCTGGCTCAATATCGGCTCACGCCCGGCTCGCCGCTCGAAGGGACGCAGCATCGAAGAATTGCGCGCCATCCCCTGGGTCTTTTCCTGGATGCAGAGCCGCTACGTGCTGCCAAGCTGGTACGGCGTGGGCAGCGCCATCGAGGCGTACCTGGCCGACAACCCGGCGCGCCTCGCCACCCTGCAGGACATGTACCGCAACTGGCCCTTCATGCGCGCTTTCCTCGATAACTTGCAGATGACGCTCTCAAAGGCCGATATGCACATCGCCCGCCACTATGCGCAACTGGTGGATGACGAGGCCCTGCGCCAGCGACTCTCCAGGGAGATTGAGCAAGAATACGAGCGCGCGAAACGCCTGGTTATCCAGATCAGCGACGGCAGGGAACTGCTCGACAACACGCCTGTGCTACAACGCTCCATCGCCCTGCGCAATCCCTATGTCGACCCGCTCAGCTACTTCCAGGTCGCGCTGCTGCGCCGTCTGCGCGCGCTTGGCGGCCCGCTCATGCTCGACGAAAGCGAAGAGCAGGAGGCAGGCGAACCGGAACGCGAACGCGCCCGCCTCACCTACGCCGTCCTGCTCACCATCAACGGCATCGCCGCCGGATTGCGCAATACCGGCTAGAGATTGCCCCACGAGTAGGTTTTATCCGGCTTCGCGTTCGGACTGTTATAGGCCAGCGTGATCAGTTCGTGGGCGGTAAGCTGGATGTTGTGGAAATCGCCGCTATAAGGCTTGCCATTGACCCAGATCTGCCATCCGCTCGTCAGATCTAACTCGGATGGATAGCTTAACGAGGAGAAACGCTGTGACCACTCATCGAAAAAGTTTCCCAGCGTATAGTTCTTCTGCGTTGGCGATTCGATATGGATCACACCGGTGGTGTCATGGGTGTGCAGCCAGTAGAAGCAGGAGCCATCGGAAGCAATGCCCACATACTGCGGTATCTGACTGAGTTTGCCGTTGATATAAATCGACACGTGAGCATGGATATGGTAGGCAAGCTGCTCGTTTGTCTGACAGGCAATGCCATCGACGGCAGGATAGACAGGATTATCTGAAACCGCCGGTGTTTGAGACTGGCTAACGTTATAGAAGATAATACCGCCAATCAGGCCAGCGCCAACGATCACGGCGGCGAGAATGGAGAGCCAGGTAATCATCTTCGCTCGCCTGTCTTCCTTTAGCTGCTGCTGCCTCTGCTGCTCCTTCGCGGCCCGCTGTGCCGCCCTGCTAACCGTCTTCCTGCCCTGCCCCTGCGCCCCCCAGGGATTGCCCGCTTCATCCTTTAGCACAGTTTGTGTACGCTGCTTACCATTCGCATTCTGCGTGGTCGGCTTGCCACCCATGTTCTGCGTGGCCGACTTACCGCTCGCACCCTCTTTGACCGGAACAGTCTGCGGACGCTGCTTACTCCCACTACCTGTTTGTTTTGCCATGAAAAAGTTACCTCGCTCGACTATGCTTTGATCCACATAAAGCCAGAGATGCTTTCCGAACCAGTCTTGAAACATATTGATGCTCTCAAGAAACGAAAAGCGTCTTCCCTCCCCCGCCATAAGAAACGCGCTATTATTATAGCGGCCAGGTATCAATAAGTCTACAGCAAAATGTAAAATTCCTATCAAATCCGATTCTCTTCGTTGCTGTCCCCTGAAAAAATCGCACATTGTAAATACTCCTGTCAGGTGCTATCATGAGAAGAGAGCAGCGCGTCATCGCCCAGGCGAGAGGGAAGCAGAGCATATTCGGGAGAAGCAGGCGGCGCGGCTGTGTCAAGATAGGCGACACGAGCGTGTTATCTTATGGGAGCAAGAATTTGTAAGGCTTCATCCGTGTTTTCCTATGTAAAGGGAAAGAAAATCCCTCTGGCAAAAGTACAACAAACACGACGGACTCACGACAGGCGCGGGCAACGTGTTCGCACCTGACTCAGAACACAAGGAGGCATATATGACCAATCCGTTGCGCGAACTGGAAGCCCTGGGACAGAGCGTCTGGTATGACAATATCGACCGGGCGCAGTTGCAGAATGGCATGTTTAAGAACCTGATCGTACAGGACGGCATCTCCGGCGTCACCGCTAACCCCACCATCTTCGATAAATCCATCGGCCACGGACACGCTTACGATGAGCAGATGGATCAGTTGATCCGCGAGGGAAAAAGCACCGGCGAGATCTACGAGACGCTGGTGATAACCGACATCCGTACCGTCGCCGATCTGCTGCGCCCCATCTATGACCGCACAGGCGGCCACGACGGCTACGTCAGCCTGGAAGTTTCGCCCGACCTCGCTCACGATACCGAAGGCACGCTCAAGGAGGTGCGTCGTTTCTGGCAGATGGTGGATCGGCCCAATCTGATGATTAAGATTCCGGCCACGCCGGAAGGCATCCCCGCCGTGCGCCAGGCCCTTACCGAAGGCATCAACGTCAACATCACCCTCATCTTCTCCCGCGAGGCCTATCGTGAAGTTGCCGATGCCTACCTGAACGCGCTGGAAGATCGCAACGCGCAGGGCCAGGATATCAGCAGCATCGCCTCGGTCGCCAGCTTCTTCGTCAGCCGCGTCGACACGCTCGTTGACAGGCTGCTTGACGAGCGCATCAAGGCAACGAGCGACTCCGCCGAGCAGCAGCGACTCAAATCGCTTGAGGGCAAGGCCGGTATCGCCAATGCCCGCCTGGTCTACCAGGACTTCAAGGAAATCTTCCACACGCCGCGCTTCGAGACGCTCAAGCATAGCGGCGCAATGGTGCAGCGACCGCTGTGGGCCAGCACCAGCACGAAGAACCCGGCCTACAGCGATGTCATGTACGCCGAAGAACTGATCGGCCCCGATACCGTTGATACCATGCCGCTGGAAACCATCGAGAACTTCCGCGATCACGGCCACGCCAGCATCACCATCAACAACGATATCCCCGGCGCGATTGCCCTGTTTGAGGCGCTGGAAGCCGTCGGCATCAGCTACGCTCAGGTCACGCACCAGTTGCTGGTCGAGGGCGTGCAGAAGTTCTCCGATTCCTTCCACGACCTCTTCAAGACCATCGACACCAAAAAGCAGGCGCTGGCGGCGCAGCAGGCAGCGCACTAGAAGCGGGGTTGCACGGTCATGGTCCTGGAATCCCATTTTCGCGGACCCAACAGTCTCCAACCCGTCATTGAAGGCGGGTTGGAGCAACTGGCGCAGCAGAACGCCGCGCAGCGCATCTGGAACGGCGACGCCTCGTTCTGGAAATCCGAATCCCAGGCGCAGGCAGCCATTCGCGAGCGGCTGGGCTGGCTGACGGTCGCCAACCTGATGCAGCAGAAGCGCGACGAAATCATCGATTTTGTCAACGGGGTGCGGCAGGCAGGCTACCAGAGCGCCGTGCTGCTCGGCATGGGCGGCAGCAGCCTCTGCCCGGAAGTGCTGCGCCTCACCTTCGGCAGCGCGCCCGGCTACCTGAAACTCTTCGTCCTCGACACCACCGACCCGGATACGATTCTCTCGGTGGAGCGGCAAATCGATCTGAATACCACCCTCTTCATCGTCGCCTCGAAATCGGGCAAGACGCTGGAAACGCTGTCGCAATTCAAATACTTCTATGATAAAGTCAGCCGCCTGGTCGGAGCCAATGCCGGGGAGCGTTTCATCGCCATTACCGATCCCGGCACGCCGCTGGAGCAGCTTGCCAGAGATCACCACTTCCGGCACATCTTCTCCAACCCGCCGGATATCGGGGGCCGCTATTCCGCGCTCTCCTACTTCGGCCTCGTCCCCGGCGCGCTGATCGGCGTCGACATCGAGAAGCTGCTCTCGCGGGCGCAGGAGATGATGCAGGAATGCGGGGCCGACCATCCGGCGCAGGACAACCCCGGCCTCTGGCCTGGTGCAGCCCTGGCAACGCTGGCGACGCAGCAGGGACGCAACAAGATCACCTTTGCCCTCTCCCCCGGCATCGCTAGCTTCGGCCTCTGGGTTGAACAACTGATCGCCGAGAGTACCGGCAAAGAAGGACGCGGCCTCGTCCCCATCGCCAGCGAGCAGTTGGGCAGGCCACAGGACTACGGCAATGATCGCGTCTTCGTCTACCTGCGCCTCTATGGCAGCCAGAATTCGCAACTTAACGATGCCATCGAGACGCTGGTCGCCGCCGGTCAGCCGGAAATCTCTTATGATCTGCGCGATGACTACGATCTGGGGGCGCAATTCTTCCTCTGGGAGTTCGCCGTCGCCACCGCAGGCCACATCCTGAACATCAATCCCTTCAACGAACCCAACGTCCAGGAAAGCAAGGAGAACACGAACAACATTCTGGCACAGTACGAAAAGCAGGGCAAGTTGCCGGAGCCACAGCCGGTCTTCCAGCAAGGTACCATCACCATCTACGGCCCCGCAAACGGCGCGCGCAGCCTGACCGATTACCTGCATACCTTCCTGGGCCAGGTCCAGCCCGGCGACTATATCGCCATCATGGCCTACGTGCAGCAAAACCCGGAGACGGAAGGTGCGCTGGAAGACCTGCGTATCCGCCTGCGCGACCTCTATAAGGTAGCCACCACCGTCGGCTACGGCCCGCGCTTCCTGCATTCCACAGGCCAGTTGCACAAAGGTGGCGCAAACAACGGCGTCTTCATCCAGATCACCGGCCAGGATCGGCACGATATGGCTATCCCCGGCGAGCCGTACACCTTCGGCATCCTGAAAGCGGCCCAGGCCCTCGGCGACTTCTACTCGCTCGAACACCACCAGCGCCGCGTCATCAGCATCCACATCGCCGGTAATCTCGGCCAGGGCTTATACACTATCGAGCGGGCTGTTTCATGGGGAGAGGAATCAGCAGGATTGACACGGGTCATACAATAACAGACAACAAAACAAAGCGTAAACAGTAGTATAAAAGCATATCAGGAGATCGTATAATGCCTCAACGGAGCGTAGTCGAGGCCCCCAACCCACTACGAGAGGGGCTGCGCATCAAGCATAGCCTGGAACCATGCGTCATGGTTATTTTCGGAGCAACAGGCGACCTGACGCACCGAAAGCTACTACCGGCCCTCTACCGGCTGGCGGTCGATTACCCGCTGCCGGCAGGGTTCTCTATTGTCGCCGTAGCGCGTCGTCCCCTCACCACCGAAGAATTTCGCCAGCAGGCTTACGATGCTATCGCCCAACATGGCGGGCAGCCCATCAACCCGCAGGCGTGGGAAAGCTTCGCCTCCGGCCTCTTTTACCATCAGATGAACTTCGATAATCTCGAAGGCTACCAGAAGCTTTCCAGCCTGCTGAGTACGATTGATCACGACCGGGGAACGGGCGGCAATCGTATCTTTTATCTTTCCACACCGCCGAGCCAGTACGTCGAAATCATCCAGCACCTGGGAGCAGTCGGGCTGAACAAGAATCGCAAGGGCTGGACGCGCATCATTATCGAAAAGCCGTTTGGCCATGACCTCGCCTCCGCGCGCGAACTCAACAAGCAGGTGGCGAAAGTCTTCCGCGAGGATCAGGTCTACCGCATCGATCACTACCTCGGCAAAGAGACGGTACAGAACATCCTCGTCTTCCGCCTGGCAAACGGCATCTTCGAGCCAATCTGGAACCGCCAGTACATCGACCACGTGCAGATCACCGTCGCCGAAAATATCGGCATCGAGGGCCGCGCCGGCTATTATGAAGAATCGGGCGCCATTCGCGATATGATCCAGAACCACGTATTGCAACTGCTGACGCTGGTCGCAATGGAGCCGCCAATCAACTTTGAGGCCAACGCCGTGCGCGACGAGAAGGTTAAGGTGCTGCACGCGCTGCAACCGATGGTCGGGCGCGATGTCATTATCAACACCATCCGGGCGCAGTACGGCCCGGGCTGGGTAGGTGGCCACCAGGTCAAGGGCTACACTGAAGAGACGGGCGTCTCACCCGTTTCCCTGACGGAGACCTATGTCGCGCTCAAAACCTACATCGACAACTGGCGCTGGGCCAACGTTCCCTTCTACCTGCGTACCGGCAAACACCTGCCCAAGCGCGTCTCGGAAATCGCCATCCAGTTCAAGCAGCCACCGCTTGTTCTCTTCAAGCAGAGCGAGGCGCACGGCCAGGTTGAGCCAAATGTCCTTGTACTGCGTATCCAGCCGGACGAGGGCATCTCGCTCAAGTTCGCGGCTAAAGTGCCGGGGCCGGAAGTCGAAATGCAGATTCGCTCCGTCTACATGGATTTCTTCTACGGCTCGTCCTTCACCCGCGCCCAGCCGGAAGCCTACGAACGCCTGCTGCTCGATAGCATGATCGGCGACCAGTCGCTGTTCACGCGCCGCGACGAAGTCGAGGCCGCGTGGAGTTTCATCCAGGGTATTCTGGACGAATGGCAGAACGAGCCACGCGAAAGCATCCTGACATACGAATCCGGCTCGTGGGGGCCGCAGGCCGCCGATGAATTTATCTGGCGCGACGGACGGCGCTGGCGGCGTCCATAGTCGCCAGGCCCGACTGAACTTATTCCATCCCATACAATCATGGGAAATGCACTAGCGAGGGAAAGATGCATGACTAAGGGGACAGCCGGTAATCCAGATATTCGCATACCCTGGGCAGGCAGGCAGGTTGCTCTAAACGAGCTTGAGGAACAACTGGCCTTCCTCTGGAAAATGTCCGCCGATAATATGCGGACAGGCTCCAATCTCAATGTGCGCACCAGCATACTCAACCTGCTCATCTGCACACCCGACATCGCAACAGCGCAGCGGGCCAGCGCCTTGCTGCGCTATCTCTCAACCACCCATCTGGCGCGCGTCACTATCGCGATTCTTGATCGCAGCACATCGACGAATGCACTCTCAGCCTGGGCCACGCTGCGCTGCTTCTCCGTGATCTCTGACCTGATGCGCCACTGTTTCGAGCAGACAACGCTCCTGCTCTCCGGCTCGGCCCTGCGTTCAGCCGCCAATATTATCCATCCCTTGCTCAAACCTGACCTGCCCGTCTACCTCTGGTGGATCGGCGAGTCGGCCAGCAACGATCTCGTCTTCAACGACCTGGTCGAACTCAGTAACCGCGTCATTATCGATACCAACACCTTTCTCAATCCCGAACAGGATTTGCAGGCGCTGGTCTCGCTGCTGCAAACGCACCAGGGCATTGCCATCAGCGACATGAACTGGGGGCGCATCACGCCCTGGCGGCAACTGGTCGCGCAGTTCTTCGACACGCCGCAATATTTGCCCTATCTGTCGGGTATCAGCGCCATCGAAATTGAACATGCCGTCGCGCCCCTCGCCGTGCCTTTTCGTGAAGAAGGAGGGGAGATTTCCCCCAACCCGACCTGCGCCCTTTTACTCGCCGCCTGGCTCAAAGGACGCCTCGGTCTGCAAATCGCTCCCGATCCGCCAGTGCGCGAGAGCGAGAGCGGCACCTATCGCTGGTACCTGGAACGCACGCTCACCGTCAATGCCACCGGCCCGCTTTCAGGAACACCGCGCACCAGAAAGAAAACAGAGCGCACGACGCTTGACATTATTCCACGTGTCCACCCGGAACTGCGCCCCGGCTCGCTCTGCCGCGTCACGCTCAAAAGCCGGGTAGAGAATAAAACGGCCAGCTTTACCATCAATCGCGAAAACGATATGGAACATGTGCAGACAACCATCGAACTCTCGCAGGAAACGCGCCCGCAGCGCACCGTCGGCCTGCCCGCCAACCACGAGGAAAGCGCCCTGCTCCAGGACGAACTGGAAATCACTGGGCGCGACTATTCCTTCGAGGAGACGCTGCGCGAGCTGCGCGAGCTGTTAGAATAGCTATGTAACAGGTACCCCATGTCATGCCGGGCGGCAATCAGCCTTTCGCCCTGAGTGAAGTAAAGGGGAAGCAGCAACCGGGTTACCCCTACGCGCAGCAATGAGCCTCACATGCTTCGCTGCCGCTCAGCATGACATGGGTATTGCCTGTAATTAAGGAGAGTGTGTTGATGAATATTGATATCTTCGCCAGTGATGACGCCTTGAACCACGAGGCCGCAAAATATATCGTGCGTCTCGCCAACCAGGCCATTGTCACGCATGGCCGCTTTACGCTCGCCCTGTCCGGCGGCAACACGCCGAAAACCGCCTACAGCCTGCTCGCCACCGACCCGTACCGCGAGCAAATTGACTGGAACGCCGTCGAGGTCTTCTGGTCCGACGAACGCTGCGTGCCGCCCACCGACCCGGAGAGCAATTACAACATGGCCGAGCAGGTGCTGCTGAGCAAAGTTCCCATTCCTGCCGCCAACGTCCATCGTATGCCTGCCGACGAGCCAGACCGCGAGGCCGCCTCTGAGGCGTATACGCGGGAGATGCAGCGCGTCTTCGGCACCAACGGCATCCCGGCCTTCGACCTGATCCAGCTTGGCATGGGCCCGGAAGGCCATACCGCCTCGCTTTTCCCACACCAGCCTGCCCTCTACGTCACCGGTCGGCTGGTCATGCCCGTCAGCGTGCCGAAGCCGCCGCCCGACCGGCTGACCTTCACGCCGCCCCTGCTCAACGCGGCCAGAAACGTCCTCTTCCTCGTTACAGGGGCCGAAAAAGCGGCGGCAGTCTACGCCGTCATCGAGGGCCCCTACGAGCCGGACGAATATCCCGCCCAGATCGTGCGCCCCCCGCACGGCGAAGTGACCTGGATGCTCGATAGCGCCGCCGCCTCTCAGTTGCGAGACACCTATCATACAGGAGCTTAATATGGTTGGTATCGTTCCATCTATTCTCTCCGCCGATTTCACACGGCTGGGCGAGCAGGTGCGCGCGGCGGCAGAGGCGGGGGCGGCGCGTATCCAGATAGACATTATGGATGGCCATTTCGTCCCCAATATCACCATGGGGCCGCTGGTCGTCGAGGCTGTGCGCCGCTGCACCGATATCCCCCTGGAAGCGCACCTGATGATTAGCAATCCGGCGCAATACATCACCGATTTCGCCCATGCCGGGGCCGATGTGATCATCATCCACCAGGAGAGTAGCCCGCACCTGCATCGCCTCATCCAGCAGATCAAAACGGCAGGCAAGCAGGCCGGGGTGGCCCTCACGCCCTCGACGCCCACTTTCATGCTCGACGACATCCTCACTATGCTCGATCTCGTCCTCATCATGACCGTCAATCCCGGCTTCGGCGGCCAGGAATTCATCCCGGAAACGCTGCCCAAAATCCGGCGCATGCGCCGCGTCATCGACGAACGCGGCCTCTCCTGCGACCTCGAAGTCGATGGCGGCGTCCACGAGGCCACCGTTCCCCTCGTCGTGCAGGCAGGGGCGAACCTGCTGGTTGCTGGTTCTGCCGTCTACAACAACACAGAAACCGTCGCGCAGGCTATGGAACGGCTGCGTAAGGCCCTCTCACAATGAATTGCCCACCGGCAAGTCAACAACATGCTTTGGCACAAAAAGAGAGCAGGCTGGATGTCCGCTCTCTTTTTGTGCAGGCCAGTTCTCTCCTCCTGTTTAGCTACCAGCAATATTATCGATCTTCCAGGTTCCGTTCTCATCGATCAAATGCCAGTGAATGTCCTGCGCTTGAATCCTGCTATAGGTTATATTCATCCAGCCGGTAGCTGTCGGGTCAGTTTCGACGACATCGCTCACGGTACAACCGGTCACCCCCCCTGCATTATCCATACTGCTTTTCACGGAAGCTATCCAGTTCGCCTCAGAAATTGAACCGTTCAGCGCGTTGCCTGTGAGTTGATCGTAGACCTCTGCGTAATTGCCGTTCCTCAGACCATCACAGACGTTATTCAGTGTCCTTTCTGGCGTTGAGCGATTGGCATAAGCATAGCTGCCCCAGATTAGCGCAATCAGGAGAACAAGCCCGATGATGCCCAGTAGCATGTTGCGGGTCTGGTGATTCGCTGCTGGCGGCACGACGGGGACAGGCTGTGCCTGAGCCAGCGGGGACTGAGCTGAAAACGCAGCAGGACCAGCCTCCTGCATGGGCGCATTGGGAATAACTGGCTCAGATGGGTATGAAGGATACTCACCTCCATATTCTGTCCGGGCATTCGCCTGGCCGACCGGCACAATCCGCTTTCCACATTCCCGGCAGAAAACGGCGTCTTGAGGATTCTCCCCCCCACAATCGATACAGAACATTGCATGCTCCTTCCTGATAGCTACTCCAGGTCAACCTCCTGCTCACGGGCAAACGCAGACAAACGATAACAGGTTTAAAGTACATCTGTGAAGAAATTATACATTATTGATGATGGAAATACCAGTGAAAAGATGGAAAAAAGCAGAAAATTTTGCCCTCACCAACGAAATCGTGTACAATGAAGCAAGCACTTTTCCCATGATCTCCGCAGAAATGGCAGGATAAGACAGTGTATGGCAAATCGACAGCATGTGAGTATGCTCAAGCAGGGCAGTGGCGCGTGGAATGCGTGGCGCAGGCAAAATCCCGACCTCAAACCAGACCTGCGCGAGGCGGCGCTGGCAGGTATGACGCTCCGCGAGGCCGACCTGAGTTCGGCGAACCTGACCGAGGCAGATGTAAGCGGGGCCGACCTGCGTTCCGCTAATCTCGCGGGGGCAACCCTGTGGGGTGCGGCGCTGCCCGACGCGCAGCTCTCACAGGCCGATCTCAGTTTCGCCGACCTCACCTATGCCGACCTCAGCCGCGCCGACCTGACCGGCTCGCGGCTCTGGAAAGCCGACCTCACAGCCACCAGGCTTATCCAGGCCAACCTGGCAAACGCGAATCTCGCGACCGCCACGCTACGCGAAACCGACCTCAGCGCGGCTACCCTCAACGGGGCCAGCCTGAATTACGCGCTGCTGGTCGAAACGAACCTCAAACAGGCCAATCTTACCGGCTGTTCCGTTCACAGTATCTGCGCCTGGGACGTGCGGCTCGACGAGGCCATACAACATGACCTGATTATCACACTCCCCAACGAACCTACCATCACCGTCGACACGCTGGAACTGGCGCAGTTTCTCTCCTTGCTGCTCAATCAACGCCAGCTTCAGCAGATCATCACCGGCATCAGTTCCCGCGTTGTCCTCGTGCTGGCTCGCCTGACGGCTGAACGCAAGGCCGCGCTGGAAGCCATGAAAGAGGCGCTGCGCAGCAAGCACTACTGGCCCGTCCTCTTCGACTTTGAAAAGCCGCTCAGCCGCGACTTCAGCGCCACCGTCGGCATCCTGGCCCGCGTCGCTCGCTTCATCATCGCCGACCTGACGCCGCGCAAAAGTATCGGGCAGGAACTTCAGGCAACTATTCCGCACGTCAATGTGCCGGTGCAGCCGGTGGTCAATGGCACGAAAAAGGTCTACAGCATGTTTCCAGAATTCAAAAAGTATCCCTGGGTGCTACCGGGATACAATTACCGGCATCTTTCCGACCTGCTCGGTGCGCTCGACGAAAAAGTGATTCAACCGGCAGAGGAAAAGGCAAGAGAACGAGAGAGGCAGTAACATCATGGCAATGCATGACGACATCACCGACATTCCTGGCATTCGCGTCGGGCATGACACCAACCTTGAGGCAGGCACCGGCTGCACCGTCATTCTCTGCGACCTACCCGCTACGGGCGGCGTCGATGTACGCGGCGGCGCCCCGGCCACACGCGAAACCGACCTGCTGCGCCCCCTGCATCTGGTTGAGCGCGTAAACGCCATTCTGCTTACGGGTGGTAGCGCCTTCGGCCTTGATGCCGCCAGCGGCGTCATGCGCTATCTGGAAGAGCGCAACATCGGCCACGACACCTTCGTTGCCCGCGTTCCCATCGTCCCGGCAGCGGCGATTTTCGACCTCGCCTTCGCCTCCGCCAGCATCCGGCCTGATGCAGCGTCCGGCTATCGCGCCTGCGAAAATGCCACAGGCGGCCCCGTCGCGCAGGGCAACGTGGGCGCAGGAACGGGCGCGACCTGCAACAAGACGCACGGTCCCCTGTTCCTCCTCAAAGGGGGGCTTGGCTCCGCCAGCACGCAACTGCTGGATGGCACGCTGGTGGGGGCCATCGTGGTCGTCAACGCCTTTGGTGATGTCATCAACCCGGAGACACAGCAGCCCTTTGGTCGTGACCAGCGGCCAGCGCAGGATGTGCCACCGGCTAACCCTTTCGGCAACACCACCATTGCCGTCGTCGCCACCAGCGCCTTCCTCACAAAAGAGGCGGCGAACAAAGTTGCGCAGATGGCGCAAAACGGCCTGGCACAGGCCATCCGGCCTGCTCACACCATGTTCGATGGCGACACAGTATTCGCCCTTGCCCTCAGTCAGCAACCGGAAACGGCGCAGGATACAGCCGCGCAGGCTTTACAGACCAGTTTGATCGGCGCCGCTGCCGCCTCGACGCTCGCGCGGGCCATCGTCAAAGCTATTCTTAGCGCAACTTCCCTGCATGGCGTACCGGCAGCAACATCCTGATGTTCTTTTGTGGGAAATAATCCATTTCAGAGACGGCTCAACTCCTCATCTGATCCTTGCTTTCAGGGCTGGAACATAATAATCCATAATACAATGCCCGCACTGAAAAGCATCAGCACGATACAGGCCAGCACCACCAGCAGGAAAGCATAGTTATGCTGGCTGTCCGCTGGCTCCGGCAGCTTCTCACTCAAACGCCGGTCGGGCAACGGGGGTAGCTGGCGTTTTGCGGTGAGCGTCTTCAAGCCACCGGTGGCAAGGTCCCAGGACGAAGAGGCAAAATCAATAGCCCGCTCATGCACAATCTGATCAGCATGTTCTACCGCTGGCCGAGAAGAGGATGGGGATGAGGGAGGAAAAGGCGTCCCTGTAAAAGGCGACGATGGAATACGGGGAGTATCCACAGGCGCGTGAGGAGAGTGTGGGACAGAGGCGGGGTATGCCGCATGGCCTGGAACGGCTGCGGCGGTCGAGTGAGGAGCCGCCTGTGGATGTCGTGGGCGTTGCGGCAGAAATCCCGAAGATTGTGCATCAGATGTTGGCAATGACACGTTATGCTCCGCCGGGGGCCTCGAAAAGGCCAGACCGCTACATCTTGGAAACTATCTACAGGGAACGCGCTACAAACACAACCTGACCAGTTTTATTGATATCCTGTTCTATCTCTATTGTAGTCAACGAACGGGAAAAGTCCAGGTAACCATGACTATTGGTTCCCTTCGCTCTTTGCGGCACCACGCTCAAGCAGATCGAGCAGCGTCTTTACCATACGCGCTGTCGCGCCCCAGATGCGGTACGGGCCATAGTCATAGAAATAGACGGTGTGCGGGCGACCACCACGTATCCATTCCTCGGCGTGAAAAATGGTAGGGTCGGCCAGCGCGGCCAGGGGGACCAGGATCACCTCGGCCACCTCGCTCTCTTGCAGGCGCAGCGTTCCCAGACCAGTCGGCAGAAAGGCCACAACCGGCGTGATCAGATAGTTACTCACGGAAGTAAAGAGCGGGGGCAGCAGACTAAGCACTTCCACCAGAGCGGGGTCCAGCCCGATCTCCTCCTGCGCCTCTCGCAGGGCCGTCTCCACCGGCGAGCCATCCAACGGCTCAACTCCGCCGCCGGGGAAAGCGATCTCTCCACTGTGAGAGTGCAGTTCCTGCGAGCGACGAATAAAGGCCAGTGCGGGTTGCCCCTCGTAGACAAAAAGCGGCACCAGCACGGCGGCCAGCCGGGCCTGCGGTTGAATTGCCAGCAAAGAAGCAATCATACGCTCCGCCTGCTCCACCGGCTCCAGGCGGGCGCGTAGAGTAGTCACGATTTCAGCAATATTATGTAGATCCATGCCATCATTGTAGCACATCCAGCCTGCCTCTCGCCCGACCCAATGCGGCTCTATCGTCCATCAGATAGATAATCTAATAAAGTAGGTACTACCAATCAAAACAGCCGGGCTGTATTGCCACACAGACCCGGCTGTTTCAACATATCTCCTCTATAGTTAAGGCTTCTCAGGAAGACGGGCAAGAATTTGCGTGAGCAGGGAGGTATGCTCATTAAGTTGTTGCTCTACCCCACCAAGTCGTTGCTCTACCCCGCCAAGTCGTTGCTCCATGCCATCAAGTCGTTGCTCTTGCGCCTCAAAACGGCTGTTCATTCCTTGTTCCAACGTGTCGAAGCGATGCTCCAGCCCGTCAAGTCGGCTGTTCATATGTTGTTCCACAGCCTCTATTACGCGCTGCTGCGTCTCAAAGCGATTATTCATATTTTCTTTGAGATCAACAAGATTGCCCTTTATCTCGCGGATGCTTCGCTGTTGCTGCGTAAGCAGACCCAGCAGCATGGTTTCATTATAGTAGATATCCTTGAGATCATCCCTCAGAACAGTGAAGGTCTGTTCCAATGTTGAGAGCCTTTCTTCTTGAGTAGCCATGGCATGGTCCTTTCAAAGTTTATGCTGGTAGTATAACACAAAAATTTGTGAGGCCCAATAGGAAAAAAGGGATATTACACGCTGAAGGGGCCTGCAAAACTGAAAAAAAACACTTGTCCTCCTTGATCTGGTGTGATACAATGTGACAAACAAAAATACATCGGGGAGTTTGGGAAAAAGGCACTGTATTGTCTTGCATTCAGGAAAAGCTTCTGGTATAATTAGAGCATCGAGTGGGGGTATGCTGACTTCAGGCTCTCATTGTGTGTTCGGAACCAGGCTATCTGTCTGCGAGCAGCGTTTCGTATGACGTTCTGTAGAGTAACGAACAATCGGCTAACCGGTCGAAAAAGTGAAGATCTTTCAACCGAAACGAATCACCGCCTGAGCAACCTCCTCCGATAAAGCCAGACTCAACGGCACAATCCCCTGGTTTCCTGTGAGACAATCCATTCGCCAGAGAGGCGCGGCACATAGCCTGGCAGACTGGTGGGACACCCACCGGCGCTAAAGAGGCATGAACAGGCGCGCCCACAGGTGAACAAGGAAGAGAGCAGAAAGCCGGGGCAGGAAGCTGTGCAAGGACGGCAATAACCGTGGATCGAAGGGGGTATTTTACCCATGCAAGCACAACAGCACGGCGACCTTTCGACAATGCCAGCGGCAAATCACAAGAGCGGGCGGGTACACACCATGTACGAAGACGAAGAACAAAGCAGCGGCAACCCCGAAGAGGGCGGCTACAATGAGATGGCAGCATTGCTGGCAGAATCAGCAAATCCCATCAACATCAAACGAGGGGATGTAGTCGAGGGCGTGATCGTGCGCATTGATTCGGACGAAATCCTGGTCGACATCGGCCTCAAATCAGAGGGTGTCCTCTCGACAAAAGAGCTGCCGGCCACCGGCTATGGCTCCTTCAACGAGCTGCACCTCAACGATAAAGTTCTGGTGTACGTCATCCAGCCGGAAACACAGGAAGGCCACGCGCTCCTCTCATTGAAACGCGCCAACGCCGAACGGCAGTGGCGCATTGCCGAGGAACAGTATCGCAACAACGAACTGCTCAAAGCGAAGGTCATCGACTACAACAAAGGCGGCTTGATCGTCGACGTGGCAGGCATTCGCGGCTTCGTGCCGATCTCGCAGATTCTCAACCTCAAGCGCGAAGAGGTCGCGCTGGGCGGCGAGAACCAGGAGACGGCAGCCAAGCTCGCGGCCATGAAAGACAAAGAGCTCCAACTCAAAATCATCGAGATTAACCGGGCGCGCAACCGCCTGATCCTCTCGGAGCGGCTCGCCGTTCAAGAGTGGCGTCAGCGCCGCCGCGAGGAGCTGCTCGATGAACTCAAACCCGGCGAAGTCCGCAAGGGCATCGTCAGTAACCTGGCCAACTTTGGCGCCTTCATTGATCTGGGCGGCGCGGACGGCCTGGTACATATCAGCCAGCTTGCCTGGAGCCGGGTCAATCATCCCAGTGAAGTTCTCAAAGTCGGGCAGGAAGTCGAAGTTCAGGTGCTGAGCGTCGACAAGGAGAAAAAGAAGATCGCCCTCTCCATCAAGCGGGCCGAGGTCGATCCCTGGACGACGGTAGAGCAGCGGTATAAGGTCGGTCAGCTTGTTACCGGCACGATTACCAAGATTGCTCCGTTTGGCGCCTTCGCTCGCATCGAGGATGGCATTGAGGGCCTGATCCATCTGTCCGAGCTTCCGCCCGGTACAGATATCAAGAGCGCCCTGCACGAAGGCCTCCAGCTTCAGTTGCGCGTCCTGCGTATCGACGCCGAACGCCGCCGCCTCGGTCTGAGCCTGCGACAGGTTGAGGAACTCGATAAAGAGCCAGAAGCTGCCGAAGCTCTCGCCGAAGGGCGTGCTCTGGAAGAGCCGCCGACACGCACAGAGACGACGCCTTCGCTGGAAACGCTCCCGTCAACTCCGCCACGGCCACGCGATCAGCGCTCCGACCGGCGCGAACGCGCGGAGCGCGCCGTCGAAAACTCGCTCCTTACCAACCTGCCAGAAGAGAGCGAGACAACGGCAATGGCGGAAGCCTTCCGCGCAGCCGCTCGTCAGTTGAACAAGGACGAGGACAATAAAGCAGAATAACTGCTTTCCTTTCTCCGTTTGCTCCTCCTCACCATTTGACCTTCTTGCATGAATGTTTCCAGAAAAGTGCAAGAAGGTCAAATTATCCTTGACGCTGTCCCCGGAGTGTTGTATGATACTCTCAATAGCTGACTTGAGCAACGCGAGTAAAAGCTCTTCTGTCTCCTCAACGGTGAGGGTTGAAACGGTTTCTTCCCGGACTGGAGCGGGACTGAAACCATACATCACAAGGGAGGTCCAGTAGAAGATACCGGCTTATTCCTTATTCGAACAATTCGCACCTGAACAACCAATTCCCCGGCCTTCTTACTGCATTGCACTTCTGATCGTGCAGTTAAGAAGGCCGCTTGTTTCCTGCGCCGCGGCGTTTGGAAAGGCGGAATGGGCTGTGAAGGCTGACTATAGGGAGGTCAATGGTGTTATCCTTGACGCTGTTTAGTACGTGTTGTATAGTGAAAACGGTGGTTTACCTGAGCGACACAGAGGGAGCGGTTCCACCCTCTGCCTTTGAAAGGGGGGTGACTAACAGGTGAACGATAGAGACAGGTTTGATAAGTTCACAGAGCGGGCCAGGAAAGTCTTGAGCCTCGCGCAGGAAGAAGCCCAACGCTTCCAGCACAATTACATCGGCACAGAACACCTTCTGCTTGGCCTGGTGCGCGAAGGAGAAGGTGTCGCAGCAAAAGTATTGAGTAACCTGGGCGTCGAACTCAACAAAGTTCGCAGCGCCGTAGAATTTATTATTGGGCGTGGCGATCGCATCGTCCTGGGCGAAATCGGCCTGACCCCACGCGCCAAAAAGGTGATCGAGCTGGCCGTCGACGAAGCTCGTCGCCTGAATCATCATTATATCGGAACAGAACATCTGCTGCTCGGCCTGGTACGCGAGGGTGAAGGCATCGCCGCCGGCGTCCTGGAAAGCCTGGGTGTCAACCTGGAAAAGGTGCGCACGCAGACCATTCAGGTCCTTAGCCAGTCCGGCGCGCCGCATGAGCGCGACGCCAAGCATTCGAAAACCCCCACTATCGACCAGATGGGTATCGACCTGACCGCTGCCGCTCGTGCTGGCACGCTCGACCCGGTGATCGGTCGTCATCAGGAGATCGAGCGCGTCATCCAGATTCTTTCCCGCCGTAACAAGAACAACCCGGCCCTCATCGGCGAGCCTGGCGTCGGTAAGACCGCCATCGTCGAGGGGCTGGCCCAGCGTCTGATCGCCGGGGAAGTTCCTGAAACCCTGGCCGGGAAGCGTCTACTAACTCTCGATGTCGGCTCC
>Ga0209810_1002088_pt1 | contig 25644 bp, 29 predicted proteins | sample Coa_R1_7_FD_187159 | JGI IMG/M metagenome (GOLD analysis project Ga0209810, IMG submission 187159) | Surface soil microbial communities from Centralia Pennsylvania, which are recovering from an underground coalmine fire - Coalmine... | ecosystem: Environmental > Terrestrial > Soil > Unclassified... | reverse complement strand
AGTCCATCCAGTGCGGATAGTCGTTCCCCGCCGAAACCAGAAGGCTAGCAATGGCGTAACCAAGCGATCAATAGAACGCTAGAAAACGCTATGAAACGCTATGTTTTTTGGAACTATAGCATGATGACGGATGAAGTTGCATGTAGATCATACAGAAATTCCTGAGACACATAACGCTCATCCTGACGAGGAAGGATCACGCAATGCCTGATATGAATGTGACGGTCAGTCTTTGGTTTCTGATTGCACTCTGCTTAGCCTGTATGATTGTTGGTGGCTTGCTCTTTAATAATCGTCCTGGCCGGGATGGGTGGTACTAAGATGCCCGATCCAAACTGGCTTTTCGGCTTTTCTGTTGCTTTTGTGATTGCGCTGATCTCCGGGGTGATCGGCTTCTTGATCGGGATCATCACCTATTGGTTCGGAACGCGAAAAGATCGCCGCCTTCTGAAGCGCTACCGCGAGCGTGAACAGCATCGGCGATCCTTGAACCGCCCCATTGAGTAGAAAAAGAGTAGCAACACATTATGAGGAGAAACATCGTATGTTGAACCGTTCTCGTGAACCACAACCGATTATCCTGCCTGCATTGAAGAAGCGTTATACCACCACTCAGATCGAGGCAGCCTCTGCAACGACTATGGTTGATGACCGCATCGGCAACCCTAATCTGGGTAGTAGTTGTGGACATCCAGTGGAGCCTGGAGCGCGTTTTTGTGGATACTGCGGGGTACGAAGATAACCTTGAAGTTTTTGCTGCGAGGCAGGGAAAACCGTCAAATAGAGACTACTTGACGGTTTTAATCTCAAGTTCCTGGTATGTTACTTGGCGGCCCAGGTAGCGACTAAGAACATTGCAAGCACGAACAGCCAGTTCAGCTTTGACTGGTCGGTCTTTCTCCATTTTTTCGACAGTAGAGCGGGATATATTAGCTTCTCTCGACAATTCGGTAGCAGTTACTCCCGCATTAATGCGCGTTTCTTCAAACTTATTCATAGAATGGTGCTCCCTTATAGGTTTATAGGAAGTATTCTAGCATAAACCTAAAAAAAACACAAGAAAATGTGTTTTTCTGTCTGAAATCGCTTGACTTTATATGGCTTTCCAGATTACACTTTAGGAAAGGCAGAAAAACACATTTCCATGAATCTAGTAATATTTTTTGATAGTTAACTGAGTTTTCTTGATGTACTTTAACAAACAGATCCGTTTCTTGTGAGTAGAGACTGCCCGTGAAGTGGAAGTAAGCCGGTAAGTCTACACAACAAAGGCGCGTTCTCATATCGTTTCACCCTAACGAAGACGGTGTACCACGTAGCCGCCCTCTGCAAAGGATCTTTGCAAACGCTCACTCAGTCGCCATCTGTGGAAGTCACTGAGGAAAGAGATCCACTGCTAACTTGCGAGACTACTCCTGCATAGGTGACCTGGAGGATCATCTGTGAGACCAGGGAAGATCAAGGACAGAGCTCAGCGTATCGTGCGAGCGGTTTGAGTGAACAGTGGCTCTTTAGCTAGAGCATATCTGAGGGTAACCCGGACGAGGGAAGCCGGTCATAGAGAGGACAACCTGTACGGCATGAGAAAGGAGTGTCAGAACAAGCCGTACAGCCTTCTTCTTTACTATGAAAAAATCCCCCTGTGTCTGATCCGTCCAAGCGGTATGCCGTGGTGCAATTCCCGGCCAGATCATTCCTCTCCTGCGTGTGCGCCTCTTGCAGACCTGGAGAGGAACCAGAAGAAAGAGCATGGTCTCACGTGTTGTCAGCGCGTGAGACCCCAAGTTGCTACGAATTGTCCACACGTCCCTGGCGCTCCCTTCTAGCATACTGGAGGCGAGTGCGGGCGTCAAGTTGTTAGGGAAGGAGTATTCAACAGTGTTCAAAAATGTGTTTAAATGTATGCAATTGTAAAGAACAGAGCAAAATTTGAGCATGAAAAATCCACTCAGATAGGTTTTTACTACTTGAGTGGATTTCTCTGTTAGTCCAGTTATTAGGCAATTCTAACTTGTTCTGCTTTCCATTCTTCTTGAGCACGCCATACGCGATATAAAGCTTGTGCTCTTGATTTATCCTTGATGTTGTGGATATTTGCTGTCACATACCATCGATGACCTTTGATGTGCAGGTTCTCATCGGAAAGCGGAGCAGTTCTTGAGTAGAGCTTAGCTTCGGTTACTTCGATATCTGGCATATCAGTAACCAGTTGATCTACTGCACACTGTACCGCTTTGGCATTTTCGCGTTCCTGAATGGATGCTTTCTCATAATCCCATACTTGCATGTTACTGGTCCCCTTTCCTGTATAGTTCTTTGTACTTCAATGGGTCTTTGGCTTGTAGAGCCTCTTGAAACCATCTAATCATCTTGGCACGGGCGGGCCGTGTTAGATCGAGCATATAGGCGTTATCTGCAAGATCATAGCGCGGTTGCATGAAGAAATTACTGATCAGCAGGTCCCCGCGCTCGCTTACGCTCTGAGCGTACACCCTGGTAACATACTGTTCAGGGAAACGTTCTACCCATGCATCGATCATCCCTTGTAGCACACGACGTAAAAGGTAAGGGTGATCTGGATGGACAACGGCGCTATTTGCCAGCAGTGTGTAAGGGCCTCGACGCTCGTAGCTTTGGATTTCCTCTTGAGTGATGTCAACTTCCTCTCTCTCACAGCGCATGATCTGAAGAATTACCGACTCATCGAGCGGCAAACAGGCAATGTAAGCAAGCATGGTTTGACGATTGCTTTTCGCGTCAAATGCTGCTATCGCTAATTGTCCGTTCTTTACACTCCACTGCCTGTAGCGTTCCATCTCTGCAAGGAACATTTCATCATAGACAATCTTATCGAGTCGCAAAATGGCCGGGATATCATCAGGTGAGAGCCAGTCGATAAAAACCGGTGCAGGTCGTACTCGTTTATGCGATGTTTTGCGCTGGCGTCCTGTTGCGCGTTCCTCAGCAACCCTCTGAATATCTTCTAAGCTGTATCGCCCGTCTCTTGGCCCCCTTCCTGGTTCTACGCTGATTTTTCCATTCTCGACAAAGTAGAAAAATGAGCTACGCCCTACGCCGAGGATACTAGCGCCTTCACTCCAAGTTACATATTTCGTGGTCATGTCTGTAATAGTACTCTCTAACATTTGTTCTTATTCCATTTTAGCTATCTGGACTAAACTCACTGGAATTGTACCACACACAAGACAATTTTACTAGTCCACTCATTAAGTCCAGTAAGTTTTGTTAAGTCCAGTTAAAAATGTATGCAAAAGTATTGACAACTGGAATTAAGTAATGTACTATTGGAATTATGAATTGTTTCACTGGACTAACCAACTGGAACAATGCTAAACTAGCACCTGAACAACTGAACAGCATTTCTTGTTTGCTTACGAGTTACCCATCTGTAGGAGCAGGGACAAGTTGCGAGAGCAGCGAAAGTCAAGCCGCTATATGGTAGGGGCAAGGCAACGAAATGCCACATCTTCAAACTGAGAAATCATTCTTATTGTACTGCGTCCCCGCGAACGAAGGGTTTTGTTCACGAAGGGAACGCTTACATGAAGACAACCTATTCCCCGAAAGCATTCGGGGCGCTCATTGGACGGTCAACGAACACGCTGCAACGGTGGGATCGAGAAGGCCGGTTACGTGCTCATCGATCCCCTGTCAGCAATCGACGATTTTACACGCATGACCAGTACTTAGAGTACATGGGACTGAACACAGAGGCCGAACGATTGAATATTGCCTATACCAGGGTTTCGGGCATAGCTCAGAAGCCCGATCTTGTGAACCAGGTCAACGCCTTAGAACGCTACTGCACTGAGCAGGCTATCGTCGTCGATGAATGGATGCAGGATATTGGTAGCGGCATGAACTACAAGCGGAAACAGTTCATTCACCTGTTTGAACTGATTGAGCAGGGTCGAGTCAAAACCCTTCTCATTGCTCATCGTGATCGACTGGTACGCTTTGGGTTCGATTGGTTTGAGGCATTCTGTGAGCGGCATGGAACACAAATTATCAAGTTGAACAATGAGAAGCTGTCACCTGAGAGAGAAATGGTAGAAGATTTAATAGCAGTGGTAACTGTATTTTCTGCACGTTTCCACGGGCTACGCTCGTACAAACGGTCATTGGAAAAGGCGGTAGGAAATGCTGATAAGCAAGAAGATCAGGCTTGAAGTCAGTCCACAAGACGCTGCCACTCTCGAATTTATGCAAGGAAAGTGCAGGGGCTTGTACAACTGGTGGGTCATGAAGCTTCGAGACGGTGAGAGGTGGCCTGGATGGAAAGAGGCTAAGAAGACTCTGCAAGCCAGTAAAGAGCATGACCCTGAACTGAAATGGGTCTATGGCAAGTGTCTAGCAGAGGTCTATTTCCGCCTGGATGGAGCCATGCAAGCCTTCTTTCGCCGGGTCAAGAACGGGGAAAAGCCGGGATTTCCGAGAGTGCGACCACGACATTGCTTTTTCACGCTGATTTACCCGGCAATGTACATCGAGGTTGAAGGCTTGTCGATCACGCTTCCAACCGGGGGGCAAGGCAAGAACAAACACTTTCCTAATGTTATTGCCAAGCTCACTGAGGAAGCCCCAACCGGCTACAAAGATGTAGCGATATCCAGAGATGGACAGGGACATTACTATGCATCATTTGTCCATGATGAGGAAGAAGAAACGCATGAGCACGACGGGGTGCTTGCCATTGACTTAGGCGTGAAGACGCTTGCAACGGGCGTCAATGAGCAAGGACGTTTCTATCACATTAATGGCTTCAAGGGTAGTCGTTGGTACTGTCGCCAACTGGACAAAATCCGGTCAAAGCGGGATCGCTGTAAGAAGGGGTCACGTCGGTACAAGCACTTGAGCCGGGTCTACAATCGCGTTTCACAGCAGAAGCGCAACAAGCAGAACGACTCTCTGCACAAGGCTAGTCACCTGATAGCCCACAAGCTGGTTGAAAGAACCGTTGTGGTTGGAGACTTGAGTCAGCGGCAAATGGTCATGAAAGAGCATCGAGAGAGGAACAAGCACCTTAATCGAGCAGTGTTTAATGAGTGGGGCTTGTACACCTTCATTCAGATGTTGCTCTACAAATGCCAGTTGTACGGAAAAGACTTAGTGATCTTAGATGAAAGGGATACTTCAAAAACTTGTAGTGGATGTGGACATAAGCAAGCCATGCCACTCTGGAAACGAACGTATCGCTGTCCAAATCCTGAATGTCGCTTAGTGATAGACCGTGATGAGAATAGCGCGGTGAATATCCTCAAGCGGTATCTTGCCCGGCTTGGGCCACACACGGGCGATCCCGTGCGGTGTGCGGACGTTTTCACCGCAATCGAAGATGTGTTGAATACATTTGAACACATTTAGAAAGGCAGCCTCTGATGCTCGCTACAGCACTTCTCACCCACGAGTCAACAGACTCCAGTATCACCTTTACCTCACTCACCGACGAAGAAAGCGTATGGCCGGATGCATCACTACTGGAAGAGGACGAGGAAGAGAAGCTCTCATCCACCACGGTTGCACGGGTTTTCTTTTCTCCCTCCCCGACGGGGGATGAGCCTCTGCCTGCTGATGCATCGTTGGCAAGCATGGCCCTCTACTATCGGGAAACCGCCTCCCTACCGAAATTGACCGATGAGCAGTGGGAAGCACTCATCGACGAGGCGCGTGCAGGGGTCTCTGAGGCACGCGAAGCGCTGCTCTTAGGATGTCTTCGCTACATCCAGTGGAAAGCTCATCGTCTCGTCCTCTACTCTCAAGCGTTGCATGGGGGTCCTGGCTATGATGAACAGCTCTTCCTGGATTTGTGTCAGGAAGCCTCGTGCGCACAAGTGGCGCGCCTGGACGAAGCCTTGAGCTACCCCCAGGTGAGCGAGGTGCGACGCTCCTTATTTGGAGCGGCACGCGGGGCCATGCTGACCTATCTCCATCGCAAGCAGCATCTGTTGCTTGACCCCCAAACGGAAAGGCCGGCGCCCTATCTGAGTCTGGATGCCCCGTCTGCGACCGGCCACAAGAACGCCACCGCCTGGATTGAGGTGCATGCGCATACCCTCACCTCGCCAGAGGAGGCGAACAGCGCCTCCTCCAATGAAGCCGCAAAAACAGCACAGTTGCTTCTGGAGCGCTCCACCGTCGTCCATCGGCGAGTCCTGCTCTTACGCTTTGGCCTGGACGAAGAAGAGAGTGGGGAACATAGCTATCAAGAAATCGCAGACATGCTCGGCATGACACGCAAACAAGCTCATACGGCAATGGAGTGTGCGCTGCTCGCGGCGCGTCGTCTGCACCTGAGAGATCAGCAAGCCCAAGCCCCTGTGGCTCCCGTGGAAATCTGCCACCATTTCTACACGCTCCAGCAAGCCCTCGCCCGTTTGGGCGTCAGTCGTCCGACCCTCTATAGTTGGGTCTATGAGGGACGCATCGTGCAATACGATCTCCCGGCAATTCATGGCAAAGCCTATGCAAGAGACGAAGTGGAGCAGGTGGCTCTGGAACGAGCGTATGCTTGCGAACACTTCTATACCGAAAGCGAGGCCATTGCCGTTCTGGGTCTCCCACGTGGAACCTTCCTCTCCAGAGTCCGACGAGGAACGATTCGTCGCCATGTGGTGCATGCTGATCCCAAACGATGCTATGCCAAAGAGGAAATCGACGCAAGGGCAAGGCTCGCAAAAAACAAACACGCCTGACCGTTGCAAGCGGGGCCAGTGGTGCAACTCCCTGGCAGGCGTTCACTCGCTCGGCAGTCGAGCGGGGAACAAGACAGAAAGGATCAAGCACCCTATGCCACCATCCACACCCATCTGCTCTCAAGATCTTTATCCCGGCAAAAGCCTGCTGGAGTTCACCCCAAAGGAGCTGCTGACCATGTTTGGCGCACACGGCCTGCAGCTCGAATGTCGCTTTTATGAGCAACGCGTCCAGGATGGAACGAGTCAGTCTTCTCTTTGGCCGCAGCTGTACGACCTGATGCAGCAGGCCCTCGCTCTTTCAACTTCACCCTCGTTGTAACCGCCATTGGCCTGATTCGTGCAAGCGAGAGCTGAGGTGCAATTCCTCAGTCAGGCCTTCGCCAATCACAGGGATTGACGAATCGTTGCCACAACCAAGAAAGGGGCACACCATGTTTTCTGAAAAACTGCTAGAAGAGAAGCGGCATCGGGTCTACAGTACGGCCTTAACGCTCTTAAAGCAGGGGAAATCCGTGAGTACCGAACAGATTTACGAATCCTTACATGCCTTTTCCGACTATAGCCCGCGTGATGTCGTGCAGAGCTTGCGACAGCTCTTTGAACGGGTCGGGGCCGGGTTACAGCCCGTCCAGCTGCATCAAGCATTTCTCTTTGCTAAAGCTGCAGTTGGGCACTGGAAATCGGAGTATTCGGTCCTGATCGTGCAAGGGCGCAAGAACGAGGAAACGGTCTACCACATCTACGGGGTGGTTGGCCCACATCCGGCCTCAGCTCATGCCTATGCGCACAGCACGCGAGAGGTGTTAGGGCACTTAGAGGCACAGGGGATTCGCATTGCGGACTGGTACCCCCTGCCGGACTACCAGCAGTTTCTCTAGCCTCCCTCGCCTGATCCGTTCAAGCGGGTGCCGGTGGTGCAATCCCCCGGCCAGGCCATGAACAGTGAACCTGTAGTGCGTCTGCTGATCAGCCCCAATGGGGAGAAAGTACCTGTAGGAAATGAATCATCGAGAACTCAAGTCCCTCTTACGTCGGCGCGGCTATACAGAGCGAGCAGGCAAAGGCAGTCATAGCATCTGGACCCATCCACAGCTTCCTGGAAAGCCGATCGTCTTGTGTGGCCGCAATCATGAAGACGTTCCCCCGTATCAGGTAGCACGCGTCTACAAAGGGCAGCATCTCCACCGCTGCGCCGTTGTGACAACTGCCTCGTAACGCTTCCCCCACACAGGAGGGTTCTCACCTCATGGTCTACAATCGTTTGACCCCTTTGCAAAAACTGGCGTGTGGATGGATCATCGTCCTGTTGGTCTACATCCTGCCCTGGATGGTCGCAGGCTTCTTCTTCCTCTGCTCGCGTACGAATGCAGGCTTCCTCGTGCCCGTGTGCGCCATTCTGATTGCGCAAGAGGCCGCCACCGACTGGCTCAAACGCTGGCGTGAGTCTGGCACCAGGAAGGAGGGACACGAGTGACCCAAGATCTGGTCCCTTATGGCTTCAATTTAGATCTGTGGCCCCAAGAGCACGGACAACCGCTGGAGGGGGGCACAATGGGCGTCTGGTTCACCTTTGAACCCGAACGCCTCGATTTTCTTTTACAGACCCTGCATCGTTGGTTTGAGGAACGCGACGAGGTGGTGCTGGTCGAATTTGGCACCACCGATAAGCAGGGTACGGGTTGCATCATGATGGAGTGGGAGGGCTGCGCGATCGATCAACTGTTCCTCGACATTCTGCGCACCGATGACACCATCCTTGATTATGCGACCTATGATCCTGAAGGAGATGATGACGACGATGAATAATACCGCCTCTCGACGCCGCAGCAGTAGCAGTACTCCCGCCACTGTCGATTCCTCGCTGAGCAGTGGCTCGGCTTCACGACGGGGAGGCCATCACCCGCTTTTTGTGATCGCCGTGGGCATTGGCTTTTTGATCCTGTTCGCCATTGCTCTCATGTCCCAAATCCAGACCAACGAAGCTTTTATCACCCATCATGGGGTGGTCGATGTCTACCATCCCAATTGGGAGGTGCTTTTCCAGCTTCCCTTGCTCATTGCTGGACAACTCCCCTCAGCGGAGGCTGCCGCTTCCATTTTCGGTTGGGGCGTCGAACTGATTTACCTGGGCTTTATTGTCGGCTATGAAATCGTCATGGATGCCGCTAGCATCTCTGGCCGTTTTATGGGCGGACTTTTCAAAACCGGAGCCTGGGTGATTGTCGGTTTCAACTGGTGGACGGACTTCAACTACGGCACACTAGGCGGCGGCACCTCTGGGCACGTGGCCTTCGCCTGTGCCATGTCTTTTATCGTGGGCTTTTTCGGCACCATTGGCATTTTCCTCATTCGTCATGCCTGGGGTCGCGCCTAAGCTTGGTGAAGCATGGACAAGCTCCTGTGTTAAACAGGAGCTTGTCTGAGAAAGGAGTTACTCTGATGCGATCTCGCGAGCCACGAGCACGCCCCCCACACGAGGGGGAGCCGCGCATGCTCCCCACGCTTCCACGCATTACCCCTGGTCAAGTCCTGCTGAGCAGCGGGGCCTTCCTTGCGACTGGACTGCTGGATGTGGCGATCCACTTCGGCGATGGCACCGTGATCTTTGTCGGGCTCATGGCCGCAGGCGTGGTCACCCGGCATAGTCGCGACATTCTGGATTTCAGCGATGAAGTCCTGGACATGCTCATTCCAGGCCGCAATGCACAGGCCACCATTGACGCCACGGCACGCATCCTGGACGCCACAGCACCAGAGGACGAGGATACCTTTGAGACAAGCGAGCTGGATCAAGCTCCCCTCGCCAAATTGAAACGCCTCTTCAGTTTTGGTCCTCCACCACCACGTACCTTTGCACCAGCTCGCCTCAAAGAAGCACGCGAGGACGAGGAGCTGCTGGAAGACGACCAGGACGAGGAAGAGGAGGGAAAGCCAACGCTGCTGCACCTGGGACCGGCGTTCTTTCCACATCCCGACGCCCTCTTTTCTAACCGCCTCGTGATCCTGGGCATGCCAGGGGCGGGCAAATCAAACACGGTGGCTGTGCTCTCTGAAGAGTTAGGCCAGTATCCTGCCCCGCTGATCATCTTCGATCAGAAACCAGAGTATGGGCCGCTGTGTGCGCATCCGTACCTCACGAACCCGCTCCGCGCCAATGCCGCGACCGTGACGCCATCTGGCGCGTTTGCTTTCGGGCAGCGCCTGATGGACGAACGCTTACAGGTGGTACTGGATTTGCCCTCCTACAAGAACGACGATGATGCCGCCCGCGTGATGATCGGCATTATTGGAGGCGTGTGGGCCTGGGAAGAGGCGCGGGGAAATCGGCACCGTATTCCCTGCACGTTCTTCCTGGAGGAAGCCGACTACTGGCTCCCCCAGGCAGAGAATCACGCCCATGTTAATCGGGCAAAGGGCAAGGATGGCCGTTCCCTGTTCACGGAGCTGCAACAAGCCTTCTTTGACCTGGTGCATCGAGGCCGCTCCTTCGGCATGGGCATCGTGGTCAGTACCCAGCGCCCAGCCAATATCGATAACCGCGCTATTGCCGTTGCGGAGTGGAAATTCCTGCTCAAAGCCAATATGCCGGGGGATCTGAAAGTTTATCAAGGCTTCGGCCTCGATCCCGATGCAGCCCAGGCGCTGGGCAAGGGAGAAGCCTATGTCATTGGCCCGGACATCAAAGGCACCTTTCGTATTCGGCTACGCAAGAGTCCCGACGAGGCCCAAACCCCAGGGCTGGCAAATTTGCAGCGCAAACCTACAAAAAGCAATCAGACGGTGTATCGTCCTTCGTCCCCTTCGGTTCCCCCTTCGCAAGCAAGCAGTGTTTCCCCTTCGTTTTCCCCTTCGTTTTCCCCTTCGGATGCCTCCTTTCAGATGCCTCGTGCCGAAGGGGACCGAAACGAGCTGAGAAGCGCGACGAAGGGGACCGAAGGAGAGACTCCCCTTCGACAACTTTCTGAGCGTGAAAGGCGTATCGGGGAGCTGTTCTTCCATCAGAATATGAATCCCAACGCCATTATCAAAGTCATCTATCCCGATATTAAAGGGGGCGATGCCTATACCAAAGCGTCTGCCGAAATTGCCGAAGCGATTCGGACCTACTTCCAGGCACAACAGAGAGGAGGAGTCTAACGCATGACCCCACTACAGCAACCAGCGTTGTCAAAACGAGCACGTCTCTGGCGCGGCCTGGTCTCCCATAAGCCGCTCAAGCGCCACATCGACTGGTGGTTGCGCGGTCTGGCGATCTGCGCCGTCCCTCTGATCATCGGGTGTACCGTGATCATCGGCGCGGAGCTGGCTGCACCTGACTGGTTTAGCAAGGGAACAGGTCTGATGCTTGCCACCGCGACGGAGGATTTGCTCAACGCCGCCATAGAAGGGTCGATGCTCGGCTGTATCGCCCTCTCCAGGCAGGCTCGCAAAGATGGAAACGCGAAACAAGCCACTATCATGCGCAACATGGGATGGCTCTTTGCCGCGCTGACGGTGATCACCGTTGGCTTTCGCGTCTTTCATGCCTCAGAGGATGCAGGAACAGTCCTCCTCTGGATCAGATGCGGAGCGGGTATTGCTTTCTGTTACCTCTCTCACTTGAACGACGATGACGACGCGGAAGAGGTGACCCCCCATCAACACCGCACGCAGATGGAGCAATTAGCGGAGGCCTTCAACCAACAAGTGCAACAATTGACCGTCACCTTCAATCAGCAGATCCAGTACGTGACTGCTCAGCTCGCACAGGTGGAACAGAACTTGCAACAACGCCTCAATGAAAGCGCTGCAAGACTCGAAGAGCAGGTGCAAAACACCGTCCGTCACCACCTTGCAGCAGAGCTTTCAGCAGTCCATGAAAGCTTGCAATCCTACCAGCATGAAAGCTCTTCAATGAAAGCGCTTCTTCAGCAGATGGAACGTTCCATGAGAGAAGAAATGAAAGCTGAGCAACAGATCGAACTGCAAGCCATGAAAGCCAAAATCGAGGCGCTTGGAAGAGGCACCGCCGCATGGAAAGAGCAGGCAAAGACGCCAGTGAAGCGAGGCGGGCAGGTCCAGGCAGAGAAGTTTGATACCCGCTCTTTTGTGTTTGCCTGCTTGCAAGCCACGCCCGATATGAAGCTTTCAGACATCGTTCAGGCCGCCAAACTGAAAGGCGTTGAGCTTTCAGAGCCAACCATCTCCAGGTATCGCAAAGAGTATCGTGAAAGCTTTCACCAGAGCCAGAGTGAAAGCTCGACAATGGAGGGATGAAAGCTTTCATCGGAGCTTTCATGAAAGTTCTAGAAGAACAAACATGAAAGCTCGTGGCCTCGTTCGTGGAAGCGAGTACCAGAGTGCAACCCTCTGGCGAGGCATTTCACCATTGGATCATCGTGCGTCCCGAATCGGAGTAGGTACCGTTTTCAGTACCTACGATCTCAGGAAGGAGCTTAAAGACAGCATTCAAGGTATCCGCATGGGGGCAGAGAAATTGCCAAGTACTCTCATCCTCTCCTGTAGAAAAGCTCATGCAGAGCCGAAAAACGTAACGGGCGTGCGACGAAAATCCCAAAATCCCAGATGTGCCAGCGCTTTTGCACTTGCAGGAAGACGCACTCATTGGAGATTTTTTCGATGAGTACCACGCTCTTCAGAAAGGGGATCTATGCCCTTCACGCCTGGATGGAGAGGGTTTTCAGACGGCGCAAAAGTCGCAAGTGCATTCTCAAAACCAGGATGCTCTCTTCACCGTCTGAACTCCATTTCAGACGCCTTCTCGCGCCTCCACAGCACCGTCTGAAGTGGAGTTCAAGCGCTCTTCAAGCGCTATACCGACGCTGAGCAGACGCACCATGCTATGGTCAGAGAGGGTCGTGCAGAAGAGCTGTCACCCCTGGGTCACTCTGCAAGCCCATCCTTTCGCCATCTGTCACCCTCATGTCATCAGGCATCTGCTACGCTTTGGGTGTCGAAAGGAGAGGGCAGGCGCAGCTGCGTGATAGCAGTTGTTGTTACTGGAATTGTGAACAGGTTACAGGGTCCATTTGCCCCATCATAGTCAGTGGAAACACCTTCCACTCAGAAATGGAGACATCAGGCATGAGCCATCTGCCACGCCTCATGCAAAAGAGTTTTGAATGGCACACGCCACCGAAGTACATAGCCGCTGCACGAGAAGCAATGGGCGGGAAAATTGACCTTGACCCGGCATCCGATGACCTGGCTAACCAAGTCGTTCATGCGACCCGTTTCTACGACAGAACAACAGATGGGTTGCTTCAGATATGGATTGCAGAAAGACTCTGGCTCAACCCTCCCTACTGCAAGAGTAGAGGAGCTTCTAACCAAGAACTTTGGACGTGCAAGCTGATTGCAGAGTATGAAGCAGGTCGGGTCCAGCAAGCAATCCTCCTGGTCAATGCTGCGACGGAAACGCGCTGGTTCCAGCGACTCTACGACTTCCCGATCTGCTTTGTCAAAGGCCGTATTCGCTTCAATAGCCCTGCAGGTATTGACACTGGCCCCACGGTGGGGAGTGCTTTTGTGTACTTTGGATGCAATGTTGAGCAATTCGTCTCAGTGTTTTCTCGCTTTGGGGTAGTGATCCAGCGCGCAACTCCCTCGGAGGAATCACCGAAATTGTGGAGGTCCACATGATATGCAGGATAGCCTTCTGTACTTGGCATTTTTCCGAAACAGACAAGGCAGAGCGGGTGGGCAGCTGGAGCGGACACGTTCATCCAGGGGTACCGAATCCGGTACCGAAAAGCAAACGGGGCCGACGGGCCGCATCTCACACCTATCACAGAATCGGTCACAAATGAGATGTATTCAAAAGAGCACGGCTGTGAGTAGTTCTGTGAGCGATTCCTCAGCTATTCTTGCTCTAAGCATGAGCGGAAAGGAGGCAAAGGCATTGAGGAATGACCCATCGCTGAGAGCGCAAAAATGCTGGCACATGTGAGCCACCACATCTACCAGCGTTGGTAACCCTTCTTGATTGTTGACGTTAACCCGTGGATCGCGATCATTGCAACCGACGCGATCCACTCTAAAGGAGCTACAAATTCATGATAACACACCCGTTACCAGCGCGAGAGTCCCGTCCTGCTACTCGTGCACCCCTTTCATGTTCACCACTCAAATACCAGCGGTTGCTGCGTGGCTGGTCACAGCAAGATGTGGCCGACGAACTGTATAAACGCTGCGTGGCTGAAGGCCATGCTGCTGTCGGTATCGCCGCCAAACTGATTGGACGCTGGGAGCGCGGGGAAACCAAACCCCGTCCCATCTATCGCAAGCATCTCTGCATGCTCTATGGCCTCACTGCCGCTCAGTTAGGGTTCCTGGATGAAATAGAGGTGCAGGCATGAGGCCTTCACGCAAGCCGGAATCTTCCAAACGGATTGCCATGAGCGAGCTGCGCTACTTGGTGAAGTTGATGCAAGGCTTCTACACGAGGGGTGTGGGTGATACTTCCCCAGAGCGGGCGGCTCGTTTCTGGCAGTTCCTGCGGACCAACTGCCCGACCTTCATGGCCGCCCTTGATGCCAACTTTGAGGGGGAATGGCGCGAGATTCCCTTTACCTCAGCCCTCAACCTGCAATGGACACTCGCCCATCCCCTGGAGGACGAGGCCCACCCAGAGGAGGATGAACATGGCTAAGACGGCTCAGACGAGCGTGCGCAAGCTCTTTGCCACGCTTGCCGATATTCGTCAGGCAGGTATCCATCGCGAATGGGACGGCACAACCACCTATTCGTTTGTGGCAACGGTCACCAAAGACGGTCCGCCCGTGGTGATGACGCTCACCATCACGCCCGCGCTTGCACTCCAGATGCAGGCCCACTTTGACGAGCAAGCGCACACAGAAGAGAGAGGGGAAGAATCCGCATGACTGAGACAGCACTCTCGCCCATCTGGTCACACGACCGCGCTGATCTGATAGCACTGGAGGCCCTGCACCGTTTGCGCTGGTCGGTCTTTCCGCTCGATGCCCAGAAGATGCCGCCACAGACCGGCGGGATGCATCCCAACAGGGTACCCAAGCGCTTAGGCTGGAAAGCGTATCAAACCAGACTGCCGACCCCGCAAGAGGTGACGAGCTGGCAACGGCGCTATACCCCTTCGGCCTGGGCGATCATTACTGGAAGTCTCTCCGGAGTGCTCATCCTGGACTTCGATGATGAGCGCGGCAGGCAGACACGCGAGCGCTTAGGCTTGCACCGTCCCCATGTGCAGACCGGATCAGGCGGCCATCATGTCTACTTTCGGCATCCCGGCTGGATGGTGCCCACGCTCAACAGCAAATCGAAAAAGGCGTTGGGGCACAGCTTTCCGGGTCTGGACATTCGCGCCGATGGAGGCTATGCCGCCTTTTGTGGACAGAATACCAATGGAGCATACCTGTGGTTACGCGCTCCAGATCTGGAGGACATTTCTCTTCTGCCAGAGGAGCTGCGGGCCTTCCTGGGTCTGCTGCATGCGCCTGATGTGCCCGCGAAGCATCCACCGGAGCACTCCCGAAAGCTCGCCCCTGAGCACGCGGGCAGTGACTTGATGGATCGCCTCATTGCCAAATATGTTGGAGAGGCGCGCACCCGTGGACGCAACAATGCTGGCTTTGACCTGGCCTGCCAGCTGCGTGATAACGACTTCTCAGAGGCCCAGGCCGAAACAGCTTTACGCGACTACGCCCGACGGGTGCCCGCCACCAATACAAAGGGCGAACAGGAAGCCTACACTGAACAGGAAGCTTTGCTCAGCGTGCAGAGCGCTTTCCAGAAAGGGGCACGTGCGGCCTGGAGCCGTTCCTCATCGCTCCAACCAGAGCCCTCTGCCTCCAATGCCCGCCCCAATGGGAATGGCAGGGGGAGCGGCAATGGGACTGGCAAGATCGCTACGGCCTCCGAAGAGCCACCAGAACGCAACGACGGGCAAGACACACACCCTTATGCCCATTTGATGCAGTTGCCAGCGGTGCCTCTTCCTCGTGTGTTGACCTGCTTGAAAGATACCGAATGGGGCGATGCCAACCTGTTTGCCCACCTCTTTGTCAGGCGCGTGGTCTATGACCATGCCGAAAAGAAATGGTACCTCTACCAGGGGCATTATTGGCAGCGGGATGTGACTCTGTTCGTCAAGCAGCTGGTGGCAGGCGTGCTTGCCAGCGTCTATCTGCGAGCTGCTGCCGATCTCAATCTTCAGATCGCGGCTCTGTCCCCATCGATAGCAGACAACAAAGAACTCCAGCTTGTCGGGATACCATCGGAGGAGGAGGAGGCAGAGACCCAACAACGAGGCGAACGGCTCAAGAGTCAGGTCAAGGCTCTCTCAGCTCGTGCCACGGGACTGCGCACCAGCGCCCGCATGAATAACGTCCTCAGTGTCGCCACCTCGCGCCTCGATCTGTCTGTGACCAGCGATATCTGGGATGCGCAACCCTGGTTGTTGGGCACCAGATCGGGCATGCTCGATCTGCAAACCGGAACGTTGCGACCAGGCCGCGCAAAAGACTATATGCGCACGGTCATCCCGACGCCGTGGCGAGGCCTGCAGGTGCCAGCTCCCCGCTTTGAGCAATACCTGCAAGAAATCTTTGCCGATCGCGACGAGCAGGAACGTGGCGAGTTAATCACCTTCTTACAGCGGGTGCTGGGCTACGGCATCAGTGGCAATGTCAATGAACACGTCTTCTTGATGCTCTTTGGCGAGAAGGGGCGCAACGGCAAAGATACCCTGATGTCGATTCTGTATCACGTGCTGGGAGAAGCGGCAGGTGCCGTCTCCAATGATGTCGTGATTGCCAGTTCTAAACTGAGCGCTCCAGGCAGCGCCAAACCCCACTTGTGTTCCTTGCAAGGCAAGCGCATTGCCTGGGCCAGTGAGACCGATAAAGGCGCACGCTTTGATGTGGCACAGGTCAAGTTTTTAACCGGCGGGGGCGACATCCCGGCCAGACATCTCTACGGGGAAGACTTCATCTTTGCTCCCTCGCACTTGCTGATTCTGCTCACCAACAACAAGCCCCATGCCGATGCCGGTGATGATGCTTTCTGGGAGCGGCTCTGTCCCATCACCTTCAATATGCGCTTTGTCGATCAACCCTCTAGCCCCAACGAGCGCAAGAAGGATATTCACCTGATCCAGGCGCTGCAAGAGGAAGCCAGCGGCATCCTGGCCTGGCTGGTACGTGGCTGCCTGGAGTGGCAACACTCTGGCTTACAGATCCCCGAAAGCGTGCTTCGCGAGCGCAAGATCTACCGAGGCGAAGAGGACACGTTGGGACAATTTATCGAGGAATGCTGCGTGACGCTTTCCCAGGCGAAGGTGAAAGCCAAACTGCTCTATGAACGCTACCTTAAATGGATGGAAGAGAATCGCCTCCAAGCGATGACGGGCACCACCTTCGGTCGGGAGATGGGGAGGCGCTACAGGCGGGACCGTGAGAAAACCGGGTTCTACTACTACGGCATTGGTCTGCTTGCCGAAACTGAGCCGTTGGTGAAGAGTGGTGAACCCTTTGCTCCAAACTATTCACCACCTCGCGAACTGGCTTCACAAGCGAATGGAGAGGGAGTTTCTGAAGAAGGGCTGGTGAACCCTTTGCAAAACTATTCACCACCTCGCGAACTGGCTTCACAAGCGAATGGAGAAGGGGTCAAAAATGCATCGGGTGAAGGGTATGAACCCTTTTGCGAAAAACTCAAACCACAGAGAGATTCCATAGGGGAAATACTTTTACGAGAAAGGGTTCATACTATTCACCAATCTGCTGCCGCTGATGCGATAAACCAGCCTGTAGAGCCGATGCATGAGGCGGTGAATAGTTGGACAAAGGGTTCACCCGACGAGGGAGAAGAACAGGCCATAACCTCGCCTGTAGAGCCGATGCATGAGGCGGTGAATAGTTTGGGGCAAAGGGTTCACCAGGGTTCACCAATAAGCCCAACAGTACGATGTACGACGAAATGGGAAAAACAGGGTCGTATGGCTCACGAGGCCAAAGCAGTCGAATTCCGTGCCGGGTACTGGTGGTGTGCTGCCTGCCGTTCGCAATGGGAATGGATGGAGTTGGGAGAACAGCATCACTATCCAGCCTGTGCTGTTCTCTACCACAAGCAGACCATCCAGGTTACGGCAGGCCGGGATGCCTGGCTCCAGTTTGCCTGTGAGAGCGGACACGATCTGGTATGGAATGCCGTCAATCAGTTCCGCGAGCAGTGCCAGAAGGGAGGGACGAACAGGTGAGGTCTCTCTGGAATATCATTGGAAGTCACGAAAGAGTAGCGCGTGCTCACCACCCTCTCTGGAGGAAAACGCATGTCACAAGCCATTGAAATAGTGCTTGCCGATGGAGAGTACCGGCTGGATAGTCGCCTTCTTGCTCAGCAGTTAGGCTATGACCATAAGGTGCTTCTTCAGTCTATCCGACGCCATCGGGCGCGACTCGAAGCCAAAGCAGCATTGCTTCAAAATGAAGCCGTGCTCAAACACCAAACGTATCGCGGCACGACTCGTCAAAGCTACTACCTGCTCGATGAGCGGCAATGCCTGATCCTGGCCGGGAGTCTGAAGAAAGGCCAGGAAGCCGATGAGTGGCATGATACGCTGGTCGATGCTTTTTTACAGGCACGCGAGCGCGTCCGGCAATTAGAACAGGCAGGCGCAAACCCTCCGCCATCTGCCATTCACACCCTGACGGATGCCCTACGCTCGCGTGCCCTCTCCAATCTGGCAAGCGTGCCAGAGGGATACTTTTCCGTCATGGGCGAGCTGTTCAAACACCTCTACAACCTGGAGGCCCTCATAGGCCATGCGATAGATGAGAACGCCATGATTGAAATTTCGGTTGGGCAGCTCTGGTCTACCTATGCCCGCGAGGTGCTGCACGTCCCGGATTGTGACCGCTGCACCTACCCTCATCGTTGTCCCGACGGGCGCACGGTGCAAGCGTATGCCTATCCGCTCCACTATGAAACCGCTTTTAGCAAGTGGATCTGGTACGACTACTTCCCCAGGCATTTCCCGGCCTATCAGCGGTATCGCGCCCATAGGGTAGCAGTTTCCTCGTCACGGTACGGTCTGCTCGCGGAGCGAACGCACACGGACAGGCACCACTTGAAGGGGTAAATGCATGAAGAGGAAGAAAGCAACGCGAGGCCGCACCCGAAGCGGGCGGAAGAGCGCATTTTCACAACAGTCAGCGCGCAAGAAGGCCCCTGTTTTTGTCTGGACCGATAAAAGACTGACTCACACAAAACAGAGGCTTTCTAGGGCGTTACTGACCCCTAGAAATGGCCTTCTCGATGAAGGTTCTCGTTCATCTGCTGATTCTAGCAAGAGAGGAACCGATGAGGTATGGCAACCAGATCAGAGTGCACAGATTGCGGCAAGGTGTTTGCCAGCGTAGCCGCTTTTGATGCCCACCGCACGGGCAACTTCGCGAGGCGGACCAGGCGTTGCCTGAGCACGCACGACATGCAAGTTGCAGGCATGACCCGCAATGCGCAAGGACAGTGGATACCACCGATGACACAGGCCCCGGCTCCCTGGTATGAGGCGAAGCACGGGCCTGCTCAGAAATAGATGGATATGCGTGTAGCACGTCCGTGCTACGAAAGAAAGTGGAACAGAAAGGAGATCCCCTGGTGGATCAAGAACAACCTCCCTTCCAAATAGAAACCATAGCCGACCTCTCCATCATGCCTCATGCCGATCTGCCCTTCGGCAAGCAGTTCCAGATGGGGCAGGTGATCTACACCATTTATGACCGGGCCGTTGAGCAAGGCTTCCAGGCCGGGATTGCGGCGCATTTTGACTACCTGAGCGCAACGAAGAGTGATGTTCCCGTGATCCTGGACGAAGAGGGGTTTGCTTTCGTCCTGCGATCCTGCACCCCAAAGGATCTGGATGAAGAGAACGCGAGCCTGTGGAAAGCCCATTTCATCGCGGGATGGGCCAGTGTCTTCCTGGGGTTGTCTGGTCTGGATGAATGGCTTGCTCACCATGAGCGTCCACATATGCCGTAACACCGTACATGATGATATATCGTCGACAAGAAGAGAGGGAACTGATGTCAAAGAAACAGACGATTGCCCCGATAGTGCTTCAGATTCAGCCGGACCAGGTGCAGCTGCTCACGATCCCAGAGGCCGCTGCACGGCTCAAGGTTCACCGTCGCACGATCTACCGCTACATCAAGTATGCGGGACTGCCCACCGTGAAAGTAGGCAATGGACATATCCGCATAGCCCTCCTCTCCCTGCACCGCTGGATTGAGCAGCATGAAGAGGCATCCTGAGCGGGAAGAGAGCCACGCTTCCTAAAAAAATATGTGCGCAAGAAAGCTCCTGTTTTTTCTCTGGACATAGGAAAATACTGGCACTCACAAAACAGGGGCTTTCCAGGTCGTTACTGACCCCTAGAAATGGCATTCCAAATCTACAACAGAAAGCGAGATGGTCAATTATGCCCAGACGTAAGAAAGAAAGAGGGATACGTGGATTCGGCTCCGTCTATCGGCGCGGCAGTGATGGGCGCTACGTTGCAAAATATAAGGCCGAAGGGACCAAGAGCGGCTACAAAGAAGAGTACGCCCGCACAGAGCCGGAAGCCTATGCCAAACTAGAAAAGGCTTGGCTGGAGAAACAGCAGGGCATACTGGCAACTGGCCCGAATCAGAAACTGAAGGACTATCTGGAGCAATGGCTAGAAGAAGTACACAAGCCACCTATTATTCGATTAAGTTCTCATGTCAAATATCGTGGCCTACTCAGAAATCAGATCATTCCTGCGTTAGGGCATCTCCAGCTTCGACGAGTTACACCCCAACATCTTCAGTTGTTCTACAACAATCTGCTGAAAAACGGCCTTTCTTCCAGTGTGGTGCAGAGTATACATGGATTGCTGCATAAGGCGTTTGATAATGCAATCCGATGGAATTTGATAGCGCGCAATGTCTGTGATCTGGTCTCACCCCCTCCACTGAGGACGAAAGAAATCCAACCATTAAGCATGGATCAAGCGCGAATCTTACTAGAGGCGGCAAAAGAACACAACTTGGAGACGTTTCTAATTGTCGTACTGGCAACCGGGATGAGGCATGGGGAAATGCGCGGCCTTCGATGGCATGATATCCAGTTTGAAGAGCAATGCCTCTATGTTCGTCGTACAGTAAGCCGTATTGCTGGATATGGGTATGTGGAAGGAGATCCGAAGACGGCAAAGGGGAAACGCAAGATCATTTTGCCAGATTTTGTGATCAGCCAATTAAAGAAACATCGGATACAGCAAGCGGAGAGGAAGCAGAAAGCAGGAGAGAAATGGCAAGAGCGGGATTTAGTATTCTGTAACCGCAGCGGTGGCTTCATTCACCAGGATGTTATCCTAGAAATGTTTCGTCGTATCTTGGCAAAGGCTGGACTCCCCTTAGAATTGCGTATTCATGATTTACGGCATAGTGCAGCCACCATTTTCTTGAGCATGGGTATTCATCCCAAGATTGTGCAGGAACTTCTAGGCCATAGCCAGATCAGTATGACGCTGGATACCTACTCACATGTACTGCCATCCATGCAGCAGGAAGCGATGGACAAGTGGGAGACGGCTTTTGCTCCTGGAGGAACAACCCTCAGTCATGGAGCAGAAGAACCCTGCTCCATTTGCGAACAGTATCACATCTCTTTCTCCAGCCGCATGTCTGAGGAGTTGGTGTATATCAATGGACAGGCAGAAAGACATGTGGTGGAACACATCAAAATCCATCATCCTCTGGACGTACAAGCAGAACGCCACTTGGATGCAACGGGGTATGTTACTAGAGAGCAGGATCTTCTGATGGTCCGAACAACTTTCTTTACTGGCACATTAGCATGGGAGCCTTTGCCGAAATAAGCTATCACCGAGGGCATTGCTGTCAAAAGTGCTGTCAGCAATGCTCCTTTTCATTTCTTGTGACACTTTAAACACTGATGGGAAGCTGCTTTAGTGGGGTTTCAGAAAGACTAGCGAGGAGGATGCGACCTATCTTTCTACAGGCTTTTTCTCCTTTCTGATAGTGGAGCTAAAAAAGGAGGTTTCGCCTGTGGAGCACAATCACTGTAACCTCATGTGACACTTTGTGCCACTGAATGACCTCCTGTTGCTGTCAATTTCACTGTCATCGCCAGTTTCATTGAGTACGCTTCTAGAGCGGTTAGAGCCCGTCAATACGAAGTCACGAAGCAGAAGGAGGAGGAGCGTTCCTTCGCCTCGCTTGCCCGCCCATCTCAATCCCACACGTCGTGCATGTCCACCCACCCCAGAGAAGCTGGTGCCAATTATTCGGAATCCTGATTATCGGAGTTTTTGTCCCACACTGTGGGCATGGCTGATTGCTCCGTGCGAGCAGGCCCACGATGATCATAGCAAGAATGAGACCCATTGCTATCAGCAGAACGTCCATGCTATTTTATCCTTTCAGTTTGTCTACCATGAGAACAAGGCAGGTTCATTCACCGGGCATCCCTTTACAACCCCTCATGGACTCCCAGTTCCCTGACTACAGCCTCTAGTCGTCGGACAGGGTGAGCGTTATCACCTATTGCAAGCCCTCGCGGGGTCGCTCCTGCCAGTTAGACGGATATAATGCGAGCTATGCCAGATAGAACATGGCGGTTTCAAGCCCTTGCGGGTCGCTCCCTGGCTACCCCGTTTGCTGAACGCGGTGCTCTCGTTGGTCCAACGTTACAATCTCTCACGGGTAGGCAGCTTCCTGGCTACGTACTCGCTCCTGCGCTACACAATGTTTCAATCGCTGTTGCGATCCCTCACGGATGGGCTGCTCCCTGGCTACCGCTCGTGTACATCGCTGAAAACAGGGTAATGATCCGTTGCAATCCCTCACGGGCGGGCTGCTCCCTGGCTACCGGTGAAGCCCTCACCTCCAAGACTGGCGAAATACCGTTGCAATCCCTCACGGGTTCCCTGCCCCCTGGCTACTCAAAAAAGCTAGCATTGTTCGGATGTGTTTGTTATAACGTTGCAATCCCTCACAGGCGGGTAGTTCCCTGGCTACGTTACCATCACAGGGCGGCAACACATGAGCATCAGGGGTTGCAATCCCTCACAGGCGGGTAGTTCCCTGGCTACAGCGGCGTGCCTCTCAAGCCCCTCGCGGGTAGCTTCTGCCATTTAGCCCTTGAAGGGGTTCCACAATCCACCCGATACCGTTGCAGTCTCAAACCCTCACGGATCTCCTCTGCCTTTTCGCCGCCGAAAAATCCACCCGAATATCCGATGAGTTATACGTCTCAAATCCTCACGGATCTCCTCTGCCATTTAGGCTTTGATTTTGCGCAAGCGACGTGTATCGCCCGTACTCGTTTCAAGCCCTCGCGGGTCGCTCCTGTCAGTTCGCCTATGCAAATACCACACGCATTCTTCGGAGTTGGGGAGTCTCAAGCCCTCGCGGGTCGCCCTGCCAATTAGCTCTGGGAGCCTACAGGTTCCCCAGCTTCTATTAGTTCGGTCTCAAACCCTCACGGGTCGCACCTGCCAGTTAGACTGCTGTGTGGAATCCCAAAGGAAAAGATGCCGTCAAGTTGCAAGCCCTCGCGGGTTGCCCCTGCCTTTTCGACGTGATAAGGCTTTCTGACAGGCCCAATCCAACCGGTGTTGCAAGCCCTCGCGGGTCGCTCTGCCATTTTGCCATTGTAGCAGGATTTGCTCTCGTAGGTTTCATTATGTCGCAAGCCCTCGCGGGTTCCCTGCTCCCTGGCTACAAAAAAGACTGGCGACCCTCTGCAAAGGGTCATCCAGTGTTGCAATCCCTGGCGGGTGGGTTCTCTGCTTCCTGACTACCGCAGTCCATCAGCCTCCAGAGCCGTCTCACTGAATCGTTGCAATCCCTGGCGGGTTCTCTGCTTCCTGACTACTCAATGATCGTCATGGCCTTGCTCCTCATCTTTCACGTTGCAATCCCTGGCGGGTTCTCTGCTTCCTGGCTACAGAGACAGTGGAGGTGTAACCGTGTCACTCATTCAACGTTGCAATCCCTGGCGGGTTCTCTGCTTCCTGACTACTCCAGGGAGCACGAGGGAAGTCGCAGAGATCGCAGTGTTGCAATCCCTGGCGGGTTCTCTGCTTCCTGACTACCTTATCGATGTACCAGTAATAATCACCGCTATCCTGGTTGCAATCCCTGGCGGGTTCTCTGCTTCCTGACTACTTCAGCAAGCTTTGACGCCTGATCCTGCTGAAGTTGAGTTGCAATCCCTGGCGGGTTCTCTGCTTCCTGACTACAGTAGTCTGCCTCGCTTGGCTGCTCAAGCCTCCTCAGAGCACTCTTTGCGAGGCATAGGAGAAACCGGCCCGAAAACCGCTCTTTTCTCACCCTTCTCTCACCAGTATACTCTGGCATTCATCTCAAGACAAGGCTTGTGGCGCGGTATGGGAAACATGGCTTACCCTTGCGAGGCAGCGTGCTCAGCATCACCACCGCTTCGTGCCTCGCAAGAGAGGAGAGCACCTATAGGGAATATGTGCACTTTTATTTTTGGAAAAGCCCTGCAAGGGTCAATACTTTAGGTTCTTTAGGCCATGTGTTTTGTATCTGTTGAAAGACATCTGCTGCCTCACTTCTCCATAGAGGATACCCTTGCTGTTCTGCTGTGTTGGCTCCTGCTTCAATGTATGCACAGCTACGCTCTAAATCTCCTAATGCGGCTGAGGCGCTAGCTTGGAGGTTAATGATCTCTATTTTTGTGCTTATGGGCATTGTAAGCCCTTCAGTTTTCTCTAGAGCTTTCCACGCCTCTCCAGGATCGTATATGTCCATATAGGTGAGGGCTTGATACAGGTAAAGTACCGATGTTCCGCATACTGTGTATAAGAATGCGGGGTCAGTCTCTGGGCTTGAAGGAAACATATTTTCTGCCATTGCGATGTATCGCTTGGCATCATTAGGGTGTCCACATCGTGCGTGAGCGCTTGCAAGCCCCATATAAATCCTAGATCGTAGCAGAGGCGAAACGTAACGCAGAAGTGGAAGGGCTTTTTGATAAAAGGAGAGTGCTTGCTCTGGATGCTTTGCAACTAGAGCAATAGTTGCTTGTTGTTTTAGTGCTGCTGCTTGGATGTTAAAGTCTCCTGATAATTGGCTATATTGTACAGCTTGTTGACAATAGTATTCCATAAGTGGAATATTCCCTTTGTCAACTTCTGCCGCCAAGATATAGCCTTGAGTGGCAATGTTAGCAGCTATTTTCTGATTTTTAGATGATTTTTGCGCTAACCGCTCTATCTTTGGCAAGTAGGTTGGCAGAATACTTTCGACTGTGGAAGACTCACTTACATTGCTTAGATCCCAACATGTGTTGTTAAGCTTGATGAAGCATTCGATATTCTCTTCGTTTATGTCATGAGGGTTTGCTGTTTCTAATTTCTCCAGTGCTTCTGGCATATTTTGAGGTGCTAGTAAGGCTGCTGCTGCTAATTGTAGAAGTTTCTCAAAGGCTCCCCGTTTTGATGGATCAAAGTTTGCCATATCTTGGTCTCCTAGTCCTAGTGTCCGTTTGACATAAGCGATTTGTGCAGGTGTAGCAATGAAAACTTCCTGCTTTTTTCTTGGGACCGTGAGTGGTTCTGGTGAATAAAACCCAAGTTCAGCAGCGGTCTTTCCAAGTACTTTGCAAAGTTTTTCCTGATAATATGGTCCAGGTTTTCTTTTGCCGTTTTCCCACCTTGCTACATATTCATCGGTTACTGCAACACCAGGGTATCTTGCGTGTATCTCTAAAGCTAGCTGCTTTTGTGACCAACCTAGTTCTTTACGTGCTTGACGTAAAAAATGATTAGGTATCCGCTCATCCTCTCTGATGTCCCCGGTTTCTTGGCTCATGCGGCTGTACCTCATGGACTCTGCTGAACATTGTAACTAGACTAGACGAGACTTACAAGTGT
>Ga0209810_1002087_pt1 | contig 25665 bp, 23 predicted proteins | sample Coa_R1_7_FD_187159 | JGI IMG/M metagenome (GOLD analysis project Ga0209810, IMG submission 187159) | Surface soil microbial communities from Centralia Pennsylvania, which are recovering from an underground coalmine fire - Coalmine... | ecosystem: Environmental > Terrestrial > Soil > Unclassified... | reverse complement strand
ACGGCGCGTTTTGCGCGCCGTCTTCGTGGCGTCTAATGAACTACGTCGCGATTACCGGTAAACGGCATTCCAATTGAGCCGTGCATACACGCTCAGACGCGCCGGCTAGCTTTTGTCTCGTGCAGCGAAATGCGGTTGCCTTCCAAGCTCGCGCACGCGGATTTGCACATCGGGCGAATCATAGATGCGTACCCCGGCTGAAGTGTACAGGACAGCAGCGCTCGACGAGGCAAGAACTCTCGCATGGGTCCGCAGAGTAATTATGCATCAATCAACGGTCTCGAAATGTACTACGAAACGCATGGGCAGTCGCGCGGAGGAACGCCGCCGCTCATGTTGCTTCATGGCGGTGGGGATACCATCGAAACGTCGTTCGGCGAGATTCTCCCTAAACTCGCGCAGAACCGGCGAATTATCGCTTATGAACGGCAAGGCTACGGGCGTACTGCCGACATCGCCGACCGAGCCTTTTCATTCGAACAATTTGCCGATGACACGGTCGCGCTGCTCGACCACCTTCAGGTTGAACGGGCCGATTTGTTCGGCTTTAGCAATGGCGGTACCGTCGCGTTGCACGTCGCTATCCGGTATCCGCAAAAGGTCCGAAAAGTCGTGCTCGCATCAGCATTTTTCAGCCATGACGGCGCTGAGGCTGCATTTTGGAACGGGTTTGCGACGGCGACGCCCGATGTTATGCCTCAAGTATTGCGGGATGCCTACTTGGCAGTTGCACCGCGTCCCGAAGATCTCGAGCGCTTTTTCTACAAAAGCGTAAACCTGATGAGCGAATTTCGCGACATCCCTCGCGAGGCGTTGCGAGCGCTTGATACGCCTGCCCTCATCGTTTGCGGTGATTCGGATGTCATGCGGCCGGAGCATGCCGTCGACGAGTACCGGCTGATTCCGAATGCTCAACTCGCGGTCTTGCCGGGCACAGATCACATGAGCCTCACGTCGAGCACTGACTGGCTTGTCCCAATGATTGAGCGCTTCCTAGACGCGGGCGAGGAAACGTAGCGCAATATATCGGCCAACTCGGTAGGACCTGCCAAATCGCGCTGGCTTCTCAAGGTTCTTGTTGAACCACTGCACGTCTCGTCCAAGAGCTCGAGCTCAATGCCGGACAACACGTTGGAGCGCTTCAGGCGCGCTGCTGCCTGCAGATGGTTCAATTGAGCGTCATCAATAGTCTAGATAGTCGGCACCGTTCCGCCGTCGATGGCATATTCGACGCCGGCGACGGTAGCTGCCCGATCCGAAGCAAGGAACGCCACCAGCTCGGCGACTTCCTCGGGCGCATTTGGACGTCCGATCGGAATGCCACCGAGCGCATCGATAAGGTTCCCGCGCGCCGATTCCTGATCGATTCCACGTGCGGCGGCAAGCCCAGCGATCATTGCCGCGGCGGCGGTGATTTCGGTAAAACCGGGCGCGATGCTAAGTACGTGTACGCCCTTCGGCCCAATCTCATTGGATACGCCCTTGCTGTAAGTAGTGAGCGCTGCCTTCGCGGCCGCATACGCCAGCCTCGATTCGAAAAGCGGCATCCGTCGTTGAATCGAGGAGATGTGAATAACGACGCCGGATCGTCTCTCGATCATTCCTGCTATTAGCGAGCGATCGAGGCGCACGGCGCTTAGGAGATTAAGATCCAATGCTCGACGCCATTCCTCGTCCGAGAGATGAAGAGCTCCGGTCGTTGCTCTTCTGGTGGCGCCTCGCGCGCGGTTGCTGCGACTCTAGCACCGCCTGCGGCTAGACGACGGGCGATTGCCGCACCGACGCCCTTCGTTCCACCTGTTACGAGCGCGCGTTTACCAGAGAATTCTAACCCTTGCATTAACCAATCACCAAGCGGCTGATCTTCTCACCCGAAAGTACGAATGCGTGATCTATCGACAGCGGCGATCCGGGAAACGTTCCCGAGACAAGCGTCGTCACGACGAGATTATCTCCCATCTGCTGTGCCGCTTGGGCTTCGAACCTTGGATGATACTTTGCCTCGGTCTCCTCGAGCCATTCTCTGATCGAATCACGCCCACGGCGCTTCACGTTCTCGTCTTCAACGAAGGCATCGTCTCCGAATTGTGCGAGGGCTGCCGAGGCGTCGAAAGCGTTGCGCGAATCGAAGTATTCGCGAACAGGCGTTGGCAAATCCACCATAACCATCCCCTTACGCTTCTAACGTGGTGCGAAATATCGGCCAGCCGATTTCCGTCATCAGCTGACTCTCGTCGCCGGCGTCATCATCCGTAATAATGTAACTCTCGCGGATCGGCCCGGACACCGCGATTGCATGTTCGACAACGTGCGCCCCAAGCGGCGCGTACGTGCGATCTGCTTCGCGTAAAGCCCCGCGGTGGACCGCAATCGCAAGCTCCGCGGCGGGCAATTCGCGTACGAACACGTCGCCGGCCGGCACTAATGGGCTGGCAATCGGTACGAACACGGTTACGTCGCCGACCTCTTCAGTGAACAGCTCCGTCGGGTAAAGGCCACCTTGCGGTCCTATCGGTGAAACGCCCTGATCCTGTAGCACGCGGCGGATCTCCCTGAACGATTCGGACCACCACGGCTCAATGTCAGGAAGATGAACGAGCTTAGTGATCGCCGCGACGCGAAGAGCCGGAACCGACCGATACTCGATCGGAATCGGAACGGTGGGTCCGCCGAGCAACGAACGAAGTGATGCTACAACTGCTTGGGTGCGTTCAAGTGCAGATTCCATCTGATTGAGGTGCTCGACGACTAGCGCGTTCCGCTGATCTACGTTAGCTGCGTCGAGAACCGCCTTGACGCGCTCCACCGGCATCTCAAGTTCACGGAATCGGCGAATCACCTGCGCCACTGGCACTTGGCTCAGGTCGTACGATCGGTAGCCGGTGCTGGGATCCACTTCCGAGGGCTCTAATAAGCCCAACTCGTGATAATGACGCAGAGCTTTCACACTGAGATGTGTCATCCGGGAAAAGTCTCCGATCGATAACCTGGCTGCCATGATCGTATTCTGAAACCTCCCCTACGGGGAGAGTCAAGCCCTTGCGGGGCACTCCGTCAAGCCGTCTCAGTTGCGATCAAATTGCGTTCTGTGATGAACGACGGAAGCGGTTGGACTCAGCGAACGGCGCGCAAAAGAAATAGGTCCCCTCTCGGGGGACCCATTATCTTGCATAGCTACTCTACGGGGATGGTCGGGTGCTATGCAAAGCGGTTACGCCGGACGATTTACTGGTAACGCGTATATATTCTTACCGCGTTATATTTGTGTGTCAACGTGTTAGCATGTTCGCTTGTCGGCGGTAGACTGCCTCGCCGGTTAAAGCGTAGTTTACCGGCCGGCTAATGTATCTGAGAGACGCAGCGTGGAGACCTCGAGCTGAAAACGTTCCCGCAGCGATTCAGCAAACTAAGGTTCCTGGACCGAGTCTTTCAACGATGGTCGGCATTTGCATCAGCACGAACCGCGCGTCGGTTCGGCATTATGACGCCGCTTTATAATTTGGGTCAACGTATGCAACATTCCAGTCAAGTTTGCCGGAGGCTTTATCACGGCACTCGCTGAACGGCGGAAAATGCGCGTCTTAAACGTCGTTTCTGCGGCCTTGATCATTGCCTTTTGTATCGGCGCTTCGGCGCCTACGCCTGTACGGGTTTCAAATGCTGAGATCACTGCTGAGAACGGCCGTTTCACTGCACTTGGTGTGACACTTCCAAATGGCGGTATCATCTTGCAGACGCCGTACGAACCGCCATATAACAGCCGCTCATTTATCGTTCCGTTGAACTGGCTCGATAACGACCCCAGAGTCATTCGTGCGAGCGACATGCGTGCTGATCTTCCGACACTGCGGTTTCTCATGGAGAAGACGTATCCGGGGTGGAACTTAGCGGCAGACCGCGGTTGGGATTGGAACGCATGGTTCGCGGCCTGGGATCTCTCACTGTCGTTAGAGGGAAATCGCAGCCTCACCGCCGCGCAAGCAGTTCAGCCTTGGAGCGTATTTCGAAAGTTTCAGCTTGACAATCACTCGCACCCAATGGTCTTGGGAATCGAGGGTCAGACACTTAGCGCGCGTCTCGCGCAGCTACCTCACGGAGCGTGCACCGTTCTCACGACGACTGCTGGTGGGAGCTTTCCGCTGAATAAGACGGATTTAGGCCAACAGCCCCACGTCGTTTCCGCCTGGGACGGCAGCACCTTTGAAACGGCAGCTTACGTGGCCTATCCCGACCACATCGGCACCGTTAAGTCTATTACGTGCGATGGCGTGTCGATCGAGACCACGATGACGGCCCAGCCTCGCGTAGATGAGGCCGGCGCTTCATATTATCGAGATCTTGGTGACGGAATCGGCTATGTTCGCGCGCCAGGCTCGTTCTCGTACAAAAGAGACGATCAATTGCGCAAGGCGCTGAATGGTAGTGGAGGCGTAGATACACAAAAGGCAATTATTCTCGACGTACGGGGCAACGGCGGCGGTGCCGCGCCAGTTGATATCTTATCGCATTGGTTCACACGAACGGAGATCGCATCCACGGTACCGCGGCTCGGCATCTATTACCGACTGAATTCTTGCTATGCGGCTGCATTGGGATTTAATTTAGCCCAGTGGTATCTCGTTCCAGGTCTGAAACCACCGTTGTCAGCCGGCACAAAATCCATAGTGCAACGACTTATGGATATGATTGGTAATAGCAATTCCTGCGCGGTTACAGAATCGGTCAGCCGTAGTGACAAAACAATGCGCGACCACCATTTTAGCAAAGAAAACCCGAATGGGAGCCGACCGCGCATTATAGTCGTTGTCGACAACGAATGCGGAAGCGATTGTGAGGGCCTTGTCACCAAAGTTGCGCAATTGCCGGGTACGGTGATCGCCGGTACTAACACAGCAGGAACCATCGGATTTCTACAACCGGGAATGTTCGTGTTGCCCCATTGCAGATTACCATTCATGCTTGCGCAAGCGTATTCGGACATCTATGGCGACGGCAGGTCGCAAGCCGGTTACGGTTTGAGCGTTGACGTTTTGCTTGCAACCGAAAAGTCGCAAAGCTTGGGGTCCCTCAAAGCTCTCGCAGAAGCTCTGATACATTGACTGCTAGCGCCGAGATATCGCAACATCGGCCACATATCTCGAAAAGGACGTACCAAGCGCCTCAGCCTTCCGCACTGCAGTCGCTATATGGATGCCTGTAAGCTGGGCGACGATCTGTGGAATTCGTATTTTGCGAAGCAGTTCGTTTTCGATGCTAAGCCGTGCGGCTCGGACGTCAACGCCGAGATCTGCGAGCATCTTGGCTAGTGCTGCCGGCAGAATTGCGCGGCCATACTGTACTCTGCTGGGGAAGAGCAGCACGGCACCATCGGCGCGGGTACAGCGCTCGCTCCTTGCGTTTGCCGACAATCGGAATCGAGCTAGCTCGGCCAGGGCTGGGCACAGCGGCACCCATTCATGCGCGAAACGTCCGAAGTACTCGCCATTTTCTTCGTTGAAATCCTTACTCGTCAAGTTGCGGATGCGCGACATGCGCTGCGCGTACAGGAGTAGCAAAAGCCCGGCTATGCGAGCGGTATCGTCGAGCGTTTCATCGGTCAGAAGCCGCCGCACAAGTTTCCATCGCACCTTCTCCGGCGTAGGTGTTATCGGCGTCAATGGAACAGCCTGCGGCACAGTTATCCGCCGGCAAAGTTTCTTTCGTGCCGCCCACATGAGGAACGGGCGGACGTGGTAGGCGGCGCTAGACGAAGTGGCAAGCCACTCATCGATGTCGGACTGGCGGCACTGCTCGAGCGTTGTCGAGCGTGCCTTCAACCATTTGAGAAAGTGCAATCCAAGTCTGACCCGAGCCCTGGCGCCCGCAAGCGTGGCGGCCATCTCACCGCGACGCTCACACATCATGCGAAGGCGCCGTAACACGTGCCATCGCCCAAACGCAGTCAGAACTTCTCTGAATTCTGCAGGCGCCGCGGCAATGAATCGTAGGAGCCAAACTTCGAAACGATCGATGCTCTCAACTCGCGGTGGTAGGAGGCCTGAGCGCACAAGAATGCTTCTTAGGTAGCTCGTATGGTGATGATCTCGCTGATCCAGCCATCGATGCGTTGGTATCTCGTTTCGCGATGCGATTTGCGCCAGCATCTGTGCTCCGGGACTCTTCCGAAGCCAGGTCAGTAGACGCCGCGGTGCGGCTTGCAGCTGCAGCAGCTGGCGTGCCGGGTGAAGAACAGTTCCTTTTACAATGCCGATCTTCTCGAAATGAAGATCGACCATGCACGAAATGCACGTCTTGTTCTGATACACGCGAGCGCCGCGACGACACCGCGCGCATGGCTGAATTGCGCCCGATCCGGCGCAGCGCAAACACAGCGTCTTGCTGTCGATCACAATAACGCGCAGTTCGCTATCGCACTCATCGCACTGGCCAGGACGGCCATCATAGCAGGTGACGCATATCGGCCCTACGGACCATATCGCGTGCGCTTGCCGCTCTCGTCTGCACGCGACGCACGTGTGAAGCACCGGCCCGGCGCAGGAAGTGCACAGTGGTCGGTCGGTCGTGAAATCTATGCATAATCTTGAGGCCCCGCAGTTGCTACATATGCGACGGCGAGCCGGGCGTTTTGCGTGATGCCGAAGTCGGCCTCTGCCGTTGGGCGGAACACGATGGCACTTCTTGCAGATAGCGCGGCCATTCTGTCTCGAATGCACGGCTGCGATCGCGCCACAAGCGTTACAGGGTTCTTTCCGCCGAACAAGACATAGCTGGCAGACAGGCAGCCCGGACTCGCGACCTGCGACGGGCGCCAGCGTTAGGCATTTGGATCAAATTTCACGCCTCAATGCATGGCTGCAGCTTCCGCAAAGAACAACGCCGTCCCGTCGGGTTGCCACGCGCTGCGTTCGATTACATCTAGCGCACACGTCGGTTATCTGTTCCGAATAGCACGGCCGACAAAGATATGTGTCGGATTTAGCATAAAGCAAGGGCACTTCTTTCTGGCATTCCGGACATCGGGGAACGCGCAGGCTCGTTGCGCCTGCCAATTTCAACTCGACAATTAAGCGCGCGATGTATGGTGGCGCGGGATCGCCGCTCCGCAGCGAATATGTGTGTTTGGTCAGGAACTCCAGTGTTTTGGTCCGCGAAACCTCATACGGTAGAGCCTTAACGATGGTGCCAAAGAGGTCCATACCAAGCGGTAGCGCGCTGTTGCCTGACAGGAACTGTTCGATTTGCCGCGCGGTGACGTCGCCTTTACGTTTGGTCAAAGCTCAGCGCTTCCTAATGCGCGCGCGCACCGGTTTGACGTCGTCCGGCAAATGCTTCTGTTCGCCGACTGCCTTCGATTTGGCGCCCTTTGAAGAAACGATTTGTATGAGGTCTGAGGGAGTACATTGCAGGATGTCGCACAACGCGGCGAGGTGCTCCATGCTCACGCGAATAGGCTCTTCAGTAACGAGCCGATATACTTGCATGCGCGATAGGTGTATGCCGCGCTCCTCCAGCAACGGCATAAGATCGGTCGTGTTGTATATTCCTCTCTCCGCAAGTCGTAGACGGAGGAGCCATCGTCCGTGTAAGCGTTTCGTCATGCTTTGAAGGTCCCGTACGCGGCTCTCAACGCTTTTTTGAGCTGCCTGCGCTTAAAGTCACTGCTTAAATGCGTGTAGATTGCGGTAGTGGACGCGTATGAATGACCCATTTGATGTTGTATGAACAGAGGGTCATATCCCCACTCGGCCAGATGCGTCGCATATGTGTGCCGTAAACAGTGCGGTTCGAGGTCCGCTGGCAGGCCCGCTTCGCTCAAGATTTCGGCAAACGCTTCGTCCACTCGCCTCGTTGTCAGGCGAGTGCATCGTTCCGTGAGGAAGATGAAGGCGAGATTTCCCGGATTGTACACCGGCCGAACTTGATCGGCGTACTGTCGCATGACATCGATGACCCAGTCCACTTGAGGCACGAGAAAGACGAGTCGCCGGCGAGGTGGTCCGCCGTTGGCCGACTTACCCCATCGTACGTGTAACGACCCGAACTCGCCATAGCTTCGATGATCGGGATTGATAAGGAAATCAGAGAACTCGGCTAGACGGCCCTCGCGGTTTCGCAGACCGTACCAGTATAGGAACTTAAAGAAGACGCTGTTGCGAAATGCTGCCAGCGAGCCTTTTTTGCCGCGCTTTCGCAGCTGCTCTACTCGGGAGTCGGCGCAGTTGAAAAACGCCTCGAGCTCTTCATATGAAAGTGGCCGCCGCGCCGGATCGCCCTCGTATTCCGAGGAATGCGACACGAGGTTCCACTCGTTGCAGATTTGTCTTGGCTCGACGTCAAAAAGCCGTTTGCATACCGCCGGCCAATGATACCGTAGGTCCGTTATGTAATCGAGGAACATCGCGATCTCGGTTTGCTTACCTCGAAGAGTAGATGTTTTGTTTCCGAGATCGAGGCATTGTGAACTGAACGACTCGAAATCCGCTTCAGTCCAGTGCCACGGAAATTTATCCGTAGAGCGGACCACGGCGTTCACAAGCCGCAATCGCCGTTCAACCGTTTCTGACTTAAGATGGCGGCTGCGCTGCTGACGTTTCCAGCCTTGTAGCATAGCTTCGAGAACTCTCTCCTGCGGATCGAGTAAAGCCACGCCGCTCGGCAAGATCTCCAGCGCGCGAATCGGCCCTTCTGACGTGCTCATTTGGGTAACATTAAACGTTACATTGTAACGACCCTCCATGGAACGCAATAAAAACGGGGCCCCGCATGAAGGCCCCGTTGTTTTACCGAATGATTTATTAATTAGTATTCGTGCAGGGCTGTAACATATTCTGTTACACCGGACGATTCTAACTGCAGCCCGAGGTAGCTCCGCAGCTGTCGCACTTCTCGCACGAACCGTTGCGTACCATCGTGAGTTGTCCGCATTCGCTGCACGCGTTGCCGGTATAGCCCTTCGCGCGAGCCGCCGTGACTTGTTCAGACCGCGGAACCGTCGCGACGCCCATCGACGGCGTAACCGCAGACGGATCGCGGCGTTCGTGCCGCCGTTCCTCTACGACGACGTGCGGCGTTTCTTCCGGCGACTGCGTGTGACTGCCGGGATGCAGATGCGTGCTGGTCGGATGCAGTTTCTCTTGCACGCGCGCCGGGACATATCGTACTTCGCCCGCTTCCTCCGCGACGTACTCTTCCTCGGCAACCGGACCCATCGCATCCATCTCCATGGTCGGCTGCACGTGCGCGAGCTCGTAACGTCCGAGATAGCTGACGGCCAGTTCGCGGAAGATGTAGTCGAGAATCGACGTCGCCATCTTTATGTGGTCGTGGCCGACGACCGGACCGTTCGGTTCAAAACGCGTGAACGTGAACGCTTCGACAAACTCCTCCAGCGGCACGCCGTGCTGTAAGCCCAGCGAAACGGCGATGGCGAAGTTGTTCATCAGCGAGCGAAACGCGGCGCCTTCCTTGTGCATGTCGATGAAGATTTCGCCGAGTTGGCCGCCTTCGTATTCACCGGTGCGCAAGTACACTTTATGACCGCCGACGATCGCCTTTTGCGTGTAGCCGCTGCGGCGTTCCGGCAGACGGCGGCGCTTTGCGATATAGCGGTAGACGATACGTTCCGCAACCTGCAGTGGCGTTTGATACGCGGGCTGCAACGGCGATTCTTCGATCACCGTGTCGCCGAGATCGTACGTTGCGGCGAGTGGCTGTGAGAGCTTTGATCCGTCGCGATAGAGCGCCACGGCTTTAATCATGCGCTCCCACGAATAGCGGTACGCTTCTTTAACGTCCGCTATTGTGGCGTGCTGCGGGAAGTTAATCGTCTTGCTGATTGCACCGCTCACGAACGGTTGAGCGGCGGCCATCATGTCGACGTGCGCAAGGGGACGGATATACCGCGACCCGTGCTTGCCGCAAGGCGTCGCGCAATCGAACACCGGCAAGTGCTCGTCTTTCAGATGCGGCGCGCCTTCGAGTGTCATGCGACCGCAGATCACATCCGAGGTTTCCTCGATTTGCTGCGGCGTGAATCCAAGACCGTCACGAAGAATCGAGAAGTTCCAGTCGTTGAGCTGCTCGTCGGTGAAGCCGAGCTTCTCTTTGCAGAACTCTTCGCCCAACGTGAACTTGTTGAACGCGAACTGCAGCTCGAACGATGAGGGCAGAACGGCTTCGACGCGTGCGATAGCTTCGTCGTCAAAACCTTTCGCCTTTAACGTGGCGCGGTTGATGTGCGGTGCGCCTTGCAGCGACCCGGTGCCCTTTGCGAACGTTTCAATTTCTTCGATCTGCTGTTCGCTGTAGCCGAGATGGCGCAGCGCGTGTTCGACGGATTGATTGACGATCTTGAAGTACCCGCCACCGGCGAGCTTTTTGAATTTCACGAGCGCGAAGTCGGGCTCGATGCCCGTCGTGTCGCAGTCCATGACAAGACCGATGGTCCCAGTCGGAGCTATCACGACCGTCTGTGCATTGCGATAACCGCTAACCTCGCCGATTGCCAGCGCCTCGTCCCACATCTTGCGAGCCAACGCCCACACCTTTTGCGTGAAAAGCGTCGGTGCGTGCGTGACGGGTTTTACCGTCAGGCCTTCGTATTCATCGGCCGGTGCATTGTACGCAGCGCGCCGGTGGTTGCGAATTACACGCAGCATCGGTCCGGCGTTTGCTTCGAACCGCGCAAAAGGCCCAAGCTGCTGAGCCATCTCCGCCGATGTGCGATAAGCGGTGCCGGTCATCAATGCCGAGATAGCTCCACACCATCCGAACGCCTCTTCGGAGTCGTAGGGCAGACCCATGCGCATCAGCAGCGTGCCGAGGTTTGCGTAACCTAAACCGAGCGTTCGATATCCGTGGTTCTTTGCCGCGATTTCTTTCGACGGCATTTGCCCCATCGCGACGGAAATTTCGAGCGTTGTCGTCCAGATGCGCGAGGCTTCGGCAAAGCGCTGCTCGTCGAAAGTGTCGTTGTCGTCGAGGAATTTGACGAGATTCATGCTTGCCAAGTTGCACGCCGTGTCATCGATGAAGACATATTCACTGCACGGATTCGTAGCATTAATACGATCGTCGTTCGAGCACGTGTGCCACTCTTGAATCGTATCGTCGTATTGAAGACCGGGATCTGCACATTGCCATGCGGCAAGACCGATTTGCTCCCACAGATCCGCAGCCTTAATCGTTTTCACGGTTCGGCCGGTTGTGCGCGCGGTCAGGTTCCAGTCGGCGTTTTCATCGAGCGCTTTGAAGAACGCGTTGCTCAGACGAACGGAATTGTTTGAATTTTGTCCCGATACGGTCGCGTACGCTTCCGAGTCCCACTCGGTGTTGTAGTGCTCGACCTGCAGCGACGTGTAGCCCTGACGTGCGTAGTCGAGCGCGCTTTGAATCGCACCCGACGGAACGCCGAACGCCAGCGCTTGCCGCATCTCGTCTCGCAGATGCGGATTGAGCTGCGCATCCAGGCGCGCTTGTTCGGGAACGCGCGTGTCGTGCGCAGCGCGAATTATCGCGTTCATGTGCTTCTCGAAAATTCTCGAGCCGATTACCAAATCCGCGACTTTGCGCTCTTCGCGGACCTTCCAGTTCACAAACTCTTCGATGTCGGGATGGTCCGCGTTGAGCACGACCATCTTCGCAGCGCGGCGCGTCGTGCCGCCCGATTTGATCGCACCCGCGGCGCGATCGAATACTTTAAGGAAAGACATCAAACCGGAGCTGGAACCGCCGCCGCTCAGCTTTTCACCGCCGGCGCGGATCTTCGAAAAGTTTGCGCCCGAACCCGATCCGCCCTTAAAGATTCGCGCTTCGCGAACGACGCCGTCGAAGATGCCGCCTTCGTTGACCAGATCGTCTTCTACGGAAAGGATGAAACACGCGCTAACCTGCGGATGTTCGTAGGTGTTTACCGAGCGCGTCAGTTCGTGCGTCTTTGGATCGACGAAGTAATGGCCCTGAGCCGGACCGGAAATGCCGTACGCCCAATGTAGGCCGGTGTTGAACCATTGCGGGCTGTTCGGTGCGCCGATCTGCCGCGCCAGCATCGCCGCCATCTCGTCGTAGTAAACGCGCGCGTCGTCTTCGGAATCGAAGTAGCCGTTCTTAAATCCCCAATATGTCCAACAGCCGGCCAGACGATTGAAGACCTGGCGCGAATCGCGCTCCGCGCCGAACTCGCTGCCGTCCGCCGGCTCCGAACGCCACAGCCACTCGGGGACGCCCTCTTCGGGGACGCGTTTGAGCGCCATCGGAACGCCGGCCTTGCGGCAGTACTTCTGAGCAAGCACGTCGACCGCGACCTGGCTCCAGCCGGTCGGGACCATGACGTCCCTGGCTTCGAAAATGACCGAACCGTCGGGATTGACGATACGCGAGGTGCGGGGTTCGAACGTGAGACCGGCGTAGGGCTCGCCGGCGGCGGAGTATGTGCGGCGAAACTTCATCGAGGCTCCTTCCTCCGATGGTGGAGGACCCGTTCACTTCGAGAGATGAGTATCGAACACCTGTTCGGTAGGCAACGGGCTTCCGTAGCGAGGGATGCCTATAAATTGTACTACCGGGATGTGGGAGATACAAGATATAGTATTTGCCTCCTTGTGTGCAAGATGTTGACAACTGCAGGAAGTTGTGGGTGCCCTCGCTTGGTTTCGTGGAAAAGGTGTTCCCTGCGTGAGGGTGTTGTGGAAACTTCCGAGGATAGTGGGGAAAAGTCGCGCAAACGCAAGCGGCATGCTGGGTCCGGACCGCTTCGCGCCACGCCTGCACGAGATCTCGCTTGCCGAGCTTGCGGAGGCGGGCATTCGCGGGCTTATCGTCGACCTGGACAACACGCTGCTCGGCTTTCGTGAAACGGAGCTGGCGGCCGAACATCTCGCGTGGGTCGAAGAAGCGCACGATCGCGGTTTTGCGATGGTTATGGTCAGCAACAATTTCAGCGAACGGGTGCGCGGGATCGCCAAGCAGCTGCGCATCGAGTGCATTCCTAATGCGCTCAAACCGCTGCCGTTCGGTTTTTGGCGCGCGATGCGTCATTTGAAACTGCCGCGTAAGCAAATCGCGGTCGTCGGCGATCAACTCTTTACCGACGTGCTCGGGGCAAAGCTCAGCGGCGGTTTATACACGATTCTCACCGAGCCGATTGAAACCAAAGACTTTCCGATTACAATGATGTTCCGGTTTTTCGAGCGATTGATGCTCCCGGAGCGTCGCGAGCGATCGTGAAGCTTGCGCTGATCGGCGATCCGGTCTCGCATAGCCGCAGTCCGCGGTTACATGACGCATTTCTACGCGAAGCCGGCATCGACGGAAGTTATGTGGCGATTCGTGTGCCGCGCGGCAACGGTATCGATGTCGTGCGCCGCATGCGCATGGACGGGTACACCGGTATCAACGTCACGTCTCCGCTAAAAGAAGAGACGCTCAAAGCCTGCGACGAGCTCACCGAAGACGCGGAACTCGCACAAGCGGTGAACACGATTTTTTTTGGCCGAACCGTTATGGGACACAACACCGACGGTATCGGAGCGCGCGGCGCGCTCGAACAAGTGCTGGGACAGTCCGTTGCGCTCGAGCGCATTGGAATCTTGGGAACCGGTGCGACGGCACGCGCGATTTTCGCCCAACTGCGGGAAACCGATGCCTACACGTTCGTATGGGGACGCGACTTGGAAAAAGTCGAAGCGATCTGCGAGCGTTTCGAGGCCAAACTCTGGCCACCCAAGCCGCCGGAAATCGTGATATCGACGCTGCCGCCCGATACAAAACTCCCGGAAGAGCTGGTCGAAGCGTTACTCGCCGCAGATTGCGTGATGGACACGAATTACGGCTCGCGATCGACGCTGGACCATCAAGTTCATCGCGAAATTATCAAGGGCGACTTGATGCTCGAAGTGCAAGCGCGCGCGTCGTTCGATTTTTGGCTAGCGCACGCGCAGGCGGCGGTAGAAGAAGAACTCTAACCGCTTAAGGCGGGGAGAGCCAGCGCGCAATATTTCGAATATAGTCTTTGTAGATTTCGAGTTTTTCGGGGTTATTCCGCAGCTCGCATCCGCGCGGTTCCGTCATGCACGGCGGCCCCTCGATATTCGGGTCCCAGTTCATATCCGCAAGGTGATGAAACGTCGAGATTGCGATTGCGCGACCGTTGCGATGGCCGTTATGCGCCGGTTCGTTCTCGATGGTAACGGCCAGGTTGAACGACCGTCCGCTGACGGTGCTCATCGACGTTGCGATGACGCGAGCGTACGGCATGTCTGAGGGTACCGAGAGAGCGCCCTCGTGCGGATGCGCCGGAAAATACTCGATCACTCCGCTTGGGGATTTGTCGCTGCGCAGTAGTTCGTGCACCGGTTCCATCGGAACGATACGCTGAAAATCGCCGTTGTTGCCCGAATGATAATCGTCTTGACGCAGGCGCCGCCGGCTGCGATCGCGGTTGTACTTGTAAAAGTTATTGACGCTGCCGATCGGCCCAAGATTGAGCAGCGACGCACCGAAATTCTGATAATCGCGCGCCGTCAGAACGCCGCCGCCGCGGTCGCGAAAGTGAAGAATACCGCGTACGTCTGCCGGTGCCAGTCCGTTTCCGGTGTCGACGGCGATGAGCCAGAGCTGATCGAAATTCGACTGCGGAAGCGTCGATAAAACGGGATCGCTGCCGTCTTCGCGTGGCTCGCGGTCGCGCACGACCACCTCGTGTCCGTCATTGCGCAGAAGCTCTGCCAGCAATGAAAAACGGGCGGCGTGCCAATCATCTTTGTTGTATGTCGTCGTGGTTTGGATCAGTATTTTGGCCATAACCCAAGCTACCGAGCGTTCGGTGTGCGTTGCTGTGCTGGTCTGGTTAACGTGAAACGGCGGGCGGAGGTTCGCATTCTTTTTGTTCGCTGCCATACTAACCCGGACAGCGTCCATCCAGGCGCTATTTTCCCCGCTTGACGGTGGCCAAAACCGAACACAAAAACACCGGCCAGGAGCCGGCATTTTCGTTCTACGGAGAGGGGGAGATTCGAACTCCCGAGAGGGCAATGTCGGCTGCTTCGTTTACGCAGCCGGCATTGCCGACATTTAAACACGTGAGCCTCTTCGGGAGTTCGAACCTTCCCCTCCCCTAACGTGAACAAAAACACCGGCCAGGAGCCGGCATTTTCGTTCAATTCGTTCAACGGAGAGGGGGAGATTCGAACTCCCGAGAGGCTCAACACCTCTGCTCGCTTTCCAAGCGAGTGCATTCGACCACTCTGCCACCTCTCCCGGGGCCGTTGGCCACGCCGTCGATTAGGCGCCGGTTGCGGAAATGCCTTGAAGAAGGCGCCCAGCCAAGAGCGCTTCAAGATCGGCGGCCGGCAGCGGACGTCCGAAGTAATAGCCTTGCGCGTAATTCGTGCCGCAATCGCGCAAGAAATGCCATTGCGCATCCGTTTCGACACCCTCGGCGATCACTTTTAAACCCAGCGCGTGCGCCATCGCGATAATAGCCGAGACGATGGCGAGGTCGTTCGCGTCCTCGGGAATGTCGCGCACAAACGATTTGTCGATTTTGAGCACGTCGATGGGGAAACGTTTGAGATAGCTCAGCGACGAATATCCGGTCCCGAAATCATCCAGCGAAAGACCCACGCCCATCGATTTCAACTGGCGCATGACCCCGACGCTCTCTTCCGCGTTGTGCATGGCGATCGTCTCGGTAATTTCAAAATCTAAATCGCTCGGATCGAACCCGGTGCGGCGCAGCGCGTCTTCTACTTGTTTGATGAGGTTGAAATGCAAGAATTGCCGGCCCGAGAGATTGACGGCCAAACGAAGGCGCAAGCCGAACTGCTGTTGCCACGCGCGCACTTGTTCGGTACCGGTGCGCAGCACCCACTCACCGAGTTGAATGATGAATCCCGAGGTTTCCGCCTGCGCGATGAACGTTTCCGGACTTACAAAGGTTTGATCGCGCTGCGGCCAGCGGCATAGCGCCTCAACGCCCATAATCTCGCCGTCGCCGACGTTGACGACGGGCTGATAGAAGAGCTGAAACTCACCGTAGCTCAGCGCGTTAGAGAGCCGCTGATGCATTGGTACGAGACGATAGCTCATGGCCGCGTATCCTTGGCCGACCCCGGGGCGCTCGCCTACTACATAAGCAAGAATTTACTGAAACACGCGATTCGGGCCGCCTCTTCCGCCAGGTCCGTGAGCACGAAGGCGTCCTCGAGGCCCGCGCCGACCGCCGAAACGCCGTGGCGCTCCATCAGAACGGTATTGACGCCGAGCGCGAACTCTTCGGACGTTATGCGTGCCAGCTCGTTCGAACCGGGCGGAGCGTACGGCGTCCATGCGACCTCGCCCAAGGTTTCACGTGCGCCGACCGTATCGCGTTCGAAAATCCGTCCCGTTTTCGACCAGACGACGCAAAACGTCGGATGCGTGTGGACGACTGCGCGAATATCGGGGCGCGCTGCATATGCGGCAACGTGCAGTGGAAGTTCACTCGTCGGCGATCCTTGACCGTCGCGCGGTTTGCCCGCGGGATCGGTTCGAACGAGATCGTTTGCGCTAATCGACCGCAGCGAACGCAGCGTCGGCGTGACGAGAAGATCGCCGTCGTGCAAACGCATGCTGACGTTTCCGCTCGTACCGGTGACCAGGCGGCGGTGCCAGAGCAGCTTGCAATACTCGATGATGTGGGCGCGCGCTTCCGCTTCGCTCAAATCCCCGCCGGGTGCCAAATCGTTTTGATCTCGCTGTAGGCTGCGATCTCATCCAAACTTTGCGCGCGTTCTTCAAACCATGCGGCGCGATTGCGCTTGGCAAACACGTGCGTGCGTTTGACGTTTTCCGCCGCAAACGTCTGCAGCTCCGCGGTTTGGTCCCCGTCGACGAACGCGATCGTGTTGACGTCCATATGCTTGGCGAGAACCGGCCCCAGCTCGCTTCTATAGCCCGTAATGATATTGACGACGCCCGCCGGAATATCGCTCGTTGCCACGGCTTCAGCGAAAACGACGGCGGTTCGGGGATCTTTCTCGGAAGCGACCAGTACCGCCGCGTTTCCCGCGACCAGCGGAGGCAGCAGCACGGAAACCAGGCCAAGCAACGACGGTTCGTCGGGCGCCAGGATCGCGACGACGCCGGCCGGTTCGGCCGTCGAGAAGTTGAAGTGGGGGCCGCCGACCGGGTTTCGCGCGGACAGCAGCGCGTTGTATTTATCGCACCATCCGGCATACCAAATCGTGCGATCGATGGCGGCATCGACTTCATTCGCGTCGTCGAGCAGCTCGATGAACTCGGCGCGGCGCGCCTCAAGCATCTCCGCCAGGCGATACAGAATCAAACCGCGCGTACCGGGCGTGGTTTTCCACCACTTCGATTGCGCCGCACGCGCCGCAACCACAGCATCCCGAACGTCCTTACGCGAACCGCGCGCGATGTTCGCCCCAAATTCGCTGCCGTCCCAGAGCGGGTCGCTGCGCCCGGACTCGGAGCGCACGAACGCACCATTGATGAAGAGTTTGTACATCTTGCGGACTGCAAGGCGGTTCGCATCATTTTTGCCCACGCCGCGACCTACGACGCAAGGGGCAAGCGGCCCTGGAAGCGTAGCCCGCGCCATGCCGTCACGCGTAGTGATCGCCGAACCCTTCGCAGCGCGCGGCCAAGACGTGCTGCACGAACGCGGCATCGACGTCGTCTCGTGCGTCGGTTTGGCGCGCGAGAAGTTGCTTGATGCGCTGCATGACGCCGACGGCCTCATCGTGCGATCCGAGACGCGCGTCGATCGCGACTTGCTCGCGCACGCACCCCATATGCGCGTGGTCGGGCGCGCGGGCGTCGGGGTCGATGCAATCGACGTTGATGCCGCGACCGAAGCAGGCATCGTCGTCGTTAACACACCCGCGGCCAACACAATCGCCGCCACCGAGCAAACGTTTGCGCTGCTGCTTGCGCTGATGCGCCACGTTCCGCAGGCGAGTGCCTCAGTTCGGGGCGGAGCGTGGGAACGCGCTCCGTTTATCGGCAACGAGCTCTATGGCAAAGCGCTCGGCATTATTGGTCTCGGCCGTATCGGCGGCGCCGTCGCCGCCCGCGCGCATGCGTTCGGCATGGAGGTTGTCGCACACGATCCGTACGTGCCTCAAGCGCGTGCCGAAGCACTCCAGGTGGAACTGCTGTCGTTTGAACGATTGCTGCAACGCGCGGATATCGTGACGCTGCACGTGCCGCTCACGCAGCAAACCCGCGGCATGATCGATGCGCGCGCGCTCTCGCGGATGAAGCCGGGCGCGGTGCTCGTTAATTGCGCGCGAGGCGGCGTTGTCGATGAAGAAGCATTGATTGCGGCCCTGGATAGCCAGAAAATTCGCGCCGCGGCAATCGACGTTGTCGCGCAGGAACCGCCGGTGCCGGATTCGTCGGGCGCGAAGCTGCAGCGTCACCCGAAAGTTCTTGCAACCCCGCATTTGGGCGGCTCGACGTACGAGGCGCTCGAGCGAATCGCAGTGGAGCTGGCAAACGATATTGCCGATGCGTTGCGCGGGCGCCCCGCCGCGGGTGCGGTGAACGCTCCGGCTCCGTCGGGCGCCGATGCGCAGCGCGTACGCGCGTTCGTCGAAGTCGCGGATCGGTTAGGGCGCCTGGTGCCGCAGCTGTTCGACGACGCGCTTCGTCTGCCGCTGCGCATGCACGTCGCCGGTGAAATTTCCGGATCGAATCCCGACCCGCTTCGCACGGCATTTCTGGCGGCATTATTGCAGACGACGACCGAGCGCCGTGTTTCCATAGTGAATGCCGCGCACGTCGCCGACGAGGTGGGCGTCACACTGGACGTGGTTGCAGAGCCGAACCCGCCGGCATTTGCATCGCTCGTATCAATTTGGGCGGGCGAACATCGCATTGCATCAACCGTGCTCTCGGGCGGTCCGCGCATCGTGCAGATCGACGCATACGAACTCGACGCAATTCCGCAGGGCGCTTGGATCGTGACGCGCCATCAGGACGTTCCCGGCATGGTGGGGCGCATCGGCACGATCCTGGGTGCAGCGGGTATCAACATTGCGACAATGCAAGTTGCACGCGATCCGGCATCGGGGCAAGCGTTAATGGTGCTCGCGATCGATCGCGCGCCGAGCCGCGCGGATCTCGACGTCATGCGGGCAATAGCGGGTATGCATCGCGTCGATGCAGCGGTCTTGTAGCGTCGCATGCCCGTGATCTACATCGCGCGCCACGGTGAAACGACGTGGAACGCCGTCGGCCGCTATCAAGGCCGCCTCGAAACGCCGCTCTCGCCTCTTGGACAAGCGCAAGGGCAAGCGCTGGCCGGCGCCCTAGCCGGCAAGGGCATAAAACGCATCATTTCAAGTCCGCTCTCGCGATGCGTACAGAGCGTTGTGCCGCTTTCAATCGCAACCGGCGTACCGATTGAAACGGATCCGCTGCTGCTGGAGATCGCGCATGGCACGTGGGAAGGGCGCTATCGCGATGAAATCGCTCGCACTGAGCCGCAACTTTACCGCGAGTGGCGCGAGCATCCCGAACGCGTGCGCTTCGACGGCGGCGAAAGTCTACACGACGTGTTCGAGCGGTGGAAGCAGTTCGTCGCGGGCTTTGATGCAAGCGTTACGACGGTGCTGATGACGCACGACGTCGTCGTTCGGCTCGCCGTTCTCGAACGTACGGGCCGCGGCATCGACGAACTACGCCGGGTCCGCGCGCTGAACGCGGCTTATGCAGAGTTCGAGGTGAATGATGGAGAGTGGACTTTACTCGCCGAGTGCGTTGCCGGCCATCTGGCGGACCTTGCGGCTGACCCGGAGAGACAAGCACTATGATGGGGAAAGAGGCTGCTATGAGTAGTTCAACGCCCTTTCTTTCGGACGTTCAGGAACTTCGCCGTCGCGCGCGCGAAAACATGATGCGCGGTCCGATCACGAGCGACTACCGCGGTGACGTAAAGCAAGCGGTAGAAGTTCTCAATCAAGCCCTCGCGACGGAGATCGTTTGCGTCCTGCGCTACAAGCGCCACTATTACATGTCGCGCGGCATCTACAAGGACTCCGTTGCGAACGAATTTTTGCAGCATGCGAATGACGAACAAGGTCATGCCGATATGATCGCCGAGCGCATTACGCAGCTCGGCGGCGAACCGAATTTCAATCCTGAGGGCATGCTCTCGCGCAGTCATTCGGAATACAAAGAAGGCACGAGCATGGTCGACATGATCAAGGAAAACCTCGTAGCCGAACGTGTGGCGATTGAATCGTATCGGGAAATGGTCCGGTTCTTCGGCGACAACGATCCGACCACGCGCCGCATGCTCGAACAGATTCTAGCGGTAGAAGAAGAGCATGCGAACGACATGGTCGATCTGCTGGAGCAGCACGAACCGGCGGCGGACGGTAAAGCATAGAGATCGTCTTCGTCCGGCACGGCGCGACGGATTGGAATCGCGACCGTCGTTTTCAAGGCCAGGTCGATATTCCGCTGAGCGCCGAGGGCCGCACGCAAGCGCAGGCGCTAGCGCGCGCTCTGCGCGATGAACGATTCGATCGCGCGGTTTCCAGCGACCTCTGCCGCGCGTATGAAACGGCGCAAGTTATCTGCGCCGGCTTGCCGATCGAACGCGATCCTCGCTGGCGCGAGTTTGCATTCGGTGAATGGGAAGGCTTGACATGGGAACAGATCGCGGCGCGTTGGCCCGCGGCTGCGCAGCACGGCCTGACGGCGGCAAAACGCTACGAGCCTCCCGGCGGTGACACGTTCGAAGCCGTTTGCCGGCGCGTTTGCGAGGCGCTGGATGAAATGCGCGCGTCGAATTTGGAGCGCGTCCTGGTCGTCACGCACGCAGGCCCGCTGCACGCAATGCTGCATTCGATATTCCGCGAGCGCCTCACGGAGATGGAGCAGCTCGTCGGCCTGCGTTTTTCGCCTGCCGGCATTACGCGTTTGCGCTTGGACCCGGACGGCGCAGAAATCCTCGCGCTTAACGACGTAGCGCATTTGCTCTAATTTGGGAATAACCGCGGCGCGGTATGCGAGAGCACGAGCGTAGCGAAGACGCCGAACAAACCAAAACGCAGCGGTACGGGCAGATCTTAGCCACTCTTGCCCGTCATGGCATCGGCATCGTCGGCGAGCGGTTCGGCAAGAAGGACGACGAGCGGGACCAATCGCGTGCGGAGCACGTCCGGGTCGCATGCGAAGAACTTGGCGCGACCTTCATCAAACTCGGACAGGCGCTCTCGACACGCGGCGACCTGCTGCCGCAAATCTATCGCGATGAATTGATGAAGCTGCAGGACGACGTTCCGCCGATACCGCCGAGTGAAATCGCGCGAGTCATCCGCGAAGAACTCGGCGCAAGTCCCGACGAACTGTTTGCCTCGTTCGATCGCCAAGCTATCGGCAGCGCTTCTATCGGACAAGTGCACGCTGCAAAGCTCAAAGACGGCCGCGATGTCGTGATCAAAGTCCGTAAGCCGGGCGTCGAGCACGTCGTGGAGATGGATCTGGAAATCCTCGGCGATTTGGCGGAGAGCTGGTCGCAGCGCTTCCCGGTGCTCGATGAGTACGATGTTCGCGGGTTAGTTCGCGAATTTGGAGACACGCTTCGATCTGAACTCGACTACCGGCGCGAGGCGGCAAACGCGCGATTCTTTCGCGAGATATTCGCGAAGGAGCGCGGATTTAAAATTCCGGACGTGATCGAGGAATTTTCAAGCGAGCGCGTTATTACGCTCTCGCGCGTGGACGGGCGTAAGCCGACGGAGCTGGACGGGTATGGCAAACGCCCGCGTGCAACGCTTTCACGCCGCATCGCCCGTTTCGTCATCGAACCGGCATTCGAACGCGGCGTCTTCTATGCCGATCCGCACGCCGGAAATTTCTTGGTGCAAAACGACGGTTCGCTTGCGGCCATCGATTTTGGGATGACGGGCCGGCTTACGCCCGAAGCACGGCGCCGCGTGGCCGATATCTTTATTGCGATGGATCGCCGTGACGCACAACGCCTTTCCGACAGTCTCATCGAAGTGACCGGCCCGACGCATCCCATCGATCGCCCCGCCATTACCGCGGAATTGGATCGCATGATGGAGCGATACGTGGACGCGTCGCTGGAAGAAGTGCGTTTCGGCGAGGCAATCGCCGAACTGCTCGAACTGGTACGCACGCACGGTTTGCGGCTGCCGGGTAATCTGGCGCAACTCTTTAAAGCGCTCGCAATGTCGGAAGGCCTGCTGCAAACGATCGATCCCGATTCGACGCTGGCCGATTACCTGGAACCGATGATCGGCAAACTGCTGTATCAGCGGTTCGCCGGAGAACAGTGGGTGGACCGCATCCGCGATTCTGCCGTCGACGCGGCCGAACTGAGCATCGAACTTCCGCGACGCATCGATCGCGTGCTCGGCGAGGTCGAACGGGGAAATTTGCGCGTTTGGACGCGCGTTCAAGATATGGAGACGACCATCGCGCGCTTCGAACACGCAGTAGAACGCGCGAATGCGACCATGCTTGCCTCGGCGTGCATCGTGGGCCTCGCGATCGTGATGTTGTTTTATCATCCGCAAGGCTGGCAGCGCTGGATCGGGATCATTTTTTGGGTCGCCGTTACGCTGGCGTTCCTGATCGCGTTACGAACCGTCTGGGCCACCTTCCGAAAAAAGCGAGAGGCAAAGCCCGGGCCGCGCTGAAAAATACCGTGCGCTTTGATTTACCGGGATGTGAAAGGGCCGCTCTTCGGTCGTTCGCGCGAACTCAACGAGCTCGCGCAGATTCGACGCGACTCCCGGCGTTATGGGCGCGGCGTTTTCATAGCCGGTGAGCCCGGCATCGGCAAATCGCGCCTGCTCAAGCAATTTTTGCAAGATCTGCCGCGTGGCCATGCCGGCGTCGGCATAGGCCGCGCTCTCGAGCAAATCCGCTCGCCGTTTGCCCCGTGGATCGGCGCCCTGGAGCGGCTCACGCCGGCCGCCGCGCGCGCCTTGCATCCCAGTCAACACACCGATAAAGCGGCGATGTACCGGAACGTGCTCCACGCATTGCGAGATCATGCTCAGCGGCGCACGACGATCGTCGTGCTCGAGGATATTCATTGGGCCGACGAGGCGTCCATAGAGCTGTTGGCATTTCTCCTTACCGAACTGAGCGGCATCCGCCGTTTGCTCGTGGTGGCAACGCTGCGCTCGGGTGAGGCGCCCGAAACGTTGCGCGCCATAATCCATACGCCCGCAAGCACCGCCGTTGAGCTTTCGCCTCTGGAACCGGCCGCCTGCGCGTCGCTCGTGCACGCATTACTGCCAAACGACGAGCCTGGATCGCCGCGCATAACGCGTATCGTCGAACTATCCGGCGGCAATCCGTTTTTCGCCGAAGAGCTCTGCAAAAGCGCCGACTCGACCGAAATTCCTACGTCGGTGCAAACGGCCATCGGATCGCGGCTGACGCGTATCGCCGAGCGCGATCGACGCACGTTGGAATGCGCTGCCGTTTTGGGCGAACGTTTTGAACTGGGGTTACTTTCCAACGTTCTGCGTTTACCTCCCGCTACGGTTGCAAGCCGTCTTCATGCCGGACAAAGCAGCGGTATCGTCGTTGAGGAGCGAAACGGCACGTTCCGCTTCGGTCACGCGCTCACGCGTGCGGTTTTGATAGCCGCCATGACCACCGCGCGGCGCATGCAAATGCACGAGCGCGCGGCACGCGCTTTGGAACGCTCGCGCCGCTTCGATGCATTGGGTTTTGCGCAGCTTGCCTATCATTACGCGGGCGCTCACGATCGTCGAAAAGCGTACGCATATCACCTGCGCGCCGGCGAGCTCGCGTACGGCGTGCACGCGTACGGCGATGCAGCCAGGTTTTACGGCGATGCAGCCGCGGCAGCCGAACCGGGTTCGCTGCAATATGCGCGCGCCCTTAAGCACCAGGGCGACGCGCTGTTCCGGTCGTCCGACGTCACGCGATCGGAAAACGTGTATCGCAAGGCGATTGCCGTTTTTCGCTCCGCAGGCGCCTCGGAAGAAGCGGCTGCGTTATATAAGAGCATTGCGCTAAGCATCTATAACCAGGATCGTCCGCGGGATGCGCTCTCTATCATCGAAGAAGCTATTGCCGCGCTGCCCGATATTTCCGAGGACACGCGCATCGCGCTCGACGTTCAAGTGGTGTTTTACGCAGGCGATTTCGATCCCGCGGCTGCGAAGAAGTGGCTCGCGCAGATCTCGGAAGAGCGGGTGCGCCAAACCGAGGTCGCCGGTGAGTATTATCAGATCCGCGCCGGCCTCGAAGCGACGTTCGGTGAGGTGGAATCGTGGCGCCGAACGATCGAAGCGTTCCGTTCCCATGCCGACGGAATGGCGTTGCCGCCGCCGTACCTGGGGTTTTTCGGCAACATGGCCGCGCAAGCGCTGTTCTTGGGTTTGCCCGCGACGGATTTGTATGAACGGTGTTTGACTATGGCGCGTACGCTGGAAATGCGCGTGTACGATGCCGCGTATTCTTCGCATGCGGCCTTCGAGCGCTGGCTTCACGGCGATCACCAAGCGTTCTTGCGCTATGCGCGACGGGCTGCGGCAGCGGATGCGCCCGGCATTCCCGCGTTGCACGCGTACGTGTTGCTGGCTTCGATGCTGGAAGACCCTGCGTACATGCCGCCTTCGGACCAGGTTTACACAATACTGGCGGGACGGCGCAACGAGTTCTTTGGTCCGCTCGTCGGGCGCTACGCGATGCGTTTGGCGCAGCGCGGAGATCCCCGCGAAGCAATCCGCGTTCTTGATGCAGCAGCAGAGGCACTCGAATATCCATACGCTGCGTGGGAAGCCCTGATTGCGATGGCCGAGCTCGGCTGTCCGGCAACACGGGAACGCGCTCAAGACCTCCTTGCACCGTATCGCGATTCGCCGGCACCGACGTTCGCGGCAACGGCGGCGATGGTAGACGCATTTTGTGCGCATCATGCCGGCGATGCACAAACGCGCGACAATGCTGCCGCGCGTGCGCGGCAACTTTATTCAGAGATCGGCTGGGTCCACCACGCCCGCCGCGCGGCCGATTTCGAGCCGGTACGCATCGTACCGCGGCTCTCGCCGCGCGAAGGGCAGATCGCGGAGCTGCTGCGCCAAGGCCGCAGCAATCGCGCCATGGCGGCCGAGCTGTACATCAGCGAGAAGACCGTGGAGAAGCACGTGGCCAGCGTGTTCGAAAAGCTGAACGTCAACAGCCGGGCGGCTGCGGTTCGCGCCTTGAGCGAGGGTTCGGGCTAAAGGTAGGGATTCGCCCCATATTCCCGCGGCTTGCAATCGCCTACATTGCAAGCATGAACAGATTCCTCTCACTCCTTGCGCTGCTCGCGCTTACTGCGTCCGGCGCAGCCGCTGCCGCCGCGCAAGCGCGGCCTGCCGGACTTCCCGCCGGCGTGATTCAGATTAGCCCATGCGTCGCAACGATGGGCGAGCACTGGGCCAATCCCAAGACCCTCCCGTTCGGACCGATCTACGGCGTTTACGACGGCAAGGTCGTGTTCACCGAGATCATGGTCGATCAAAAACTCTTCGAACAAGGCAAGGGATGGCGTGACGTGCTTAGGCCGTTGCCGGGTCATGCGATCGATCACGTCGACATCGCATTCAATCCGCACGGACACGAAGGCTACCCGATTCCACACTAAGACATTCA
>Ga0209810_1002086_pt1 | contig 25691 bp, 17 predicted proteins | sample Coa_R1_7_FD_187159 | JGI IMG/M metagenome (GOLD analysis project Ga0209810, IMG submission 187159) | Surface soil microbial communities from Centralia Pennsylvania, which are recovering from an underground coalmine fire - Coalmine... | ecosystem: Environmental > Terrestrial > Soil > Unclassified... | reverse complement strand
ACGATAGCGCGGATCAATGTCCCAACTCGCCGGGAAAACCAGCGTCCAACCATCCGTCTCACGGCTGAAACCTGCGGCTTCTAAAGCAGCTTCGTGGGCCGGACTCAGGGCATCCTCATGCCTGTGCATCACCTTCAAGAATACCTGCGCAGGTAAACCTTCATCATAGAGATCCTCGCTGGTTACACAGGTCCACCTGGCGTCACGAAGCGCTTCATCGAGGGCGCTGGCAAAAGCTTCCGGCTCATCCTGCGCCGGGTCGTAATAGACGCGCACCAGCCCTCTCCGCCTCCCCTCCTTCACAATGAGAGTGTGCCATGTAAAAGGCATAGGCTTCTCCTTATTTAGCGCGATGTGCATGTCTGGATGCGCCTGCGGCGCATCCGGGGGAAGAGCCTGCGGGCTGCGTGCCTGGGGCACGCAGCCCGCAGGCTCTTCCCCCGGCGAACCGCGTAGCGGTTCGCCGTCGGGAAAACTCACACACGGCGTTATTTAATTTATAGATACCACCCTGAGATTTGCAGAAATATCATTTTTTGTCAATCATCTAAAACAGAATGGCTAATTTTATTGTAAAGAAAATGGAAAAGGCCCGATCCATATACAGGTCGGGCCTTTCGCATCGTATGCTACTTCTCTAATGTGCTTTTAGTGTTGCGCTCGCCGTCGTAGCTGAGCAGGATACGCTTGTCGTCGTAGACGGTTTCGAGGTGGACGGGGCGGCCCCAGATCTGGTACACGTATTGCAGCGTCTTCTCCGCGTATACCAGATCAAGCTCCTGGCCCTCGAAGAGATGCCGCAGGTACAGCTCGCGGTTGCCGCGATAATCGCCATTCTCAACGACGATATAGGGGAAGCCCAGGTTAGTCATGCTGGCAACAATGCCATCGCGTACCTTCTGCCAGTTCTTCTCAACAATTACCCACTCGTCCCCCTCTTTCCTGTAGAGGTAGAGGTCGAGGTCCTTGATGAGATCTTCGGTCAGGTAGTTGCGCAGGAACGAGACATCATTATCCAGTTCGCGCACCTCGAAGATCTTCTGCCGGCCCATGCCTGGCCGGCGGCCAAGCCGCTCCTGCTCCTCCTTTGTAGGATTATCCCAGCGCCGCTCAATATCTTCAAAGACCTTGAAGCCGATATAGTAGGGGTTGAGCGAGGTGCGAGAGGGCGAGAGCACGCTCGAATGCAACTGCGCGAACTCGACGACCTCCGAATCGGTGAGGAAGCCCTGATCGCCCAGTTCACGCATGATGCGCGAGTGCCAGATGCTGTTGTGGTGCAGCATGCCGTTGGCAACGTAGCGGTGCGAACGATCCACGGTAATATCGTACACGTCGGCTACGCCACGCTCGATACTCACTACTTCGTCGGTTGGATCTTCTTTGACAAACCAGCGATGGCTCGCGAGGTACTGCTCCAGGAGTGTGCGTTTGCGTGCGAGGCCGAAGCCGATCTCCTGCGCGAAGAGACGCGCCGATGCGCCCTTGATGCGCACATTTGGCCCATAGCGACGACTGAGTATGCCGTAGTTCAGCAGGACGATCTGCAAGGTCTGCGCGATCTCATCGCTGAATGTGGACAGAATCACGCCGTCGCTGAGCGAGGCGCAGCCGTCGCAGTCGAAGTAAGCGCTCAAGAACGCGCTCACGACAGCTTTGGGCGAACGCAGGATGACATCCGGGATGCGCTTCTGCGGAGCCTTTGCGTGCAGGTCAATGCCCAGCGATTGCAAGAGGTCGAGCACGTTCGCCGCGTAGAAGACTACACGCCAGCGCCCACCCTTGCCATTGATCGTCTTATCGTCCCAGAATGGTGCTGCCTCAATGGCGAAAAGTTCGGTCACGAGCTGAGCATAGCGATCAGCCATCTCGCGATCACCGGAGGTAAAGCCGATGGCGTTCTTCGAGGGATGAATATTGCCATCCCCGACGAGATAGCCAAGAAACTCGGCGAATGCTTCGGTTACATGCGTGGGAGCAACGAGCGGGAAGCGCTTGCCGTAGACTGCTTTGCCGCCGTTGCCCATTGTATAGCCTGTACTCTTGATAGCCTGCTCGATCCGCTCCCTGGCATACGGCGTCTTGCCGCTCATTGAGCGATAGACGGTATGCACACCAACGCCCGCCGCCTGCGCTACGTCTTGTACCGTGGCCGTCACCAGCCTGGCCGGGGCTGCAATGGGCACTGGCTGTTCAGGCCAGATGTTATCGCCCACGCTCAAGGGAATGCGCTGCCCGACCTTCACATCTTCCAGCGCGATCCACTGCTCCGGCCCGATGCTGAGCTTGTGCTGTTCTGCACCTTCCAGCACAAGGCCGCGCCGTGTGTGCAGGCGAATCGTCGGTGCGCTACGCCTGATATGCCGGTCCGTGATCTTATCCAACGCGCCATGACCGCTACCTACCGCAATAGTCTCACCCTGAGCAAGCTTTTCGTGCAATGCATCATAACGCATTAAGCCACGTTCGGTGATTAGCAGGCTATTCCCTGTTAGACAAGCCCATCCTTCATTCATTACCTTTGTGCGCATTTGCGGTATAAAGTACAGCATCTCGGTGCGCACAATTTCGAGGATGTCGCGCTGCCACGGCTCAAGATGCGGAGCATGATGGATGAGGAAGAGCAGAATATCTTTTTCCGGCTTTTCGGGGAATTTCGGTGGTTTGCCTGGCTGCTTATCCCGCTCTTCCTCAGCGCGCTTCGCCTTCTTATCCAGGCCCCACAGGTCATCGTATTCGCTGCTGACCTCCCTGGTTTTCTCCTCCTTCTCCTCGTCCTTCTTCACCTCGTCACTACGCAGGAACATGTTATAGTCCACATGCTCCTGGATTGCCAGAGCTGCATCGAGGAAGCGCTCGACCTCGGCCTTGCCATGATCGAATTCATATCTGGCGATACGCTCGGCGTGAATGCTCACCTTATCGATCATACGGCGCGAGGTGTGTTGAAAGTAGGCATTATTCTTGAAGAAATCGGTATGACCGAAGACGTGCGCCACGACAAAGGTGTTCTGGAGCAGATTGTTCATCTCCATCAGGAAGGCATAGCTGGGATTGGTGTTGACCACCATCTCATAGATCTTGCTCAACCCGAAGTCATACTGCATTTTCTGCCTGTAGTACGCCTTGCCATGAGTCCAGTGGCTGAAGCGGCCAGGGAGACTATAAGAAGCGAACTCGTACATGATCGACGCGGGCACCAGTTCAAAGTGAGTCGGGAAGGGATCAAGGCCGAACTTGCGGGCCTGCTCCCAGGCGAGATCTATGGCATCGCGCAAGCGTTCGATATCGCTAGTAGCGTCCGTTGTTGTCATGCAGGAAACTCCTGACTTACCTCCTCGCATTCAGATGAGCGCGCAGCGCTCCTTGCTATTCTGCTCGGCAATGGCACTGCCGTGCCTGCTGCTGCACAGTCAGCCGAGCGGAGCAGCTTGCGCCGCACTAGCCGCGTTTCTGAATGGATTAGCAACTCGGACCAGAGGGCTTCTGGTGCCCTCTGATCGCATCACGCGGGAAGAGGCTCGCGCTGTGCAAAGAATTTGCGCAGCGCTGGATAGACCTCCTTTTTATCCGAGATGGTCACAGCGATAAACTTCTTATCGGTGATCTTGTTGTAGGCCGACATGAGCGTGCTCGGCGAGCGATAATGGCCCTCGCGAATCTCGCCATAGCCGAAGATGTTGCATAGCTCCATCAGCTTGCCGACAAGCTGCACGCAGCGATCATTATCCCACGGCAGGTTATCACCGTCCGAGAAGTGGAAGGGATAGATGTTCCAGTCGTTGGGATTGTAGCGCTCCTTGATGATTTCCAGCGCGAGTTCATACGCGGAGGAGACCTGCGTGCCGCCGCTCTCTCCCTTGTGGAAGAACTCCTCCTCCGTGACCTCTTTGGCCTCGGTATGATGACTGATGAAGACGATCTGCACGTTATTGTATCTGGTGCGCAAGAACCTCACCATCCAGAAGTAGAAACTGCGCGCGATGTACTTCTCGAATTCACCCATTGAGCCGCTAACGTCCATCATGGCTATCACGACGGCGTTCGATTGATACTTAATTGTCGGCTCCCATACTTTAAAGCGCAAATCCTCAGATTTGATATCCTTAAATTTGGCCTCGCCTTTCGCGGCATTGCGTTTCATATTTTCCAGGATCGTGCGCTTCTTATCGAGATTGTTGAGCGGGCCTTTCTTACGCACGTCGGTGAAGCGCACGGCTTCGGTCTGCAACTCCTGCTGGCGCTTTTGCTCCAGATTGGGCAGGGCGAGATCCTCGAAGATCAGGGCGGAGAGTTCTTCCATCGTGATCTCGGCTTCGTAGTAGTCGTAGCCAGCATCTTTGCCCGCATCGCCCTTCCTGCCCTTGCCGGGGCGCGGCTCCTGCGCAATTACGTCACCGACCTTGCTTTTTCCGTTGCCCTGGCCTGCATGCTGCTGGCGCCCGGGATCGTAACGGAAACGATACTCGTCCAGCGAGCGAATCGGGACGCGGACCATCTTCTTGCCATCGGAGAGGATGATGCTCTCTTCGCTGACGATTTCGCCGAGGTTTTTCTTGATCGCCTCGCGGATCTTCTCTTTGTGGCGCTCCTGGTCGATCTGTCCTTTGCGGTGCAGGGACCAGTCATGCTGGGAGACAGACATTGCTTGTTCTCCTCTCTTCTATATGAACCCGCCGAGAGAGTGTTTAACGCCATGTGCACGTCTTTCCACATCGGAGCGAACCGCGCAGCGGTTCGCTCCGCCCGCAGACTCTACATCAAAAAGTGCGCCACAGGCACTCAAAAACGTGCATATTTATTATCGATTCAAAAGGCTGCCCGTGTAGCGGAGGATTTCGTTCGCGCATACATGACAGTAGCCATGCTCCGCCATCAGGCGGTCAACCACTTCATTGATCTTGCGCAACTGCTCTTTATCGGGCGTGCGTGTAGAGGTCGTAATCTTCACCACGTCGCGCAGATCGGCAAACAACTTCTTCTCAATGGCTTCCTTGAGCCGCTCGTGACTGGTGTAATCGAAGGTCTGGCCCTTGCGCGCCAGCGACGAGATGCGGATCAGGATCTCCTCACGGAAGGAGCGCTTGGCGTTCTCGGTGACGCCAATCTGTTCCTCTATCGAGCGCATCAGGTGCTCATCCGGGTCCACTTCCTCATCGGTAATGGGATCGCGCAGCCGCGTCTTGTTGCAATACGCCTCGACGTTATCGAGGTAGTTATTGAGCAGCGTGCGCGCCGACTCCTCATAGGAGTAGACGAAGGCGCGCTGTACCTCTTTCTTCGCGATCTCATCGTACTCTTTACGCGCTTCGCTGATGAAGTTCAGGTAGCGCTCGCGCTCCTCGCGGGTGATGCTGGTATGCTGATCCAGCCCGTCGCGGAGTGCGCGCAGAGCGTCAATAGGATTGATGCAGCTCACGTTCGGCTTGACGAGGGCGTTGGAGAGCCGGTTGATGATGTAGCGCGGTGAGATGCCATCCATGCCTTCGCGCTGCGCCTCTTCCTGCAACTCGCGCACATCCTTCTGCTTGAAGTCTTCCATATCCTCGCCATCATAGAGTTTGAGCTTCTTCATCAGGCTCATACCGGCCTTCTTGGATGGCTCCAGACGCGTCAGCACGGCGAAGATGCTGGCGACGCGCAGCGTATAAGGTGCGATATGGACATTCTTGAGTGCGCTCTGCTTGAGCAACTTCTCGTAGATCTTGACCTCATCGGAGACGCGCAGGTTGTAGGGCACCTTGACCAGAATGATACGGTCCTGCAATGCCTCCGACTTCTTATTGCCCACGAACGCCTGGTATTCGTGCTCGTTGGTATGGCTGACGACAACCTCGTCGGCATAGATCATGCTGAAGCGCCCGGTCTTGATGTTCTGCTCCTGGCTCAGTGTGAGCAGCACGTACAGGAACTTCTCATCAACCTTCAACATTTCCACGAATTCCATTATTCCCCTGTTGGACACGTTCAGCTCGCCATCAAAGCGATATGCTCGCGGATCACTTTCCACGCCTACTTCGCCGATTGTAGAGAGGTCGATACCGCCAACAAGTTCGCTGATATCCTGACTTTTGGGATCCGAAGGCGTGAAGGTTCCGATACCCACGCGATATTTCTCGCTAAAGGCTATGCGCTTGACCGGCACATCCTCAATGCGCCCCTGATACTGGTTATCGAGCATGTAGCGGCAGTGGGGGCAGAGGTCGCCCTCGATATAGAGACCGAATTCGCGCTCGACATCGGCGCGCAATTCTTGTGGAATCAGGTGGAGCGGTTCCTCGTGCATGGGACAATCTTTAATGGCGTAAACCGCCCCCTCCGGTGTACGCGTATAGGCTTCCAATCCCCGTTTGAGCAGGTAGACGATAGTAGATTTACCACCGCCGACTGGCCCCATCAAGAGCAGGATGCGCTTACGCACCTCCAGGCGCTGTGCGGCGGAATGGAAGTAGTCCACGATCTGCTGCAAGGGTTTCTCGATACCGAAAATTTCCTGGCTAAAGAATTTGTAACGCTGATCTCCGCTGCGGGTGGCTTCAACCCCTGCATCCATAAGCATATGATAAATGCGCTCATGCGAAAGTCGGGCCACCTCGGGCCGCTTTGAGGCAATCTCAAAGTATTGCGCGAAGGTGCCCTCCCACATGAGTTCTCGCTCACGATCTCGATATTCTTCCAACCGCTTCACCAGATCCATCGTTTCACCCTCTCTCTGTTGTATAACCCGGTGGTGTGTGGATAACCGCGTTTCATCGATGGGTGCCTCCTGAGGTCTCCTTGCACCACTCGTCTGATCGATACTACACCTGTCAGTCGGGAAAACGCACTTCCTGGCCGGATCAAATGGGAAAGAGTATATGTAGAGAAGCGTTTCTACAATACCCCTCCAATTATCCCCGAACAAGAAGTTGCATAAGACCAAAAGGGCCGGTTTCTTGCTCGACGATCAACGAGAGAGAACCAGCCCTTTCCTACGTTGCGGAAGATATTTCGATTGAGTTGTGCTTTTGTTTTCCTTACGGCCCTCATACAGAATACGCTGGAATGATGCTAAAAGATGCATCTTGCCTATGCTCCAGCAAGCTTTTAATCTGCGCCTTCTCATTCCATGCTCAGGGTAAGAAATGACAACCAGGCGATCCAAATGCACCCCTCCTCAAAGAAACACTGCCGGTAACGTCACTCCTCCTAATCCGATGGGCGTTGAAACCTGTTCCAGAAAATGCTAAAGCTTCGGAACTATAAGCTCATTATAGCATACTTTTTCTCGCTACACAATTCTTTGAGGATCAATGATCAGAGTCAGGGCAGCGTTATAGCCAACGCCGAGCAGCCGGGCAGCATTACCATTGCGCAGCGCCACTCCCACATACCCGGAGCTATCGCCATAGATGAAAGGCTGCGTTTCATCGCCGCTCTCGCTGCCGTCGGGGCCTTCTGAGAAGAAACGGCGTCTTTCCGCGATTGTGATCTGCCGCTCAGGAAACGTCAGCCGGACGCTCGGGCTGCTGAACAGGTCGGGCACCATGCTCAAGGGTATGCCGGTGATGAGGTTGCCGAAGTTATCAACGTGGACGATACGTGCCTCGATGCGCGCGCCCTCACGCCTGGCAAGCTCCAGATCGATGCGCCGCAACGTCGCCGGATCAACACGCGGCCCCAGTTCGGCCAGCGCCGTTCCCCGCGCGATGTGCGCGCCCACCGGAGTGAAGATATCGCGCCCGTGAAAGGTAGAACTGACCTGACGCAAATGGTAGTTGGGATTCGAGGCTACCACGACCTCGTGCACCGGCTGCTGCGCGAGCACGTAGCTAAACAGTCCATTATCGGGGCCGACAAAGTACCAGTCCCCGGCATGCACAGCGACGGCGCGCCGCGTACTGCCCACCCCGGGATCAACCACGCAGATATAGACCGTGCCCTTTGGGAAGTAGCGGTACGCAGTCGCCAGGATCCAGGCGGCGGAGGCCACATTTTGCGGCGCGATATCGTGGGTGATATCGACGATCTGAGCATCAGGGGTGATTCCCAGCGCCACCCCTTTCATGACGCCGACATCCCCATCCCCGGTACCAAAGTCGGTCATGAACGCAATGACAGGGCGAAAAGATTGACTCATCAGTTCTACTCCTTAATATTTGCTCGCGCCTCGCGCTCGCCAGAGGTTGAGATGGAGTGTGGCGAAGCCGCATAATAGAGGGATGGCGTGGCTTCTCCGCACGCACACCTGCAAGAGAGAGCGAAGGCGCCGAGAATCAGCCACCTGCTTAATGAGCGCAACTTGTTGTCCCCCTATTATACACATTGACCCGGTACTGTATGTCAATAGTCACGTTTCCTATGACAATGCTGACAAACTATGCTATACTACCGCCTATACTGAGGCTTATAGAGCTACTAACCAGCAAGGCGGCAGGAATGATATGGCCCCTGCAAACTCGATGAGAACGCGTGTATAACCGGAGTGATGCGGGTATGAACATCAGCACTGGCGGACCACATATACTTCTTTTTGAGCGTGACCAGCAACTGGCGGCGCTCCTTATCAGCGAGTTGCAGCTCGCCGGTTACGAAACGCATACGGCACGCACGGCAGTGGAGGTGTTCGATGCCATTGCCCGCCATCCTGTACGGCTCGTGCTCGTCAATCTTGCCCAGGCAGCAGCGGCACGGCGCGAATTCTGGGTGGCCCTGGATACCCAGCGGCGGGGGCGCGGCGTACAGGTGCTGACTTTCCACTGCACAAATATTGCCGGTTACGGCCCTCGCGATCCCGACGAACGGCCACATACCGCCATCGCTGATGTAGATGTCGACGGCATGCACGGAATCATGAATCTGGTAGATGCTGTGCGCACGCGTGTGCCGGGCGCGGGATCAACGATGAGCAGCACCATGACGCGCGTTCCCAGGGCAGGCTTCTCCGATCCACCGCCACCATCGGCGGTATCCCCGGTCATGACATCGGGCTACGCCCCACCACCATCGTCCATGACAAACATGCTCTCCGGTGATACGACCCCACGCGCCCCGGCTTTTGCCGAGAACAATGTCAGTCAGACACCGGCACAGCCCCACGTAGCGCCTGCCCCGCCCCAATCCGCGCCCCCCGGCGGTCAGCATACCTTTACAGAGAAGATCCGGGCCGTGCTTTATCCGAACCAGCGCTCCTGGACTCCGCAAAGCGGCAGCGCGGCCTCATCCACGCCGGAGAGTAGAGTATCCTATGAGCAACCGCCGAATACGCAGAGCGCCGTCGTGCCGCCGGCCCCCACGCCCCCTTCTACCGGCGCTACTAACATGCTCCAGCGCCTCGCCGGGGGCCAGTCGGAGATAGATGGGCAGAGAGAGCCGGGGCTGGCGCAGTTATCGCGCATGCTCCAGCAGAGCCAGCCGGCGGTTACAGAGACGCATAACCATAATATGGGGGCCATGCCGATTAACAACGTCCAGAACGTTCAGCCGGCCTGGCCGGCAAACCAGGCGCCCGGCATGATAAACTACGCTCCTCCGCCAGCCGCGCGGCCTCCACAGAACAGCGAGACCATCGGCACGCAGCCGCTGCGTGCATCCCCGATACAGGATATACCTATCGAGCGGCCCGGCACCACGGGCGAGGGATCAAGGCGGCCCGATGTACTATCGCGCGCGAACTACGGGCAAGCTCCCTTGCAAGCTTCCCCGGCGCTTCCCGCCGCGCAGCCTCCACCCAGGACGACGGTCCCGCCGAGGGAGCCGGCGCCACAGGAGAATGGACAGCAGGCGGCGGCAGACCCTGCGAGCGGAGAGAGGGAAAGAGATAGAAGCCGCGAGGACCAGGCGTACCAGGCTCCTCCGCAGCAGTCCCCGGCAAGGGAGGCAGATGTGGACGATAGTACAGCACCAAATAACGCGCTGCTGCTCGATATCATGCAGAGCCTGCCGCCCACACAGTCTCTCCCCCCGCCTGTGCAGCAAAACCAGGCTCAGGCGCTCAATGGCAGGGCAACTCGTTCCCTCGGGAGCGTTCTTGTCGAAGGACATCTTGTTCCACAGAATCGTCTGGAAGTAGCGCAAAACGTTCAGCGTATGTTACGTGGCGTGGACTTAAATTATCAATTAGGTGAAATCTTGCTTATGTTTAAACTGCTTACTCCCGATCAACTCCTGGCGGCGACGCTGGTGAGCGAGGGTTTAATTACGACGGCCCAGGTCAGCGCCCTCGGGCGGATCCGGCAAGAGCTGCACTCGATTGGCCTGGAATATGATCTGGAAAATTTATTGATTCTCTTCAGGATCCTGTCTCCCGAGCAGTTGCGCGAAGTGCGTGCAAACTGGCAGGGATGAATACTTTAATAAACGCGCTGTGCCTGTTCTCCTGACAGCGAACAGGCACAGCGCGTTTATTATTTCTTTAATTGGCGTTGCCGGGGGCCTTCCAGAGCCAGCGCAGAGCATTCAGGCGCGATGGCAGCGCGGGCATGTGGCTGCCACGCCGTGCCGTATCTTTATCAAGCTCTTCAAGCAGATCGAGAAAGCGATTGACGCTCTGCGCGACACCCTCAACCATAAGGTAGCCAGAGGGTTTTACCGCGTCACCCACAAGATAGAGGCCCCGCAGCGGCGTCTCCGGTGTGACATCCTCGCCCTGCGCTATGCGGTTGACCGGCCACTCTCCGCGATAGGTTCCCATCGTCAGCACACGGCAATGCTTATCGAAATCCTCGCCAAAGAGTGTCCGCAGGTCGGCCAGCGCGAGCGCTCGCTCCTCCTCAATAGCGTCGCTCTGAATTACCTGATGGCTGATGAGCAGATGTTTGCCAGGCGGCGCCAGCCCTGGATCACTATTGGTGGGCTGCACTATTCCCGCGATACGCTTTGTATCCAGACAATACATGATCCCTTTGTGCGGAATGAGTGAAACGTCGCTGAGCACATGCACTTTTAGCCCCACCGCCTCTTGCGGCGCCGGACCGGTTCCAGCCTCGTCGCCAGCCATCACGGGATCCCCCACTATCTTCCCCGTATTTCGCTTGAGCGCCTCTGCCTGCGTCACGCGATGGCTGTGCAGCAGGGCATTGGTCGCGCGCGGACCGATATCGCTCACAACGAGGGGGGCGCTGATGACCGACTCTTCGCCGCCCGTGCGGTTGCGAACGCACACGCCGGTCACACGCTCGCCATCCGAGAGGATCTGGCGCACCTCGCAGCCGAGACGGATCTCGCCACCGTGCTCGAGGATATGGCGCTCCAACTGGCGGGTGAGCGCACCGCAGCCGCCCGCCACGATAGCGGGCGCGCCGTACCGCAGCATATTCCTGGTGGTGCGCACAACTTCTTCCGTGCTGACCTGACTCAATTCGAGACTGAGAGCAAAGCGCGAGATACGCTCGAAGAACGCCACCAGTTGCGGATTGCGCTCGACGTTGATATGACGCGCCAGCCACGCGTCGAAGGGCAGGGCGCGTTCGCTTGCCGGCAGCGGGCGCAGGAACATCAGGTAGCCAACGCGCGTGAACCAGAAGAACTGGCGCAGCCCCAGGAATTTGAAGACGCCCAGCAGCCCGCGCGCTCGATACTGCTTGCCATGCACATGAAATGAACCGAAGACATCGGCATCAAAGAAGCGATGCGGCACCTGCAAATAGCGCAGCATGCGCGCCAGGACGCCGCTGCTGCCGAAAGGAACCATATGCACGGCCCCGGTGCTCACCTGGACGCCCTGAAAGGTTTTCGCCGTGAAGCGCCCTCCGCAGTGGGGCAGTCGTTCCACAAGAGTGACACGCAGGCCGCGCCGTAGTAATTGCGCGGTGGCGAGCAGGCCGCCCAGGCCGGCGCCGATCACCACTGCGTCGCGGCAGTCGGAGGTAGGAGATGTATATGTTCGTTCGTGCATCGTATGTCAGGTAAGACAAGAGCATGTGAGCGCGAGGGCGGCGCGCCGCCCTCGCGCTCACATGCTCTTCTTATTTCTCCTCGCCGATCATGCTGCGCAGCAGGCTGTTGCACTCGGCCATCGTATTGAGAACGTTCTGGTGGATCTGGAAGACCTTGTTAAGATCGCGCGCGCGGCGTGTGAGCTTGGATGCATACTCAATATCGCGCGGATTGTTGGTCACATCCTCGATCAGTTGCAACAACTCCGCCCAGGCCAGCGACTCGCGGCTGCGCGCCACATCGGCGATGGTATTATCCATGCGCTCGGAGACGCGGCGGATCCCGGTTCGCAACTGATTCGCCGTCTGGCCGATCTCGGCTTCGTGGTTGCGCATAGCATCCTGGGTAGCATTAAGCTGCTCCTGGAGCGCCGTCACCTGACCATCGAGCGTAGAGAGCGCCGCTATCAGCGCCCCGATATCGGGCAGCGTCGGCAGAGGCAGGCTGGTGAGGCGGTTGAAGGTCACATTTGTTTCGCCAGGGGCCGGCGAGGCGGGGATTGCGGCCCGGTCTTCGGCGACTGGCTCCTCCGCTGGCGCCGCGTTCTCGGGCAGAGGTGAGGGCGGTGGAGGCGGCGCGACGGGAACGCTCGGCGCCGGCACAGGCGTGCTGGGAACCTCCGGCGCGCTGGCAGGCGGAGGTACAACATCTTCGGCGTTATCTATCGAGTGCGTGCCGTATTCATCATTGGTTGCTATCGTCGCCAGGTCATCGTCGCGCGTGCTGGAGGTCGCTTCGGCTCCGGCAGCCTCAAGGGGCACAGCGATGGTCGGTAGATCTTCCACATGCGCCGCCTGTCCATTGGGCGCGCGGAAGATCAACTCATGTTCGCCGATTCCGATGCGGTCCCCATCCTGTAGCATTCTTGGCACCATCTCATCGATCTGCTGACCATTAACAAACGTACCGTTGGCGCTGCGCTCGTCACGTAAGGTGTAGTGACCGTTCTCATAACGCACCGTAGCATGCCGGCGCGAAGTGAGCTTATCTTTCGAGAGTAATATATCGCTGCTTGGCGCCCGGCCAATCGTCATCTCGGGCTTATCCAGCGTATATTCCTGCAAGACTTCGCCGTTTTCGGAACGAAGCACGAAGTGCGCGGGGTGCTCGATCCCATTCATCGATGGTTGCGCTGTAGGAGCAACGGGCGGCTCCGGCCCTGACGCGGCAATCGTTCGCCCGTCGTCATCGGGCCAGCCACTCGCAGGCATCCCCCTCCCCTGCCCGAGAGCTTCCGCCCAATCCTCCGGTGCGGCGAGCGTGGCCTCGCCCATACCCGGCTGTGCCTGCTGTGATGATTGCGAGGGAGTAGAAAGCAGGCGATTGCCGCAGTTCAAGCAGAAATTATCCCCTGGCCGTGTTTCAGCGCCGCAATAGGGACACTTATCCATGATTAACGTTCCTCCCATTCGTAGCACGCTTGGACTTTTATATTACGTGCAAGCGCAAAATTCCTGTCCATTATATCAGAAGTGCAGGTTGAGAGTCGAGAGCACCCGCACTTCCCTTCCGGCTCAACTCGCGGCAGGTACCCAATCAACATCGGGCCGCAACGAGTGAAAAAGTTGCTCTAACGCAGCCGTTTTTCCACGCGCGGAGAAGACGATGCTCGTCTGCTTGAGTGCCCCGCTGCACAGTTGTAGCGACTCCGCTGCGCTGCCATGCGCCGGCGTTGGCGTTCCTTTGACGCCACCTCCACCGGCGCTCATGGTTGACGCAGGACTGCACTGGAAGCGCGGATTTTGCGAACGCAGCGGAGCCTCTGACAGACTCAGCGCGCTGTGATCCGGCAAGAGATAACCTATTGTAAAGCTGCTGCCAAAGATCGGATCGTGCAGCGTGCCCGATGCACTCACCAGGCATGTGCCCTGTGGCAGCGCCGCCGGCAGGTAGACCGTAAAACCCAGAGCCGGCTTGACCTGAGACCAGTTGGTGATGGTCTCAGGCTGCGGCGTACTGGCGGGCATAGCGGACGCCACCGCCGCCGGAGTCGCAGTACCCGTTGTCGATGGCCGGGCCGTGCCTGTAGCTGCTGCCGCGCCTTCATCGCGAAAAACTATCAGAGGCTTGCCGCACCAGTGCAGCCTGGCTAGCGCCGTCGCAGGCGTTGACTGCCCGGTGGGCGCCGTATTTCCCCCCGGGTTCAGTCCTGTACACGCCGCCAATACCACACCCATTATCATCAGGAAGCTACAGAGCCACAGCCAGTTGTAATTTCTTGAGAAGGCCCAAAAACAGCGTTTTACCTGTAGCATAGAACGATTACTCATAGCGTAAGAAACATAATGCAATAGAGACATGGATGCTCCTTCATCAGCGCCATCACCTATCCACCAAAGATATGAACGCGCCGCGCGCGAGAATCGCAACATCGCTTTCTGGCAAGTATACTCCAAAAAGAATGAGAAACCTATGACCTTGCTCTCTTTTGGTACCAAAAGAGGGGCCTTTACAGCGTTTTAATTTAATGCTACCATTACATCTCGCCAGTAAGAGTGTGTCTGCTTTTCGACACAATCGCTTGCTCGCGCCTGCGACGCGAGCCGGATCTATGTTGTTGTATGGGAAAGGCGCTGTGTGCCTTTCCCATACAACAACATAGATCCCTGGCGCGGCAGAGCCGCGCGAATACCCGGCGCGCGGGGGCAAGGACGCATGCGAATCAGATGCCCTCTAATACAATAATAACAGGGGACCGCTTTTTGCCGAGGCGAAATATCTGCAAAAGTAGGTGAGCGTCCGTGAACGCAAAGCAAATATGGCAAACGGCACTGGAACGACTGCAAACAAAAGTCTCCCCTGCCGTCTTCACAACATGGTTTCAGGGCACCTCGGCGCTTTCTTTTCAAGATGGCGTCTTCGTAGTGCGCACTCCTTCACCATTTGCGAGAGCGCAACTGGAAGGCCGTTTTCTTGAGCTGATCCGCTCGGTCCTCTCAGATATCATCAGCAGTCCCATCGAGGTACAGGTTGTGGTGACTAAAGAGTCCGCTGATGAGCAGGGAAAGACGGCGCAGGACGATCTATCCCCGGAACAGCAGCGCGATCATCGTCTTGCGCGTGGGCGCCCGCCGGCTGCGCAACGCAGGAGGCGCATCGCCGATATCGCCGCGGCGGCAATGAATACACTGGCCTCCGTCTCTGCACATGTCGAGGCACGCCACGAAACGGAAAGCACGCCCCCGGCGACGGGTAGATCGGACGCGGGCAACGGCGCCGCGCGTGCGGCGGCTCAGGAAGATGGCGAGGTTGTACCTGAGACCGCTGGAGTATATCCAGGTGGGGGAGCGCTCAATCCGCGCTATACCTTTGGCGCTTTCATCGTAGGCAAATCGAATCAGTTAGCGCATGCCGCTTCGTTCGCGGTATCAGAAAATCCAGGGCATATTTATAATCCCCTCTTCCTTTATGGAGGCGTAGGGCTGGGGAAGACGCATCTTTTGCATGCCATCGGCCACGTCGGCGAATCGTCAGGATTGACCGTACTCTACGTCACGTCCGAGAAGTTTACCAACGAGATCATTAACGCGATTCGCTTTCAAAAGACCGAAGAGTTCAGGACGAAATATCGCCAGATTGATATCCTGCTCGTCGATGACATCCAGTTCATCGCCGGGAAAGAATCAACCGAAGAGGAGTTTTTCCATACCTTCAATTCGCTGCACAACGCGAACAAGCAGATCGTCGTCACCAGTGACCGGCCCCCAAAGGCCATCCACAGCCTGCAAGATCGCCTGCGCTCGCGCTTCGAGTGGGGGCTGCTGGCCGATATTCAGCCGCCGGAGTACGAGCACCGCCTGGCGATCCTGCGCTCCAAAGCCGAATCGCTGCATTTCGCCATTCCCAGTTCGGTGATCGAATATATCGCGCGCCCCGAGTGCAGCAGCGTGCGCGAACTCGAAGGGGCGCTCAATCGCGTGATCGCCTATGCGACGCTGCACGATGCGCCGCTCACAGTCGGGTTAGCGGCGCAGGCACTTGAGCACATTTATAATGATAAGCGCCTGCCATCGACGCTGACGGTTTCAGAGGTGCTGGAGGGCGTCTGTCGCTACTATAACGTCGAGGCTGCGCTCATCAAAGGCAAGCAGCGTGACCGCGAGATCGTCTGGCCGCGCCAGGTCGCCATGTACCTGATGCGTGAGGAGACGAACGCATCGCTGCTCCAGATCGGCACAGAGCTGGGCGGGCGCGACCATACGACGATCATGCACGGCTGGGAGAAAGTGCAGACTGAGATCGCCAACAATGACCGCGTGCGCCAGGAGATCGCCGCCGTACTCGAATCGCTCCAGCGTCGAGAAGTATGAGCAGGAGGCAGCGAGGCTGCGCGAGAGGGCGAGGACGTTGGGAAGCAGACACACGCTGAAATTGTTATCATTTATGGGACAAAAAACAGAATTTTCCGCTCCATAGGACTTATCCACAAAAATGCACGATAAAAGTATACTGACATTAGAATACCCAAAAATTCTGGCGAAGGTCGCCCAGGAGGCCGCATTCTCCGCGAGCAAAGAACTGGTGATGGCACTGGAACCGACCTCGGACCTGGAAGAGGTAAGGCGGCGCCTGGCCTGCACCACCGAGGCAGCGCGCCTGATCGACCAGCACGCCGATGTGGGGGTGCGCGGCGCCCACGATATCCGTCCCCTGCTGGCCCGCGCCGCCCGCGACGGTATCCTGAGTCCGGGCGAGCTGGTAGACGTGCTGGCAACCGTGCGCAGCGCGATCTATGTGGCGCGCGTGCTGGAGAGGCTCGATGCGGAGAGCTTCCCACTGCTGCGCGCGCTGGGAGCCGATATTCCCCTGCGCCCGCGCATCGCGCAGCGTATCGAGGAGACGGTGAACGAAGAGGGCGAAGTGCTGGATACGGCCAGCCCCACGCTGCGCAAATTGCGCTTCGACATTCGCGGCGCTAATCAGCGCTTACAGGAGCGGCTGCGCACCCTCGTCAATGAATTTGGCTCCGCGCTCCAGGAGCCGATCATCACCATACGCAATGACCGCTATGTGGTTCCGGTCAGGGCGGAGAGCCGCGGGCAGGTGCGCGGCATCGTCCACGATCAATCCGCCAGCGGGGCCACAGTCTTTGTTGAGCCGCTGGTGGTAGTTGAGTTGAACAACCGTGTGCGCCAGTTGCAGGTGGAGGAGCGCCAGGAGGTCGAGCGTATCCTGCGCGTGCTCTCGCATGAGATCGGCCAGGAGGCCGAGGCGCTCAAGGTCGCGGTAGAACTGCTGGCCGAGTTCGATCTTTACCTGGCGAAAGCGCGCTATGGCCGCATGACCAACGCCCACGAGCCGCGCCTGAACGACCAGGGGCGCATCGACCTGCGCAACGCACGGCACCCACTGCTCACCGGCAACGTCGTCCCGATCAACTTCCATCTTGGGCACGACTTCTTCATGGTCGTCATCACCGGTCCCAATACCGGCGGCAAGACCGTCGCGCTGAAAACCGTGGGTCTGCTGACGCTCATGGCTCAGGCTGGCCTGCACATCCCTGCCGACGAGGAATCGGAAGTCAGCGTCTTCAAAGACGTATTCGCCGATATTGGTGATGAGCAGAGTATCGAACAGAGCCTGAGCACCTTTTCGTCTCATCTGAGCCGCATCATCGAGATCCTGCGCCGCATCGATGCCAGCGCGCACGAGGGCGCGCCCGATATCCACGGCAGAATGGCCGCTACGCTGGTGAACCAGCCGGAGCGACCCGCGCCTGTGCTGGTATTACTCGACGAACTGGGCGCTGGTACGGATCCCAGTGAAGGCTCAGCGCTGGCGCGTGCGATCCTCACCTACCTGCTGGAGCGCCGCGTAACTACCGTCGCCACCACGCACTATTCGGAACTCAAAGCCTTCGCCCATGAGCAGGCGGGCGTGGTCAACGCCTCCGTCGAGTTCGACATCGAGACGCTCTCGCCGACCTACAGGCTCAGCATCGGCCTGCCGGGCCGCAGCAACGCTCTGGCTATCGCGAATCGTCTGGGACTCGATCAGCGTATCATCGAGCGGGCACGCGAGTTCCTGGGGACAGCGGGCGTGCGCATGGAGAACCTGCTCGAAGACCTGCAATCCGAGCGCAAAGCAGCCCGGGACGAGCGCTTCCATCTGAGCATGGAGCGGGCCGAGGCCGAGTACCAGCGCCAGCAACTTGAGGAGGAGCGCCACCGCCTGGAGGAGCAGCGCGTCAAGATCCTTAACGACGCGCGCGCGCAGGCGCGTCGCGAACTGGACGAGGTGCTGTCCACGCTGGCAAAGGTGAAGACCGAAGTGAGCCGTGGGCACATGACGCGCGAACAGCTTGACAGGGCGCGCCAGCGTGCCAGGAGCCTTGAAGAGAAGGTCACGCCACTGGCGGAGCCGCAGCGTCCCCGCAAGAAGCCCGCCCCCGAACAGGAGCGGCTGGAGGGACCGTTGCAGATCGGCGATACTGTGCGCGTGCTCAGTTTCGGGCAGAACGCCGAACTGCTCGGCCTTTCGCCCGATCACAGTGAAGCCGAGGTGCAGATGGGCGCGCTGCGCATCCGCGTGCCCGTCGACAACATCGAGCGACTGAGCAAGCGCCGTGCAGCATCCGAGGAGCGCATGCCGGGCATCGTGCTGCCGCGCTACGAGGACCGGCCAGAGGTCTCCAACCAGCTCGACATGCGCGGCTGGCGCGTCGAGGAGGCGCTTGAGGAACTTGAGAGCTACCTGAACAATGCCTCCATGTCGGGCATGTCCTCTGTCCGCATTGTGCATGGCAAGGGCACGGGTGCGCTGCGCGCCGCCGTGCGCCAGCAGCTTGCCCATCACCCGCTGGTGAAATCGTATGCGTCCGCTCCCCCGCAGGAGGGCGGCGACGGCGTAACCATCGTCAAACTGAGCGCATAAACATTTTATAGCTAACCCTATGTGCATGTTTTTGTGCGCCTGCGGCGCACCCTTCGCTGAAGAGCCTGCGGGCACAGCGCCTGTGGCGCTGTGCCCGCAGGCTCTTCATCCTGGCGAGCCGCGCAGCGGTGAGCCGTCAGCGCAACTTGCACATGGCATAGCTACAGAAGGGGCTATCAGGGCCGCAGGCTCCTGATAGCCCCTTCTGTAGCTATGCCATTTTTTAGTGATCTATTTCACCCTGAAAATGTTCCGTATGGCATAGCGCGCACAAAAAAAAGTGAGTATAGTCGTCAATAATGAGGCATACAAAAATATATCCCGTAAAAAAAGGAGTCACACAATGAAACAATTTCTGTTAAAGCGTATAAGTCCTCTGGCCGTAGGCGTTTTTGCCCTCTTCGCCATGCTGCTGTTCTCGGCCTGCGCCGGAGTAGCCACCACAACGAACGCGAATGGCACCACAACAAGCACTCTCACCGGGTCGGTTGTCTCCGTGAACTCTTCAGCGCACAGCGTTACTCTGAACGTTGGTGGGCAGCAGTTCACAGTGAGCGGCCTGACCGATCAGCAGATCACGGCATTGCAGAGCCAGATTGGCAAAACGTACTCGATCCAGGCGACGCAGACGGGCAGCAATGCCTACACCATCGCCGCCAATACTGATCCGGTAGAAAATGATACCGCGACGCCCGGCGTCGCAGCGACGCAGCCTGCAAGCGCAACTGGCGTAAACGAGCCGGGCAGCATCAGCTTCATCGGCAAATTGCAGAGCATGAGCAGCAGCAGCGCCGTTGTGGCGATGCCCAATGGCGACTCTCTGACAATAGCTCTCACGGCACAGACTGACCGCTCTGATCTCGTCGGCCAGCCGGCTCAGGGCCAGTCCATCAAGGTTGAGGCTACAGCTAATACCGATGGCAGCTTTATGGCGACCAAGCTGGGAACCGTCAAAGCCGACGACCTGGCGGATACCACCAAAATGAACACGGTGGATTTCGCCGGCGTAACGACGAGCGCAGTGGGAAGCGACAACGTGATCCGCTTCGCGGTTGGCAACAAGAGCTACAGCTTCACACTCAGCCCGACCACCGAGGTGAAGAGCTTCGCCAGCGCGCAGGCCATTGGCGCCAACCAGGCGGTCAAAGTCGAAGTCCTCTTCAACAACGGCGCGAACGGGACCGTGATCAAGGTCGATAACGCTAACGACTAGCCAGCCATTGCCGGGCGACGTGGTGAGGTATACATGAGAGAGGCAACCGCTAGACTCCGGCGGTTGCCCTTATCGTAATACTAATACGTTCAAGGCAACGATGCCCATGATAAGTGCTGCTGCCGCGATAGCTCCAATTACCATCAGGCGCAGCAGGGCAGCGCGCCGGGCCGCTCGTATGCGCAGATCGCGCAGGCGCGCATCTTCAGCGGGACACCAGCGTGCCTTCCCACAGTACGGGCAGAGTGGGAAGAGTTCATAGGGTGGACACAAAGGGCCGAGGTCCGAGATGTTCTTTACGGGCCAGAAACCCCACTTATATGTATATATGCCAACCTCGTAACGAATCTGCTCGCTTTCAAAGACGGCCCCACAATGGATGCAGCGCAGCAACAGGTAATCAGTCCAGTCCAGCGCTTTACACTTTGGGCAGCGTTCGGGCAGATCTTCTCTGCTCTCGATCCAGCGACGCGACGGCTCTCCATCCCAGTGATGATGACAGCGATGGCAATAATAAGAATATGGCGCGGTCTCGGGCGCGACGCCGCGCAATAGCCCCTGTTGTATCAGCGAGGCGGCTTTAGTGGGCGGCAGCGTATAGATAATATCTATCATATCGATACGCACGGCCCGGCCTTCACGAAAAGCGGGGAAGTCGTAGTAGCGATTGCGGTCCCGGCGCGCCGATGGCGAGACCCCCGACGCTGCCCGCACGCCTGCTGCGGAACGCGGAGCGACACGCTGCACACTCGTCCCACGCGACCCCTGGCTGTCCCGGCGTTCGGAGCGGCGAGCATCGTATTTCGCACGCTCGACAGGATTGCTCAACGTCTGATACGCACGCAAAAGGAGGCGCATGCGCTCATGAGCATCGCCCCCCCTGTAGACATCAGGGTGATAGCGCAGCGCAAGTTGCTTGAAAGCTGCCTTGATTTCCTTTGGTGACGCGTCTACAGGGACACCCAGTACGCTATAATAATCGAAAGAGTCCATAGGCAGTCCGGGTACGTGTCGACTATATGGTAGACGAAAGAGACCTGCAAAGGCTGTATCAAAGCAAAGAACAGGTGAATATCATGCAATATTATACGCATGCAGGCAAGAGGATTGTCTACTCAGAATGGTATCTGGTTCCCAACACCAGGGCTGGCTTGCGCCTGCGGCACAGCCGCGCGACCATTCCGCCAGAGCGGGTGAAGAAGCTGCGAACCTGACACTCGGTCACAATGTGTCAGGTTCTCATCATCCTCGCTCGGACCGGGCAGCCGCACGGCTGCGCTGCGCAAAGGGGAGAGTGAGAGGTGTGGCCCACTGCGAAGCGCGCATTTTGCCACACCTCTCACTCTCGCCGGCGAGCGCCGCAGGCGCGAGCACGCGAGTCTATCGGAAGCCTGACACTCTCTCAGTGCATTTGTAGAGGAGGCAATGATGCACAACCATGAAGAGCACGAGCACGGGCACCGTCACGAACATGAGGATGACCAGGAGCATGAGAGTCATGGACATGTTCACGGCACGGTCAACGCCGACCTGTACGGGAACAAAGCCGGGCTGCGGGCGGTTCAGATCGCAACTCTGGGCATGCTGATCGTCTCCGTCATCCAGTTCGCCATTGCCTTCATCGGCGGCAGCGCAGCCCTGCTTGCCGATGCCCTGCACAACACAGGCGACGTTTTTACCACGGTGGCGCTCTGGATAGCCTTTCTGCTCTCCAGCAGAGCGGCCAACGAGCGTTATACCTACGGCTACTACCGTTCAGAGGATCTGGCCGGCGTTTTTATCGTGCTGGTGATTATCGCGAGCGCGGTAGCGAGCGCGGTAGAATCTATTTACAAGCTGACGAGCGGAGCCGTACCGACGCAGCTCTACCTCAGTATGGCAGCGGCGCTGGTCGGCGTCGCCGGGAACGAACTGCTCGCGCAATACAAAATCTCGGTTGGCAAACGCATCCATAGTGCATCGCTGGTTGCCGATGGACAGCACTCGCGCATCGACGGGCTTACCTCGCTGGCAGCCTTCATTGGCCTGGTCGGGGCCGCGCTTGGCTTCCCTATCGCCGATCCTATCGCCGGCCTGGTGATTACGGTTGTGATTATTGGCGTTGTCTACTCCAGCGGCAAGAGCGTGCTCCAGCGCCTCCTCGATTCCGTTGATCCGCATATCGTCCCGGCGATCATCGGGGAAGCCAGCCAGGTACCGGGTGTGGAGGGCGTCAACGAGGTCCGCGCCCGCTGGGTAGGGCACACGCTGCATGTGGCGTTGAACATAGAGGTCGATGGCGCGCTGACACTGGCGCAGGCGCATGATATCGCCGAGGAGGTACGCCACCGGCTGTTTCACAGCATCGCAGGCATTTCTGAGGCCATTATTCATACTGATCCCCACAGCCACGACACCGGCGACACCGACTATCACCGGTTGATGGCGCACCATATGCAGGCCGCGCAGCGCTCTATCGCGCCGCGTTATGGAGAACCGTCGAAGGGCGGCTAGCCGCCCTGGCGTTGTATAGTATTGATGTAGAAAAATGCGAGCAGCGCATTTTTCTACATCAATACTATACAGAAGGCGAGCGCCGCAGGCGCGAGCACGCGAGAGTGCCTGACCGGTTGCGGAGCATACAAAAAGAATAGTACAACAGGGAAAAGAAGAGAGCCGGTTGTAATTCCATAGCAGGAGGAACATTATGTGTGGCCGTTTTACGCTCACCCACGATATAAACACCATCGCGCAGGTCTTCCATGTCGCACCATCGCTCCAGACGACGCCGCGCTATAACATCGCTCCCTCACAGAACATAGTAACGGTGATGAGCAATGGCGAGGCGCACCTGGAACTGCTGCGCTGGGGATTGATCCCTTCCTGGGCAAAGGAAGAGAGCGTCGGCAACAGGATGATTAACGCGCGGGCGGAGACGCTGGCCGAGAAACCGAGCTTCAAACGCCTGCTGCGCGGAAGGCGCTGCCTCGTGGTCGCCGATGGCTTCTACGAATGGAAGCAGGAACACGGCGGGAAGACGCCGATGTACATCACGCTGCAAAATCAAGATGTCTTTGCCTTTGCCGGCCTGTGGGACTCGTGGACCAGTCCCGATGGCGAGCAAATACGCACCTGCACGATTATTACCACGGAGCCGAACGAACTGCTGGCAACCATTCACAACCGCATGCCGGCGATTCTCTCGGGGGATGCACGCGAGATGTGGCTTGATACGGAACTGCATGATGAGCATGCGCTGCTGCCTCTGCTCGCGCCTTATCCCGCCTCCGCCATGACGGCGCGACCCGTTTCGCGCCTGGTAAATGATCCCAGGCATGATAGCGCGGAATTGATTGCGTAATGAGGTAAACCAGGAGACGAGGGCAAATTCGCGTGCGCCAGCACAAGGCCCCCACCGCCCATTCCAACCGCTCCTGGCCCCTACGGTGGTTTGACGCGCGAGCCTGGTTCGGGCCACCGTAGGGGCCGGCCTTGTGCCGGCCCACGAGCATATACCCGGTTCTTTTGCGATATAATAGGCTATCATTATCGTAGCCTCGTGCATCACGAAAGGAGAAGCTTTTTCATGGCAATCGCGCCGGGATCCACTATCGTAGATTATCTGGTTCCCACAAAAGCATCACGCAGCGCCAACCTGCTGCGCGATGCTCTTCTTGTAATTGGCGCAAGCGTATTGATGGCATTGAGCGCACGCGCCAGCATTAATCTGCCATTCACCCCTGTTCCTATCACCTTGCAGACGCTGGTGGTCATGCTGGCGGCGGCGGCGCTCGGAGGGCGGCGCGGCGCGCTGGCGATGCTGCTCTACCTCGCTGAAGGAGCGGCGGGCCTGCCTGTATTCGCAAAAGGAGGCGGGCTGCTCTACTTCACCGGGCCAACCGCCGGCTACCTGATCTCTTATCCCTTTGCAGCCTTTGTCGTCGGCTGGCTCTGCGAGCGCGGGCTGGACCGCAGCCTGCTGACCTCGATTCTGGCGATGCTGCCCGGTACGCTGATTATCTACGTCGTCGGCGTCGCGTGGCTGGCCGTCCTGCTCCACCTGACGCTCTTTCAGGCGCTCGTCGCCGGTATGTTCCCCTTCATTCCAGGCGACCTCATCAAGCTGGTAATTGCCGCCCTGCTGCTTCCGGCAGCATGGAAGATTGTGCGCGCCGCGCGGCCCGACAGCCAGAATCACTCATAGAGACGATACAATCACCGTAGGGGCGCTGCAAGCGCCAGGCTTGCCGGAGACGGATGAAGGGATCACCTCGGAACAAGCGGGCTTGCGCGCCGCCGCTTGCAGCGCCCCTACAGTGATCCCTTCCCGCTTCTGTTCGGGATGTTCTATCAGGCGCGTCAAATGGGCAGGGCGCCGGGCGCGCGATACTGGAAGGCGCGAATAATCAGCAAGATGCCCCAGATGATGGCGTAGATGGCGATGAACCAGACCAGCGCCAGGATGCCAGCAATCGGGCGCAGGAATAGCAGAATACCGAGTATCACCGAGAGAACACCGCCCAGGGCCAGCGCCCACTCCCAACCAAAGGCATGCGGCAGCGCGAATGCCTCCACGATCTCGAAAATTCCCATGATGACCGCCCAGACCGCGATCACATAGATCAGCACAAAAGCAGTAATCGCCGGCCAGAAGAATGTCACCAGGCCGGCTATCACGCCGATAATTCCCTCGATCAGCACCGCCCACCAGCGTTTGTATACCTGGCGTTCCTGAAAAGAGACAACGATAGCGATGATGCCGTCTATCAACGCATAGGCGCCGAAAAGGTAGACGAGTATCAGATACGTGAAGCCAGGCCAGACCAGCGCCAGGATGCCGAAAATGATGCCAACTACGCCTCGTATTACCATCGACCAGCGATACTGGCGTGGCGTCTGCACCGGAGCAAAAACGCTCATGCTTTTACCTCCTGAAAGTCACTGAATAACACTCTCACTTCTCCCTCTGTATACGTCCCGGAGGTATAAAGCGTGGACGCTGATAAACTCGAGTATTGGATAAACCTCTCTACAATACGTCTACGCTGGTAACGTATAACATTAAGGAAGATATTATTCACTCTCAGGATTACAATATAACAACCGGAGGCTGGCTTACGATGCAAGTACGTTTTTCACCCAATATACAGCCCTTTATCATAGTACTGGGGCTTGGCAGTATATTCATCCTTGTCTCTCTGATCGCACTCGCTTCCGCTATCAACACGATGAGGATGCAGCAAAGTTACCAGGCCGGGCAATGCACAATCACCGCAAAGCACCTGCTCCACAGTCTTAGTTCTTCCACCACAAACACGGGTACAGGTCAAATCCATACAACCAGCGATGTGTATGCACCTTCCTTCGAGTTTACGGTGCGGACGGCTGATGGCAGGAGCTACGCCTCTCAAGGCTATGATGGGTTGAACGTCTATACTTCTGATCTTGCCGGCCAACAGGCGATTCTTGATCGCTATAAAGTTGGGCAAACATATCAATGCTGGTATGATCCGTTGCATCCATCACAGGCGGTACTTGTACGGGGCTTCAACTGGCTGCTCTTTCTGATTGGAGGGGCGTTTTTGCTCGTAGGAGCTGTGCTCGCAATTATTGGCTGGGCGCTTTTCAGGGGTTTTCGCAGGCACCAAAGCTACACCGGGCAAACCATGGGTTCCTATTCCGGCGAGAAAAACTGGACCAGTAAGTACTG
>Ga0209810_1002085_pt1 | contig 25712 bp, 22 predicted proteins | sample Coa_R1_7_FD_187159 | JGI IMG/M metagenome (GOLD analysis project Ga0209810, IMG submission 187159) | Surface soil microbial communities from Centralia Pennsylvania, which are recovering from an underground coalmine fire - Coalmine... | ecosystem: Environmental > Terrestrial > Soil > Unclassified... | reverse complement strand
TTGCCCGGTTCGCCGAATTAGAGAAATCGCCGGAACATATTCATACCTATCGCCTCTCGCCCCTCTCGCTCTGGAATGCCGCCGCCGGAGGAATGGACGCTCAGAACATTCTCGATCTGCTGGCGCACTACAGCAAATATGCCATTCCCCCAAACATCGTGACCGAGATCCGCGAATATATCAATCGTTATGGACGCATCAAGCTGGTACGCGACGGGGACGCCCTGTTGCTCAAAACAAATGATGTCGCGCTGATTGCCGAGGTGATGCGCCACAAGCGCACGCAGCCCTATATCCTGCGCCGGCTGGATCAATATACGCTCCAGGTTGATGCCTCGCGCCGTGGACACATCAAGCAGGCATTGATTCACATCGGCTTTCCCGCCGAAGATCTCGCCGGCTACACCGACGGCTCACCACTGCCGATGAAATTGCGCACGGAGACGTTTCAGCCTCGCGGCTATCAGTACGCGGCCTCGGCGGCCTTCTATGCCGGGGGCGCGCCAGGCGGGGGCAGTGGCGTGGTCGTGCTGCCGTGCGGCGCGGGCAAAACGATTGTCGGCCTGGTGACGATGGCCGACATCCAGCGCGCCACGCTCATCCTCACTCCCAACACTATCGCCGTGCGCCAGTGGATCAGCGAGCTTCTCGATAAGACTGATCTGCCGCCGGAGATGATCGGAGAATACACCGGAGACCGCAAAACTATCGCGCCGGTGACGATCAGCACCTACCAGATCCTTACCTACCGCCGGCCGGGCGCAGAACACATTGCCGAGCCGGGGCCGGAGTACTTTCCCCACTTCTCGCTGTTCACGAGCTACGATTGGGGACTCATCATCTACGATGAGGTTCACCTGCTGCCCGCCCCCGTCTTCCGCATCACTGCCGAACTGCAAGCGCGCCGGCGCCTCGGCCTGACCGCTACGCTTGTTCGCGAAGACGGACGCGAGGCCGACGTGTTCAGCCTCATCGGCCCCAAGAAATACGATGTGCCCTGGCGCGAACTGGAACGGCAGGGCTGGATCGCCACCGCCGAATGCCACGAGATCCGTGTCGGCCTGACGGAAGACGAGCAATTGAACTACGCAATGGCCGAACTGCGAGAGAAATATCGCATCGCGGCGGAGTGCCCGGCGAAGTTAGCGGTGACGCTCCATCTTGTCGAGCGTCATCACAACGATCAGATCTTGATTATCGGCCAGTACCTCGACCAGCTCAAAATACTGGCCGACGAACTGCAAGCGCCGCTGCTGACCGGTCGCACTTCAACGGCGCAGCGCGAAAAGCTCTACGAGCAATTTCGGCGCGGCGAACTCAAACGCCTGGTTGTCAGCAAGGTAGCCAATTTCGCCATCGACCTGCCCGACGCCAATGTGGCGATCCAGGTATCGGGCACCTTCGGCTCGCGTCAGGAAGAAGCGCAGCGGCTGGGGCGTATCCTGCGACCAAAGGCGGATGGCGGCCTGGCCTACTTCTATTCTATTGTGACGCGCGATACACGCGATCAGGAATTCTCGGCGAACCGCCAGCTCTTCCTGACCGAGCAGGGCTACCGCTACGTGATCGAAGACGCCGAGGAACTGCTCGCCGTTTGAGCCGCCGCGAATGTTACCCACCAGATCGCGACATGTCATCCTGAGCGGCAGCGAAGGATGACATGCTTGCTTCCCGATTGTGGTTAGTAACTTTCATCATCGCGCTTATAAAGCAATTTTATGAGCAGCACAGGCGCGATGAATCGCGCCGCTACGCACAGAAAGAGCTTTTTATACAGCGCTGGCTTGACATCGCTCCGGCTGAGTGGTAACTTGACAAGCGATAGCATAACTTTCTAGACAGCAAGCACAAGAGGATAGTAATGGCAGAGAGCTACATCGAGGTAACGGATGAGAACTTTGGTGAAAAAGTGTTGCAGGCACCGCAGATGGTGGTCGTCTATTTCTCCTCTGAGCAAAGCGGAGCGTGCCAGATCCAGGAACCGGAATTCGTCGCTATCAGTAAGGAGTATGGGGAACGCATCACTTTCGCCAGGCTGAATGTCGACACAGCAGGGACGATCACGAGCGAGTGGAACATTGATGGCATCCCTACACTGATATTTTTCAAAGGCGGCAACGAACTGTATCGCATTCGCGGCATCGTCATGCGCGCCAGGCTGCGTCGTCAGATCGAGGGAGTCTTGCTGGCAGCCAATTCGTAACCGTTCGTTTCCAGAAGAGTCTGATTGCCAGAGCCTTGCCTTCCTTCGCCAGATGGTCGCGCGGCTTTGCCGTGCCTGGGAGAGAGGATGGTGTGGGGCAAAATGCGCGAAGCGCATTTTGCCCCACACCATCCTCTCTCCCAGCGAGTCGCAGGCGCGAGCAAGCGCGATGCTGGAAAGCAGACACGCTCTACAAAAAACTGAATTTGTGGGAGAGTATTAGACTGTGCAGTATATATATCCTATTCGTCTGGAGGCATCGTTACATGAAACGCTCTGGGGGGGGCGCCGTCTGGAGCGCGATGGATGGAAGCGATTGCCGCAGGCTAACGTCGCCATCGGTGAGGCATGGGAGACAGAGATCAGCAATGTGGTTCAGAATGGCGCTCACGCCGGGAAAACGTTGGGCGCGCTCGTCAATGAACTGGGACCATTCCTGCTCGGTACACAAACCTTAGCGATCTTCGGCATGCGCTTCCCGCTGCTGGCAAAATTTATCGACGCCAATGCCCGGCTATCAGTACAGGTTCATCCTGACGATAACTACGCCAGCGTGCACGAAGGCGGAAAGCTCGGCAAGACCGAGTTCTGGTACATCCTCGCTACGGAGCCAGGGGCCAGCATCGTACACGGCTTCAAGGCCGCAACCTCGCGCGCGGAGGTAGAGCGCGCCATTCAAGACGTTACTCTGGAACATCTCTTACACGAGGAGAACGTTCAGCCCGGCGACGTTATCTTCGTTCCCGCCGGCACCGTCCATGCTATCGGCTCCGGCGTGCTGCTCTACGAACTGCAAGAGTATTCCGATATCACTTACCGCATGTATGACTACGGGCGCCTGACGGCGGATGGCAAGCCGCGCGAACTGCACATCGAGCGCTCCCTGGATGTCGCGCGCTACGCCCCCTCGCAGCGCATCAAGGTGAATCCGGTTGCGTTAAGCTCCGAGCCGGGATATGAGGAGCGCTGCCTGGTCGCATGTCGCTATTTCGTGACGCGTGAATTGCGTCTCAAAGAGTACCGCACGCTGGCCGCTGCAACAGGATCGAGTTGTGTTATCCTCACCTGCCTGCAAGGCACGCCGGTAGTATGGTATCCTGGCACCGATGAGCCGGGCCTGAAAGGTGATTTCCGGCGCTATGCCTCGGAGAAGCTGGCGAGCGGGCAGACAATGATCCTTCCGGCCGCGCTCGGCAGGTACATTATAGAGGGACCAGGAACAGTGCTGCGCTCCTATGTGCCGGAAGCGGCGGATGAGGCATGGCAGTTATGGCGAACGGAGAATAACGAGGCGTAATGGAGAGATGGGGCTGGCCCCGTCTCTACCAGAGGCCACCGCCATCCCCCCCATCGCTCATTCGCGCCGGCGCTTCTTACGCTCCTCTTCCAGGTCGGTGATAGTACCCTCAACAACCTGCCCTTCGGGTTCATCGCTGTTAAAAGGGTAGAAGATGCGCTGAGAAGCGCTTCCCCTCTGCATGCGGTTGACTTCCGAGATTACCCGTGAGATGCCGGAGCTGATGTTGAGGATCTGCAAGATCACGTAGAGGAAGGCCCAGACGCCAATCCCGACGAGCAGTGTGATCACCCCGGCAAGGATACCATTGACGCTTCCACCCACGGTCCAGTTTTGCCAGGCTTCAAAAATGGTCATGCCCAGGACAGGTATCCAGAAGAAACGTACTGCCACCTTCAGCAGCCAGTGCAGGAACCATAGCACAGCCTTCACAGGATCAGAAGGCATGTTCCAGGGTGGTATCAGTTCCTTGACCTGTTTATGTTTTGCCACATCAGCCCTTCCTTTGTACTGAGGCCCAGTACAGTGGCGAGGATATTCCACTTTTCTTTTTAACCAGGGATCTCTTGCCTGTTATTCTAATTTATTCCCTTAAGGATAGCAAGCGGGATTGTTAAGGGCAAGCGTCATTTTTGCACTCGTCGCCACCTTTGATGGCTCCAGGAGGAGGAAAGGAGGGCAGGCGGCGTCCCGTGGACGCCGCCTGCCCTCCTTTCCTCCTGAAGGAAGCGCCGCAGGCGCTGAGGCGGCGGAGGAAGGCAGCCAGAGATGCGAAACGATGACAGCTTATGCGCCTTTGCTGACCCGGACCGTAATGCTATCCTGGCCCTTTGCCGTTCGCAGCGTCACTCTCGGCGAATTCCTGGAGCTATCGGTCTCCAGGTGCAGCGGGCCATACGACGGATTGTAGGGCACGGTCATGAAGGACTGCACATTGAGCGTCACCGAGGGAGCAGCGGCGGCGTGCACGGGCAGATTAAAAGCGGCCACCAGTTGATCGCCCGGGCGCATAGAGGTGAGGGTGCAGAGACTTTGCAAAGGCGGTCCGCTGCTCCCTCCAGGCCGCGCCATCCACGCGAAATTGTAGGTTGTGCGCAGAGCAGGCGGCGCCGCATGCATAAAGCTCCAGCGCGTCACCAGCCAGGATGAGTGATCGGCGGCCACATAGCTCTGCTGCTGGCCGAGTAGCTGGAGATGAGGCACGAACTGAGCCTGAGATAAAGGACGTGCAGGAGCAGAGGTGACGATATACAGCCTGAAAGGTTGCCCGCCAGGCCGTTCGAGTCGCTCGACCAGCCGGGCATGAGCAACCTGGCCCAGCAGATCATTCGTCAAACGATCATAGGGACCGACCAGCAGCACCGCGGACCCGTGAGCAGGGCCGGGCAGCGCAAGGCAGCTTGAGGCATCAAAGAGCGTCGTGGGCGTATACATCTGCTCAGCTAAATAGTTCAATGCTGTACGCGTAGCCGCGTCGGTTGTGATATAGACATGGTTGACATGAGATCGCCGGGCCAACTGGTCAGCAGCAGAAAGCGCACGCTGGAGCGATGCCAGGTCGTTGTGATACGGATACGGCTGAAAGCCCCGATCATCGAAGTGCCCGCTGCTTGTATCGATGACAGAAGCCGTACTGCCCACCAGTTGCGCGCAGATGATGAGCGCGGCCAGCGCGTGGACGCCATAGCGCGCGAATCTCCACGCCGGCCTGAGCCGCGCCAGCCACGCAGTCGAGCGGGCAAATAACAGCCCGATGAGAATAAATGGCCCCGGCATGAGCATGAAGAAGTATTGCGCATGGAGATTTACGGCGTGGCGCAGCAGGAACAAAAGCGGAACAATCTGCCACACCAGCAGCAGCGCCAGCCCGCAGCGGTACGGATCCGCGCGCAGTCCTCGCCACCAGGGCAGCAGCTGTGAGAGGAGCTTGCCGCCCTGCCGCGAAAGTTCCACTCCGTCTCGCGCCAGCAAAGTCAGCGCCGCCAGCGCAAACCCTCCCAGCGCCAGCAGCGGCACCACGTATCCGAGCCAGGAGAGCGCCGGAGCGAGCGCGCGAACTACGGAGGTCGGATAAGCCGGCGGACTATCAAAAGGACTCAGAAACAGGCGATAAAAACCGAGGGCCTGGCCGTCGATGCGCGCATGCTCCTTCGCCAGCGAGAAGACGGTGCGCAGATCGGCCAGGCGCGTGAAGGCTTCCCACAGCAGGTAAGGAAAGAAGATCACGACCAGCGCGACAGCGCCCAGCACAAGATCGCGCCAGCGCAACGTTCCCGGAGCGAGTATCAGCGCCGCCAGCAGCGGAAAGGCCATCAGGCTCGCGATTGGATGCATTTGAAAGAGCACTCCAAGCAGCAGCAGGGCAAAGAAAAACCAGCCCTTGCGACGGTCAACCACGCCACGAAAGAGCGCGAACAGGAAGAGCAGCACAAACGGCGGCATCAGGTTGGGCTGCCACATAAAGCGCGCGTATAACAGCGGCCTGGCGGCGGTAGCATAGAGCAGCGCCGCGATCAGGCCCGCTGCGCGACCATAATACCGGCGTGTGAAGATACAGGTCAGCACAGCAGCGGCGGTTGTAAATATACCTACCAGTACCGCCCCCCAGAGTGGATTAGCGCTCAGGGCCGCGGGCAACATGTAGAGATAGATCGCGCCAGGCGGGTGAGCGATGCCTATTGAGGCGATATTGCTGGTGACGGGCAGCAGTCCATGATGGACTGCATCATAAGCCATGCGAAAGAGGATCGCCTGGTCATCGTCGAACTCAGTGGTCTGGATCTGGTAGAAACGCAGAAAGGCCGCCACCAGCGCCACAAGATAAATATCCCACGAGCGCAGCCACGCAAACCCGGAGTCGCGAGCCGGCTTCTCATCTATGTTTTTGGATGTTTCGATCTGAACCAATGCCGCGATTTCTCCTGAATGGATTGAAGGTCCCCTCAGTAATAGCGAATAAGCACCCATTCAGGATACAAGATGCAGAATTTTCTCCCCTCCTGCTGTTACTAACGTCATCCACCGCGAGCGCCGGTAGGCGCCGGTCTCGAAGGCCAGCGGACCGTAGGAGAGCGTGTAGGGTTTCGATGCTTCGAACTGCGCGCTGATACCCAGAGAAGCAGATCCATGCCCGCCGGGCAACCTGAATGCAATCAGCAGTTCATCGCCCGCGCGCATCGAGTCTAACACACACTGGCTCTGCGCGCGCGCCCTGCTGCCAGCGACAGTGGCCGTCAGCCTGTAGCTATAGGTTGTTTCGTAATCGGGCGCGGCTGAACGCAGCAGGCTCCAGCGCGTGACCGTCCAGGGTGCGCTGGCGAAACTGAATGGCTGAGCGTGCGCACCAAGCAGTTGCAAATTGCCGGCAAACGCGCCCTGTGCAACAGGCTGCGGAGCAGGCGGATCGACGATATAGAGCCGGAACGGGGCGCCGCCCAATCTTGGCGGCTCGCTCACCAGAGTCGCTTTCGTGAAGTGGGCCAGCAGAGCATCGCTGAAATTGCTATATGGCCCGACGAGCAGGACAGCAGGTCCATCGGAAGGAGCAGGCAGCACCAGGCAGCTTGTAGCGTCGAAGAGCGTCATCGGCGTATGAAAATCGCGCGTCTCCGTCGCCAGGTAGGAGAGCGCCTGGGCAGTGGCGACATCGGTTGTGACGTAGATTCTGCTCAAATGATGCTCCAGCGCCAGTTGATCGGCAGCGGCGAGGGCATGGCGCAGGGAAGCGAGATCGTTATAATAGGGGTTAGAGCGGTCATGATCGTGGAAGTGCCCGCGCACAGTATCGAGCACATCAGCGCTCGTCCCCAGCAGTTGAGCCACAATAATCGCCGCCGCCAGCGTAAAGAACGCGCAGCGTACTACTTCGGCCCATGTTCCGCGCCGCCGGAACCACCCGGCCAGCTTCGCGATAAAGAGGCCGATCAAAATAAAGCAGCCCGGCATGATGATAATGAAATAGTGCGGATAGATAGGCAGGGCATGACGCGAGAGGGCCAGCAGCGGCGTAATCTGCCAGCCGAAGAGGATCAGCAGCCCGCAGCGGTACGGATCGGCGCGCAGATTTCTCCACCAGCGCCGCTTATCGTTCTCACCGGCTTTGCCCTTTGCCGGCCAGAGCGACGACACCAGCGCCAGCAGACCGCCTCCGATGAAGAGCGCCGTCATGGTATCGCGCAGCCAGAAAAGCACGGGGATAAATCTGTAGAGGATCGCGGACCTGTTCGTGAATGGCTCTTCGTAGGGGCTAATCATCAGTTGATAATAGTAAAGCGCCCAGTCGTCGATCTGGCTCTGCTTTTTTGTCGGAGCCAGCAGAATATTCACATCCGAAAAATGCGAAGCGATCTCCCAGACAATATAGGGCGCGTAGATAATCAGCACCAGGACGATTCCCAGGCCCAGGTCGCGCCAGCGCAGCGTATGCGGCGCGAGGAGCAGCGCTATCGCCAGCGGCACAACCAGGAAGGCCGCCGTTGCATGCAACTGGATTGAGAGGCCAAGCAAGAACAGCGCGGGTGCGAGCCAGCCCTTACGCCTCTCGACGACGCCCCGGAAGAGCGCGAACATGAAGAGCATTACAAAGAGCGGCAGCAGGTTTTGCTGCCAGCTAAAGCGCGAATAAAATACTGCGCGCGAGGCTGTGGCGAAGATGAAGGCGGCGATAGCGCCCGCGAGACGGCCATAGTAGCGCCGCACAAACAGGTAGCAGAGCAGCACCGCCGCGATTGCGCAGAGCGCCGTCAGGACCGCGGCCCCCACAGGATCGGCGCTGATCGCGGCGGGCACCATCAGCAGGTAGATAATGGCTGGAGGATTGAGAATATGTATCGAAGCATAGTTGCTGGTAGCAACCAGCAGGCCATGCTGGAGCGCGTAGCGAGCCATGCCGAAGATGACCGCCTGATCGCCATCAAATTCGGTTCTATTGATCTGATACAGGCGTAAGAGCGCCGCCACCGCGACAATCAGATAGATTTCCCAGCAGAGCAGCCAGGACGGGAGAACAATACGTCGCCAGCGCCCTCGCGGCGGTTGCGCCTCATCGCCTGCCCGCGAAGCAGATCCTTTCTGCGCAACAGAACTCATGAAGCCAGCACCTTCCTGACAGCATCCAGCGTCGGGGGGATCACACTGCCAGAAGCCTCCTGCGGGATACCCGTTTTGCCATCCTTGAGCAGATTACCCGTCAGCACGCCGACCACCTGCTCGTCGCGTTTGATGATGCCGCGCGCGACCAGCCTGCGCACACCGGCCAGCGTCGCCGCCGACGCCGGTTCGCAGCCAATGCCAGCCCGGTCAATCACGGCTTTGGCGGCAAGTATCTCTTCGTCGCTGACCTGCTCAACCACGCCGTCGCTCTCCTCAATGACGCGGCGCGCGCGCTCGTAGCTCACGGGGTTGCCAATCTTGATCGCGGAGGCCACGGTCCGCGCGTGCACGCTCTCATAGCGCGCGAAGCCCTGCGCGAAGCTGCGATAGAACGGGTTGGCGCCCTCGGCCTGGATCGCGGCGATACGCGGCATATGGCTGATGAGCGAAAGCTGGTATGCCTGGCGGAAGGCTTTGCCGATGGCCGAGGTGTTGCCCAGGTTGCCGGCCGGCAGCACGAGCCAGTCGGGGGCCTGCCAGTCAAATTGCTGTAAAATCTCGAAGCCTATCGCCTTCTGCCCCTCCACCCTGAAAGGGTTGAGCGAATTGAGCAGGTAGATGCCCAGTTCGTCGCAGACCTGCTCAACCAGGCGCATCGCGGCATCGAAATCGCCCTCGATCTGCACCGTTGTCGCGCCATAGGCCAGCGATTGCGCCAGCTTCCCGCCCGCCACATTTCCCGCCGGCAGGAAGACGATCCCGCGCATACCCGCCTGGGCGGCATAGGAGGCCAGAGAGGCCGATGTGTTGCCCGTCGAAGCGCAGGCCACCGCTTTCGCCCCCAGCATCTGCGCCATCGTCACCCCGACGGTCATGCCGCGATCTTTGAAACTGCCCGTCGGGTTCTCCCCCTCGTGCTTGAGAAAGAAGCGCTCCAGCCCGGCGTAAACGCCAATCTGCCGGTGGCCGATACGTCCATCGCCACAATTCTCGATACCGACGGGATAGAGGCCCGTATTGCCTTCGGGACGACTGACGATAGAGCGCTCAGGAGCGGGCAGGATCAGCTCGCGATAGCGCCAGACGCCGCTATAGTTGAGCAGGAGCCGGTCGCTACTGATCGACCAGATGGGCGGCCCGGCGACCCGCTCATCGAAGAGCTGGCGCCAGGCGGCTCCGGCGGCTGGCGCATTATCGCCGCTGATATCAAGCAACTCAACTTCATCACGATCTCGTACCGGCTCACGCTGCTCGGGGAACTGCGGCTTCATCTCCACGTCGAGCACGCCGCCACAATCGCAGCGATAGCGCGGCGGGCAGGGCTGACCGCCCTCTATCATGGGATAGAGGGCCGAACAGACCACACATCGTAACGTTATCGCGGATAAAGCCTCCACTACACCGGCGCTGATCGCGGCGCCTGAGCGATGGTCGCCCTCACCTGATCCCTGGCCTGGCCGGAGACCAGTAGAATTGATCCCCATTATGCGCACTGACTCCCTTCCGTCCACGAACTCGCGGCGCCCTCAAAACTCGTGCGCCGTTCTGGTCCGCACGCAACACCATCCCGGTTCCCTTTACACCCGCCGCTCGCGCGGCCTCCTTCATCGCCCGCAGCACCTCGTGGAATCGCGAACTGGTGAGCGCAATAAGTGATGAACCGCCACCAGAAAGGCAAGCGCCATATGCTCCGGCAGCAACGGCAGCGCTAATAATATCGGGCATGGCAGGAAAGAGCGCCTGGCGATACGGCTGGTGCAGGCGATCCTGCATGGCCTCGCCGATCAATTCATAGCGCCTGGTTTGCAGCGCCGTCAGCAGCAGAGCGACACGCCCGGTATTAAAGGTAACATCCGACTTGGGATAGCTGGCCGGCAGCAGCTTCCTCCCCGCCACAGTATCCATCGGGAACGAAGGAGTAAAAATGACCGCCTTGAGTTCATCCGGGAAGGGCGTTTTGATCGCATGCGTCTTCCCGTCGATATTGGTAGTAGCGACGAGTCCTCCCAGCAGCGCAGGGGCGACGTTATCCGGGTGGTTGCCGGCCTCCGCCTGCACGGCCAGGTCCAGCAATTGCTCCTTCGGACGCGCCAATCCACGGGGGCGCAGCCACTCGTTGGCGGCAATCAGCCCCCCGACGACGGCGGTAGCGCTGCTACCCAGGCCGCAGCCGGGCGGGATATTGATGGTCATACGAATGCGTATGCCGGGCAGCGGAACCTCCAGTTGCTCAAAAAGCAAAGCAAAAGACCGGAAAAACAAGTTGTCCGGCCCGGTAGACAAGCTCGCTCCCAATTCCCCCTGCACCTCTATCGAGGGCTGCAAAGGATCATCGTCACTCTCTTCCACGACAAAGCGATTATAAAGTTGCAGCGCCAGCCCCAGGCTATCAAAGCCCGGTCCCAGATTAGCTGACGTAGCTGGCGTTAAAACGGTAACAGAGGCAGGTAATACCAATGCCATCGGTGGCTCCCTGCCTTTCTGATGAAGCGCGCATTGTTCATCCTTTCCTGTTTAAACGATCTTCTGAGGGAGGGCCAGCACACGGGCAACCGCGAGGGCCGCCCCTGCATGATAGGAGGTGGGGCTTGCCCTCACCTACGTTAGCACCCTCCCCTAATATACTGGCGTTACCCAATCACGGTACTGCTCGTTCTCGCCACGGCACGCGGCAAGGTAGAGCGACTGCAATTTCATGCTGAACGGTCCAGGCTTGCCCGTCCCTATCGGTCGATGATCGACACTGGTAACGGGAGAGACCTGGACGCCGGTGCCGCACATGAAGATCTCATCGGCGGCATAGAGTTCGGTGCGGTCAATACGACGCTCCTCCACACGTATGCCAGACTCCTTATGTACCATATCGATGAGAGTATTGCGCGTGATCCCTTCAAGTATATCTTCTGAGAGGGCCGGTGTCGAGAGTTTGCCGTTGCGCAGGACGAAAAGGTTACAGGAACTCGCCTCGGAGACGTAGCCATCGTGCGTCAACATGATGGCCTCGTCGAAACCAGCAGCCTTCGCATCATCCACAGCCAGCGAGCTGTTGACGTATGCACCCGTCACTTTGGCGCGCACGGGCATGGCGTTGCTGTTGGCACGCCGCCACGATGAGGTGCAGACGTGCAGGCCGGAGCTGATATCAACGTAGTTGCCCATCGGGAAAGTGTAGATCGCCAGTGCGTTCTCCAGCTCGGTCAAGGTTAACCTGATGGTGCAGGAAGCTTTGTAGGCCAGAGGGCGAATATAGACATCCTGGCGATAGCCATGCTTGCGCAGCAGTTCAAGCGTAATCTCGCACATATCATCTATCGACTCTTTAAGCTGGATATGCAAGACGTTGCATGAATCCGCCATGCGTTTGTAGTGCTCCCTCATTTTGAGCACGTATAGTTGCTGCTGCTGCTCGTTCCAGTACGCTCGGATGCCCTCAAAACAGGCAGTACCGTACTGCAAGGCGTGTGTGGCGATGCTTACTTTCGCCTCGCCCATCGGTACGATGTGCCCTTCAAAGTAGGCATAGCCTTCGTTGGCGAGCATCGGAACGCCTTTGTCTTCTGTCTGCACCGACGTTGCTCCTTGATTCTTCTCTGTATCGATCCGGGTCATAATCTCCTCCTTCCCGCAAGGGGCAAGCAAGGCAGGGGCAAGCAGGCAGGGGCAAGCCCTGCCTCTACATGTCTACATGCCGCAAGGCAGGGGCAAGCCCTGCCTCTACATGTCGCTTGTCCTCCTTTTCCCCACCGGGGGTTCACAGGGAGGCTTTTCTGGAACCTTCGCGTGGGCCGCCCTGGTGGGGGAACACTGTCTCTCTAGATGGCCGATGGCGTCTCCTTGATGCTCTCAACAATGAAGAGCAGATCCGCATCGCTCACATGTTTCTTCATATCGGCCATCTCGACAAAACGCATATAGGCAACTTTGAGCTGCTCCGCCTCCAGTTTATGCCCCAACTGGCGCAGCCGCGCATCCAGGCCGTGACGCCCGGAATGCTTGCCCAGTACCAGTTTCGTATCGCTCCACCCAACCGATTGCGGCGTCATAATCTCGTAGGTGAGGCGATGCTTGAGCATACCGTCCTGGTGAATGCCGGCCTCGTGCGCGAAGGCGTTGGCCCCGACGATGGCTTTGTTCGGCTGCACCGGGATGCCTGTCACGCGACTGAGCAACTGGCTGGAGGGAAGCAGTTCCTCGGTCTTGATACGCGTGTCAACATGGTCGAAGAATTCGGGGCGTGTGCGCAGGGCCATTACCACCTCTTCCAGCGAGGTATTGCCCGCGCGCTCGCCGATACCGTTGATGGTCACTTCCACCTGCCGCGCGCCCGCCTTGATAGCAGAGAGCGTGTTCGCGGTTGCCATACCCAGGTCATCGTGGCAGTGCGCGCTCATGGTCACATCCTCTATGCCGGGGACGCGCTCGCGCAGGTAGCGGAACAGGGCATCGTACTCGCTCGGCAGGGTATAGCCAACCGTATCGGGTACGTTGATCGTCATTGCGCCCGCCTTGATGGCCGTCTCAAAGACGCGACAGAGATAGTCCCAATCGCTGCGCGTGGCGTCCTCCGCCGAAAACTCGACGGTGGGGCAGAGGTTGCGCGCATGCGCCACCTCCTGCTTGATCTGCTGGAGCGCCTCTTCGCGGCTAAGCCTGAGCTTGTACTTGAGATGGATATCGGAGGTTGCAAGAAACACATGGATGACGGGCCGTTCAGCCTCGCGCACGCCCTCCCAGGCGGCCTCGACATCGCCGGCGTTGGCCCGCGCCAGTCCGGCAATAGCGACGCCGCTCGTCTGTCGTGCGATTTCCTTGACGGCTTGAAGATCGCCAGGGGAAGCGGCCGGGAAACCGGCCTCAATGATGTCTACATTCAGCTTCACAAGCTGCTGCGCGACTTGCAGCTTTTCCTGTGTGGTCATGGTCGCACCGGGCGACTGCTCGCCATCACGCAGCGTCGTATCAAAAATTCTTACTACCGCAGGATCTCCCATGTTTTTGTTTTCCTCCTTAATCGTGACCTTTCACGGATCGTGGAGCAACCGTCCGGGGTTGCTCCGGCTGGCATTTGACGGCGGAAAGGGCCGCCCCTACATTTATTTTTTGGTTTCAGCCGATTCCGGCTGGTGTTCTACGGGTTTCAACCACGGCATCATTGAGCGCAGTTCCCGCCCGACCTTTTCGATCTGATGTTGTGTACCGGCGCGGCGCATTGCCAGGAACGAAGGGCGCCCGGCCTGGTTCTCCAGAATCCAGCGCGTGGCAAAGCTGCCATCCTGGATCTCGCGCAGGACCTGGCGCATGGTCTCGCGTACATGCTCGTCGATGATACGCGGGCCAGAAACGTAGTCGCCAAACTCGGCGGTATCGCTGACCGAGTAGCGCATATAGTCCATGCCGCCCTGATACATCAGATCAACGATCAACTTCATCTCATGCATACATTCAAAGTAAGCCAGTTCGGGCTGATAGCCGGCCTCCACCAGCGTCTCGAAGCCCTTGCGGATCAGCTCGGTAACGCCGCCGCAGAGCACAGCCTGTTCGCCAAAGAGATCGGTCTCGGTCTCCTCGGCGATGGTTGTGCGCAGAACGCCGGCGCGCGTGCTGCCAATGGCGCGCGCGTAGGCCAGCGTGAGCTGCTCCGCCTGGCCGGTGGCATCCTGAAAGACGGCAAATAGCGAGGGCACGCCGACCCCTTCGACGTAGAGGCGGCGCAGCATGTGGCCGGGGCTTTTGGGCGCGACCATCGCTACATCGATGTCGGCAGGAGGTACAATCTGTGAGTAGTGCAGGCTGAAGCCGTGCGCGGTCATGAGCATTTTGCCGGGCGCCAGCCCGGGCCTGATATCGCGCTCGAAGACGGCGCGATGATGCTGATCGGGGATCAGGATCATAATTACATCGGCCTGTTCGGCGGCCTGGGCCGGCGAGAGGACACGCAGGCCCTCGGCCTCGGCCTTCGCGCGGCTCTTGCTGCCATCCGGCAGGCCAACCACCACGTCACAACCGCTGTCGCGCATGTTGAGCGCGTGGGCGTGGCCCTGGCTGCCATAGCCGATGATGGCTATGCGTTTCTGCTGTATAAGGTCAAGATTCGCGTCTGTATCGTAATAAATCTTCGCCATGTTATTTTTCCTTTCTTCTCTCCACTGAAAAGTCGTATGTCATCCTGAAAGTCGTATGTCATTCTGAAAGTCGTATGTCATCCTGAGCGCAGCGAAGGATCTGGCGGCGCGCCAGCCGCCGCGAGTCCGCCCTCCCTGCGCCTCCTGTTATGCTTCGCATCATGTTCATCCTTCGCTTCGCTCAGGATGACATGCCACGGCTATCGCGCCCGACGCACGGACTGCTTAGCCGCGCGCCATCGCAACCGGCCCGGAACGGGCAACCTCACGAATGCCATACGGCTGTAAAAGGTCGATAAGCTGCTCCACCTGCTCCGTGCTGCCCGCCATTTCCAGTGTGACAGCCTCGTCGGCGATATCGACGGCATGAGCGCCGCAGCGCTGGCCGCCGGCGATAATTTCGTTGCAGTTCTCGGACGTGCCATTGACTTTGATAAGCGCCAGTTCGTGTGTCACGGCCTGCCGGGCCGTCAGGTTGCGCACCTGCCGCACATCTACGATCTTGCGCAACTGCTCGACCACATGATCGATGCTGACCTCGGCATCCTTGATGACGGCGGTGATACGCACGATGTCGGGCTGTTCGGTACGGCCAAGCGCGAGCGACTGGAGATGCGCCCGCCTCCGGCGCAGCACGCCGATTACGCGATCAATAGAGCCGGGCCGCTCTTCCACAAGGATAATCAGTGTATGGACCTGCATCGCCTCGCGGGGCACATCCGAATGCCCCGCGCGCGCGGTATGAGTAGTCATGCCTGCTATTCCTCCGCCGTCTCTTCAATCATGGTAGTGATGGCCGAGCCGGGAGCGACCATCGGATAAACGTTGGCCTCCGGCTCAATGATGAAGTTGATGAGCACGGAGCCTTCGATCTCCATCGCTCGCTTCACCGCCGCTGCTACCTCGTCGCGCCTGGTCACATTCATGCCGGTAATGCCATAGGCTTCGGCCAGCTTGACATAATCGGGACCGGTAATGGGCGTCTCGGAGTAGTTGCGCGCGTGGAAGAATTGCTGCCACTGGCGCACCATACCGAGATAGCCGTTGTTCATGATGGCGATTTTGATGGAGAGGCCCTCCTGTTGCAGCGTTGCCAGTTCTTGAATGTTCATCTGGATGCCACCATCGCCGGCCACAACCCAGACCGGAGCATCGGGAACGCCCCGCTTTACACCCATCGCTGCGGGGAGCGCAAAGCCCATTGTGCCCAGGCCGCCGGAGGTGATGTGGCTGTTGGGCCGCGTCCACTGGTAGAAGCGCGCCGCCCACATCTGATGCTGCCCGACATCGGTCACAACGATAGCCTCGCCATTGGTCGCCTCGCGGATCGCATCCAGAATGCTTGTAGGATCAGGATAGGTCTCGTCGCGCTTGATGCCCTGCTTGCGCTCCTCATCCTGCCGCTGCCATGAGCGGATCTCGTTGAGCCACGCGCTCTTGTCAACCGGCGCGACGGCCCCGGTCAGCGCGGCCAGTGCTGCCTTCGCGTCGGCAACGATGGGCACCGCCGCCACCTTGACCTTGTTGACCTCGGAGGGATCGATGTCGATATGGATGAAGCGCGCATTGGGGGCGAACTTGCTCACGTTGCCGGTAACGCGGTCATCGAAGCGCAGCCCGACGCCGATGATGAGATCGGCTTCGCCGATGGCGTGGTTGACATACGCCGGCCCATGCATGCCGGGCATACCCAGGTGCAGCGGGTGCGTATCGGGGAAGCAGCTTATGCCCAGCAGCGTCGTGATCACCGGAATGGTCGTCTTCTCGGCAAAGGCGCGCAGTTCCGCATATGCGTTTGAGAGGATGATGCCATGACCGGCCATAATCAGCGGACGCTTCGCCTCGGCGATCAGTTCGGCGGCCCGCTCCAGCAGCGGCTCGGCGATGCGTGGCGCGCTGGCGGCGCTGGCCTGAAGATATTGCGCCGAGGTCATCGAGGCCGAGGGATAATAGCGCGCCTTCGCGAACTGCACATCTTTCGGCACATCGATCAGTACCGGGCCGGGGCGCCCGCTCAGGGCGATGCGAAAGGCGGCATGCACAATATCGGCGATCTCGTCGGCGCTGCGCACCAGAAAATTATGCTTGGTAATGGGCTGCGTCACGCCGATGACATCGGTCTCCTGGAAGGCATCGCGCCCGATAAATGGCCGCGCTACCTGTCCCGTGATGGCAACAACGGGCGTCGAGTCCATGAAGGCCGTCGCCAGCCCGGTCACAAGGTTCGTCGCGCCGGGGCCGCTGGTCGCTACACAGACACCAACCTTGCCCGTCGCACGTGCATAACCATCGGCGGCATGCGCCGCTGCCTGCTCATGGCGTACCAGCACATGATGCAGCGTGGGATAGGACGTGAGCGCATCATAAAAGGGCATGATCGCGCCACCAGGATAACCATAGAGCACCTCTACGCCCTCGCGTATCAGTGCCTCACAAAGAATGTGGCTGCCCGGAAGTTCGCGCATCTCATCCTGTTGCTCCACCTGATATGTCGCGCCAGCCTGTTGAATCATCTTTGCAGCGATTGCCATAATTCCTCCTGAATAAATCAACATTCATAATAAAGAGGGCCTCCCAGAACCTGGGAGGCCCTCAAAAGGATACCTGCTTTGGATTGGGTTGCGCCGTTGCTCCCGTTAATCTCCCTGCACTGTTTTCGTGGCTAGCTTCGTTATCAGCCCTACCAGACTCTCCAGCCCAACGAGTCCGGTAAGGCCGGTAAGGATGAGGCTAATAAGTACCACAAGGCTTACAAGGAGAACTACTAGAAGCAAAACAAGCACAAATGAAGAAACCGGCGCTAACACGCCGGTTTCGATGATGATGGTGCTTGCAGCAGCGGACATGCACATGCTCATTGCGGGCATAGAGAAGGGCATACGTCCAGCACGGTCCCGGCCAGCAACCATTGCTGGCTGTGCTGTAAATGACGTTGCCATCATTGCTTCTCTACTCCGTTCCGTTTGATCCCAGACGAGGACATAGCAGATGGGGACAAGCCCCATCTCTACATTTCGCCATGAAAAGATGTCCGCGCAAAAACTATTTTTCAGCCATTTTACGATACGAGGCTACAACAGCAACCCTGCCGGAGCGCTCTGTACGTCGTTTATGCTGTTTTCGAGGATACACCACATGGCAAATGTTTGTCAACCCTAAAACTCCCTTGTTTCGACAGATTGGTAAAAATGTACATGCCGGGGCGGCAGTTCATAGTTATCTCTCACACATCGCGCCTGCGGCGCTCCCAGTATTGAGAAGGGATGGAGCGGACGGGTGGCTGTGCCACCCGTCCGCTCCATCCCTTCTCAATACTACTGAGGTGTACATGCATCTGTACGGGAGTGGCGAAGCCGCGCGAATTTCGGCGGGAGAGGGCAAGGATGAAGGTCCCCTTTTTGTGTCTGGGGCGCGTGTAACATGGAGAGGAGACCAGCGGGGTTCTCAGGGACGGCAGCCCTGAGCGGGGCGCCGCAACATGTCATCCTGAGCGCGTGAGCCGTAGCCCTGAGGCACGATGGGGAAGGATCTGGCGTTAGTCCGTCTGGCTCACTGGCAAGAACCGGGCCGCACTCGCACATCGCTGCGCTCGTGCGGGATCCTTCGCTTGTGCTCAGGATGACATTCTCTGGCGCTCTGAATGGCAACTTTTGGCGCTCTGGATGACATGCTTTGGGCTGTAAGGTAACTCTTATGGAGAGTTCCCCAGATACTATGAGAGGAAAAGATATGGCGACGACTCCAAACGGTCATTATGATTTGCTCGTTATCGGTGCGGGCGCGGCGGGCAGCGCAGCCGCCGACACGGCTTTACAGCAGGGCGCACGCGTGGCGCTGGTCGAACGCGACAAAATTGGCGGCACCTGCCTCAACTACGGCTGCGATCCCACGAAAACGCTGCTGCACATCGCGAATATGCTCTACCAGGCGCATCACGTCACCGGCTACGGACTACACATCCCCGAGGCGTCGGTGCAGTGGGAAGCGGTCCAGTCCTACGTTCATAAAGTCATCGACCAGATTCGCGGCGGCACATCCGACGAGGCCAGCGCATCGCTGCGAAAGAAGGGTATCCAGGTCTTTCAGGGCGAAGCCAGCTTCACCTCGCCGCACGAGGTTGCAGTCGGCGGGCGCACTATCTACGCTGACCGCATCATCATCGCCAGTGGCAGCAAGACGCTCGTTCCGCCAATCGAAGGGCTGGAGCAGACCGGCTTTATCACCAACGTACAGGCTGTGGCGCTGCCAGCGCTGCCGCGCCGCCTGGCCGTCGTTGGCGGAGGTGCGATAGGGATGGAGTTCGCCCAGATGTTCCATCGCTTCGGCGTGGAGATTACTGTGCTGGAACGCAGCCCGCAGCTTCTCGACAAGGAAGATCGCGAACTGGCCGATATGCTCTGCGATCTGCTTACCAGAGAGGGTATGCGCCTGGAGACGGATGCGGAGCTGCGCCGCGTGGAGCGCACGGCGGAGGGGAAGCGCCTGACGGTGCGCTGCGGCCAGAAAGAAGAGGAGCGGTTGACGGTTGACGAAATATTGCTCGCCATTGGCCGCCGCCCGCAGTTCGCAAAGCTCAACCTTGAAGCGGCAGGGGTGGAAACGACGGAGCATGGCATCAAGGTTGATGAGACGCTGCGGACCAGCACGCCACATATCTGGGCGGCGGGAGATGTGACCGGCGGCCTCCAGTTCACGCACGTGGCCTACGCGCAGGGCAAACTTGCGGCGCAAAACGCCTTGTCAGAGCAGCCCCGGCCATTCGATGATCGCGTCATTCCCTGGGTAACGTTCACCTTCCCATCCCTGGCGCATGTGGGCAAGACGGAAGAGCAGCTGCGCAGGGAAGGCACGGCTTACAAAGCTGGCCGCATGCCGTTCAGTGAGAGCGAGCGCGCCGTCGCCAACGGGAACACAGCCGGCCTGGTCAAGCTGCTGGTGGATACGCAGGGAAAAATCCTCGGCGGCCATATCCTCGGGCCGCGCGCCGATGACCTGATTGCTCCGGTTGTTGTGGCTATGCAGGCAAATCTTCCGGCCAAAAATCTGGCCGATACCATCATTCCTTATCCCACGCTGAGCGAAGCAGTACGCTGGGCCGCGGATCGCGTGTGAGTGTCGCGGCCCATCTGTCTCCCCGGCGCGGTCCGGCACTACCCGGCGCGTCGGGGGTGTTGTATCATGTACTGGAAAATATTTCAGAGGGAAGGCACTATGTCACGCGACAGTCGAAAAGAGACAAACCCGGCAGCACGCAATCCGGCAAGCGCTCCGCTGCCTCCTCCCCAGGTGAATCTGCCGGATCTCACGCCCGTAATGACTGAGGCCCAGCGCGTTGCTGCTCAGACATCTGTATCCGGGCGCAGGGCAGTTTCGCGCGGAACGATGTTCATGGCCTTCTACCTCTGGCTGCTTTCGGGCGTAGTGCTGCTCTCATTCTTCGCCCAGCGCACACAGTTTTTCCCCGGCGATATGTTGATCGCCGGGCGCCTGCAAAAATATCATAATCGCTGGGTGCGCCGTTTCTTTTTCGGCATCTCTGAGATCGGTTTCCCAAAGTTTGCCGTCCCCGTCACGCTCGCGACGGGCGGCATATTCTGGCTGCTGCGTTTCCGCCTGGAGGCTATTTTTATTCTCGCGTCCGCCTCCTCTTCCACGCTGCTCAACGCTCTGGTGAAACGCGTCATCAAGCGCCCGCGCCCGACGAAAGAGCTGGTAACGGTGGTGCGCACCATCAATGAGCCGAGCTTCCCCAGCGGCCATGTGATGCACTATACGAACTTCTACGGCCTGATGATCTACCTGCTGGCGACGAACTGGCGCTCCGGCAAATTGCGCAATATCCTGATTGCCATCTGCACTATATTGATTGCCTGTATCGGGCCTTCGCGTGTCTACCTGGGCGCGCACTGGCCGAGCGACGTGCTGGCCGGATATATGTACGGCGGCCTCTGGTTCGCGGGCATTATGGCGCTCTACCTCAGAATCAAAGCCTGGATACACCCGCCCGCCGGCAAGTCACCGGAGATCGCGAAACCCCTCCAGCAGCCCGGCGATGAGGATGACGAATAACGCTGCAAGGTTCCCGGCCGCCGCAGGTGGCCGGGAACCTTGCAGCGTTATTCGTCTCGCTAATTGCAGTCGATGCACACGCCGATGGCGCGCGTGACCGGGCGCGAATCGGCGCCCGCCGCCCACGGCGGAATGATTGCCGAGAAGCCGCCAGCCCTGCCACCCGCTGGCACGATCAGCAGATCATCGGGATTCTCCATGTAGCGATAGCTGCGCTCGCTATCCCCGTCAGTGATGGCGCTGTCGGGCAGACCGTTCAAGCGCTTGAACTCGGCCAGCGGGCGCTGCGCCCGTTCATAGACAGCCTGGCGGATCTGCTGCTTCGTCCAGCCCTCCTTTTTGAAAACAGTGACGTGCTCCGGGCAGAGTACGAGCACCCAGTTGCCGCCGCGATACATCGTACCCAGCATGGTGTTGACGATGGAGCCGATGATGCGCTCGCCGCTGCCGGCGGCCTGGTTGGTGACGTGATGCGGCGCCTCGCCGGCGAAGACCGTTACCGCGCTCACATCCTGCGGCATGCCGCGCTCGACGCTCAGCGGCTCCCAGGGACTCCCCTCTTCGTCCTCGGCGATGCAATAGCTGTACTTGCCGGGATGGCCCAGGCAGGCTTTGTCGAGTATGCCGGGGATGGCGCCGCCGACGTTCATCAGGATCAGGCGGATCGCCCGCCCAATCGTGGCGTTCGCGCGCACCCCCGGCCCGAAGACATTGACGCCGCTATTGATGTTGAGCTGCCGCACCGCCGGCCCGTTGACGATCAGCAGCGGAGCCGTCCCGCCGGTGGTGGCGGAGATGCCGTGCAGGTTGAATTGCTCCTGGCACATTGCCTCGACGGCGGCGACGATGACCGGCATATAGTTGGGCAGGCAGCCGGCCATGACGGCGTTGATGGCGACCTTCTCCGCCGTAATCACCCGGTTGCGCGCCGGGATCGTGCCCAGGATCTCGTCGGGCTGCTTTCCGGCATACTCCAGAAATTCGCTGACGCGGCCCGGCGTTGGCGGTACGACGGGCAGGCCATCGGTCCAGCCCTGACGATAGCAAAACTCTATGGCCTCGGCGGGATCTTCTAACTCAAAGCGCCGCGAGGTCAATGCGCGCTCGATCTCGGCCCGCATACCAGGTTCAGTCTGCTCTTGCTGCGCGGAGGTGTGTGCGATATCCATTTTCGGCTCCTTGCGTTATCCATGATGGTCTGCGACAATTACAGCACACGCTCCCTCTATCATACCACCAGCCCGTGTTACTGAATAGCGCCATAATGAAGATTAACAGCCAGAGGCGAGCATATTCCAGATGTGCAGGCACGCAAGGGTGGATACTGGCAATCAAGATCGGCAAGCGAAAGGAATGATAGGATGATGTAGGGGCGCGGCGCCGGCCGGGTGGTGGAGTTGAGGTGTGGGGGCCGAAGCGCAAGCCCGCCCGGTCTTCTCTTCGCCGTGCGTGGTTACAGGGGCACGGCGGGCTTGCGCCGCCGGCCGGTCACGGTACGTTGCCATTCACAGCGGCGCCGCGCCCCTACATCATCCCGGCTTTGCCAGTTTCGGTTGTTACTATTCATCATCACGCGGCTAACCACAGAAGGAATATTCGGTTTAAATCGCATCATCCATTTTTTCAAAGCACGGCTCCAGGAGCCGTGCTTTTTCTTTATCTCCTCTGGTTCTCTTCGCTTTCTGTTGTCTGATTGTGATTTCTCCTGTTTCGCAAGCAAGCGCTGATAGCCTCATCTATCTGATCTCTCCCGTTATGGCTTGTCATACAAGAATCATCTACACTTACTCCTGGCGCTGCGAAGTATTCGTAGTGCCGGGGCGGAGGCGAAGCCCGTCACCCCCGTGTCCCGGCAGCCCCATCGTGACGCTTCCTTTTGCTCACTTGCCAGGCGCACGATGTGGCCGCCCCGGCGCAGCGATGCGCGCCTATCTTCCAGGTCTCCGGGCGCGCACATGGGGATCGCTGCTTATTTTTTAATCATGCTGGATAACAATGTCAATCACCTCCGGCTCGAAGCCGGAGGCTTGCATCTAGACTCCACCGCAACTCTGCATACCGAAGCCGGCGTGCAGCTTTGGCTTCGTTGTCCGAGGCATCAGGGGCAATTGACAGGTGCCCCGTCGTGCTCCAATCCTGTCGAAGCACGAGCGTTCGCATGGTAATATTCCTTGCACCGACCAGATCAGCGTGGAGCCGGTACCCACAGTTCGGGTTCTGACAGACAAAGAGCAACCCTTTGTGTGGACGGTTCTCATCGGATGTGTGTCCACAGACAGGACAGGCTTTTGAGGTATAATCTGCATCGACTTTGATAGCTTGTGATCCTGAAAGGACAGCCTTGTAGCTGATGAGCGCATGCAGTTCGGCAAAGGACCACTGTGAATACACACGGTTGGCTTTGCGCGCCTTTGGTGAAACTCGCTCAGTCCCTTTGCCGTTCTTCTTGCGTTTGTGTTTCCGCCGCTTCGTTCGCTCTCGGATGTCGGTCAATTGTTCCAGTCCGATAAGTGCATGTGGGTGATCACGGATGATCTGTTTGCTGATCTGGTGGTTTGCTTGCGCCTTGAACCGTCTCTCTCGTTGCTCGATGCGTCTCAAGCGACGTTTCGCGCCGCGAGTGCCTTTTTGCTGCAAGCGTTTGCGTAATCGTGCGGAATGGTTGGCTTGATGTCGGACTCGTTTCCCTGAGTGAAAGGTGGCTTTGCCTGTCGAAGTAGAGGTCACTGCCAGATACCGAATACCGACATCGACTCCAACAACTTCGCCCAGTTGTGAACATTCTGGCTCAGGGACTTTGATTTCTAAGGAAACGAGTAAATAGAAGGTTTTCCTGGTTTTATCATACCAGAGCCTGGCATCACCAATGCTGGCCCCCTGCCGAATGAGCGCAAGATGCTCGTCGTAGCCCTGGTACGGGATGGTGGTGCGCCCGTTGAGCGTGCCTACACTGACACGACTGTCGCGCTGGAAAGTATAGTCGCGCTCATAGGTATACTGCACCGTTGGAGAAGTGTACGTGGGCGGCTTGTCCAGACCCTTAAAGCGTTTCCTGGTGATCTTCTTGCGACGATGCTCGGCATTTTTCTTGAGCCTGGTCCAGAGTCCCTTGTAGGTAGCCGAGACCTGCCGTTCGACGCTACAGGCCAGTTGAGAGGGAAGATGATAGCAGGTACGCAACTCTGTATATATGCCTTTGTGGAGTCGGGTTACATTGCTGGTTTTGCCTTGCTCAAAAGCATAGCGACTCACCGCGTTCAGCGCATCACGATAGGCGAGACTGGTCTCTCGTAAGGCCTCAAACTGCTCTGGTGTGGTGATGAGCTTCAGTTTGGCGGTGATGATTTGCTGCATATCGTTCCTCGACGTGTGGGACAGAACCATTTCCTATCCCTCTCGTCCTGCATGATGACGCTCTACAAAGCTATTCCTGTTGGGCTTGCCACTTCCGGGAGTGGAACGTCCCGATGATGAGGCTCTTCACGCTCTTCTTGGGATTCTTCGATGATCGGGCCGCTCATGTAGCCCAGGAAGAAGCCTAAAATGTCGATAGGGCTTTTGAACGTCATGCGGTCAAAGCGATAGCCGCCCTTGCCATCTTCATCGAGGACGGACCCGACTGCTTCAAGGGTGTTCATCTGATGAGCGACGTGAGGATACTCGTACTCACGGTCATCGAAATACATACTTCGTCCATTGGTAAACGATTTCCGAAAGACCTCATTGTCCAGGTGCAGGGTGATGGTTCCCCACTGGATCTGTTGCGGTGCCATGTGCAAGCTCTCCTTTCGCTTGACGGTTGGCTCCCCTACCGCTATGATGCGGTGCGGAGAGTCTAACGACGGTTGCAACTCTTAGACTCTTCTTGCTGACTCGTATGCGTGTACGAGTCAGCAGTCTTACTAGAGCAAAGGCCAGATTACACCAACCAGAGATACCTTTAGAGCATTAACAAGTTGAAGCTCACTTATATCAAGTTTACACAGATTATCATAGAAAGTCAAGGTTATTCAAGAACACTCCTCACTTTTGTTGACGAAGCTGAAACAAAGCCATATAATGAGACAAACCCACACTTTGGTAAAAATTACGAGGAGTATAGATGTGGCTGATAAAACGGAATGGCTCACTGTTGAGCAGATTGCCCAAGAACTCGCAGTCCACCCCGAAACAATCCGTGAATATATACGAGATGGTTTATTGAAAGCTGTCCAGTTGAAACGTTCCTATCGTATCCGTCGATCAGATTACGAAGACTTTCTGAAGCGTCGTGAAACCGGTCAACGGTAGAGCGACATGTACACCTTTTCTCTTTCTCTGCTTCAGTCCTGACCTGATTCGATGTATTTTAACACGGTCTCCACGCTCATATCTCCGACACTCCCTACGTAGTACGAACGAGACCAGAAGGCACCGCCCCATAAGTGCTTCTTGACAAGAGGGAAGTGTTGAAACACTTTTCGAGCGGTGGTACCTTTCAGCGTGTGAGCAATCTGTGAAGGAGAAACTGATGGAGGTGCCGAGAGGAAAAGATGTACATGATCGGGTTGGATGTTCACTGCTCCAATGGTCCAGGTATTCTCAGCACAGATGCAACGAATCTCTTGTTCAAGAAACGTGGCAATCTTGCCAACGAGAATCTTTTTCCGGTATTTGGGACACCAGACAAAATGGTAGGCCAGCTTATACGTGGCGTGTTTGGTGTGCTGCGCATCCATACACGCCATTATAACACGTGTTCTAACTCTCTGGAAGGGCCACGTTGGGCCGCCTTACCCCTCGATGAATCGTAGGGGTATCCGGCGGCCCTTTCATGAAGCTGGCGAAGACCCTCTACCGCATCACCGCCCCGCTCGGCATGGTTGCATGGACGGAGTGTGAGTTGCCGATCACCAGCAGCCCCGCCTTGCAGCAGATATTTACCCTCGTG
>Ga0209810_1002082_pt1 | contig 25759 bp, 25 predicted proteins | sample Coa_R1_7_FD_187159 | JGI IMG/M metagenome (GOLD analysis project Ga0209810, IMG submission 187159) | Surface soil microbial communities from Centralia Pennsylvania, which are recovering from an underground coalmine fire - Coalmine... | ecosystem: Environmental > Terrestrial > Soil > Unclassified... | reverse complement strand
CACCCGCAAGGGGTGGCCCTACTATATACGTCGGGTTCGTAGCCCTGTGAAGTCATCGTGTATAGTAGGGCCACCCCTTGCGGGTGGCCTGCCTGGCGCTCGCACGGGCTTAAGTTGACGCCTAAGGTGGCAGCCCTACAGAAGCAGAGCGGGCAGGTAGCCCAACGCTTGCTCAGGCAAGCCAAAGAGGTACTTCCCCTGGTGGAACGGGTGATCGCCCAGACACGTAGCCGCGTGCTGGAAGGGAAGAAGGTGGCCTCCGAGCAGAAAGTCCTGAGTTTATTTGAGCCACATACCCGCGCCATTCCTCGTCATAAAGGCGGCGCACTGGTCGAGTTTGGGCGGCAGGTGATTCTTGATGAAGTGGAGGGCGGCATCGTGATGCGCTACCAGATTTTGGAGTACCCCAACGAACATGGACAGGCTATCGAGGCAGTGAGCCACCACTGTGCCCTTTTTGAGCATCCCCCTAACCTGGTCACGGCTGATCGGGGAGTGCATTCGGCAGAAACGGAGGACAAGCTCAAAGCGAGCGGCGTCAAGCGCATCGCCATCCCCGCTTCGGGCAAGCTCTCGCAGGAACGCCAGGCTCTGGAACGCACACGCAGTTGGAAACGGGGCTATCGCTGGCGTGCGGGCATCGAGGGCCGCATTGCCAGCTTAAGGCGCGACTTTGGCTGGCGTAAGAGCCGTTATCACGGGTCAGACGGGATGGAACGGTGGTTGGGTCTGGGCGTCATTGCCAGTAATCTGCGCCGCATTACCCTGGCAAAGGGCGCGTCAAACCCATCCGTGAGAAAAACTCAGACTTTATCTCCGCGCGCTTGCTATAAATGGCCTTCTTAAGCCGCCTCAGGCCATTTCGCACCAGCTACTTGTACTAGTGATCATCTATCATCTGCTGCGTGATCGCACCCCTTATCAGGATCTGGGCGGCAATTACTTCGATGAACACGACCGACAGATGGTGCAGAAGCACCTGGTGCGCCGCCTCGAACGCTTGGGCTATCAAGTCGACCTGCAACCGGTAGCTCAGGCTGGATAATTCCTCGCCTGAGCCAGTTGGGGAGGAACTTTTTCAGAAGAGAAGAGGATGCTCCGGCTCGGATGGGCAGAAACGAAGATTCTCTTCTGCGTGCTGCTGCCGACAAGCTTCTTCTCGTCAGCGCAACAAGAGGTGGTTGCTGCACCCATCCCGATCAGTCTCGTGGTCTGGCTCTTCGGCACAAGATGCGCGCGATCTCTGGTGTCGGAGCATCCAGCCCTATTCTACTCTTTTTCCTTGGGGGTGGTGTGGCCCTACATGAGCGTCTCGTGGGCATCTCACGTTCCTTCAATGCGGCGGCGTGGCCAGAATGTCACGATCAGGGCGAGGACAAAGCCCAGGCCGCTCGCCAGCGTCAACCACCCAAGCAAGCTGGCCCGTCCTGAAAGCAGCTCATAGAGCGCATCGGTGATGAGCCAGAGCTGAACCACCACAATGGCAGCAACCAGGAAGACCTGCCCCTGCACGATCGCCGTCCGTCCGGGGATGCCCAGGTAATTGGGACCAGGCCTCGGCCCGTGCGGCCCTTGCGGGGGCCGTTGCACCGGTGGGTCATCGGGATTGGCGCGAGGCGTCGGTTGAACACGAGGTCGCCTTATGCCCCCGGTTTCTGTACTCCTGCTCATCGTGGCACCACCTTTACGGCGTAAATGATGCCGTCCTGCACCGCCAGTTCAATCAGCGGCAAAGGGCGCGTTGGCGGCCCCGCCAGCACCTCCCCCGTTGCCGCGTCAAAGAATCCCTCATGGCAGGGGCAATAGAGTTGTTTGCTTCCCTTCTGGTAGGTGACCGCGCAGGAGAGATGCGTACACACATCGCTATAGGCCACCAGCCCCTTTCCCGGCAGATGGATCAGTATGCCTTGGGCATACTGATCCGGGAAATCGAAGACCTTCCACTCATTTTCCGCCAGTTCCCCGACGCGTGCGACCGCAACGGCCTTGACCTGTGCGCCCGATGGCAGGTTGCCCACAATGGTGAGCGCCCCTGTCGCCAGGAACAATGCTCCGGCACCAGCCAGCAGGAAACGTAAGGTATCGCGCCGCGTCACGACCTCGTCCTCACCCCAGGAGTAGGGAAACTCTGCGCGCCATTCTTCCTGAACAAGTTGGCGTGGTCTCCCGGTTCCCTGTGCGCTAGCAGGCGAGAGCGTGTCGCCTCCCGGCTTCTCTTGAGCATGCAGCTTGTGTTCCATAAGTAGTCTCCTTACGCTTGCTCGTCACGAGAATCATGAACACCGGCACTGCCAGTGGGTGTCACGGGGATCGTGAACGGCTGCGGTTCGCGTGGTACCCAGGGCTGTGGGGGAGCCGCCCGCTCTGGGATCCCGGCGGTCTCTGCATCCACCCACGGCTCCGCATTGCGTCCGGCGGTGGCTTGCGGCACCTGGCTCCCTTTGCCAAGAGTCGCCTCATCCAGGAGCGCCATGAGGTCGAGGGCCTCGTCCTGCTCCGTCAGGACCACGTAGTTACGCGTGCGCACCCGCTGCCGCCCAAAATAGAAGACATTGACGGGCTTCGCCCCCTGTAAGCCCCGGCCTGCTGCTACCCACTCTTCATATGTCCCATAGAAAATGGCCTGCGTCGGGCAGACCGTCGTACACATTGGGCCCTTGCCCTGGCTGGTGCGGTCATAGCACAGGTTGCACTTGCGCATGTAGTGTCCCCTGATATCGAATTTGGGTACGCCAAACGGGCAGGCGTAGCCACAGTTCTCGCAGTAGATGCAGCGCGTCTCGTCCGCCTGATGCACCACCCCATCGGGGCTGACCAGGATGGCCTGCGCCGGACACACCTGCGCGCACGGGGCCAGGGGGTCCTCGCAGTGCCAGCACATCGTCGGCGATGTGGCGACAGTGTGACTGCGCTCGATATAATCGATGTAGATCATGCTCTCGCCCTTGTGGGTGTCACACTCCCGGCAGGCCGCGACGCACGAGCGGCAGCCGATGCAGCGCGAAGGATCGAGGAAGATCCGTTTGACAGTCGCTGTTTCTGTCATGGATATCCATTTCCTTTCTCTCGTCACCGTACAGGCAACACCTAACGCAAGGAAGGCGTCGCCTTGCTGTCCACTATCGGCAGCTCACGCCGACGCTTCTGTGCCGCGAGGAGGTCCGCCGCATCGATCTCCTTCGCCCACTCGGGCAAAGCTTTCGCGCGGGTAGCTGCGGCTGCGCAGACCTTGTACTCCGGGATCTTCATCATCGGCTCCAGCACCGGATTGGTCAGCTGGTTCGCCGCTTGTGTGTGTCCATAGTGATACGGAATGAAGAGCGTATCAGGACGAATGGAGCGTACCACCAGGGCTGGAGCCGTCATCTCTCCCCGCCTGGTCCGTACCGTCACCCACTCGCCGTCCCTGATCCCAAGCTGCTCGGCGGTCCGTTCGTGCATCTCCACCCAGGGATACGGCGCCATCTCCCGCAGAAACGGCGTCCGCCGTGTCTGGTTCCCGGAAAGGTAGTGATAAATGACGCGCCCGGTCGTGAGTACCAGGGGATACTCTTCATCGGGTTCTTCCGCCGGGGGGATATAGGCAATGGGGTGAAAGCGCGCTTTGCCATCAGGGAACCCAAATCGCTGCTCATACAGGCGCGGTGTGCCTGGGTGATCCTCTGTGGGACAGGGCCAGAAGACGCCGTTTTGCTCCGCGATTTTCTCGTAGGTGATGCCCCAGTAATCCGACTTCGCGCCCCGCGTACACAGCCGCAGTTCGTCGAAGATCTCACGTGTGGAGTGGAAATCGAAGTACTGCCCCTTGCCCAGCCGCCGGGCCAGTTCGCAGACGATCTGCCAGTCGAGGCGCGCTTCTCCGGGGGGATCCACCGCCTTGTTATATTTGATCACCCGTCCTTCTAAGCTCGTGGTGGTTCCCTCATCCTCTGCCCACACGTTGCCCGGCAGCACGATATCTGCGAGTTCGGCGGTCTCTGAGAGAAAGAAGTCCATCACCACAAACAGATCGAGACTGCGCAATGCTCGCTCGGCCGTCTGCTGATCGGGCAGCGATACCATCGGATTCGAGCAAATCATGAGGCAGGCGCGAATCTCCTGGCGCAGCATGGCCGGGATCATCAAGGTCGCCGGATAGCCCGCGTGCGGCAGGTCTTGCTCATCGATGCCCCAGACCGAGCAGATATAGGCGCGATCCTCCGGGTCTTCGATCTCGCGGCAGCCGGGCAGTTGCGAGGCTTTTTGCCCGACTTCGCGACCTCCCTGTCCATTGCCCTGCCCGGTAAGCGTGCCGTACCCTGCTCCAGGACGCCCAAAGTTGCCGGTCGCGAGCGCCAGATTGATAGCGGTGACGCCGTTATCCACGCCCTTGCTCTGGTGTTCCAGCCCGCGCGCGGTGTAGATCAGCGCGGCACGGGCACGCCCGTACAGACGAGCCGCTTCCACGATGGCCTCGGGCCGCAATCCGCATACCTGCGCCACCCGCTCTGGCGGATAGTGTTCCACCAGCGCCTGTGTCTCTTCCCAGCCCACCGTGCGCTCGCGAATGAAGTCCTCATCGAGGAGCCCCTCTTTGATGATGACATGCAGCATCCCATTTAAGAGCGCGGAGTCGGTGCCGGAGCGCAGGGGCAGGAAGATGTCAGCGGTGCGCGCGATGGGCGTCTGGCGCGGATCGGCCACGATCAGCTTGCAACCTCGGTCGCGCGCCTGCCACAGGTAGCTGGTCACGATGGGGAAACATTCTCCCACGTTGGCCCCGATCACGAAGATGCAGTCGGCGTGCAGCATGTCGCTGATGGGGTTGGCGGCGCGATCAATGCCCAGCGAGCGCTCATTGGCCCCGGTCGCCGAGGACATGCACAGCCGCCCGTTGTAGTCGGTGTGGCGAGTGCCCAGGGCTACGCGGGCAAACTTGCCCATCAGGTAACACTTCTCGTTGGTCATCGAGGAACCGCTAAAGATCGCCACGCTATCCTTGCCATACGTGCTTTGAAGCGCGTGGAAGCGCGTGGCAATTGTCGAGAGTACTTCCTCCCAGCTGGCGCGTTCGAGCGGACTCTGCTTCCCGCCTCTACGCATCAAAGGGTAGGTCAGGCGATCGGGATGGTTCACCGTCTGGTAGGCGGTCGCTCCTTTCGGGCACAGCATCCCATGATTGAGTGGGAAGTCTTCGCGTGGCTCGACGCCGACCACCTTTCCCCCGGCCACTTTCAGATACATGCCGCACTGCACGCCGCAGTAGCAGCAATGCGTCGGCACATAGCGCTCAATCTCGTCGTCCGACTTCCAGCGGGCGGGCGCGAACTCGCCCGTATGAAAATCGAAGGTTTCCTGCTGGCGCTGGCCGCGCCGAAACCGGCCTTTGTCAACACTCATACCGTCCTCCATTTCTGTCTCTCGCGCCTGGCGCCACACGATCTCCGGCTGCACAGACGTCCGAGATCGACCACAGGCGCGGCGCTATCTGCTTTACAAGAAGCGATTGCCACCTGGATCGAGCGCGGCAAGGGTGGCTTGCCCGCGCGCTACCCGCTTGCAGGAGGGGCAAAGATCCTGCCACCAGAGCGTGCTGGTGGCCTGCTCTTCTGCCGGGGTTCCCGTTGACTCTGGGCTTTGCTGAGCAAGGACATCCTCGCGCAGGGTGTAATCTTCCCCGACATCGAGCAGCGTCTTCTTGAGATCCTGGATGAAGCGCACCGGGGCAAACTCCTCGCCACACCGCGCGCACTTCTGCATCTCGGTGCCCTCGCCGGTGCGCCAGTACAGCTCGATGCCGACCGTCGCCGGGCGCTCAATGAGGTGGAAAAACTTGCCAAAGGGCAGCGAGATGAGCCAGAGCACCACCACCGCTTCATGGGTCAGCGAAATATACCAGTAGTACGCTCCGCGCAGCCAGGTACTATCGGCGGTCAGCGCCAGGCCGGTCACCACGATCGCCATCAGCAAGGCCAACGGCATGAGGTCGAAGCCGAATCGCTGTACGCTAATGAGCGACAGGTCGTGGAAGCGCCGGTGCAGGGCCAGCACCAGCCCGACGAAGAGCAGGATGGCGGTGAAATCCAGGGCATGGTAGATCAGAAATCCCAGCGCCGAGTCAATGGAGAACGCAAACAGCGGAAAGCCGAAGAACCAGACCAGGTGTTGCCCGCCTGTGGTCAGGGTCATGCGTATCCAGCCAAAGGTGAGCGAAAAGGTGATACAACACGAGAGGATCACGCCCCAGAAAATGCACTGGTGCGTCACCCAGCGGTAGACGCCACGCCGCCGGATAAACTGCTGCGAGAACAGGTCCAGGATAGCTGCCGGGATCAGCGCGGTGTAGCGGCGGAAGTTCGCGTAGGAGAAAAAGAGCTGCCAGCTTCTGCGCCAGTAACGGCCCGTGGGCGGGCGCGCCAACCAGAAGCTGTACTTGTACGTCACCGCAGCGGCGGCAAAGATCGAGGCCACCGCGTAGCCAATGAGCGTGGCATCGAACCAGTGGAAGCCGCGCGACCCCAGGGCGATCAGCCCGCTGAGGATGGCGGCAGCGAGGATGCCATAGAGAATGGCCTGGGTACGAAGTCCAGGAGCAAATCTTGCCGACGGACGCGAACCAGATTCCACGGGCGCATTTTGACCTGTTCCGGCGTCGTGCGGCACCATAAGTGGATGTTCCATAACACACCGTTTCCTTTCGCTACTTTTTCACGATCTCAGCTTTTGTACTGGCACTCGCGCTCTCCTCGGGTAAAATAATGCGGGCCCCTGGCTGAAACGTCACATAGGCCCAAGCGTACTGGATCAGCACCAGGAGGCGATTGCGAAACCCGATCAGGTAAAAGATATGGACGGCAATCCAGGTCAGCCAGGCAAAAAAACCGGTAAAATGGAGCGGGCCAATGTCAACAACGGCAAAGGAACGGCCAACCGTGGCCAGGGTCCCTTTGTCACGGTACCGGAATGGCCGCCTTTGCGCTTTCCCAGTCACCCGATCAGCAATCATCTTTGCCACGTACCGTCCTTCCTGCATCGCGACCGGAGAAAGACCGGGCAGTGGTCTCCGTTTCTGTAGCACGCACGCGGTGTCACCAATGACAAAGACGGTGGGATGCCCAGGAAGGGTGAGATCGTGTTCGACCTTGACGCGGCCATGCCGATCGACCTCGGCGCCGAGCCACTGACCAGCAGGGGAAGCCGTCACACCTGCCGTCCAGATCACATTCTTCGCCGCAATATATTCCTCCCCGATCTTCACTCCATCAGCGGTCACGTCGGTGACATGCACGCCCGTCCTGACCTCCACACCGAACTGCTCCAGCTTTTTCCGGGCTTTGCGCGTTAAGGAGGCAGGAAACGTGGGAATGATGCGCGGCTCTCCTTCGACCAGCATGATGCGCGTCGAGGCAGGGTCGATCCGCCTGAAATCACAGGTCAGCGCCCGGTGAGCCAGTTCGGCAATGGCCCCGGCCAACTCCACTCCGGTCGCTCCGCCACCCACCAGCACAAACGTTAACAGCGCCTGGCGCTTTTCAGGATCAGACTCATTTTCCGCCGCCTCGAAGGCGCACAGGATGTTGTGGCGCAGAGCCATCGCATCCTGTAAGGACTTCAGGCTGGGAGCCAGGCGCTGCCACTCGTCATGACCGAAGTAGTTGCTGGAAGCCCCTGTTGCCAGCACCAGGTAGTCATACGGGACGGCCTGGTCTGCCGTCAGCGCCAACTGCATCTCGGTGTCTATACCGGTGACTTCGGCCAGCATCACCGAAACATTGGCTTGCCTGCTGAAAATGCTGCGAATAGGGGCGGCGATATCTTCGATAGACAACCCTGCCGTCGCTACCTGGTACAACATGGGTTGGAACAGGTGATGGTTCCACCGGTCGATCACCGTCACCTGGACCGGCGCGTGGCGCAAGGCTTTGGCAGTCTCTAGCCCGCCAAAGCCCGCCCCGACGATCACGACACGGGGCTGGGCAGCAGCAACCGACTGCTGCACGCCTTCTCTCGTCTGTAACTCGCTTCCAGATACCAGAGCATCTTTCATGCCTTGACTCTTCCTCTCCAGGAGAACACGGCGTTCCTCGCGCGAGGTCAAGCCGTTCGCGATCATGTCTCGCTCACGCGCTTGACTTCCACCTGCCCATTGCGCACGCGCACATCGTAGCGCGGTGCATTGACCGTTGCCGGGCCGGTCAGCACGTGTCCATCGCACAGGTGGAAGCGCGAGCCGTGCCAGGGACATTCGACGACATCACCTGTGAGCGCTCCTTCGTCCAGAGGGCCACCAGCGTGAGGACAGGTCGCGGAGATGGCGCAGAACTGCTTACCCTGGCGCAGCACGACCACTGGCACGCCCGATGCGACCACACGATAGAGTTTGCCCTCCTCGACGCTCTCCACTGGCACCACCGCTTCGTAATCCTCGCCTGCTGCTTCCCAGGCTGTATGGTTGACGCCGGTGCCTTTGGTAAAGACCATCTCGCCGCCCAGATAGCCGGCATACATGACGCAGACCAGCCCGACAAAACCCAGAATGGCGGCGGCAATACCGTCTCCCGGTCCAGCAAGAATCCGCAGGATGAAGGAGACGAGGTAGAGAATGGTCGCACTTGCATTGAACAGCGCGTGATTGAGGCCAATACTGCGTTCGGCTCCATACGTATCGCTCCAGTCCGTGAGTCCCGTCGCAATCGATCCCAGCGCTCCTAGCAGGCCCACGATCACCGCGACAAAGCCCCCGTCCGCTGCCCAGGTGGTGTGGGCGATCAGCCAGATGATATCGAAGACCGCTGTGAGCAGCCAGGCCGTAATCGGGACATCCGTGATCACCGGGTGCAGCGGGTGGCCGAACCATGTCCCATTGAGGAAGCTCTTGAAGCGCCGTGGCGGCTTCCGATTTGAACCGATCACCACTTTGATCGCATCCTGCAAACCGTCGCTCAACCGCTCCACGAACGGTGGAGGCGAGGGCGTCGATGGGGTGGATGAAGTTGTTTCAGAAGGAGAAGCACTCGAAGCGGCGAGCGAGATGCTTCCTTGACAACCGCAGGTTTCACACATAATCTATCCTCCTACGGAACGGGCCAGGAGCCGATACCTTCCTCATTGTGTCTGACCCTAGTCGACGCAGACCTCATAACAATTTCAATAAACGATGGTAGCTCTTGATCGAGCGCTGCAAGACGCTTCCTAGTTTCCCTTGCCAAACGGACAACCTCCCAGGGAACGAGCCGGGTGAATGCCTCTAAATGAGGACGGTACCCCGCTGTTCGTGTGCCCTTTCTTCTATTGCAAAGGGAGTTGTCCGGGCCAAAGCAGCTACGGAGTCTCTCAGCCCCTCTGGAGAGACGGAATGTTCGTCCCGTTCAGCAAGCAAAGCCACGGCACGCTGTATCCCTTCCGGCAAAGAGATCGCCGGGCGCCATCCCAGGATGTGCCGTGCCCGGGTATTATCCAGGACGATGGAGGAGGCAGGTGCCGGTGTCTCTGAGAGGTGGACGGGCTCGATTTCGCTCTGCAGCACGACCGCAGCCAGGCGACACATCTGTTTCAGGGTGGCACCACGGCCAGAGCTGATGTGCAGCGTCTGGTTCTCGCCACGCGTCAGGGCGCTGAGGTTCGCCTGCACCACGTCCTCAATGAAGATATGGTCGCTCAGGGCAGCGCCAGTACCGTAGATGATGGGGCGGCTGCGCTCCAGGAGTGCGCAAATCACCTGGCTGAGTGGATGGTGCGCCAGGGTGCGATCGGTCTCACCATAGACGTCCGCATAGCGCAGGATAGTGTGCTTCAGGCCGTAGGAATGCGTGTAGAAGCGCACATACCATTCGCCTGCAACCTTGCTGATATCGGAAGGGCGCTGCGGGCAGAGCGGTGTATCTTCGGTGACGGGAAGAAGCGCGGTATCCACTCGTCCATACAAGGTGTTGCCGCCGGAAGCGAAGATGACCTTACTGACAGACGCCTCCACGCACCCGTCTAACGCGTTCAACAGTCCGCGGATATGCACATCCGCATCGGAGAGTGCCTGCGCGCCCGGCACATCATGCTGTGCGACGTGATGGCTGAGCAGGTCAGGCCGTTCCTGCTGCAGGATGGTGCGCAGTTTCCCATCACGGATATCTAGGTGATAGAAGCGTGCCCGCCGGTCAATCGCCTGGCGCGATCCATGTTGGAGGCTATCGATCACCAGCACATCGTGGCCGGCATCCAAATATGCGCGCGTGAGATGGCTGCCGATGAACCCTGCGCCCCCGGTAATCGCTATTTTCATGGCATATGTTCTTCCCCCTTGCTTACACTGAACCCTTGTAGGTCAGGACGCGGCTCCACAGTCTCCTGGTACCCCACAGGCCGGAGCAGAGGCACTCGCGTTGAACAGCGCGTGATTGAGGCCAATGCTGCGTTCGGTCCCATACGTATCGCTCCGTTAAACCCGTCGCAACCGCTCCCAACGCTCCTAGCAGGCCCACGATCACGGCGACAAAGGCCCCAATCGCTGCCCAACCCGTATGGGGTGGTGCGATCAGCCAGATGATATCAAAGATGGCCGTGAGCAGCCATGCCACAATTGGCACATCTGTCATGACCGGATGCAGCGGGTGACCGAACCACGTCCCGTTCAGCAAACTCTTCAAGCATCGTGGCGGCTTGCGGTGGGTCCCAACCACCACTTTGATCGCCTCCTGAAGAGTATCGCTCAGCCGCTCCGCAAAGGGTTGAGGTGAGGGAGATATGTCAGACATCGTTTGCTCTCCTTCACGAGACCCAGCCCTCACTCTTTCTTTGCGCCATGTTCCAGAGAACTGTGGGAAAAGTCACGACTCCAGTTCTAGCACCAGTACTGCGCTTCAACTCTACCACCAGGCAGAGCCGGATTGCGTACCTGTTGACTGACCAGAGCTGCTCTGCTGGCCTTGCACCTGTGCAACAGTGTTCACGATGTTTTGCATGGCTTGATCACGAGTGATGCCTGCTGCCTGTGCAGCCTGGCCAAGGTCCTTCATCGTAATGTGGCGACTATCTCCGTAATCCTCGTTTGGGTTTCCGCACCCACAGCTAAGACACAGGGAGTACTCTCCTCCCTTGCTTGATTAGAGAGCACAACCTGTTTCCCAACCAGATCGTTGTACGATATGTGTCTATCATACCAGATGCTCCGTTGAGTGAGAGACAAAGCAGTCACAAAACAATCACAAACAGGAGCGAAGGATGAGCTATGCGCGGATACCTTCTCCCAACTGTTCTGGCCACTCCTCAAGCCTGGGCGCTTCCCATGTGCGAGGGGGTCTCATCTCTGGAGCTTTTTTGTTCTCTATCTTCTTTGTTCACAGAGAGCAGGAAGGCAGTAAGCGATGAATATCCACTCTCCAGCGTTTTCTCGCACGCTCAGTTCGTCTTGAAACGTGTGGAGATCATCCGCCGAGTGGATGGAGCTCGTCTCCTGATACGTGCCTGCTCGCCCCAGACAGCGGTAAAAGCGCACTTCGAGCGGGAAGTCGCTCGCCTGGTAGTTTTTGTCGAAGGAAATGACTTTTCCGGTTGTCATGGTTTTTCTCCTCCTGATCTCCTCTCGTCTGTCTGATACTCCTTCCAGGCGCAAAACCTTTAGTCCGGGCTGATCTCACGTGCCGGAAGCGGCCAGTCCGTCGTGAAGATTTTCTCCCCTCTGCTTCTTTGGGGCTCAGGTGCCACCTCTTCGCGACGATAGGAACCACTGGCCTCCGTGTTTATGCCAGGCCAATACCGTCCATAATGATAATGGCCTGTCTCGGCAGGGGAAAGAGGGCGTACTCTTTGCACCAACTGCCCCACCCCGGTGATATCGGGTCTCGCCAGTTCGGCAGGCTCAACAAAAAGGTCTTCTGGAACGCTATCCAATCCTTTGGTGCGTAGATCGTTTTCGCTGAGTGTAAGGTGAAGAGCCGTCTCTGTCTTGTGGCCTATGAGGCTATGGGGAACATAATAGGCTTTTACGAAGATGCCTCCCCGCTCGACAAGGATGTAGCGGCTAAAGCGTGCCTGGACCTTGCCAAGTTTTTTCCCTGTTTTATCAAAGACCTCTTGCCCTAAGAAAAAGGGTTGAGGAGGAGCATCATCGGATTCGGAAACGCTTTCCTCTAGAGCCATCTCGCTGCTCCTTTTCTCTCTGCTCTGAGTTAAAAAGCTACGCTGGTCTGATACTGATCGCCGCACTCGTTTTTGCTGTCCTTCTAGTATAGAGACAGATGAGCCTGCAAGCAGTGACTTTTATCACTTGCTGAGTCGATAGCACCTTTCCCCAACTTTTTCCATACGGCTGTGACTAAATTGTGATTGGGCAAAGCTTCTCTCCAGAAGAAAGCATGGTATGCTAGCAGTGGAGAAGTCCGAAATGCCGACCGAGAATGTCATCTGGATATGCAGCCAGGCCATTTTCATGGGAGGAGCTGAGATGAAGACCGCCACCCTGAAGATTCGACGCTTTGATCCTGAGAAAGATCAGGGACCGTATTGGGCTGAGTACCAGGTGAAAGTAGAAGAAAACGATCGCCTGCTCGACGCACTGCACACAATCAAGTGGGAGCAGGATGGCTCCCTCACCTTTCGCCGCTCCTGTGGGCATGGGGTCTGTGGCTCAGATGCCATGCGCGTCAATGGACTCAATCGTCTCGCCTGCAAGCTCCTGATGGGACACCTGCCAGACAAGGTCACCATCATGCCGCTGCCGACGTTTCGGGTGATCAAAGATCTCGTGGTTGATCTGGAGCCATTTTTCGCTCAGTATAAGAAGATCAAACCCTACCTGATCAACGATGAACCCCCTCCCCTCAGCGAACGGCTCCAGACCCCGGAGCAGCACGCCCGCTATGAGGAAGGGACGAAGTGCATTCTCTGCGCCGCCTGCACCACCTCTTGCCCTGTGACCTGGGGTGATCCTCACTGGATCGGGCCTGCCACCATCGTCAATGCGCACCGGTTTCTCTTCGATAGTCGTGACCGTGGCACGGCGGAGCGCCTGGCTATTCTCAGTGATCGGCTCGGCGTCTTTCGCTGCCGCACCGTCTTCAATTGCACCGAATGTTGCCCGCGAGGCATTCCGGTCACCGACCTGATTGAGCAGGTCAAGCGGGCCACCCTCTATGGGGATACAACGGACACATAAAGCAAGCAATCTCATCTCTGTTGAAACGTTTGAAAAGCTGTCGTGGCTAGGCCCGGGACTGTCCTGGAGGAGGTTTAGTATGGGAATCACTCTGACAGCAGAGCCGTTGGCAAAGCAGAAACTCGCCGTGTTTGAGCGATTGCAACCCGCATTCGAGGTCAGTTTTCGCTTCGTGCAAGAGGTTCATGGACAGCAACGCTTCTCATCCTTTCCTGTAGCAGAGACCGTACACTATCTTCATGCGCTCTGGGTCTGTGAATGCAAGGATCGCCTGTTAAGTATTTATTATAAGAACATTGTGCGGTATGAGGGCCAGCAGTGTCTCACCCTCTTACATCGTTGGCAAGAAGGTGAGACTGCGGATGTGGTGGCGTTTCTTCACCGCAAATTAGATGGGCTCCCCTTTGCTGAACTCACAGGCCAGATACAGCAAGTCAGAATGGCCCATGCCGATGATGGTCTGCTCCGGCGTCTCGTGCATGGCCGCCTTGTCTTGCTCAACCGGGCGGTGAATCTGATGCGAGCAATAGACGCTATCTTTGCCCTGCCAGATGACGACTTGAGAGAGGAAGTACGAGCGGCCTGTGTACACTATGGGCATGACCTTGACCAGATCAAGCAACAACTGGCCGAGATGGAAGGCCCACTCTACTGCTATGCTCCTCATCCCCTCCTGGCGCAACGGAATATGATGGTCATGAATGCCCTGGGGATAAACATTATGACACTGCCCACCGATCTCCCAGGAGAGCGCTCGCGGAGGGTTGCAGCGCCAACGGTGGCACCACCCCCGTTTGCTGAACAGGTGATCGCGGGATACCTGGAACTGGTGTCACCTACACACAATAATCTGCAAGGGTATCGCTTCATTGATCGTCCTGAATACGGTGATAGCAGGCATCATAGTCCCGCTACTCGTCGGGTGGCGCAGTCAGCAGATAACCAACCCCCGCCTCTGTGAGGATGTAGCGCGGGTGCGCAGGATCAGCTTCCAGTTTGCGCCGCAGTCGATTGATATTCACCTGCAACAGATGATTTTCCCCCACATACGCGCTCCCCCAGACATGCTCTAAGAGTCGCTCCTGGAGTACGACCCGACCGACATTGTGGGCTAAGAAGGCCAGAATACGGTACTCCGTCGGTGTGAGGACGACCTTTTGGCCAGCCATCGTCACCAGACGCTGAACATAATCAATCGAAAGCGCTCCCAGGGTCAGGGGCGATTGCCCAAGAGGTACAAGTTCGCCTGTTGTAAACTCTGCCCGCCTGAGCACTGCCCGCACGCGTGCCAGCAGTTCGCTCACGCTGAAAGGCTTGACGAGGTAATCGTCTGCACCAAGGTCCAGACCGCGGATCTTCTCCTGCTCTTGCCCGCGTGCGGTGATGATGATAATGGGGACCGTCGAGGATGCACGCACCTGGTGGCAAACGGCAAACCCATTCATCCTGGGCATCATCACATCGAGCAGCACCAGGTCGGGGTGATAGCGCTCAATCTGTTCAAGGGCCTTCCTGCCATCGCTGGCCCTCAGTACGCCATAACACTCCAGCTCGAGATTGAGCGTGACCAGGTCCAGGAGTTGCAGGTCGTCATCAGCAATCAGCACAGTCATTTTCCTCTTTGACATGATTCGGTACTCCTTTCCCACCGCGCACTCGTGTCTGTTTGCGCTCCCTCATGTCATATTATAGAATAAAACCGTCCGCCGCAGGAGAGGGATGTTCTCTTTCATCGTTGAAGCAGAAAAGAAGGTGAGCGTACTCGCAGCGATTAGTGATGGCCTCTGTGTGCTTTCCTTCACTGTTTGGGTGAAGGAGAAAGAACTTGAGAGGCCTGCCTGCTCACATCTCCTCAAGGGCCTCTCACTGTTTGGTGGCACTGATTTGACTGCCAAAATAACAACAACCTCATGAGAAAGAGGCACATGGATACTCACAGCGCTGAAGAGAGGGACGGGACAGAGCGACAGCAGCCCGAGCAGCAGATGGGTGAGGCCGAACAGGATCGTCATCGCGCGCAGCAGCTCGAGGCGATTTTCGAGGCCATCGGTGATGGCCTCTTCGTGTACGATAAAGACGGCCATATTCGCCGCATGAACAGGGCCGCGCGTGATCTGCTTGGACTCGACGACCTCCCCGGCTACACGGCTCTCTCGTTGGAAGAGCGCGGCACGCTCATCACGCAGCGCTATGTGCAGGGGCAGTCGCTGCCGCTTGCGCAGTGGGCCACCACGCGTGTGCTGAGCGGAGAGGTACTCACCGACACGACGGCTGTGGAGTTCATGGTGCGCAACCTGCGCGGACGTGAGCTGCGCATCCACTTGAGTGGGGCCCCCATCCGTGACCAGGAGGGCAACATCGTGGGAGCGATCAACCTCTGCCGCGACGTCACGGTGCGCTGGAAGCTGGAGCAGCGCACACAGGAAGCCTTGCATGCCCTGCTCGCCATGGCGGAGGCACTGGTCCACCTACCCCTGCGTTCTGGCGAACTCAATGCACCAGCAGGTGGAGAGGAATCTCCAGCATCGGCAGCGACGCGCATGGTCGGGCAGCGGCTGGCCGAGCTGACCTGCAGCGTGCTTGGCTGTCGGCGCGTCAGCCTGACCGCTCTTGAGCAGGAGACGGGCCACCTGCGTCCGGTGGCGGTTGTTGGCCTCTCGCCAGAGGAAGAGCGGCAGTGGATGACAGCGATGGGGCAATACCGCCTGGATGACTACCTGACGCCAACGCTCCTTGCCCGCTTGCAGGAAGGCGAGGTCGTCCTCAATGATCTCACCCGGACGATGACAAGTGGCGTGCCCACCTATAGCGCGCACGAGGTACTCGTCGCTCCGATGCAGAGTGGTGTCCATCTGACAGGGATACTCACGCTGGATTACGGTGGCACAGTCCATACCTTTACGCCGGAAGAGGTAGCCCTGGTCGGCGCCGTAGCGAAACTCGCCACCCTGGTGATTGAACGCGAGCGATTACTGCAGGAAAGCGCCGGGGCGCAGGCAAGAGAACTGGCCTTGCGTGAGACGACCCGGCGGCTGGATGAGTTCCTTGGCATCCTCGCGCACGAACTGCGCACCCCGCTGGCTAACCTGAGGGGGTTTGCACAGACCTTGCTTGTCCAGACAGCCCAGGGTAAAGGTCCACAACTGGCCGCGTGGCAGGAGAAGGCCCTCGCGGGTCTCGACCTGGCGGCGGCTCGCCTGGGCGAACTCACCGATGATCTACTCGATATGGCCCGTTTGCAAGCAGGCCGACTGGAGTTGTATCCCGAACCGACCGACCTGGTCCCCCTGGTTGAGCGTGTAGTAACGCGACTGCAGCTGACGACCGAGCGGCATACCATTGTACTCGTTCCATCGGTAGAGCGTCTCGTCCTCTCCATCGATCCCCGGCGCATGGAGCAGGTGCTCAGCAACGTGATCAGCAATGCGATCAAGTACAGTCCGGAGGGCGGCCCCATCGAGGTGACCATCGCTGAGGAGAGCGAGAGGCAGGAAGCGCTGCTCTCTGTGCGCGATCACGGCATCGGCATTCGGGTACAGCAGCAGGCACAGATCTTCCAGCGCTTCGTGCAGGCGGAGAACGCCCGCGCCTACGGGATCGAGGGTACAGGGTTAGGTCTCTACCTCTGCCGCGCCCTCCTTGAGCTACACGGGGGACGGATCTGGTGCGAGTCGATCGAAGGACAGGGATCGACCTTCTTCATCACCCTGCCTGTCGCCTCGGAGGCTACCCCTGGGCGCTAGGACACCACCAGGGCAGGCAACGCAGGAGATATTCTTCCATTTTCATAGATGATCGATCGAACAGATCAGGTCTCTCCAGGGAACGTGACGCTATCATCCGCTAACCTATGTCTTTCGTCCTTGACCTCTGCAGTCTCCTGCACAAGGGATTGTGATTGTTTTGTGATTGCTCCCGCAGCTTCTTCCATACAAGATATGTTACGCTTAAGGCAGGCGCTCCTTCATAAGACGAGAAGAGGACACGATGAAGCAACAAGAAGGCAGAACACGCGCTCTTATGGAAGAAAACGAGAGTCCCGCAGATGAACAGCACATTGACGCCATGACGATTAACATGGGGCCGCAGCACCCCAGCACGCATGGCGTGCTGCGTCTTATCCTCACCATCGAAGGTGAGACGGTCATCAAGGCTGTTCCAGATATCGGCTTCCTGCACACCGGCATTGAGAAGACCGCCGAAGCGAAAACCTACCACCAGGCGCTGGTGCTAACCGACCGCATGGAATACCTGTCTCCGCTTTGCAACAACCTGGGCTACTCGCTGGCTGTCGAGAAGTTGCTGGGCATTGAGGACGAGATCAACGACAAGATCAAGTATGTGCGTGTCTTGCTCGCTGAACTGCAGCGCATCGCCAGCCACCTGGTCTGGCTCGGCACCCACGCCCTCGATCTGGGAGCGCAAAGCGTCTTCCTCTACTGCTTCCGCGAGCGCGAAATGATCGTGGATATCTTCGAGTACGTCTCCGGCGTGCGCATGATGACCAGCTACATCTGCCCCGGCGGTCTACAGGCCGATATTCCTCGCGGTCTCGATACCAGAGTGCGTGCGTTCATGAACCTCTTCCCGCAGCGCCTGCAGGAGTACCATGACCTCTTGACCAACAACCAGCTCTGGTTCGAACGCACAAAGGGCATTGGCGTTCTCAGCGCGCAGGACGCTATCACCTATGGAGCCAGCGGCCCCGTCCTGCGCGGCAGTGGTGTCGTCTGGGATATTCGCAAAGCCTTTCCGTATAGCGGCTACGAGCAGTTCGATTTCGACATCCCCGTCGGCTCCAACGGCGACGTGTATGATCGCTACCTGGTGCGCATGCTGGAAATGGAGCAGAGCCTGAACATCGTCAAGCAGGCGCTGGAAGGCATGCCAACAGGCTCCTATCGCGTCAGCAATCTCAAGGTAGCACCCCCGCCCAAATGGGAACTTGCGGGCAACATGGAAGCTTTGATCCATCACTTCAAGATGTACACCGAGGGCTACCGGCCGCCGAAAGGCGAGATTTTTGTACGGACTGAGGCTCCCAAGGGAGAGCTTGGCTTCTACTTTGTAAGTGATGGCAGCGCCAGACCCTACCGCATGCACGTGCGTACCCCATCGTTCGCCAACCTGCAGGCGCTGCCGTTGATGATCGAGGGTGGCTTCCTCTCGGATGTCGTGGCCGCTATCGGCAGCATAGATATTGTCCTGGGTGAGGTTGATCGATGATTTCAGAGCAGTCCAAACAACGCATGCGTGACCTGGTGTCGCGCTATCCCTTGGCGCGCTCGGCTGTCATGCCCGCGCTCTATATCGCACAACGCGAAGAGGGCCATCTCACGCAGAAGGGTATGCAGGCGGTCGCGGAGGCCATCGGCCTGACCGTCAACGATGTGGAGAGCGTCGCCACCTTCTATACCATGTACTACCAGCAGCCAGAGGGCAAGAAGCAGATCAAGGTCTGCAACAGCATCTCCTGCTACCTGCGCGGCTGCGACAGACTGGTGCAGCACCTGGAGGAGCGGCTGGGCATCAAAGCGGGCGAGACCACGCCTGTCGGCAACTATACCCTGCGCACCGTCGAGTGTCTAGCCTCCTGCGGCACCGCCCCTGTCCTGCAGGTCAACGATGAATTCGTCGAAAACGTCACCCCTGCCATGCTCGACGTCCTCATCGAGGGATGGGAGAGGGAATTGAAGGCCAGAAAATTTGAGCCAGATACTGCTGTGGGTGAGGGAAATAGCGTCGGGGAAATAGGGCGGAGGCCAACTCCGCCCTGGTGGTTCCTCCCTATCCCCCAACCGCCCCGTTAAGGAGTACTCTATGCCAGAACTGATTGTGACAAAGGATATCGACGCGCCCGGCCTGGATACGCTAGAGGGCTATCGGCAATATGCAGGCTATCAGGCGTTGGAAAAAGCCCTCAAAGAGTACCAGCCGGATGAACTGATCGAGCTGGTCAAGAAATCCGGGCTACGCGGGCGTGGAGGAGCAGGCTTCCCCACCGGCCTGAAGTGGAGCTTCCTGGCGAAAAACGATAAGACACGCTACCTCTGCTGCAACTGCGACGAGAGCGAGCCGGGTACCTTCAAAGACCGCATGTTGATGGAGAAAAACCCGCATCAACTGGTCGAGGGCGTTATCCTCACCAGCTACGCCTGCCGCGTCTCGGTGGCCTTTATCTACGTGCGCGGCGAACTGGCCCACGCGGCTCGCCAGGTGCAGCGCGCTATCGAGGAAGCCTATGCCGCCGGGTACATCGGCAAAAATATTCTGGGCAGCGGCTTCGATCTGGATGTCATCATGCATCGCGGCGCGGGCGCCTATATCTGCGGCGAAGAGAGCGCGCTGATGGAATCGCTGGAAGGCCGACGTGGCTACCCTCGCCTCAAGCCGCCGTTCCCCGCCGCCATCGGCCTCTACGGCGGCCCAACTGTCATCAACAACTGCGAAACGCTCTGCACCATCCCCGCCATCGTGCGCAATGGGGCCGAGTGGTACGCCTCGTTTGGCACCGAAAAGAGCAAGGGAACTCGCGTCTTCTGTCTCAGCGGCCACGTCAAGAGGCCGGGCAACTACGAACTGCCGCTGGGCACACCGCTGCGCACGCTCATTTATGATGAGCAGTACGGCGGCGGCATCCTGGGTGACAAACAGATCAAGGCCATCATTCCCGGCGGCTCGTCCACCCCCATGCTGGGAGCGGACAAGCTCGACACGCCTCTCGACTTCGAGGCTGTCGCCGCGGCTGGCTCTATGCTTGGCTCCGGTGGCGTCGTGGTGATAGACGAGGACACCTGCATCGTCGATGCCGTGTTGCGCATGAGCGATTTCTACCGTGACGAGTCCTGCGGCAAATGTACCCCCTGCCGCGAGGGCACCTTCTGGATGGTGCAGCTCCTGGAACGGCTTGAACGGGGACACGGCAAGCTGCGTGACATCGATCTGCTCATGGATGTCTGCGATAATATGTATGGCAGAGTCTTCTGCCCACTTGGCGATGCTGCGACCAGCCCCGTGACCAGTAGTATCAAACTCTTCCGCGACGAGTACGAATATCACGTCCGTGCAGGCCGATGCCTGGTCGGGCCAGGCGCGCATCGTGCGCCAGCTACAACACCATAAATGCTGTCTAGAGTAGCGAGCCACGAACAGCTCGCCTCGTGGAGAGAACCCTATGCCAGAAGAGCAACGCGATAACCTCGTTCACATCACTATTGACGACATACCTGTCGCCGTGCTGCCGGGAACGCTGGTCTGGCAGGCAGCGCGGCAGATCGGCATCGAGATACCATACTACTGCTATCATCCCAAGATGCCGCCGCTGGGCGCGTGCCGCATGTGCTTTGTGGAGGTCGAGAAGATGCCCAAGCCGCCGCAGACCTCCTGTACCACTGTGGTCAGCGAGGGAATGATCGTCCATACCAGGACAGAAAGGGTACTCAAGGCGCGTCGGGGCGTCCTGGAATTCTTGCTCATCAATCACCCGCTCGATTGTCCCATCTGTGATAAGGGCGGCGAGTGCGATCTGCAGGACTTCACGTTGCGCCACGGCCCTGGTGGGACGCGCTTCGACCTTTTCAAGCGCCATTTCCCCAAGCCGGTGCCGATGAGCAACGACATTTTGCTTGATCGCGAGCGTTGTATCCATTGCCAGCGTTGCACACGCTTCTGCGCAGAAATTTCGATGGACAACGGTCTCGTGATGATCAACCGGGGTTTCAGGATGGAGGTGGGAACGGCACCCAATCATGTCTTCGACTCGATCTTCTCCGGCAACACCGTCGAGATCTGCCCGGTGGGTGCCTTGACAGCCGCGACTTTCCGCTTCAAAACCCGGCCCTGGGAGTTGAAGCACACGCCCAGCGTCTGCAACAACTGCAGTGTGGGCTGCAATGCTCGCATCGATGTGCGTGTTGACAGGGTTACCCGTCTGATGTCGCGCACCAACGATGCGATCGATGACGGCTGGCTGTGCAATCGCGGGCGCTGGGAATTCGGCTTCGTCAACGAAAATCGCCTGCGCACGCCACTCATTCGCCGCAACGGCCAGTTACAGCCCGCTGGGTGGGATGAGGCATTCCTCTTTATTGCCAGACGCCTGACGGAGACCCTCAAGACGCACGGCCCGCAGGCCATCGGCGGCATCGGCTCGACGCGCATCACTAACGAGGAGTCCTACCTGTTCCAGAAACTGCTGCGCGACGTCCTCGGCACGCCCAACATCGACCACCATCACGGCTTCTTCCCCGGCCCACGCGATCCGCTGACCGGTAGGCCATGGATGATGACCAATAGCATCGCCGACATCGAAAAGGCGTCGCACATCGCGCTGATCGCCGCCGACCCGTACCAGCGCCAGCCCATCCTCGACCTGCGCATCAAGAAGGCCATGCGGCAGGGCGCTCACATCTACATCGTCAACGCCCACAAGACCGAGCTTGACCGCTTTGCCGCCAGCAAGATCACCATTCCTGAAAACGGTGCGGGCATGGCCGCGAAGCTGCTGCTCAAAGCCGCGCTACAAAACGACAAAGTGGATGCCAGCCAGTACAGCGACCTCTATACGCAGCTGCAAAGCCAGGAGAAGGAACTGAAAGAGGCGGAGACAACTTTCGGACTGGAGGTCGCGACGCAGTTGCAGTTCCTGGCAAACGAGATCGTGGGGGCAAAGGGAGCCATCATTCTCTACGACGAGATGGCGACGCTCGCACCCGGCTGCCAGAACCTCGCCGTCGATGTTCAGGCGCTGGCCGTCGTCACCAACAACATCGATCGCCCCGGCGCTGGCGTTGGTCCGCTCTTTGAGGACGCCAACTCGCTCGGTGCGCGTGATATGGGCGTGCTGCCCGATGCGCTGCCCAGCTACCAACGCGTGCAGGAACAGGGCATGAGCTACAGCGAAATGCTGAGCAGCTCGCAGATCGAGGCGCTCTATGTCGTGGGAGCCAATCCGGCGCGCCACGTGGAGGGGCCGGAACTGCTCTCAACACTCGAATTTCTGATCGTACAGGACGTGACGCTGACCGAGACGGCGCAGCAGGCCGATGTGGTGCTGCCTGCCGTGACCTTCGCTGAAAAAGAGGGCAGCATGACCAACGTCGACCACCATGTGCAGGCCATCCGCCGCGCTCTGCGTCCGCTGCCCGGGGCGAAGGCCGACTGGGAGATTTTCGTCGAACTGGCAAAGCATCTGGGCCATAAATGGAGTTACTGCGGCCCGCAGGACGTGCTGCGCGAGATCGCGCAAACCAATCCCTTCTATGCGAGCCTTAGTTGGGAGACGCTGGGGCTGCAAGGCGTGCGCACTGAGGAACACATAGGGGAGGATGCAGCCCATGTTTGAGTTTGTTCCTTCATCGGTACGGCTGACAACGTTCGAGGAGGGCGAGACCCGGTATGCTTTCCAGCGAGCATGCCATCGTTGTTTACTGCAAGGAGTATACCATGTCCTTCGACATCATTAAGGGGATGGCCACCACCCTCAAAAATATGGGCAGAAAACCCAGCACTGTCTCCTTCCCGGAGCAGGAACGTGAACTCCCGCCGCGTTTTCGCGGGCGTCACGTGCTGCACCGCTACGAGAATGGGTTAGAGCGTTGCGTGGCCTGTTACCTGTGCGCAGGGGCCTGTCCCGCCGATGTGATCTATATTGAAGCCGAAGAAAATACTGCGGAACACCGCGTCTCCCCAGGTGAGCGGTACGCCAGGGTCTTTGATATGAACCTGCTGCGCTGCATCTTCTGCGGCTACTGCCAGGCCGCCTGCCCCACCGGAGCGATTACGCTGGAACATGAATATAAACTGGTCGCATTCTCTCCAGAGGAGTTGATCTATCACAAAGAGCAACTGCTCGAACCTCTGGGGCAGGCAACGGTTGGCACAAATGCTGATTGGTATGAACCGCCGCCTGCCGATGCAGCACAACCTGTTCCGCAAGAAAGTCATGTCTTTGATGGCTTCGAAGCCACCGCTGCCTCCGTCGGTATGGGAGACCTTCCCACCGAACGGCCCATCCTGCTAGCGAACGAGGAACAGGACGAGGACCGCAGGAAGCTGGCTGGTGAGGATGATTCGCATCTCTGACCGAACCGTTACCTCTCCCCAGGTGTATTGCTTTCTAGCTGTTGGGCCTCGGCAAACATCTGCCGGAAGATATCCAGGCAGGCTTGTCCCTGACAGGAAGCGGGCGTGCCAGCAATGATCCGATGAGGATGGTGTGTGTCAACGGTGATCTCTGGCAGCCCCACGTTGCTGATCTGCTTGCCGGAAGGCAGCACAAAGGTGGGACTGCCCTCGACGTGCAAGTGTTCCCAGCCCTCCTGCGCTTCCTGGAGTACTTGGTATTTCGTCACACCCCGGTCGAAGTCGGAGGCCCAGCGTTCCATATCGAGACCCACCTGCTGCGCGAGTTCTAGAAGGACGTGGCGAAGCGAGATGCAGCGGCTCTGTGCGAAGAAGGCGACCCGGATGGCCCAATCGAGATCATCAGCCAGCAGCAGGCTCTGGCGCTCCGCACATTTGACCGCCTCAAAGGCGGGCCACATAGTCACCGGCCACTCGCTCTCAGGTCGTTGCCAGGGCTGATAGGGAATGGCTGGCTCTTCCCCCACAAGCAAGGGAAGTTCACGCTCAAGTACTGCTTTGGGAGTCGGTTCCCGGTTGACATACTCAAGAGCCAGGCTTTTATGCTCGATGACGATGGTTCCGCGATACTCCTCGCGCAGCTTGCGCAACCGATAGGTGCTTACGTAGGCATACGGGCAGGCAAGATCGGCATACATAGCGATAGGGATAGGAGCCTTCATGATGTCTGCTCCCTCCTTTTCTCAGCTTCTTCGTGCGTTCCCTTATATGTCACGACACGCCCCCAAAGACTCTTAGTCCCCCATAAGCCAGAGCGCAGACACTCCAGTTGCACAATCTGGCTATGATCGACGAATAGGTTGACCTCGGCTCCGTAGTTCTTGATATACCAGGCGAAGACCTCCGGGTCGGCGGCCTCGAACATGACCTGCTCTAGCCCCAATGCATCGATGATTCTGGCTGCAGCATTGGTGCGCCAGGTCTTGACATTCTCGGTGATGCCCTCGGACTCGATCATGATCAGGTACGCCCCGGCTTCCAGGAAGCGCTTTGCCTGGGCGATGGTCCAGCCCACGTCGCGGGTACCCTCCGCCTCCAACTCCGCAATCGCTGTGGCTCCCCCGGCCCCGAATTGGATGCCTACCTCCGGCTTGGCCTTAAGCCCTGCCTTTTGTACTTGCTCGACCAGGCGCAGCCAATCATCGATGGGGATGGTAATAAATCCACTGGAGATTTCCAGAATATCGAAACCCACGTTGCGGCACTCCTGGATATAGCGCTGCACCGCTTCGGGTTCCTGCGCCAGCACATGCTCGATAAAACCGCCAGTAGAAACCAGCACATTGTAGCGGTGGGCCAGGTCGATGATCTCTGTCAGTGCGTGCCTGGGCATCAGCGTAAACGACCCGCCGGCGAACTTGAGAGAGTCCACGTAGTCACCCATGGTCTCCAGCACATCTTGCAGGGAGTGTTTTCCCATCGGGGTATAGTACGGGCCGCGGATCTCGGTGATGCCGCGGGTGCGTGGTTTGCTTTCGCGCTCATTCATGCGAAGAAATGAAAATGCTCGGTCATTCATGCGATCGTTCTCCTTTTGACTCTCGCGAGCAGTTCTGCCTGATGGCAATGGCGTTGGCCGTCTGTTCCTGTGTGAGGCCCAGGGCTTTTGCCACTCCGGCTGCGACGGCATATGCTCCCTGCGTGGTGTGATCAAAGCCTCTTGCACGCACCGGGGCCACGTCGCAGAGTCGGCACTGCACCTGGTAGGCCACCGCCAGGGCGCTCAGGAAGGCCTTGTCGTCTGCCCTGGTGTACTCACTGGCAGCGAGAACTGCCCCCAGATTGTCGCTGGGATGGCAGGTCTCGTTTCTGGCAAGATAACTATCATTGTAATCCAGGTAACGCACCAGCGCGCTGTTATAGAAGGCCGCACGGTCAGGAGCGGTCTTGCCGCCACCGATCAATGTCACAAGCGGGGTTCCACCGAAGTTCTCGATCTGGGTGCGCAGGATGCGAACAGGGAGTCCTTCCATGGCCCCGATAGCGCAACCCAGAGCATCAAGCACATGGATCTTCAGCGCCAGGCGAGCTTCTTCCGAGAGGTCGTCGTAACTGGCTCGCACGATGAACGCAGCAAGTTGTTCAACCCTGGTCATGTTTGTCTCCTGTTCTCGCTGTTCGTCCGCTTGCAAGGCGGAGAAAGAACTCCTGGAAGCGGCGAATGCCCTGTGGTTGTCATCGTCTGTTCCGATCTGCTTCAAGCATACCATGTCCTCTTCAGAGCGCGTTATCCGGTCAGTCACAAAGCAATCACAACCAGAAGATACGTTCTGAATGCGCCCTCTTCCATTCGCCCAGATCATCCCTCTTTCGCCGGTATCATGCCCGTCAGCTCGATTGCGACTGCTTCGTGACAGAAGTCACAGCCATGTTCGTGTTTTTCCGACTACACTTAGTACAGGCCATCATAAATGCCTTCCGAGTTTGACACCCAGAGCGCAAGAAGATAAACTGGAAGCGGGAGGTGAACGTCGATGCGAGGACCCAAAC
>Ga0209810_1002079_pt1 | contig 25788 bp, 16 predicted proteins | sample Coa_R1_7_FD_187159 | JGI IMG/M metagenome (GOLD analysis project Ga0209810, IMG submission 187159) | Surface soil microbial communities from Centralia Pennsylvania, which are recovering from an underground coalmine fire - Coalmine... | ecosystem: Environmental > Terrestrial > Soil > Unclassified... | reverse complement strand
GGCCAGACCTATTTTGGCAGAACGACTCGTTAGGTCGTTGACCGTTCACACAAATGGTAGGGACGGCTCGCCGAGCCGTCGGTTGTCTTCGGCCGACGAAGCGGTACGCTCGGCGGTCGCACCCTACCAACTCGGTTACAAGCTACCGGAAATCTCTCCGCTAGACTGCACCGACGACAGTTGGACTCCTACTACTACCGTCAATGCCCCCGAGGCACGCACGACTCGCACCGCAGTGTGGACTGGTAGCGAAATGATTATATGGGGTGGAGGAAACTTTAGCGGCGGCCTAAATACTGGTGGCAGATATAACCCAGCGCTAGACACGTGGACAGCGACCAGCACCACCAACGTACCTGAGGCACGAGGCAGTCAGAGGTCGGTGTGGACAGGTAGTGAGCTGATTATCTGGGGCGGGTTCACCTCGGCCGGCCAGTTTCTGAACACTGGCGGCAGATACAATCCGATAACCGACAGTTGGACACCGACCAGCACCACTAATGCACCTGCCGCGCGAGCCGATCACTCGGCGGTCTGGACGGGCAGCGAGATGATCATCTGGGGCGGAATCGGATGTGGTGGTAATTGCAACCTTAATACTGGCGGCAGATACAATCCAGGCACGGACAGCTGGACAACGACGAGCACCGTGAACGCGCCTGCCGCGCGGTGGAACCATCGCGCGGTGTGGACCGGTAGCGAAATGATTGTCTGGGGTGGAAGTGATTCGATGAACTATTTGCATACCGGCGGCAGATACAATCCCAGCACGGACAGTTGGACCGCTACCAGCACTGTGAACGTCCCGCTCGGCCGTACCGGCTATACAGGGGTGTGGACCGGTAGCGAAATGATTGTCTGGGGTGGAGTCGATGAAACGTTCAATGATACAAATACCGGAGGCAAATATAATCCAAGTAGCGATAGCTGGGTGGGTACCACGACTACCAACGCACCTTCGCCGCGAAACTCGCAAACGGCGGTGTGGGCTGGCAGCGAGATGATTGTGTGGGGTGGGGTTTTTTGCTGTCCGGCAATCGATTTTGACACAGGCGGGAGATATGACACCACCACGGACAGCTGGACCGCGACCAGCACCACAAACGCGCCTTTGGCACGATGGGATCACACGGCGGTGTGGACTGGCGGCGAAATGATCGCCTGGGGTGGGTTCAACGATCCTGACAACCTCTATCTGAACACCGGGGGGAGATACTGCGCGCAAGCGCCTCCAACTCCTACGCCTACGCCGACGGCAACTGCGACACCCACGTCTACGCCTCGACCAACACCTACACCAAGTCTAGCTCCGACTCCGAGAGGCCGGCCAACACCGCGCCCGCGCCCGTAGTTCGCTTGAATGCTCAGCCAGGAATTCCCTCAAGCATTTTGTCGTTCATCGGCAAGATGGCTGCTGCGGCGGATTGGCAGCCTGTCCCGACGGTCGCTGGCAAACGGGCGGCAGGTTGCACTCGGGTTGTGTTCTGAACAAGAATGCTTGTGCAAGCCGAATCGTTGACGTTGTCGCGCTGACGTTGAACTGCGCCTCACCTCCGCGAGAAATCGCGCGATCGTTGCGACGCTGACCGCTCCGCCAACGGTTGCGGGTAGTTCGCGGATAAGCCGCAGTGACGCGCCATTTTCACGTCGTTCAACGATGCCTCCTCTCAGCGGCATCAGCTTTGCGTAACGCTTCAGTGGCGCTCGCGGGACTGCGCGAACGGCGTCACGAAAACGCTTCGTGCGCGCCGCAATGTCGGTGAGATTACTCATACTTTTAGCAGGCGTTCAGCAACAGGTCGCTTTCCGTAGCGTGGCTAAGGGGTAGGGCGTCCCTTCTAAAAAGCCCACGGTTCCTTCCGTGGGCAAACCTGTTGAAGCCTGCTTTGTCATGCACGCGTGAGCGCGCATCTGGTCACTGCCTCGGAGAGCTCCACGGAACAAATTGGAGCGCTTTCTGCGTCATAAATTGGCAAAATATTGTCGCCGAAATCTGGACTAACTTTGGATAAGGCGAATGGTTGTTTCGCAGGATATTTCGTGGTGAGTCATCGCACATCCTTCTGATTGCGAGCTGATATGGGGCAGTGCTTTTCCCAGCCAATACATTTTACAACTGCGACAATTTTCTGCATGGAATCGATAGCGACCTTTTCATGGGCGGAGGGAGCACAGTCAACGCGGAGCGCAGCAAAGCGAGCAATACGTTGAGGGCGCGCAGCGAGCCATAAAATCGGGGAGCACATTCACGCGCAGCTGTGCCAGCGCAGGAAGATTCCGAGCATGCCGCAGTGATCGCGCGCTTGGCGGAATGAAGGGCGCAGCGGAGCTCGCGGAGTTGCGGCCGAAGGGAAGACAAACGCGCGATGACTGCATCGCTGGAAAAGGGAGAGCAAAGGCTTTGAGCTTTCGGAAGAGAGGAACCGCACGCACAGCGCGGCAGACCCCAACGGAGAAGCTCAATGTCTTTGCGAGATTGGGGTCATCGCGTTGACGCGATCGAGTTCTCGCGCTCGCTTAAAGGGCGCGATGACGAACGAGATGAAAGAACCGATGTCTTATCCGTCTTCGCTTTCGATGAGGAAGAGGCTCAAATTCGAATGCTCTTGTTTCGCGTCTGAGTACGGGTGTTGCGGTTCGATGGACTGATGTCGATTGCGATTTTAGGAATCGCCTCGATTGATCCCACTTCTGCGCGCGCGGCTGCGAGAAATCTACGAATCTCTGCCGGCATCGCGGCAAGGTTAGGCTCGCCATGATAGGCAAGAGCTTTCAGGGATAGCACCGGGTTGAATTCAGATAGAGCGCTTTCGCTGCTCCTAGGGCGCGCGGCAAGGTGATGTCGGCTTTCAGCAACGTATCAATGTCCAGGTAATCCTTTGTTTCCCCGCGTGCCAGGATCACTTTCATTTTTTGCGCTGCCAGATCGAGGAGCGATGCGATGGAAAACGCCGTTATCTTCGCAACGGTCGGGATCGGCAACACGGTCGATGGTGAGTCCGCCAAAAAATGAGATTTTGATTTCTCTTCCAGGATGGACAGTGAAGGTTGAGGTGTTGGGATCTGATTGAATCAGTTCTGCTCCGCGCGGAAATGGCAGGCTCCCGCTTAAAGCGTCTGCCGAAATGAGCTGGTTGGTGAAAAAATCGAAATCGACGGATTGTCTTCCACCAAGACGCAAGCCAATCGCCGTTTCTCCGTAGAGAACAAAATGGTCGGGTAATTCGGAGAACACAGGCCAGAAGCGCCGCTGCTGCGGCGGCAAAACATCCAGCTTCATCCCGGAATTGCGCGCTCTGGTAAGGATGGAACAGGCAAAAGCTCCAAGCGGTGGTGCCAATAATGCCAGGAGCGAGGATCGAACAGACCGGGAGGCGCATTTTGCAAGGCTTCGCGAAAAGCGTTCCTGCCGTAATGCTCGAGAGCGATGCAGGTGTCCTCCCATGTTCCGAGCGCCATGATCCGGCAGAGAAACACCGGCGTATTTGCAAGGGTAGAGGGAGCCGGTTCCCACCAACAAACCCGACGCGCTATTGCAGCCAACTGCTGCGAGCGTGCTTCTTCGGTTTGCACACTTTTGGAAGAGATTTTCAATCGAGGTAATTTAGCAAAATAGACCGTCGGTGGGGGAGCCGTTTAGGTTTCCAACTCTGCTGAGTCAGGCTAGGAACATAGTACGCAGCGGAACGGAGACGTCTCTTCGGGTAGAGGGTTTTTCATAGCCGGCAAGAGTTGCCTTCGCTTGCAGAACTTTGTTAATTTTCTTTCTCGATCCCAGTCCGCTTGTACAACGTCTATCGACATCAGTAGAATCGAGTCGCTCCGTTTTAGCTCCACATCCGGCGCACCGCGAGCCTGCTTCCGCTGCATAATGGCGCTGAATGAAGTACTCTCAGCTTAGAGGCGGTCTCTCTCTTGAGGAAGCAGCAGCATACGTGGGCAGCAAAGAACTGTTACGTCAATTTGAACTGGCGAAATGGCTAAAACCGTTCATTCGAGGCAACCGCCTCACGAGGTTCGACATTCGCGATTTGGATGGTTGCATTGACGCTTGAAAGCCGGTGAGCTGCTTTCCAAATGCCAGAGCGGCGTAACTACACGCGGAACGCATTCATGATTCGGCGGTCATCCGGGCGCAATTTCGCATAATGTCGTTGCACGACACGCACATCGTCGCCGAGCCACGTCGCGATTCTGTAAATGTCGATGCCTTTGCTCGCGCAAATCGATGCAAACGAGTGACGCATTACATGTGGGCTGATTCAGGGAACGCCCTGGACCTTCATATACTCACCAAATGCGCGCCGAAAGTCGAACCTGTAACGATGGCTTCCGTGCGTGACATTGGGCTGCAATACGTAAGGCGAGCGCAAACCCCAACGCTTTAGGAAGTCAACAAATTGATCGGTCAGCGGAGCGGTCCGGGCGTCACGGTCTTTCGGTCGAAACGTTTCTGTTGCGCGGATTTCAACCGTGCGGGCCGCGAGGTCAAACCAGCCAGGCACAGCTTCAACGATCTCCATCTTGCGCATCCCGGTATGGAACCCGCAGAACAAGATAAACTGCAGATCGTCGTTCGGCGCATTGCGGATCAACCGTTGTGCCAACTCAAAGTTTGCGAAGCGAGCCTTGCCCTTTCGGTCAATGCGATCGAGCTGCACTGCGACCACAGGGTTGCGCCGGCACAGATTCTCCCTCACGCACCAGTTGAAAAAGGATCGTAGCGTGAACATATAGCTCTCCGCCGTGCTCGGGACGACGCGCGCTTTTGCTGCGTCGTAGTAAGCTTTGCAATGACTGCTGGTGACGTTTGCCGGCGGAATGTTCTTACCGTTATCGGCAAACATAAGGAGGCAAGAGCGCTTGCTCTCCGCACTCATCTTGCTCTAGCGGTTTGTCTCGAACTTGTGCTTTAGAAACCGCTCGACTTCCGCCATGAACGATTGCGCCGGCTGCAACTCGGGACTGTCCATAATCTCCCGCGCGCGCTGCGCGGCCAACAGATAATCATCGGTTTCAAGCGAGACGAAGCTTCTGCGACCATTTACCTGTTTTGCGAACCAATATGTGCGGCCACGCAAATAAATGCCTTTGACTCTTCCTTTGAGCACTCAGGTATGGTCATATCGCGGAGCTGATTGATCGGCTCTCTGGCCGGAGCATTTGCTCGTCGCGCAAGGTACATTTTGACGGTGTGCGAATACCCTAGCGAAATGCATCAGAGCAGACGCTGCTCTTCTAATGTCACACTTTAAGAAGGTGAAACCGGCCTTTTCAAGGTACGCTACCGTAAATTACCGGAAATTATTTTTGTCCCATTTTCATATGGAGTCGCCCACGAGGGAAAAAGGTTTTTCGGGAGGGCTCTGGCCACGTTGACACGGTAGGGGTCAGAGGTTCGAAACCTCTACCGCGCATTGGGATGGGCTCTCACGGCTTGGTCCGCGCTCCTTTCCCCGAAACTTTGGGGCGCCGATTCCGTAGTTGGCTTGTGTGACCCAGTCATCAGCCTCGCTCGCGCTGCTGGATGAGCCTCTTTGGTTTTGCCTGAAAACGCAACCCAAACGCGAACATCTGGCTGCGACTGCGCTCAAACGCCGGTTCCAGATCGAATGCTTCTCGCCACGCTTGCGATTTCGCAAATTGACGCAAAGAGGCCCCGTCTGGTTCGTCGAGGCCATGTTCCCGGGTTATCTGTTCGCAAAATTCGTTTACTCGCAGCAACATCGGGCGGTGGAAAGTTCCCACGGGATCCGCGGGGTGGTCCATTTCGGTGATCGCCTCGCCACGTTGCCCGAACACGTTGTGAGGGATCTTCAAGCCAGAATCGGCGCCGACGAAATCGCAACGATCGATGAATCGCTTGAAGCTGGGCAATGCGTTCAAATTATCGACGGTCCGTTTTCGGGATTGGAGGCCCTGGTGACCTGCGTAATCCCCGCCAAAGACCGAATCCGCGTACTTTTCGAATTGCTCGGCCGATCAATCGAGATTGAAGTGCCCACCGCAAAGGTGTTTCCCCTTCGCGGTGTTCGTGCGGCGGCGTAACTTCCCTTTCGAACGCCAAGCGTTTCATCCCACCGGATTGAACGCGTTTCGGTATGCGCGCAGATGTGGCGAACAAAGCACCGCCTCATCTTCGTTTACAAACCAAAAGTGGCCGCCCCCGAAGGAACGGCCACTCTGGTGTCGGGAAAATAACTTTTCCTGCGGGTCTTAGGTCCTAAGAAACCGATGCGCTATACCCAGAGTCGCAAAGGCAACGCCGAGCAGCATCACGGTGGCGCCGCCGTCAGGCACGTTGCCGGGAGCTCCAAAGAGGGTCCACCCCGACAGGCGATACCAACTCCACTGGGCCGGAATAGTGATTGTTCCGGTTAAGTTGCCTACATACCAGATAACGGAGCCTGGATTTGGCCCGTCGTACTTGGCAAACAGGTATGAATACGTACCGCCTGTGCCGAGATTTATAGTCGTGCTGGTTCCGCTGACCAAGCCTGCCAACACGGCATCAGGGTAATTGGGAAATCCCGGGCCCGGGCTGTTGAGCGTTCGAAGAAAGAGTTGGCCGTTGTAGAGATCCGCAGCGCCCGGTATCATATCGACCAAATGGTTGACGTAATTCAGGCGATCAGTGTTCCCCGACGGTATTCCAAAAAGAACGTATCCAAGCGTCTGATTGTCGCCGACTGTGAGAGCATTGGCCTTCGGGGCGAATGCGACGCCCAGCAGGACCAAGGTTGCGGCTAGCAACCCGATTTTAAAATTACGAATCATACTCTTTAATCATTAAGCAGCCGGTATGCCAAACGAGCGCATTCCAGAGGTGTGCAATTTAAACCACTGTAAAATAGTTACTTATGGATTCGTTATTACACATCTGTGTAAGAACTCGAATCGTAAGATCTTCCGACACAATGATCCCTACCACGCTACCGGGAAGACATAACAATCACGTCGGAAGTGAGTTACGTTGAAACTTTAAAATCCGTTCGGATTCCTGACGGTCTAGACGGAAGGCTTTCCCAAGTGATTTCTTTTCTCGAGCCTCAATGCGATCCCAAAAAATAACGCTATGCGCAAATAAATGATCGGTCTAGGTAGCTGCATCTCCCCTTTGGCGAGGGGAATTGAAGCAGTTTTAATCGTGTTGCAGATCTGCGAGTGTGCGTTTCGCTTGTGCGGCCAACGGCTCTTGAAGACCAGCGGTTAGGGCTTGGTTTAGAGCGCCGCGTGCCTGGTCGATTCGCCTTGTTTGCAATTGAGACATCCCCAAATAAAAGAGGGATCTGGCGTTCAGCGGACCTTTACGAGCGCTCTCCTCAAATAGCTCAATCGCGCGTTGATAATCTTTCCTCTCATAACTCAACTGGCCCAGGAGCGCCAGCAATTCAGGATCGGCCGGCAAGGCTTTACGCGCCTTAGACGCAAGGTCGTACGCCATGGCGGTAGTCGAAGGATTGCGAGCGTACAACGCTGCGAGGCTTTTTTGGGCCAGACCAAATTCCGGCCAATGCTGCAAAACGTCGGCATAAATCCCGATGGCAAGGTTCAGCTGCTCTCGACTCTCGCAGATTTTGGCTTGAGCCATCAATGCGGGAATGTAGTCAGGATTTTGCGCCAATTCATGTTTGACGTCCTCGTCGGCCGCGAGGTTGTCCGCATTACCATCGGAAGCTGTAAACCTCAAAAATTTTCTGGCATCGGCTGCCCCCGGAAAATTGGAAGTATCCAAGGCCTTTTGCATAATATCCCGTGCCTCATTTAACTTGCTAAGGCCGTAGGCCGCCCAGGCTAAACTATGGAGCGTCGTGCCGTCCTTCTGGCCTTGTCGAACAGCCTCCTGCAAAAGACTGTAAGACCATGTGAAATTGCCGCTTTGGCCGGCAATTTTTCCAAGGGTTGCGGCAACTTTCGGATCCGCCGGGGCCAGGTCGCGGGCTTTTTTCGCGTAAAGAAGAGCCTTCTCGGTATTATGAAGGGGGCCAGCATAGAGTTGCGCCAGCTTCAACGCAGCCGCTGATAATGCAGGATTGAGCTGGAGTGCTTGTTCCAACGCCTTGGCGGCTTTCTCTGATTGGTGTTGCTGGTCGTAAATTTCTCCCAGCCGCATCCACAAGAGTACGTCGTCAGGCCGTGTTTTGGCCATTGCTTCGAGTTGCGAAAGGGACAATTGCGGCGAAGGGTCCGTGCGACTCTTGAGAATTGCGAGGTTACGCTTAATCTCTTCTTTGCCGGGAAAATCCTCGCCTGCACCGGCGGCTTTTTCCAAGGCCGCCTGAGCGAGGTCTGCCTGTCCCATCATGTAGGCTGTCATGCCCAAATGAAATTGGACCTCCGGATTGTTTGGAAGTCTTTCTGCACTCGCCTGGAGAACAGGCAATGCCTGCCGGTACTCACCTCGCTTAAACAGGACCCAGCCCAGCGTGTCGTCGATCGCAGGATCGTTTGCTTGGAGATCATGCGCTTTGCGCGCCAGTTCGTAGGCCCTGTCGAGATTGTTCAGCCGATCCGCATAGAGATTTGCGAGATTATTTAATGCAGCAACGGAACCAGGATCGATGGAAAGGACCTCCTCGTAGGCATCGCGCGCTTTCTCATAGAGATTCATCCGCTCATACAACATTGCCAGAGTAAGCCAGGCGGTTGAATTGCGGGGGTTCTTGGAGATCTCGGATTGCAACTGGTCCGCAGCAGGCGAAAGCCGGTTGGTGGCAATGTAGGCCTCTACAAGCAATTGATAGGCCTCCGAAAAGTTGGAATCGAGTTGAACCGCTCTCTGAAGCTCCGGGACGGCGCCTTCCCATTTTTCTTCCGCGGCTAAAATCTTGCCTTCAAAAAAATGAGCGGCAGCCGAATTCGGGTCCTTTTGGAACTGAAACCGTACCCTGGTCCGCGCGGCGTCAAAGCGCTTGTCCAACAGATCGATCTCTACAAGTTGGTTGACGGCCGAGAGGCTGGTCGGAGCCAGGGCGACAACCTTTTCAAAAGCTCCACGGGCTTCGTCATTCCTTTTTGCCTGGCGGTACGTAAATCCAAGCGCCATGAGAATCTGCGGATCCTCTGGGGCAAGCTTCGCCTGCTCTCCCAGGACGATAATGGCATCGTCAAATCGGCCCAGCGAACCGTAAGCGGCTGCGAGCAGCAGTGCAGCACTTTTCAGGTCCGGTTGTCTCTTGAGCAAATTGCTTATTGGTTCAATCACCAGTTCGGCGTGTCCGGCATGAAGATTGATTTCTGCCAGCAGCAGAACCGCATCCGGGTAGTTGGGGCTAATCGCGAGCGCTTGCTCCAGCTCGGTTTTCGCCTGATTTGGATTGTCACTTTTCAGATATGCCTGCGCTAACTGGTATTTGACGAGAGGCGTGTCCGGGTATGTTTGGTCGAGCCGCTCCAAAGTTTCTACCGCTTTCCGGATCTCGCCCTTTGCCAGCAGCACGTTGCACTGCAGTCTGCGGCCGTCCAGATACTCGGGATCGCGACCGAAAACGTTTTCCAGCAACGAAAGCGCTTCCTCGTTTTTCTTCTCTTTGAAGGCTACCTCGGCGAGCAAGACCCAGCCCGGGAGATAGTCGGGCGTTTTCGTAGTCATTTCGGCAGCCATCCTTCGCGTTGCTTTCAAATCGCCGATAGCGGACCTGAACGCGGCGTATTTCAAACGTTCCATCGAACGAACGGGAGCCAGTTCCGCTGCTTTCTCGAACTCCTGGGCGGCCTGCTTTTGATCCTTTTGCAGTATGTAAAAGTCACCCATAGCCATGTGGGCGGCCGCCGCTTTCGGATCCGCCTCGAGCGCCTGCCGAAGTTCCTCGCCCGCTGCAGCCATGTTGCCTTCTCGCAGAAACAAGTTTGCCGATGCGAGATGGAAAGACGCAGTGGCTTTACTGGGAAATTTCTCGAGCTGTCCGGCCACGGCTTCGAGCTCTTCCTTCGTGCGGGCTGCATCGCTCAGCACGACAAGCGCGTCGCTGTTGCCTGGATCTTGTTCGAGGACTTTGGATGCTTCTCGCGCAGCCTCCGCGAAATGGCCCGTTGCAAGGTAACAACGGCTGAGTCGGAGTTGATTTTCGTAGTTCCTGGGATCCAATTCCGCAGCTTTGGCAAGAAAAGGAGCCGCCCGCTGCGGCGCGCCATCTTCCAGCCACATTAGCCCGAGTCTTTCAAATATCAGCGCGTTGGTCGGATCCAAGGTGAGTCCGTTGACATAGCTCAGCTTGGCCTTGTCATAACTCCCGTTTCGGAAGTAGGTGTCGGCCTGTTGAAGCAGGCGCGTTTTTTTGGCTTCCTTGGAGCACCCGGCAGCGAGCGTTGCCGCCAGTACCAGAATGACTATTTTGAATGCGATTCCCGACGTTCTCATGTTCTGTGACCTTTTTTGCTAGCTGCTGTTTGCGTTTGCGCGGTCCTTGCTTATTCCAAGTTTCTCCATCAGTTCGTACAGAGTCGGGCGACTGATCCCCAGTTCGGCCGCTGCCGAGGTGATCCTTCCTGCGTTCCTTCTCAAGGCCTGCTGCACCATTTCGCGTTCGATGTTTTCCCTCGCCTGTCTCAGCGTAAGCGCGGCCGTGGGAATACCGGGAGATTCATGTTCCAGCTCGAGATCGCTGGCGGTCACGCGTGAGCCGCTGGCCATAATGACGGCGCGTTTGACCCGGTTTTGCAGTTCGCGCACATTGCCCGGCCAGGAATATCGCTTCAGGGCCCGCAAGGCGTCGGGGGTGAAAACGAGGCCGGCGCGTCCGATTTCTCTTGCATACCTCTGCAGAAATTCCTGCGCCAAAAACACAACATCCTCGCCGCGTTCTCGCAAGGGGAGCAATCGCACGGTGACAACGGCGATGCGAAAATAGAGGTCTTCGCGAAACTTGCCGGTTTCGATCAGGTGCTTTAGATCCGCGTTGGTTGCCGCCACCAGCCGTGTATCAATCTGGATCTCCTGCCTGCCGCCCACCCGCTGCAGCCGCTGTTCCTGGAGAAACCGCAAAAGCTTTACTTGAATCGGCGGAGGCAGTTCGCCGATCTCGTCCAGGAACAGGGTTCCGCCGTTTGCGCTTTCAATCATTCCCTTACGCTGCATGTGCGCGCCTGTAAACGCGCCCTTTTCATGGCCGAACAATTCGCTTTCCAGCAGATTTTCGGGAATCGCATTGCAATTGATGGCCACAAATGGTCCCTCCTTGCGCGCACTGCGCCGATGGATGGCGGCCGCCGCCATTTCCTTGCCGGTGCCGCTTTCCCCCAACAAGAGCACCGGCGCATTGGTCGCGGCAACTTTGCGGATGAGTGCGAAAGCCGTCTGCATCTGCGGACTGGTGCCGAGCATCTCCTCGAAGATTTCCGGTCGCTTTCTCTGCTGCAGCTCTCGATACTCCTTTTCCAGTTCTACGACGTGGACGCATCGGCGAAGCAGCAGCTTTAATTCTTCTATCTCGATCGGTTTGCACAGGAAATCGTAGGCTCCTGCGCCGACGGCCTGCAGAGCATTCTGCTTTTCGCTCTGGCCGGAAATGACGATCACCTTCGCCGCGCTGTCCAGAGCCAGGATATCGGCCAAAGTCGCCAGCCCCTCGTCACATTCATTCGGGCGCGGCGGCAATCCCAAATCGAGCAGAGTTACCGTGGGCGGGTTCGCTTCGAAAGCTTCGAGGGCCTGCTTTCGGTCTTCGGCAAAATGGACATCGTAATCCTGACTAAGCGCCCACTTCATCTGGGTCCGGATTGCCTCGTCGTCGTCAATAATGAGTAGTTGCGGTTTCATGTCGCGTGTCCGTTTAGTGGTAACAAAACCCGGACGGTTGTGCCGTTTCCCGGCTGGCTCTCCACTTGAATTTTCCCCTGGTGAGCTTCCACAACCATCTTTGATTGGAACATGCCGATTCCAAGTCCCTTTTTCTTTGTCGTTTGAAAGGGGCGAAACAGGGCGGCGCGCAGAAAGTCTGGACTCATCCCGCATCCGTTGTCGGCTACTGAAAGGATGGCCCAGCCATTGTGCTGAGTAGTTTCAACTCTTATCGTGCCTCCGGGACCCACCGCGTCCCGCGCATTAAGAAGCAAATTGGTGACTACACTATTCATTTGAGCTCGGTCCACTTTAAGGGTCGGTTTCAAGCGGAGATTCTGTATCACGTTTATTGCCGATGGCCGTTGCAACACCTGTAGCGCGTCGGCGACGAGCGCGTTCATGTCCACCTCGGCAAGGTTCAACTCCAAACGCCGCAAGGCGCCAAGGCGACTGATCAGTTCATTGATACGGGTCGCTGTATCTGCAATTCCGCGCAAGGCGTCCTGCCGAAAGGCAGGATCATCGAAGTGCACCGGCAAATTTTGCAATGTCAGGCTCAAGGTGGACGCCGCGTTTTTCAGATCATGGACAAAAAAGGTAGACATGGCTTGAAAAGCTTCGAGCTCCTTGGCCCGCATGATCTCTTCGGTGAGTTGGAGGTTCAGCAAGTTGACGCCGATTTGCTCACCCATGCACTTCAAAAGATCCATTTCTTCCACCGTGTAGAGCGCCCCGCCTACGCGGTCGGCCAGAATGGCGACCCCCAGGCAGCGATCGCCAGTCCACAGGGGTGCGCAAACACGGTTGCCCCCGGTGCGAAATTGGCTCGAACCAAGTTGCCTGAGGTACTCGGCATGCGCGCCCCGCGCTTTCTCCAAATCAAAAGGCTTGGCGAGCGCGCGAATCGCCGCCAGCACCTGACCAAGATCCTCCGGATTTGATAGGTCATCTACAGCAGCTTCGCGTTCCGACCCAGAGGTCGATGCCGCGAATACCAGCCGTTCGTTCTCATCAAAAAGCCAGAAGGTGACCGAAAGCGCATTAAACGTTTCAGAAATTAACCTGGCGGCCGCGGCACACAGGCCAGTTTTATCAAACACATTGGACGTGCTTTGGGTGAACTGTGTCCAAATCTGGCGAAAATCATACTGTGGCCTTTTAAAATGCCTGCTGACGAAACAGCGCAGTCTTTGCTGGACCCGGTTGGACAGCAGCAATATCGCCAGCAACGCAAAACCGAGCAGCACGATGAAGGCTTGGAATTGGAGAGTTGTCCAGCCGCCGCTCCAGGTTACAAGCTGAGCCAGGCCCCCAACCACAAAAAGGTAGGCGCCCACCAGAATAATGGTGAGAGAGGTGCGCAGCACTGCGTGGGACGGGTAGACGTCGATCTCATCAAAGCCGCTCCGGATAAAACCAGTCACAATCAGTGCGCATCCAATCAAGAGACCGATGGTATCAACGTCATTGAGTGGCAGAAACTTTCCCGAAAAGAGTAGCGCCTGGCTTAGCGTGTAGATTCTCGCTCCGAATATTGTGGCCAAGCCTATAACCGTGAACTTGATGCGCCAGCGCATGGTTCCCACCGTCGCCCGAAAGGTTCTTTCGAGGTTTGTGAGAATCAGCACAGCCGCCACCAGCAGAGCGCAGTTAAGCGCCTTCGACGCTGCGGGTACATCAAACCACCAGTCTCCGTCGGCGTCGATAGCCATGGAACCGAAACTCAACTGCCGCAGGAAAACCAGCGCTACTCCGACAGGGAGTAAGAAGGTGGCTAGGACGAGCAGCCACGATGCCCGAGACATTCTCCACGGTTCTCCGCGGGAATACGCCAGGCTGAAGCAGAGCCATGGCGCCGGAAGAAGCGACTTTGTCACCATGGCCAGTGTTCCCCATAGAGTCGCCTGCTCGGGCGCGGTCGAGTCCTGCCACAACGCTCCGAATAAAGCTTCCAGCGCAAAGCTCAGCATTCCGGCGGAGAATGCCCAGGTTGCGATTGACCTGCGCTTGCGACAGGCAGCCGCAGTCCCCAGGCCGGCGCTAAACATTGCGGCGGCAAGACCTATTGCGGCGTTCAGGCTCACCATTCGAACCGGTACAATGTGCCGAGCTGTATTCCGGCGCCTTTTGCGGCGCGTGCATCCCGACAACGCATACTTTAAAATCTTATCGCAAACACGTGGCCCCGCTCCAGATACAAGCCACAGGGAATTCGAAGTCGAGCGTACGCTTCGACGGCGTTGGAGCGTCGCTTCTCGTCAAGGTTTACTCCGGAAAATCTCCCGCCAAGTTTGCGGGAAAAGTTCGCCTGGATTTGTGGCAAAGCGGCGCCATTTGCCGCCAGTCCTTCGGTTTGGCCTATCGCGGATTTCCCATTTGCGCAGACCCCACAAAGCTGCCAGAAGCGGAATCAGTGACAAGGCGAAAAAGAGAGGTCCGCCGCGGCGATGAATGAGGCTGTGAATCATCTGCGGCCCCATATTCACACAAAGAAGCCCAATAACGAGGATGCGCACTCCATTGCGCAAAATTCCCAGCGGAATGACAAACGCCACCAGCAAAACGCGCCGCCATGGCGTCTTCAAAAACATGTTGGCGGCAACCACGCTGGTGATAAAGAGAATCCAACTCGAGCGTATCCCGCTGCATTCCTGTGCCACTTCGATGCTGATATTGGGCAGCTGAAATACCGCGCCCTCCCGTAAAAAAGGCGTACCGCTTAAATGGAAAAGCAGATTTGCCACCTCCGCCGAGGCCGACTTGGACGCGTTCTCCAAGGCCGCCGCCATCGCATCCGGCATCGGGACGATGAAAATCAGAAACGCCATCGGGAAAGCTGCAGCCCGCATCCACTCGCGCCCAAGGAAAAGAAAACCGCCCGCCGTCAAACAGCAGAAAAACGAAAGCGCCAACAGCGTCAGGTGAGCATTGTTCTCTCTGGTTCCTGTCGCCAAACCAGAGGCTGAGGCAAATAGCCAAATCCCGACCCCGACGCTCAGCAATACGATTCCAATCCGAAAATCACCGGCGCGATTTTTCGGGAGCCGATCGCGGCGGAGATAGAGTAGATATGCTGAGACCACCGGCACCAGAACGATGTAAGAGTGAAGGTCACTTCGGAAGGCGTAATTGGCGAGTCTGAGCAGCGATGGGCCAAAAACAGCGATCAGCGCAACGACAAAGCAAACGCCGATCCACGTCGGCGCCTTCTCGTTTCGCGGCGAGCCAATCGCACGCGTGCGATTCTGCCCCGGCCTTGGGATGGGAGGCTTGCCGCCAGCAGTTTCGTTCAATCGATTGGGCATGACCAAAGCAGATCTTTGAAATTCGGCCAGCAGGCCAACGCCCGCTTTCGCGGAAATCTCAAGCTTTTTCCCAAATAGTTTTGCCTCGCTCAATCGACTTTTCCGGTTGCGCGCCGCCGAGATGGAATTGAAGCGAGCAATGATGATTCTCGGCCTGCCGATGTTATCTCGTCCGTTTTTGCCGTCCGCGAATGGCCGGGCTTCTGCAAACTTTCAGTACGTGTAGGTCAGTCCTGCGGAATAGCTGTTGCGCGAGTAACCCGGCGCCGACTGCAGCGCACTTTGCGAAGTGTGATTGTAGTTCACATGCAGCGAAAGCCGTTTATTGATGGTATAGCTCAAACCCAGCAGGAGATCGACGGTATCCTGCGCACCGACTGAACTGTTTCCAGTCGCTGGAGGGCCTTCGTTTTCGTCATGGTGATAATAGACCGCCGCGGTCGAACTGATTCGCGAAGTAAGAAGATACGTCAGCACAAAACCGGTTCGAAGCGTTTTGCGGATTGCAATGTCTGCCGCGTTGGGCGCTTCGAACCCGTAACTTGTCGTCCAACTCAGCCAATGGTTGCTGCTGGTATAATCCAGCGACCCTTCGAAATAAGGTCCATCGGAATGCCCGTTATTCTCGAGGGAGCGGAAAGATTCGCCGCCCCGGAGGTGAACCGCCAGATGTTCCGTCAGCCGATGATCGAAGCCGGCCAGCACGTAGTGCGTCGTGGAATCGGTCGGCGCGGTGTCATAATCGATCCATTCATATCGGTAATCGGCCACCAGCCTGGTGCGCCGCGTTAGACTATAACTTATCTCTTGAGCGATTGTGTTTTCCAGACGGTCCTGCTGCGCGCCCACCGACGAATCAGAATATTTGACTCGACGCAGTGTAAAACTGGTTACCGTGTTGAGCCGCGGAAGCCAACTGTAAGTGACCGCAAAGATGTCGTTCGTGTCAAAATGGTCGGCCCGCACGTTCTCCGGGCCCACGTCGGATTTGAAATCCGGCTCTGTGGCATAGGCGGCATAAACGTTGGCGTAGAAAAAAAGGCGACTCGAAAAGTTGTGGGTCAGCGACAGAGTGACATTGCCATTCTTGTCGTCCGTGTTCAGGTCAAAGAACTGGGAGAAGCGTCCCACTCCGATCAAACTGATCTGTGTGCGCCCGCCCGGCCGCGCGTAGGTAAGGATGATGTTTTCGCGTGTGAAGACCGAGCCCTGCCCCACCGAAGCCAGCGCCGCATTGTCGTCATAACCGATATCTGCTCCGGCGGTGATTTGAATCGGAACGGCAGGAAGCCACCCCAGCCCGGCCTCTTCCATCGCCGAACTCACTGCCTCCTGGCCGGCCAGTTGCCGCGCCATGGCAAACAGGGAAATGGCAAGCGCCAGCGCCAGGGAGATCGAATGGGCACGCTTTCGATCACGGGGTTGGTGAAGTCGGCATGGCAAAATCATGTGGTCGCGCTTTTGCGGCACGCCCGGTCAGAACAAACTGCGCGAAACATAGATCACGTCTCCGTCCTGCACATACCGCGGCCTGGTCGGCTCGCCCCGAATCTCGGGCCGAAGACTGAAACTCTCGGTGCGCTGGACCCCGTCGACCACGCGAGTCAGATGAACATTGCGCAGGCTCCCATAGTCGCTGACCCCGCCCGCTTGCATAATCGCCTGATACACGGTTGTGGGCCGATCAAAAGTGATTGATCCCGGTCTGTTGACAAATCCCGACACGATCACAGTCGCCAGCCCATTCTCCAAGGTGACGAGAACTTCTGGATTCTCGAGATAATCCTGATAGCGCCGAACGAGTTCGCGCTGCAAATCGATGATCCGTCTGCCGCCAGCCTGAACTTCCCCAAGCAATGGCACGCTGATCTTGCCGTCCCTGCGAATCTTTTGCGTCTGATCCAAATCACTCTCCTCAGCAAATGTAAGCTTGATCACATCGCCCGGTGAAAGCCTCACCGCTGTGTGCGGTCCGGGCGGATTCGGCAATGGCGGCAACGGCGTCCCACAGCCGACCAGCATCAGAGTAAGTAAAACGACCCAAGCAAAGACGCAGGGAACAAATAAACGCAAGCCAAATCTGCAGGCATTCATCCTTTGCGATTGATCGTTGCTGAAAAGAAATATTCTAGTCTGCACCATGCTGTGTGGTTTACTCCACATGATTTCCGGAAAGCAAGATTAAATAACAAGCTCCCCGAATCGCAGCCGGGCGAAGGCGTTTCACCAAATGCCGGAGCTTAGCCGCATTGTTGCTGAATCTGACGACGCAGGCGCCGTATCTGCCGATTCAACCGCGGATTTTGGCGATGGCGTTTCTTCAATTGTTGTTGCCGAGCCTCAAGTTGCGCGAGGCGCTGCCGCAGCTGGGAGCACTGCGTCGTTTCGGGAGTGGGCGACGGTGATGGACTCGGCGATGGACCATTCGTCACGAGCGGATGCGGATACGTATAGGGCGTGTATCCCGGCTTCTGCGTGTTCGCAAAAAAATGCGTACCGGCGCGGATGTTCGACGTCTCCGCGTTAAACGAATTAAACGGAGCGCCATCGTTCGTATTATTCCACGAGTAACAGGCGTCCACCCCCTGAGTGAACCCCGGCGGCGGCGTCGGGTTATCGCCGCTGATCAACGCGCTCACGCCAGCCCCGGCCTGGTCCAGCGATTGATCCACCTTATTGATCGTAAAAACATCCCCGGCGCTAAAGCTCTGGCACTGACCAAAAATATTCTGGCGAAACGTAATCGTGTTCGATGTGTTGCTGTCGATGTATCCAAACCCGCCCGCACTGCGTTTGATCGTATAGCCAGCCCACTGATTCGCCGTCCACGGACTGCCGGCCACAGTCACGCTGCAACCGCTCGCGCTCGACACCGTCCCGGTGTAGAACGGGTTTCCGGCATTATTCTTGTCCCAGCCGTTTGTCCCGTCAGCCCCGCCCCAGGGAAAGAACGAGCCGACCATGCGAAACGACGAGAGCGTGGCCAGCGCCTGCGCCCCGCCGGCGTGCAGCACCGTATTATCGTGGAATAAGATCGTCCCGCCCCTGCATCCGCTCACGTACCGGTTCACGTTCATCAGGTCAATAGTGTTGGAGTAAATGTCCATCGCGCGACAGCTGCGGCTGCGCCCCGGCGATTCCGTCCCATGATTCGCAAACAGCCCGCGCGTCACCATGTTATGCCGAGCCACGATCCGCGCCCCGCCAAAGCAATCCGTAAAACTCGCCTCGTACGTCGTGTTCGTGCTCGTGAGCGTGTTATCCTCTATAAACAAAAAATCGCCTGAACCCCAGTTGACCGGCGCGGCCCAGCTGCCGTCTCCATACGACGCGCCATTCCATCGCGAGCAATACGGGTAAAGCCACTCCAGAACGTGATTGCCGATCACCACCTCGTTGTGATCCAGAACGCCGATCACGGTGTCCGTCACCATGTATCCGTTCAGATCATTCCATCTACAGTGGTCCATCCTGAACCGACTCCCGTCCGTGTTGCTCCCATCCACATGGATAATCCCAGCCGGCGCAGGCTGCACATTCGTTCTCCCGCCGTCCCGGAACTCGATCCCAGTGATCCGCGTCAGCTGCCCGGGCACAAGCGTCACCTGAAGCAGCTTATCATTCTGCACCGCGTCACGGATGATCGTCTGCCCGACTCCGGCGCCCTGCAGCGTGATCGCCCTCGTGATGTTCACCCGCGTTGACCACGTAAACGTGCCAGATGGAATGGTGATCGTATCCCCGTCGAGCACGGCATTCTGCAAACCCTGCACACTTGCTGCTGATCCATCCGACTGGTAAACCGTGGCACCGCATTGGAAAGCCACGCAGCAGCTGAAGACGACGACAAAAAGTAGGCTTTTTCCCGACACGTTCATAAGGGCGACCCACCGATCCTTGCGACAAGCCGTGCCCTTCCGTATCAGAACCAATTTTCATGGCAAGCAGAAATCTTCTGGATACGACATTTTTTTTCCGCCAACCTTTTTTTGCCGCCAAACCTGGTGCCAAATGACGGCGTTGCCTATGCTTTCCAAACTTTGCCATTGGCGAGCGGCACGCCTGCCATGGCATTTCGCGAATCCACGATGCACCGCGCCCAGGCCCCCAGCTCCTTGTAATTCACAGATGAATGGTTGGTGGCAATGAGCACGACGTCGAACTTTTCGATCGCCGCGCGATTCCATTCGATTGATTTTTGGCCGGCAAATTGCGGATGCTCGCGGGTGGGCTTGATCACCGGGACGTGAGGATCGTAGTAAGCCACTTCCGCACCGCGATCGGATAATAATTTCATCAGGACATAACTGGGCGACTCGCGTTCATCATCCACATTGGGTTTGTACGCGAGCCCCAGAATCAAAACCCTAGAGCCTTTGACGGGCTTGCAATGGGCGTTGAGGGCGTCCGCTACGCGGTTGACGACATGCTCCGGCATGCGCGTATTGATCTCGCCTGCCAGTTCGATAAATCGAGTATGCTGGCCATATTCGCGAGCTTTCCAAGTGAGATAGAACGGGTCAATCGGGATACAATGGCCGCCCAGGCCGGGGCCGGGATAAAATGGCATGAACCCGAACGGTTTTGTCCTGGCAGCTTCGATAACTTCCCAAATGTCGATTCCCATGGCGCCGTACACCAGCTTCAATTCATTCACCAGCGCGATGTTAACGCTCCGGAATATGTTCTCCAGAAGCTTGGCAGCTTCAGCTACGCGACAGGATGAGACCGGGACAAGTCTGTCGATCGCTTTCCCGTAAATGGCCATGGCACGTTCGAGACAATCCGGAGTATAGCCGCCTACCACCTTGGGAATGCGCTTGACGTTACTTTGATGATTGGCTGGGTCCTCCCGTTCTGGAGAAAAGGCAAGATGAAAATCAACGCCAGCCTTCAAACCTGATCCGCTTTCCAGAACAGTCCGCAACTCAGTATCAGTGGTTCCCGGATAAGTCGTCGATTCCAATACCACCAGCGTCCCTTTCCTCAAGTGAGCGGCTATGGTTCGGCCGGTATCGAGAATAAACGAAATGTCGGGTTCGCGATTCCTGTTCAAAGGAGTCGGCACGCAGATGAGGATGGCCTCGACTTCGCGAATCTGGCTGAAGTCGGTGGACGCGCTGAATCTGCCTTGCTTGACGAGCTCACTGACGGTCTCCGAGGAGATATGCTTGATATAGCTGCGCCCCTGGTTAATCGAAGCGACCTTCGCCGCGTCAATGTCCAACCCCAGAACAGTTACCCCGGCCCGGGCAAACTGCATTGCCAAGGGCAACCCAACATAACCGAGGCCAACAACTGCAATCTTCATACCTGACACAATAGGAATAACGCCCTTTTCTTCACCGTTATCGCGCAGCCCCTTTCACCATTCCAAGAACCAGTTTTCGGCAGAAAAAACTTTCGACATAGCGAGCCGGCGAGGCGGCCTCGGCCGCGCGCAGCCGCATCAGGCCGTAAAACAGCTCTTCAGAAAACCAATGCTTCTTCTGTTGTGTGGCAAAATGCTTCATCAGGGTTTCCACTTTTCGGCGCGCCTGAACATCGCTCAGTGGCACAAAGAAATTCGGCGAACGCAGGTCAGCGTCATATTTGGGAATCTCGTATTCGAGGATGAAGTGATCCCGGAACGTGTTCCAGGTCAATTCGCAGACCAGACGGTGATCCTGGTGAAGGTCGTGCCGGCAATGTGTAAAGATCAGGTCGGGTCGGAAAGCTTGCTTCAGTTCCTCGAAGGATTCTTTGACAACTGGTCCAAGGTAAGGGAGAAATCCGTCTCGAAAGGATTTGACCACGACCGTCTTATTTCGAGCGTCGCGCAGGAAGGCGTTCGCGCTGCGCTCGGCTTCCCTGGCCCGGGTGGGATTGGAACTTAGAACCATCCAGTAAAATTCCGCCCCCGGCGAGTGTTCCACAAGCCGGAGCACCGTGCCGCCACAGCCGATCTCGATGTCATCGCTGTGCGCTCCCAGGCAGAGCACCCGCCTCACGCCATTCAGATTGCACGAAATCATTTCTTGATTTCGTGCTGATGATTCCACACCGCCCACGGCGCTGCGCCGCTGGCGAAAACATCTTCAAGGTCCTGCTTTTCTTTAAACGTATCCATGCAGGCCCAATAGCCGTCGTGCGGATAGACCATCAAACGCCCTTCGCGAATCAATCGCCGAAACGGTTCCTCGACCAACTCTTCACCGTCTTTTATGTAGGTGAAAATGTCCTGGCGCAACACCATGAACCCGCCATTCATTCGCACTCCCGATCTCGCGATATGTTCGATGCCCGTGACCACGCCACCGGACTCCATGGTGATCAGGTGAAAACTGGCCCGCGGCTTCACGCCGACAAAACATGCCACGTTATTACTGTTCTTGAAAGACTCGATGACTGCGGGCAGTGGAACATCCGAAAGACCATCGGTGTAGTTGGCAAGGAACATCTCTTCTCCCTTGAGCTGGTTTTGCACAGCTTTTAATCGCTGGCCGACATTTGAAGTAAGACCCGTATCCACAAACGTGATGTTCCAATCGTCGATATCGCTGTTTAACAGTTGAATGTTTTTGCCACCCCGTGAAAGCACAAAGTCGTTGGAGACACACTCATCGTATTCGAGAAAGTACTTCTTAATAACGTCGGCCTTGTAGCCAAGGCACAGGATGAAATCCTTGTGCCCATAGTGCGCATAGTACTTCATCACATGCCAAAGGATTGGGCGATATCCGATTGGAACCATCGGCTTCGGCAAGGCCTCGGAATATTCGCGCATGCGCATGCCGAATCCTCCGCAAAAGAGGACAACTTTCATACTTTCAATTTATCTCAGGATAGTGATGCGCTAAAACAGTCGCCTCAGCGCGCGCTCGTGATCCGGTCTGCCAGCCAGGTCTCGCCGCGAAAGTGTCGGTACTGTTCGGCACGCAATTGGTCTGCCAGCCGGCCTCGGGGCAGTTCCACGTCGTCGTAGGTCAGAACCGTATCTTTGGCGACGTCTCGCTTGAGCTTGCAGCCTTCCACGAGGCCCTCCGGCAGATACTGGCCGCGGCTCATTTCATCGGCGTTGACCGCCTCGCCATAGGTCATGTACATCCCGTAATCGTCCAAAAGCTCGCCCGCTTTCAGATCCCGCTTGGCTACGGCGCAAACTTCAACCACCGGTCCGCCCAGAGGTTTGGCTATCGAGTCGCGGAAAAGCGCAACCCGGGCGATGGCATTTGGAACTTCAAAGTGGACCAGATGATAAGGCAGAAAAAACGAATAAAGCGGTCCTTCCCCCATTTTGTAAAGGTTCAAATAGTGGCGCTGCTTGGGATCGGGATGTTCAGCCAGGCAATAGACCTTGGTAAGAGGAGTCCCCACCACGTAATCCACAATCCCACCGAGCCTGCGCAGTTCCTCAATATCGTAGAGTTTGCCGATCTCCATTACGTTGCCCTTGTACTCCAGACCGCGCGACATGCCGCGGGACTTGACCACCATGCCGGTGGCGTTGGCTACGATCGCTTGTTCAAAGCTGATTTTGGACCCGTCGGCAAAGCTCGTCACCATCGCCGGATTCTGACCCCATTTTTCGGCAAACCCTTTTTGCGTGGTCGGGTTGCGGTAGCGATCCTGTAAACCTTTCACGTTGCCCATCACGCGCGGTGTCAGGCCAAGGCCTTTCACCCAGCGATACAAGTTCATCTGCAGCCCGGGTTCGTCCCCTTCGCACGCTGAAAGGATGACTCCGTGTTTCTCGGCATAGGTTTGCAGGATGGGGCCGATGGTTGCGTCCAGTTCGGCGTTCATCAACACTACGTCTTTGCGGTGTTTGAAAGCCTCCAGCACAACATGCGAGCCGAACTCCACGGAACCCGTGGTATCGACGATCACATCCACTTGATCCGAGCGGGCCAATAACATGGCGTCCTGCGTAAACACGGGTTTCCCGGCGCGGATTGCGTTTTCCAACTGGCTCTGAGTGACAGCCTCGGTCGGGCTTGCCAGGCCGGCATAACTCAAAACATGGAGCGCCTTTTGTGGCTTGCGACCGTAGATCGCAACGATTCGCATGCCCGGCACGCTGTTCACGATTTGGTTCGCAAGCCCCTGCGCCATAAAACCGGCGCCCAGAATTGCAACCTTGATCGGGTTGCCCTGGGCTGCGCGCGCTTGCAATGACTTATCAACAACAATCATGGGATCTCGGGTGTTATTGATGCCTTTTTAAATCGTCATACGCCGCTTGAGCTCCGGCTCGATCTGTTCCAGTAACGGAAACTTTTGGTCCTTCTCCGAAATAACCGTCACCGGCAGCGGCCACCGGAGCCCAAGCCTGGGATCGTTATGCATAAGTCCGCTTTCATGTTCGGGCGCATAAAACTCACCAACCTGGTAGCTTGTTTCGGTGCCGTCTCGCAACACCTGGTAACCGTGCGCGAAGCGCCCGGGCACATAAAGAGCGCGCCTGTTCTCCTCGCTCAATTCCACCGCTATATGTTGCAGGTAGGTGGCACTTTCCGGGCGCAAATCGACAATGATGTCCAGAATGGCGCCCCGCGTGCAGCGCACCAGTTTCGTTTCCGCCGCAGGCGGAAACTGGAAATGCATTCCTCGCAGCGTGCCTTGCTTGTGGTTAAACGCAACATTTGCCTGCGCGATGACCGGGTTGAGACCATGCTCGGCAAATTCCTTCTGGCAAAAAGCACGGGCAAAAAAGCCTCGCGCGTCCTCGCGCCGGTCAAGATCGACGATGTAGGCGCCCTTTAGCTCTGTTTCAGTGAAACGCATAAAAGACTTTTTAATCTGTCATCTCCGGCATTCGCCTGCACGCGCCCATTGCTTTTAATTGCCGTGATCGAGTGGACCGATTGCGGCTGAGGCAGTGGTGGCACTTGCCGTTTCAGAATAAGCCTGTAGCCTGCCTTTCGCATCCCTTGTGAATATTCGATAACGGTACTCACTTCCCTGTACTAGACCCGTATCAACGTATGTCGTGTCGTTAGTGGCAGCTATGCGCGTGAAACGCTTGCTGCCCGGTTCTTTTCGATATATCTCGTACCTTTTGACTGTAGCGTCGCCGCTGGGCGTTGCCCAGGTTAACTTAATCTTGTCCCTTCCCAAAGCAGCGACCCTGAGGCTTTGCCCGGCCTTTGAGACCTGCTTTGAAGCGGTGGACGCGGCAAACCCGAGGTTCCCGCCTTCCCAATTGTCGATGGCCAGGTGCGCATCGGTCCGCGAAAAGATCCCGATACCTGGGCTGCCGCCAACGAGGTTCTCCGTAGTATCGGTGTACGTTAAAACCGGATTGCCGTTTCGCAGCAACGTGAGTTGCACCGGGTTCACGCCCGTCGCTTCGAGCCCGAGGATATCACCCGGCATCCACGTCTCCGCGCTGCCGGTATTCAATGAATAGTAAAGGCCATCCTTTCGCAGGTAAAGGCGATAGTCGTTGGCCCCAAAAACAAACGCCATATAGAAACGGTCGATTCCCGGTTGCGCGCGGGCAATCACTCCATTCCATGGCCCGACGTTGCTGAGCTGGACCTGCGAATACTGATCCTGACTGAATGTGTTTGCCGTCCAATACGCGTAGCAATGCGCGTTGTCGGTATCGGGAGTCACTTCATCATTGACAATGACGAGTGTCTGTTCCGATGCCGGCAAAGGCTTTGCCCAGCTCGAACCTAATCCGCCATCAGGCCGGTTAAAATTATCGACCGCTGCCATGCCCGATAGAGTGGCAGCGCTGGCCACATTGGAGTACTGGCTCAAGTTTTGCGCAGTATCTGTTGCGCGAACCCGGTAGTTATAAGTGCTGCCAGGAGCCAGGTTCGTATCGTTGTAACTGGTTGCGGTCGTTGTGTCCACCTGGGCATAATTCGGATTGCCGGGATCCTGCCGCTCGATTACATAACCGGTAACCGCCACGTTGTCGGTCGAAGGGTCCCAAGCCAGATGGACTTGACTGACACCCAGCGTTTGCGCCGTGAGATTGCCCGGCGCGCTTGGCGGTTGCGTGTCGGGCCCAAGATTGCCGCCCTGCCAGTCATCCAGGGTCAATTGCTGACCACTCATCGAATAGATTCCGATCCCCGGGCTGCCACCTGTTTTGACTTGCGCTGGGGTGCTGCTCGTCCAGGCCAGCACGGCATTCCCATTGCGGTAAAGGGTTAGGGTGATTGGATTGACGCTTCCTCTTACGCCCAGCGCTAACACGTCGCCCACGTGCCATGTCTCGGTTGTTCCCGATGCGAGCAAATCATAATTGCCGTCCCAACGACGGTAAATCCGATAATCCGTCGGCGAGACCAGCATGGCGATGTAAAAACGGTCCAGGATCGCATCAGCCCGCACGATCACCCCCGACCAGGGTCCCATCTTTGTGATGGTGATCTGGGAATACTGATCATCGGTAAAGCTCGTAGCTGACCAAAACGCGAAGTTATGGCTATTTTCGACATCGACCCCGACCTGATTGTTAGTAATGATCAGATTGTTTTCTGAGGCCGACGGCCGGGTCCAATTTGGCCCAAGTGTGCCGTCCGACCGGTTAAAGTTATCGGCCGCAAATCCTGCGGTGGGAGTTGGCGTCGCTGTCGGGGCAGGCGTTGGCGTGGCGGTGGGTGTCGCTGTGGGGGCAGGCGTCGGCGTCGCTGTGGCTGTCGGGGTGGGCGTCGCTGTGGGAACAGGCGTAGCAGTAGGTGTCGCAGTCGGTAAAGGGGT
>Ga0209810_1002078_pt1 | contig 25797 bp, 27 predicted proteins | sample Coa_R1_7_FD_187159 | JGI IMG/M metagenome (GOLD analysis project Ga0209810, IMG submission 187159) | Surface soil microbial communities from Centralia Pennsylvania, which are recovering from an underground coalmine fire - Coalmine... | ecosystem: Environmental > Terrestrial > Soil > Unclassified... | reverse complement strand
AAACTTGGACGCCGTCTCACCTTTCTCGTCGGCAAACCTGGCCTCGACGGCCATTCCAACGGTGCCGAACAGATCGCGGTGCGCGCGCGTGATGCAGGCATGCACGTTGTGTATGAAGGCATCCGCTTTACGCCCGAAGAGATCGTGAACGCAGCGCGCAAGAAACGGGCGCACCTAGTCGGCCTGTCCGTGCTTTCCGGCAGCCATCTACCGTTGGTGCAGGACGTGGTCCGTCGCATGAGGGATGTGGGACTAGACATCCCGGTCGTCGTCGGCGGCATTATCCCGCCGGAGGACGCCGCTGTGCTTGGAAAAGCCGGCGTGGCCGCCGTTTACACGCCGAAAGACTTCGAACTGAACCGCGTCATGTCGGACTTGGTGCGCATCGTCGAACGCGCCAATGCCGCGACCAATACGTGACCATTTCCTCCTCCTGCCGTATGGCGGCATGCACGTCCGAAGGCGTCACGCCAAAGTGCGGGCGAACGTGCGATTGAAATAGGACAGATCGCCGAAACCCGCCTCGAAGGCAATGGCGCTGATCGGGCGTTCGGCAAGGCGCGGGTTGCTCCGGAGGCGATGCGCGCGGGCAAGCCTCCGGCCCAGCACACATTCAGTGAACGAGGTACCTTCGCTCTCGAACAGGCGCTGCGCGTAGCGCCGCGTTATGCGCTGTCGTGCCGAGAATGAGTCGAGGGCACGGTGCCGGCGGTCGAGATTCCTGTCGATATCGGCTTTGATCGCACGCAACCGTGCCGCGCGGCCGCCGCGGCCTTGGGCGAGGGCGACAGCATGCAGGCGTGCCTCGCGCGGCAGGACTCGGGTTGGGCTCGACATTAATCCGACTGTACTCTGGCAGCACGCATTCCAACCTTGCCATGGCCATGGCCGCGGCCACTGATCATTTCTGAAGCGTGATCGTCGCCAGGGCCTGCGCGAGCTTGCCCGGGCTCACCGGTTTACCGAAATAAAAGTTCATCCCCGCGGCTCGCGCCGCTTGTTCGTCGCTTCCGGCCTTTCCGGAGATGCCAATGACCGGTACCTGACCGGCCTTGCCCGGAAGTGAGCGGATGGCCTTGGTCGCTGCAATACCGTCGAGGTCGGGCAGAGTCACGTCCATCAGCACGACATCATAACCACCACGTTCGGCTGCCTGAATCGCGGCCTCGCCAGTCTCGACGAAATCGGCGCTATGGCCGAGCTCCGACAAAATCGTCTTCATCACGACGCGACCGTAAGGATTATCCTCCGCACACAGCACCTTAAGTGAACGCAGGGGCCGTATGCGTGCCCCGCCTCGCTCCGGTTGCGTCCGCGCGGCTAACCGCTCGACCAGCGCCGAAAAACGGAAGGTCGAGCCTACGCCTTTCCTGCTCGAGACCTTGAGGTCGCCGCCCATCGCCTTGGCGATGCGTTTGACGAAAGAGAGGCCGAGGCCGGCGCCACCGTAGCGCCGCGCCGTGGCGAAGCTCGCTTGCGCGAAGGGCTTGAACAATTTCTTGAGCTGGGTGGGACTCATGCCAATGCCGCTGTCGGCGACCGTGAAAACGAGGCGCAACCGGTTGCGTGCAGCCGGCTCGGCCGCCGCGACAAAAGACACGACGCCGCCATCGCTGAACTTAACCGCGTTGTCAACGAGGTTCTCAAGCGCCGCGCGCAATCGCAACGTGTCGCCGGCCGCCGCATCAGGGAAATCACGAGGGACCGTGACTTCGACTTTCACGTCCTTCATGGCGGCGCGCGCGGCAAGTCCTTGACCCACGCTTTCGGCGAGCAAACGCGGCGAGAACGGCTCGCGGCGCAACGGGAGACGTCCATGTGTCGCCTTGGCGGCATCCACGATCAATGTTGCCATCGCCGCAACATGATCCGCACCGCTCTTCAATGCCTCCGCCCATTCGCGCTCCCGCGGACTCAAATCGGACGTTGCCAGTAGCTCGGCAAGAGCCACGATTCCTGTGAGCGGCGTGCGGATATCGTGGGCAATACCTGCAAGCGCCGTCTCGACAGCACGCGGTGAGAGCGTGCGGCGCACGCGAGGGGATTTTCGCTTTCGCTTGCGTTCAGCCATCTGTCGAGCCCGCGCTGCCGCGACCATGCCACGGGCCGACGGATTAATCGAGACCGACTCGGCGACGAATATCGGCGGGGCTGGCGCCTCGGGCGCGCAGCTCGCGCAAGGCCGTGGCGGCGTTCGACTTCGATAGCTTCCTGCCGTCCGCGTCAAGAACGAGCCGGTGGTGTCGATAGCGCGGTGCGGGCAGTCCGAGCAGCGCCTGCAGCAGGCGATGCAGGGAGGTCGCGTAAAACAGATCCTGTCCCCGTACGACGTCGGTGACACCCTGCGCGGCGTCATCCACGACCACCGCCAGATGATAGCTCGCCGGGGCGTCTTTGCGCGCCAGGATCACGTCGCCCCACGCTGCAGGATCGGCGGCGACGATACCCGTTTCGCCGGCCGGTCCGCGACCGGCTTCCTCCCAGGTCAGAGCGCCGATACGCGCCTGTGCGGCCCGCATGTCGAGGCGCAGCGTATAGGGTTGCCCCGCCCGGATTCGTCGCATCCGCTCGGCCTCCGGCACGGACTTGCCGCTGCCGGGATAGAGCGGCGCTCCATCCGGATCACGGGGCCAGGATCGATGCGCCGCCGCGAGTCGCGCAATCTCGGCGCGGCTCTCGAAGCTCGGATAGACAAGACCCAACGCCGTAAGTTGCGCGAGCGCAGCGCGATAGGCGTCGCCATGATCCGATTGGCGGCGGACCGGCCGCTCCCATTGTAGCCCCAGCCACGCCAAGTCCTCGTAAATCGCCGCCTCGTACTCGGAACGGCAGCGTGCGGGGTCCAGATCGTCGATGCGCAACAGGAAGCGGCCGCCGGTGGCCGCGGCGAGGTCGGCATTGAGCATCGCCGACAGCGCATGTCCGAGATGAAGATAACCGTTGGGCGAGGGCGCGAAGCGAAAAACGGGTGGCATGTTCGGTCCGGATCGTTCCAGACGTTCCCGACGTTCCCGCGCAAGCCGGAAGGGAGTCGCTCGATCCCGCTTCCGCAGGCGCGCTCAACATAATAAAGGAAGGATGCGCCATGACCCATTTCCTTCACACGGACGACGACCTGCGCGCCGGCCTCGAGGCGCTCGTCCTCCAGGACCCACGTCTCAAGCGAGTCGCCGAGCAGGTCGGTACCTTCCGCCTGCGACGACGCGCGGCCGGCTTTGCCGGGCTCTGCGCCGTTGTGTGCGGGCAGCAGCTCTCCACCGCCAGCGCCGACGCCATCCGCGCTCGGCTGTTCTCCGCCTTCGACCCTTTCGACCACGAGGCCATCAGGCGGGCGCGCACGGAGAAGCTCCGCCGCCTCGGCCTATCCGCAGCGAAGGTCAAATCGATCCGCGCGATCGCGCAGGCAGTGGCCAGGGGCCGGATCGATCTTGAGCGCGTTGGGATGATGGACGCCGAAGAGGCACGCGCCGCCCTCACCGCGTTACATGGAATTGGACCCTGGAGCGCCGACATCTACCTTCTGTTCTGTCTCGGCCATTCCGATGCGTTTCCCGCCAGCGACCTAGCGATGCAGGAATCGGCGCGGATCGCGTTCGGCTTGCCCCGACGTCCCGACGCCAAGGCGCTCACCAGGATGGCTGAGACCTGGCGACCGTGGCGGGGGGTGGCGGCGCATCTGCTGTGGGCCCATTACAGCCTGGTGAAAAAGCGCGAGGCAGTCCCCTTCAAGGCGCCCGCGCGAGCGCGCATACGCCAAGCACCCGAAAAGGATCTGAGGAATGGTCGACCTTGACGGTCCGCGCATACCGCCGCGCTCGGGCACGGCGAAGCACCTTGTCGTATTCCTCCATGGCTACGGGGCCGACGGCAACGACCTGATCGACATCGGCCGCGCCTGGGCAAAACTACTGCCCGACGCGGCATTCGTTGCGCCACACGCGCCCCGTCCCTGCGGCCAGGCCCCGATGGGCCGCGAATGGTTTCCGCTCACCTTCCGCGATCCGGATGAATACTGGCGCGGCGTGAACACGGCGAGCCCGTTCCTCGCGCGCTTCCTCGACGCGGAACTCAAGCGCTTGAATGTTCCGCCCACCGCACTCGCGCTTGTCGGTTTCAGTCAAGGCACAATGATGGCGTTGCATGTCGGCTTGCGTCGCGAAACGCCGCCGGCAGCTATTGTGGGCTATTCCGGCTTGCTGGCCTTACCGGGCGCTGCCGATGCCAAGGTCATCGCCGCTGAAGTCAAAAGCCGGCCGCCGGTGCTTCTGGTGCATGGCGACCAGGACGCCCTGATCCCTCTCGAGGCGCTTTTTCATGCTGCGCAAGGTCTAGCCGCGCTCGGCGTGCCGCTCGAGTGGCACATTTCCTCCGGCATAGGCCACGGCATCGACCAGGAAGGGTTGCGCCATGGCGGCGAATTTCTCGCCTGCCGCCTGCGGCGGCCCGGTCATCATGGCTGATAATTCGCGGCACCGCTTCACAAGCCGGTCATGCTGCCCTATTAGTAGACAAAGCTGCGCGGCGGCAGCCTCAACGGAGGTTGGAGGAAGGTCGCTTGAACGTGCACGTCTCGCCCAGCGGTTTTCCGGCCCTGGTACTCAATGCCGATTTCCGGCCGCTGAGCTACTATCCGCTTTCCCTGTGGTCGTGGCAGGATACGATCAAGGCGGTTTTCCTCGAGCGCGTGAATATCGTGGCCAACTACGACCGCGCGGTGCGCAGCCCCTCGCTTGAGATGAAACTGCCGAGCGTGGTCTCGCTCAAGACCTTCGTGAAGCCGTCGACGCATCCGGCGTTCACGCGTTTCAACGTATTCCTACGTGATCGTTTTTGCTGCCAATATTGCGGTGAGCGGGAGGACCTGACGTTTGATCATCTTCTGCCGCGATCGCGCGGCGGCCACACCACCTGGGACAACGTTGTCACGGCCTGCTCGCCTTGCAATTTGCGCAAAGGCAACAAGACGCCCGAAGAGGCGAAGATGTGGCCCGCGCAGATGCCGTTCCAGCCCACGGTGCATCATCTGCACAAGAACGGGCGACTGTTTCCGCCAAATTACCTGCACGAGAGCTGGCTCGATTACCTCTATTGGGATACCGAACTCGAACCCTAAGGGGAAGTTCCGGGGCGGGCACCGTCGTTGAACAAACACAAAGGCCATGTGTCGCAACAAAGTCAGGCGTGCCCGGCCATGCAATCTTGAGGGAGTGCGCCCTATACCTCGTCCTGGGGCGATTCGTTCCCGATGAACAAGCTGGCTCAGCATTCCCTCCACCATGGCGCAGGAGCGTGCATTCTCGCCTTGGTCTTATTCGCCCTCGGCATTTGCCTCTCCGCCTCGGCACAGCCCGCGCAGCCGACCGCGCCGGCTTCTGCCGGACCGCCCGACTCCGAACGAGTGGAGGATCTGGTTGCCGCCTATCGCATTCTTGCCGATCACGACCTGCTCGACGGGTGGGGTCACGTTTCGGTGCGACACGACAAGGACCCAAACCGATATCTGATGGCGCGGGGCATGTCGGCCGATCTTGTCACCGCGGAAGACATACTGGAATTCGATCTCGACAGCCGACCCGTTGACGCACACGGGCTGCCGCTGTCGGCACTGTATACCGAGCGCTTCATCCACGGCGAAATCTACAAGGCGCGACCGGACGTGGTGGCGGTGGTGCACACGCATGCGCCGGCGTTGATCCCCTTCGGCGATACCGGGGTACCGCTCAAGCCGATGTACCACCGCTCGGCCTTCATCGCCTTCGGCATCCCCGTGTTCGAAATCCGCGAGAAAGCCGGCATGACGGACATGCTGATCCGCAACCCGACGCTCGGTCATGACCTTGCGCAGGCACTCGGCGATCACCCCGCCGTGTTGATGCGCGGCCATGGCGCGACGATCGTCGGCCCGTCGCTGCCGCGCGTGGTCGGCCGTACCATCTTTCTCTCCCTCAATGCCACGCTGCAGGCCGAAGCCATGCGCATGAATGCGCCGATCACCTACATAGACATCGAAGAAGCACGCAAGATCGAGGCGCGCGAGGGTCATGGGCTTGCTCGAAGCTGGGAAGGCTGGAAGCGACGGGTGATACGCAAACCTTGATCGCGCCGGTCGTGACAAGTGGGCGGAGTGGCGTTACATTCCGGCCGGACCTGCGGCGCGCTGTGCGCGCGTTTCGCGAGTCGGAACGGCGGTTCCGACGTGGTCGTTTTCCCGGTCAATCCGACAAACTGCGGATGCTCACGCATCCCGAGAACCGCCATGCTCAACCTCTGCTTCGCTGTCATCGTCTCGCTCGTGTCCGCGACCTTTTCAATTCCCGCCGCCGCGCAGGAAAGGCTTACGGTTTTCGCGGCCGCCTCGCTCCGCAACGCTCTCGACAAGGTCAACTCAGCCTTCACCGACGCAAGCGGCATCAGCGTTACCGCCAGTTACGAGGCGAGTTCGGCCCTTGCGCGCCAGATCGTGCAGGGCGCACCGGCCGACGTCTTCATCTCCGCCGATCTTCAGTGGATGGACTACCTTGCCGCGCACAGGCTGATCCGGGCGGACAGCCGATTCGACCTGCTCGGCAACCGGTTGGTACTGATCGCGCCCAAGGACTCCCATCTCGGTAAGGTCAACATCACGCAAGGCTTCGACATCGCCAAGCTCGCCGGCCAAGGTCGCATCGCGGTCGCCGACGTCAAGGCCGTGCCGGCCGGCCGCTATGCCAAGGCGGCGCTCGAGACGCTCGGCGTTTGGCCAGCGGCGGAGACAAGACTCGCCCAGGCGGAAAACGTACGATCGACACTCGCTTTCGTCGCGCGCGGGGAAGCCCCGATCGGTATCGTCTATGCGACCGACGCCATGGTCGAACCTAAAGTGAAAATCATCGGTATATTTCCCGACGACACCTATCCGCCGGTCGTCTATCCCGCGGCAGCCACCATCGCCGGCAAGCCGACGGCGCCACGTTATTTGCGATTTCTCCGATCGCGCACGGCAAGAGCCGTGTTCGAGGAATATGGATTCAGCGTTTTGGTCCAACCGACTTCTCCCTAGGTGCGTTGGGTGCTTTCGCTCACACCACAGGAATGGACCGCAGTCGCCCTATCTCTGCGCGTAGCGGTGGTTTCGACCGTCACGGCCTTGCCCTTCGGTATCGCGATTGCACTGCTGCTCGCACGCAAGCAATTCTGGGGCAAGGCGGTGGTTGACGGCATCGTGCACCTGCCGCTCGTGCTGCCGCCGGTCGTGACCGGCTATCTTCTGCTCATCACGTTCGGCCGCAAGGCACCGGCAGGCGCCTTCCTCGCCGACCATTTTGGCGTCGTGTTCTCGTTCCGCTGGACCGGTGCCGCACTCGCCTGCGGCGTCATGGCGTTTCCGCTGATGGTGCGCGCGATTCGTCTGTCCATCGAAGCCGTCGATCGCCGCCTTGAGGACGCGGCCGCCACGCTCGGCGCCTCCCCTTTGTGGAACTTCGCGACCGTCACACTTCCGCTGGCATTGCCCGGCGTCGTTGCCGGCATGATGCTCGCTTTCGCCCGTGCGCTCGGCGAGTTCGGCGCTACCATCACCTTCGTCTCCAATATTCCAGGCGAAACGCAGACGATTTCGGCGGCGATCTACACACTCACGCAGGTGCCCGAAGGCGACTCCAAGGCGCTCGGCCTGGTGGTCGTCGCGCTCGTGATTTCGCTTGCCGCCTTGATGGCCTCTGAATGGCTGGCGCGGCGCGCGAACGCGCGCTTGCACGGGGTTTGAGATGCTGTCGGTCGAGATCGAGAAACGGCTCGGCGATTTTGTGCTCCACGCCGCTTTCGAGACCGCAGGCGGCGCAACCGCGCTGTTCGGCCCGTCGGGCGCGGGAAAAACGAGCTTGGCGAATGCAATCGCCGGGCTGCTCAAACCGGATCGCGGGCACATTCGGCTCGCGGGCGATACCCTGTTCGACTCAGACACTGGCATCGATGTGCCAGCGTGGCGCCGGCGTGTCGGATACGTGTTCCAGGAGGGGCGGCTGTTTCCCCATCTGTCGGTCAAGAACAACCTCACGTACGGCCGCTGGATGAACGGTCTCACGGTTGACGCAAAGGCCTTCGCGCGGGTGATCGATCTGCTCGATCTCGGCCGGTTGTTGAATCGCCGGCCGGGAAATCTTTCGGGAGGCGAGCGGCAGCGTGTCGCCGTCGGTCGGGCGCTCCTCATGAAACCTCGGCTGTTGCTGCTCGACGAGCCGCTTGCGTCGCTCGACACGGCTCGCAAGGCCGAGATTCTCCCCTATCTCGAGCGGCTGCGTGATGAGGCACAGGTGCCGATCGTGTACGTAAGCCACAACCTCGTCGAGGTGCGGCGAATGGCGACGCAGGTCGTCGTGATGGAGCAAGGCCGTATCGTCAATCAAGGCGGACTCGAGCTTCTCGCCGGCCAAACCGAAAGCCGCGGAGGGACGACTTTCCATGACGCCGAATGCCGGTAAAACGACCGGTCCGTTGACATCTGTACCGTCGGTTTGGCCGTGGCCTCGCGACACTGTCGGCCAGACCCCCTGCCGCCATGCGCGAGTGGGGCAAAATGCCGCCAGCATCAATGCCTCGGGCGCGCGGATGCAGAACAGGTCAACATCCGAAGCCTCTGGTATACCATGGCAGGATGTTCCCGCCCGAACGAATCGTCTGCCTGACCGACGAGACCGTGGAGACGCTCTATCTCCTCGGCGAGGACGCCCGCGTTGTCGGCGTATCCGGTTACGCGGTGCGCCCGCCGCGCGTACGCAAGGAGAAGCCTCGCGTCTCCGCTTTCATCACCGCCGATGTACCGAAAATCCTTGCGCTCGAACCGGATCTGGTGCTCGCATTCTCCGATCTTCAAGCCGACATCGTCGCCGCGCTCGTTCGTGCCAATATAGCCGTGCATGCATTCAATCAGCGCGACATCGCCGGTATCCTCGACATGGTGCGAACGATCGGAGCGTTGACCGGCGCGACCGAAAAGGCGAATCTGCTTGCCGCCAAACTCGCTGCACACGTCGGTGAGGTCCGCACGCGCAGCGTGCGCCTGCGCAGGCGGCCGCGTGTCTATTTCGAAGAATGGGACGAGCCGATGATTTCCGGCATTCGCTGGGTTTCCGAGCTGGTCGAAGCGGCAGGGGGGATCGATATTTTTTCACAACTCGCCGTGAGGAAGAACGCCCGCGACCGTATTGTCACCCCGGAACAGGTGGTCGCGGCACAACCCGATATCATCATCGGGTCATGGTGCGGCAAGAAGTTCGTTCCCTCGAAGGTCGCCGCGCGACCCGGCTTCGCGCGGGTTCCCGCGGTCGCGCAGGGATTTTTGCGCGAGATCAAATCGGCGCTGATTCTTCAGCCGGGGCCGGCGGCGCTGACGGACGGGCTCGACGCGCTGTCGGCCATCATCGTGGAATGGGCCGAAAAGGCCGATTTATAGCCGCGCGCTGGAAATTGGACCCCGCGACATGCTATGGATGAAGGCGTGACACAAGGGTACTCCCGATGCAGCCGACCAAAACTCGTTCCGATCTCTGGATGGATCTCATTCTCGTGGCATTCCTGATCGGTTTTGACGTGACCGCGCGGATCCTGCCTCATGCGGCGGGTGTGTGGCCGGTAGCGGCAAGCGCGCTTTTTGCCGGCCGTGTCCTGCGTCGTCCGATGTTGGCTGTAATCGTGCCTACGACTGCGATCGTGCTGAGCGATCTTGCTCTCGCGCCGGATGACTGGCGCGTGAGCCTTGTCGTCTGCGCTGCCGCCACCGTGCCGGCCTTCGCAGGCATGCTGGCGCGAAGAGGCGGAATGGTGCCGGTGGTCATCGGCTCCGTTGCCAGTTCGCTGCTCTTCTTCATGACGACCAATTTTGCAGTGTGGATCTTCGGCAACATGTATCCCGCAACACCGGAGGGTCTGGCCCAGTGCTACGTGGCAGCTCTGCCCTTCCTTGATCGGACAGTGCTCGGCGATCTGTTCTGGGTCGCGGCTTTCTTCGGCGGCGGTTGGATGGTTCAGCGGGCGCCGGCGGTGACACGGCGTCCGCAGTAGGGTTTCTTTTCGCGGCAATGCGGGTGAACGGACGCGCCAGCAATTGGCCGCATGGCGCAACGATCAGAAATTCACCTTATCACCGCCCTTAAGCGAAAGGATTTCGCGGGCATCGTCGGGCGTGGCGATCTCGAGCCCCATCCCTTCCAGAATCTTACGCACGGTTAAAACCTGCTGGGCATTCGACTCGGCGAGTTTTCCCGGCCCGATCCACAGCGAATCCTCGAGACCTACCCGGACATTGCCTCCCATGGCGGCGGCCATGGCGGCAACACGCATCTGGTTAGCGCCAGCGCCCAGTACGGACCAGTGATAGTTATCTCCGAGCAGGCGATCGGCCGTGCGCTTCATCATCATCACGTCTTCCGGGTGCGGACCGATACCTCCGAGAATACCGAATACCGACTGCACGAACAGCGGCGGCTTGACCACGCCACGGTCAAGGAAGTGACGCAGCGTGTAAAGATGGCCGATGTCGTAGCATTCGATCTCAAACCGGGTGTTGTTCTCGGCGCAAGTGGTGAGGATATATTCGATGTCGGCAAAGGTATTCTTGAAGAATCCTCTGCGCGACCCTTCGAGGTATGGTTCTTCCCAGTCGTATTTGAACTTGCCCTTGTAGCGCGCGAGCATCGGGTAAAGCCCGAAATTCATCGTACCCATGTTGAGGGAGGCGATTTCCGGCTTGAACGTTGCAGCCGGCCTGACACGCTCCTCGATCGACATGGTCGGAGCACCGCCGGTGGTAATATTCACGACGACGTTGGAACGCTGCTTGATCACGCGCAGGAACGGTGCGAAGGCCTCTGGCGACTGGTCGGGGCGCCCGTCCTGCGGGTTGCGTGCATGCAGATGGACGACCGCGGCGCCCGCCTCCGCGGCGCCGATCGCCGCCTCGGCGATTTCCTGAGGGGTCACCGGCAGATGCGGCGACATCGTGGGCGTATGGATCGAACCAGTGACGGCACAGGTGATGATCACTTTGCGCGAGGACTTCGCCATGAGCCTTTCTTCCTGAATGACGTGGGTTGTGAACGTGCGATTGGACCGGGGCTGCGATCCTAGAGTATCAGGCGCCTGCGAGTCACCTACGCCCAGTGCGAGCAAGCCATGAGAGAAACGAGGCACGCGGCACCGCGGTCCGCCACGTTGATTGGTGTCTTGTGCGGCACCGGCGCCGCTTTGGGATGGGCGGCCGGCTTCGTTGCCGCCAAGCACGGTGTCGCCGTGGGATTTACGCCCGCGGACCTCGCCTTCCACCGCTTCTTCTGGTCCGGCCTCATGCTGGCGCCGTTCTCGCGCGAGGGATTGTCCGGCCGCGGCGTTGGTTGGACCCGTGGCCTCGTGATGACGGTGCTGGCCGGCCCCCCACAAGCGATGATTGCCTACACAGGTTTCATCCTAGTGCCGCTCGGCCACGGCACCACCATTCAGCCGGCCTGTGCGGCGCTATTCGGGCTCGTTCTGGCGACCCTCGTCCTGCGCGAACGGGCAAGCATGCAGCGCTGGATCGGCGGCCTGACCATCATTCTCGGCCTGCTCGTGTTCGGGGCCGAATCGTTCCTCACCATCGGCAGTCACGGTGTCGGTGGCGATCTGCTGTTCGTGACCGCAGGTTTCTTTTGGGCGCTTTTCGGCACGCTGTTGCGACAATGGCGCGTTTCCGGATTACGCGCAACGGCCGTCGTAGCCCTCTTGTCGATCGTGCTCTTCGCGCCGCTTTATCTGCTGCTCATCGGCATCGGGCCGATCCTCCACCTGGGACTTGCCGAGAACATGTTGCAGATCGCGGTACAGGGCGTCCTCGCCGGCGCACTGCCGATCTACCTTTTCGCTCAGGCGGTAGGACTCATGGGTGCCGGTCGCGCCGCGGTGTTTCCGGCCCTCGTCCCGGGTTTCGGGGTGATCATCGGCTACCTTGCTCTCGGCGTAACGCCGAGTGTGGCGCAGCTTGTTGGGCTTATCATCGTCGTCGTCGGATTCAGGTTCGTTGTGCGATAGACTTACCCGCTTCCCGCCCGCCTTGCGATGGGTGTGCGACCGCACACCCGGTCAGCGCGTACAAGGAACATCGACCAGGACCGGCACTTCACCGTGCGGAACGAACTGCGCGCTTGCGAAAGCGCCGCAATCTCGAAATCTCATTCCGGTCCGGCATATTTGCCTGCCGTATCGGGGAACATGTTCTTGATGATCTTGAACTTGGAGATGTCCACGGTCGCATCCATGTGCAGAAACACCACCGCATCGCGCAGCGCTTTCTCGATCCCAAAATCGAGCATGATGCCGTTGCCGCCATGCAACTCGACCGCATGCTGGGCGACCTTCATGATCTCCTCGGAGGCAAAAAGCTTGGCCATGTTGACCAGTGTCTCGGCGTCGGGTGCTTCTTCGTCGACCGCCTGCGCAGCGCGATCGAGCAATGCCCGTACGGCCTCGATGCGGGTGGCCATGTCCGCAAGTCTCAGCGCAACGGCTTGGTGTTTGATCAGGACGCGGCCTCCTTGAACATAGTTCTGCACGTATTCGGCGGTGGCCTCGAACGCGCGCACGCCGACGCCGAGATTCTTTGCCGCCTGAATGATTTTGCCAGGGCGGAAATAGATTCCCGCTGAGCCCAGCGCAGTGTCCTTCACCAATAGATGATCGTCGGGGACGAACATGTCCTCGAACACCATCTCGCCATTGTTCATGAAACGGCAGCCGAGCGTCTCGTTGCAACGTGCCACCGTAAAGCCTTTGGTTTCGCGCGGCACGAGGAAAGACGACGTGCCTTGGAGCATTCCAACCTTGGGATTGGTATTGGCGTATACGACATAGAGACCGGCGTCATAGCCGTTGGAGATGAACTGCTTGCGTCCGTTGATAATCCATCCGCCCTTGGTTTTGACTGCCTTCGTTTGCATCGCTGCTTCCGGCACATTGTACGGAAGCCAACGGTCCGAGGCGCCGCGAGGTTCGGTCAGACAATGCGCAAGCAGGAATTGGGGATCCTCGACCAGCCGCTTGAACCATTTTTCCTGCAGATGACGTGGAGCAAACTGGCGTAGTAAGACCGACACTTTCCAGTTTTGAACCAGTTTGTCAGCAAGGCCGGAATCGCCACGGGCGATCTCCTCGGCAATCAACGCAAAGGTCTTGACTTCTGTGCCCTTTTCCAGCTCGACGCCGCCGAATTCCTCGGGCACGCCGAGCGTACGGATGCCGATCTTTTCCGCTTCTTCGAGGATATGCGGTGGCAGCCGGTCTTCGGGCACCATTGACCATTCTCGTTGCCAATTCTGCTTGATGAAAGGCAGCACGACGGTGTCGACAAAATCACGACAGCTCTGCCGCATCATGCGCTGCTCTTCCGAAAGGCCGCGGTCGCGCGACATTCGTTCCAGCATCGGCGTTTCCTCAGTTGGACATCCGCTCAGGGGCTCTTGCTAGTCTTGCGCGAATGGACAAGCGAGTCGAGGCCACGGCCTCTTCCCGGCCACCTGCCATGACTTGAAAGGGAAAAGGACGCTCCCTCCCGCGCGGGTCAGGCAGCTTTCCTGCTCGTCAGGAACTCGCCCATGCGTTCGAGTGCCCTGCGGATGTTCGCCGTCGAGTTGGCATAGCTCACGCGGATATATCCCTCGCCGAGGATACCGAAATCGGGGCCGCCGATGACGGCAACCCCTGCCTCCTCGAGCAACGCATTGGCAAGCGCCTTAGCCTTCCAGCCGGTATGTCTGATGTTGGGGAATGCGTAGAAAGCCCCTTTGGGCGTCGCACATGATATCCCCGGCAATTCGTTCAAACCCTCGACCACGACCCGGCGGCGTCTGTCGAATTCGGCCACCATTTCTGCCACCGCATCCTGCGGACCGGTGAGCGCGGCCAGACCTGCGTATTGCGTTGCAGCGTTGACGCATGAGTACAAATTGACCGCAAGCTTGCGCGCATAGTCATAGAGCTTGCCCGGCCATACCGCGTAACCCAGCCGCCAGCCCGTCATCGCGTATGTCTTCGACCAGCCGTTGAGCAGGATCAAGCGATCGCGGATTTCCTGATAAGCCAGGAGACAGACGTGCTGTGCTCCATCATAGACCATGTGGTCATAGATCTCGTCCGACAGGATTGCCACGTCCGGCCACCGCGCCAAGCCTGCGACCAACTTGTCCACCTCGGATCGTGGGGTCACGCCGCCGGTCGGATTGGCTGGCGAATTGAGAATCACGAGTCGCGTCTTCGGCGTGATCAGCGACAAGGTCTCGTCGGCCGAGAACGCGAAACCGTTCTCCTCGCGAATAGGAATGGGTACCGGCTTCGCGCCGGTATATTCGATCATGGAACGGTAGATTGGGAAACCGGGATCGGGATAGAGGATTTCGGCACCCGGTTCGCCGAACATCAGGATGGTCATAAACATGGTCGGCTTGCCGCCCGGCATGATCATCACCGAGTCCGGCGAGACCTCGACCCCGAAGCGTCCCGCTAGGTCGGCTGCGACCGCCTCGCGCAGCGGGGCGATTCCGATCGCCGGCGTATAACCGTGGTGGCCGTCCCGCAGCGCCTTCACCGCCGCCTCAACGATGAAATCCGGGGTCCTAAAATCGGGCTGGCCGATGCCAAGATTGATGATGTCGCGTCCCTGCGCCGCCAATGCATTGGCGCGGGCAAGCACGGCGAAAGCGTTCTCCTCGCCGATGCGATCGAAAGCGGCGATGGTCCTAAGCATGGTTCTTCCCCGCACATCTAGCGATAGACGTCAAGCCGAGTTGAGCCGATCGGCCGGACAAAATCAAACGGAGTCCGGAACGGGCCGGCCATGAGCTTAAGCGATGGCGGCAATCGCGAAATGTCATTGTCGAGGCGATGGTAAACGTGCCACGGTTGCGCATTAAGCTGGTCGGGGGTGGGCCGTAACCGCGGTGAACGAAAAGATAAAGGCCTTCCGCAAACTTCATGAGCAAGACTGATTCGTCATGCCCAATCCCTGGAACATCGGCGGTGCCCGCTGTCTTCAAGAACTCGGATTCAGGGCGCTCGCATCAATGAGCTCGGACTATGCCCATTCCCAAGGCCACGCCGAAGGCGCGCTGACCCGCGATCAGGCGCTCGTTCATTTTCGCCACATCGCGGCGACCGTCAACATTCCGATCAAGGCGGCTCGCGACCATGGCTTACCGCATGCACCCCGATCGGTTGCCGCCAATGCTCGACTTTGCCTCGGTACGGGCGCGGCATTGTCTCCAATGCTCAACTCAATCAATTCTTCCGAAGCGACAACTGAATTGGGAATCGTGTCGGCAGACCACTCCGCCGGTCGACATTCGGCCCGACGCGGCGCCTGCCGCACGGCGCGCAACGTCGATCCGACGGGCCAGCGGAACACGCCCCTGCGGGCACTCGGCGGCGACAACGCGGAACAACCGTGATCTCGCCACCATCCACGATGATCGCCCAACGACCTTTCGTCTTGCTTTGGCTCGCGCGCGTGGCCGCTACGATGGGCTATCAGATGATGATGGTCCTGATTGCATGGGAGATCTATGCGATTACCGGCAGTGCGCTCGACCTGGGTCTGGTGGGCTTGATCCAGTTCGTTCCTGCCGTCGTACTGACATTGGCGATCGGACACATCGCCGATCGATACGACCGACGGCAGATCGTGCGATCGGCCCAGGGCGTGTATGCGTTGGTTGCGATTGCCGTATTGTGGGCCCTTGCCGGCCACGCGCTCTCGCGCAATGCTTTATTTGCCGCGGTCTTAGTGCTCGGTACGGCCCGCGCCTTCGAAATGCCGACCCTCCATGCGCTCGTTCCCGCGCTGGTGCCTGAGGCGCTGATGCCGCGCGCCGTCGCGGCATGGACCTCTGCCAACCAGATGGCCGTGGTCTGCGGGCCGGTTCTGGGTGGGATGATATATGCGTTGAGCCCGTTTTTCGTCTGCGCGCTATGCGGCATATTTTTCCTGACAGCGATAGTGCTCGTGAGCCTGATACGCCCGCGGAAGATCGAACAGGAGCGTGAGCCTCCTACCTTGGCGTCGATCCTCACCGGTTTGCGTTTTATTCTTGCTAACCGAAGGCTTTCCGGCGTCATAACGCTGGATCTTTTTGTCGTTATCCTCGGCGGGGCTACCGCGTTGTTGCCTATCTATGCACGCGACATTCTCGACGCGGGTCCAACGGGCCTTGGACTGCTCCGCTCCGCGCCCGCGGTGGGCGCGCTAATCACTGCCGCCGTGTTGTCGCGACACCCCATCGAGCGTCATATCGGCCGCAGGATGTTTCAGGCCGTCGCAATCTACGGACTTGCGACCGTATCTTTCGGCCTATCGAGGTGGCTTCCGCTCTCCTTGTTGGCACTGGCGGTCCTCGGTGCCGCTGACGCCGTGAGCGTCGTGATTCGATTTTCGTTGGTGCAGATCGAGACACCCGACATCATGCGTGGACGCGTGAGCGCGATCAATTATCTGTTTGTCGCCTCGTCAAACACTCTCGGTGAATTCGAGTCGGGTGTCCTTGCGGCATGGGTCGGCGCGGTCGCCTCGGTATTAATTGGCGGCGTCGGCGCCCTGCTCGTCGCCTGCCTTTGGAGGCTGTTGTACCCGGCGCTGCGCACCATCGATCGGTTCGAGCCACCTCGCAGCCACGCTATTGAGGAGAGGAGCCCATGCATGTGTTGATCACCGGCGCCGCGGGAATGATTGGGCGCAAACTCACGGCGCGATTGGTGAAAGACGGCGCGCTCAACGGCGAGCCGATCCGAAAGCTCACACTGATTGACGTTGTGACACCGCAGCAACCCGAGGATTTTCGCGGCGAGGTGGAGACGGCGACCATCGATCTTTCGCGGCCCGGGGCGGCCGACAAGGCAATCGCCCGGAGACCGGACGTGATTTTTCATCTCGCCAGTGTCGTTTCCGGCGAGGCGGAGACTGACTTCGAAAAAGGCTACCAGGTCAACCTTGACGGCAGCCGAGCATTGTTGGAAGCAATTCGGTTGGCCGGCGCCGGCTACGTGCCGAAGGTCGTGTTCACGTCGTCGATTGCGGTTTTCGGTGCGCCATTTCCAAAAAGTATTCCCGACGATTTTCATCTGACGCCGCTTACGTCATACGGAACCCAGAAGGCGATGGTCGAGCTGATGCTTGCCGACTATAGCCGACGCGGGTTCCTCGCGGGCGTCGGAATCCGGCTCCCAACCATTTGCGTACGACCAGGCAGGCCGAACAAGGCGGCATCAGGATTCTTCTCCGGAATCATTCGTGAACCGCTCGCCGGCGAGGAAGCGCGTCTGCCGGTCCCCGAGACGGTCCGCCATACTCACGCAAGTCCGCGTGCGGCCGTCGGCTTTCTCATCCACGCCACCCGTTTGACCCCAGCGCAGCTCGGCCCCCGTGTCAATCTCACGATGCCGGGGGTGAGTTGCACGGTGGCCGAACAGATCGAGGCACTGACACGTATCGCCGGTCCGAAAGTTGCTGCCCGCATCAAGCGGGTTCCGGACGCCCTCGTCATGCGTATCGTCAGCGGCTGGCCCGAGCGCGTCGACGCCGCACGCGCCACGGCGCTCGGCTTCAAGGCGGAGTCGTCATTTGACGAGATCATCCGCGTACACATAGAGGATGAGCTTGGCGGCAAGATTGCCGCCTAGACGCGTGCGCGCCTCTCGCCCCACGGTGACCCTGCCCGGGCGGCGGCAGCTGCGCGTCCACGAACAGTCGAAGCGTTTCCTCCGCATGGCAAAATGCGAGGAAACCTGTTGCCTTGGACTCCGCATACCTTACATTAGCGTCCATGACTTATGTCGATGCCGCTCTCGCTCCGCTTCGCAAGACCGGTCAAATCAAGATCCACGGCCCTGCAGCATTTGACGGAATGCGCAAGGCGGGACAGCTCGTCGCCCGCTGCCTCGATATGTTGACGGAGCACATCAAGCCCGGCGTGCCGACGGAGAGGATCGACCGCTTGGTGTTCGAGTACGCCATGGATCACGGGGCCCTACCGGCGACCCTCATGTATCGCGGTTATCGGAAATCGACCTGCACGTCGCTCAATCATGTGGTCTGTCACGGCATTCCGGGCGACAAGCCACTCAAGGACGGTGATATCGTCAACGTCGACGTTACCCTCATCCTCGACGGCTGGCATGGGGATTCGAGTCGCATGTATGCCATCGGCGATATACCGCGACGCGCCGAACGGCTGATCGAGGTTACGCATGAGGCGATGATGCGCGGCATCAGTGTGATCCGTCCCGGCGCCACCACCGGCGATATCGGCCACGCGATCCAGACTTACGTCGAGGCGCAGCACATGAGCGTGGTCCGCGATTTTTGCGGTCATGGCGTCGGCCGCCTCTTCCATGATGAGCCCAACATCGTCCATGTCGGGCGGCCGGGCGAAGGGATCGTCCTGAAGCCGGGCATGTTTTTCACAGTCGAGCCGATGATCAATATCGGTCGGCCCCATGTGAAGGTTCTGTCCGATGGCTGGACGGCGGTGACGCGCGATCGTTCGCTGTCGGCACAATTCGAGCACACGGTGGGTGTCACCGAAACCGGGGTCGAGGTGTTCACTTTTTCTCCCGCAGGCCTGGACAAGCCCCCCTATCGCCGGTGATCCCGGTCAGGCCCGCCGCGGATGCCCGCGAGCCTCTACCGATTGTATTTTTCCTTGCTGCAACTAAAACGTCTGAAGCCGGGACCATGTCGCTGGGGCCGCATCGATGGCGGACAAGTTCAGCAAGGCCTCCGCGGAGGAGGAGTTCACGCGCGAACCGCCGCATTATCGGGGCCACCGGGAACGGCTACGCGCGCGGTTCCGCGAGGCCGGCAGCGAGGCTCTGAGCGACTATGAGCTGCTCGAACTCGTGCTGTTCAGGGCGATACCTCAGCGCGACGTCAAACCGCTTGCCAAGGAGCTCGTGAGGCGGTTCGGCTCCTTTGCCGAGGCGGTCGCCGCCCCCACTTCCAGACTGGCCGAGATCAAAGGAATGGGCGAAGCCGCCATCACCGAACTTAAGATCGTTCACGCTGCGGCGAGCCGACTCGCCCGCGGCCAGGTACAAAAGCGCCAAGTCCTTTCGTCCTGGTCGAGCCTGCTCGATTACTGCCGGACGGCACAGGCGTTTTCGGAGAAGGAGCAGTTCCGCGTGCTGTTCCTCGACAAACGCAACCAACTCATTGCCGACGAGTTGCAGCAGACCGGCACGGTGGATCACACACCCGTCTACCCGCGCGAGGTGGTCAAGCGTGCGCTCGAACTATCGGCCACTGCGCTGATCCTGGTCCACAACCATCCATCGGGCGACCCGATGCCCTCGCATGCGGACATCGAGATGACGCGGACGATCATCGAGGTAGCCCGTCCGCTCGGCATTGCCGTGCACGATCATATCATTGTCGGCAAACAGGGCCACGCCAGCCTCAAGGGGCTGAAGTTGATCTAACGGCGGACCAGCGTTACGCGATCGACGCTTTCCGGCAGACGACCCCAGGTCACCTCGTCAAGCGCCTCGAAACGCCACGCGTTGCCGTGTGCCGGCTGCAACACCAGTTCTTCCCGGTCGAGCCGCCATTGCGCAAAATCGAGCTGGGCGATGGTCTTGTCGCATCCCGGCCCGACAGCCAAGGCAAAGCCCTCTGCCGCCGGAGTCGTCGCGAGCGTCAGTGGACACAGGGCGGCGCCGTCGCTCCCTTTGAGGATCCAGTTCCCGGCGATCTGCTCCGGCGATTTGCGCGGCGGCGGCGCAGCTGCCGCATTTTGCAGGAACAGCACACCGACGCCCGGAGTCGGCGCTTCGAATATTCCATCTTCCACTTCGCTGAATTCGACCAGCGCCTTGCCCTTCGCATCGAGCAGATAGAGCAGGTCGTCTTCGGGATATTTCCACGCTACAATTTCCCGAACAAACGGGAACAGCATGGCACATCGGGGTTCGAACTCGAGCGCATAGCCGTCGTGGGCAGGAGCGGATTTGAATGCCACCATGCAGAGCTTGTCCCGATCAGCGTTGGAGAATTCCCAGCTGCCCAGCATGCCCTGTGCCTGATTGTTGAGCGCCGGCGGGGTCTCGGCATTGGCACCGCCAGCGGTCAGCAGCGTGATGATGAAAGCGCACGAGAGCCGCCGCAATATCATGTCTCACCGCTTGGGTGGATAGGGTGTTTCGGGAACCGGGGTCAGCGGCGGCCTGCCCGCCGCCCAAGCGAGGATGTTGTCGACCACAAGCTGGTCCATCGCCGCCCGCGTGACTTCGGTGGATGATCCGAGATGTGGGAACAAGACAACATGCTCCATCTCGATCAGCTCCTTCGGAACGTGCGGCTCATTGGCGAAAACGTCAAGGCCGGCGGAATAAATGGTGCGGTCTTGCAGGGCGGCGATCAACGCTCCCTCGTCCACCACTGAGCCGCGCGCCATGTTGATGAGAATACCGTTCGGCCCCAGTGCTTTCAGGACGTCCGCATCGATCATGTTGCGTGTCGACTCACCGCCCGGAACGATCACCATCAGCGTATCGACGTCGCGCGCCATGTCGATGAGCTTCGGGTAGTATTTGTATTTCACGTCAGGAACGCGATGGCGCGCGTGATAGACCACCGGTACGCCGAAGGCCTCCAGCCTGCGCGCGATCGCTCGACCGATCCGGCCCAGCCCCACCATGCCAACGGTCCGGTTGCGCAGGGTCGCCTTGGCAAGCGGATAATGCCCCTGCAGCCATTTACCGGCGCGCAGAAAGCGTTCCGCCCGCGGGAATTCACGTACGGTGCACAGCAGGAGGCCGAGCGCCGTGTCGGCCACCTCCTCGTTGAGCACATCGGGAGTATTGGTGACGACGATCCCGTGCTCGCCCGCCCATTTGGCATCGATATGATCGTAGCCCACACCGAAACTTGAAACCTGTTCAAGCTTGGGCAATTTCTTCATGAACTCCGCGTCGAGCCGGTCCGCCGTATAGGCGACGGCGATCGCGCGTATCTTATCGGCCAGCGACCGCAGAAACCTATCCTTGTCCTTGGCATCGCTGAGATAATGCAGTGTCACGTGGGGCTCGAGGCCCTTGACAATTACCGGCTTTTTTTGACCGATCAGCAGCACGTCCGGCTTTTCTTCGCCAGCCATCTTGCAACCTCTTTTGCGGTTTACACCAGAAATGCGATCGGCTTTTCAAGGAGAGCCTTGAAAACGGAGAGCAGTTCGGCTCCGAGTGCTCCGTCGACCACGCGGTGATCGCAAGAGAGGGTGACCGTCATCTGATCGACGAATTTCACGCCGCCATCGTTTGTTTCAACCGGTGCCCGCCGTGCAGAGCCGACCGCGAGAACAGTGGCATGCGGCGGGTTGATGATGGCAGAAAATTCGCGCACGCCATACATTCCGAGATTGGATATCGTGCTTGCACCGCCCTGGTACTCTTCCGGTCTCAGCTTCCGAGCGCGCGCACGCGCGATAAGTTCGCGCATTTCCGCCGAGATCTCCACGAGCGACTTGCTATCGGCATTGCGAACGATCGGGGTGACCAGGCCGCCCTCGAGTGCAACCGCAACACCAATGTCCGACTGCCGGAAGCGGAGAATGCTTTCATTTGCGAACACCGCGTTGGCCGCAGGCACGCGTCGCAGCGCGACGGCCCAGGCCTTGATCATGAAATCGTTGAGCGAAAGCTTGAATATCGGCTCGCCGCGCTCGTCCTTAGGTGCCGCGGCGTTCGCCTCCTGACGCAGCGCGACGAGACGTTCAATCTCGATGTCGGTGGTAACGTAGAAGTGGGGAATGGTCTGTTTGGCCACGACCAGGCGTGCGGCGATCGTGCGCCGCATGGCGTCGAGCGGTACCTCGTCGTATGGAATACGCTCGAAAAGCGCTTTCACTCGTGTTGCGTCGGTGGCGTGGGCATACTCGGGCTCGGGCGTGCGGACGAGGCGTGCCGCGCTTTCGACGTCCCGCGCCATAATGCGTCCGTGCGGGCCCGAGCCACGTATTCTCGTGAGATCCACGCCGCGCTCTCCGGCGAGCCGCCGGGCAAGCGGCGTGACAACGGTGCCGCTCGGCAGCCGTGCCGGGCCGTAATTGCGTTCGGGTGTCCGGACCTCCCGCCACGGACTCATGGCGGTATAGGCATGAACGGCGACGGCTGCCCCGTCGTGCCCAGATGCGCGCAATGCACCCTCGCCACGTTCGCTCCCAGCCACCGCGGAAGCCGAGGGCGCTCGCGAAGCGCCGACAGGCCTCGCTTGCGGCGCCTCGCCGGCGGCGCTAATCACCGCAACCACGGCGCCGACCTTGGCGGTCTCACCGACCTGAAAGCGGATGTCCGTCAGTGTTCCTGCGACCGTCGAGGGCACTTCCATCGAGGTCTTGTCGGTTTCGATCTCGAATAGGTTGTCGCCCGGCATGACCATGTCGCCAGGCGACTTGAACCATCTAACGATCTTTCCCTCGGCAACCGTTTCGCCGAGCTGAGGCATCAGGACGTCCATTCCGGTCTTTCCGAACTGTCCATCATTGGAGGCCGCGCAGAGGCCTTACGGCCCAGGATTACCAGGTCACCGATACGTACTGCGTCTCGAGAAATTCCATCATGCCTTCGTGCGCACCTTCGCGACCGATGCCGGACTGCTTCATGCCACCGAACGGCGCCGCCGGGTCGGATACGAGACCGCGGTTGAGGCCGATCATGCCGAACTCGAGTTTTTCGGAAACGCGCAACCCGCGCGCCAGATCCCGCGTGTACAGGTAGGCGACCAGCCCGTACTCGGTGTCGTTCGCACGCCTGATCACCTCGTCCTCGCTTTTGAAAGTCTGGATCGAGGCAACCGGCCCGAATATCTCCTCTTTGAGCATCTTCGCATTGTCGGGGACATCGTCGAGCACCGTAGCCGGGTAGAAGAAACCCGGCCCATCCGGAATATTGCCCCCGGTGAGGACCCGCGCGCCTTTTTCCACTGCGTCATTGACGAGCTCAATAACCTTGTCGCGACCGTCCTTATTGACCAAAGGACCGAGATTGACACCTTCGTCGAGCCCGTTGCCCATCTTGAGCGAAGCCATCTTGGCCGTGAGCTTCTTGGCAAACTCATCGTGTACTTTCTCGTGTACGTAGAAACGATTCGCCGCTGTACACGCTTCACCCATGTTGCGCATCTTGGCGATCATGGCGCCGTCGATCGCGGCGTCGACATCGGCATCCTCGAACACGATAAAGGGTGCATTGCCGCCGAGCTCCATGGCCGGCCTGACGATATTATCGGCAGCCTCGTGAAGAAGCTTACGGCCGACCTCAGTCGAACCAGTGAACGAGACGACCCGCACGCGTGGATCATGCAACATCGCACTGACCACCTTGCCGGAGGAACGTGATGGAATCACGTTGATTACCCCGGCTGGTACTCCCGCTTCTTCCAGCACCGGCATCAGCGCGAGCATGGTCAACGGCGTGTCAGACGCGGGCTTCAGAACGACGGGGCAGCCAGCTGCAAGCGCCGGCCCGATCTTCCGGGTCGCCATGGCCGCCGGGAAGTTCCACGGCGTTACCAACACGGCGATGCCCGCGGGCTTGTGGTGCACCACGATGCGTGCTCCCGAGGCAGGAGCGCGAGACACCTCACCGATATTGCGCACGGCCTCTTCCGCATACCAGCGGAAGAATTCGGCTGCATAAGCAACCTCGCTCCGGGAATCGGGCAACGCCTTTCCGTTTTCCAGCGTGATCAGCTTGGCAAAACGCTCGGCGTCGCGCATGATAAGCTCATAGGACTTGCGGAGAATCTCCGCGCGCTCGCGCGGCTTGCGCGAAGCCCAGCCATCGAACGCGGCCTCGGCCGCATCGATCGCCGCGATGGCGTCCTCGACCGTAGCGCTTGCGACGCTCGCGATCGCGCGTTCGGTCGCCGGGTCTATCACGTCGAAACGTCCTCCGTCCGACGCCTTTCGCCATGTGCCTCCGATCCAAAGATCTGTGGGCACGTTGGCGAGCAGGTTTTCATACATGACACTCACTCCGTAGCTCCTATTGAGACAAAGCTCGGCGCGTTGACGATGCGCCACGGAACCGGGATGCCGGCTTTCGGAGGCGAGCGCGGCCCTCTGCGTCCGAAGCACGAATGCATTAACTGTTCAGTGCCCGCCTCACTGTTTCCGCAATGCGCTGCGGCGTCGGCAAAACGATATCCTCAAGCGTGTCGGCAGCCGGCAGCGGTATATGCGGCGTGGTGATCCGTATCGGTGGGCCGTCGAGGTCGTAGAATGCCTCGTCGGCCACGATCGATACGATTTCGGCACCCCAGCCGCATAGACGCGGGTTCTCCTCAACGGTGAACAGCCTATGCGTACGTGCGACCGAACCAAGAATCGTCTGCGTGTCGAGTGGCACCAACGAACGTACATCGACAACTTCGCACTCGATGCCGTGTTCCGATTTCAGACGGTCGGCAGCTTCAACCGCACGCGGAACCATCAAGGCGAGTGCCAGGATTGTGGCATCCTTCCCGGGTCGTACGATACGCGCCGTGCCGAGCCGATCGACGATCTCGCCATCCGGCACCTCGCCTTTCGTGGGATAGAGCGACTTGTGTTCGAAGAAGATCACGGGGTCAGGGTCACGCACCGACGCCGCGAGCAGGCCGATCACGTCGCGCGGGTTGGACGGCGCAACCACCTTGAGACCAGGAATCATCATGCACCAGTTCTCGACCGACTGCGAGTGCTGCGCACCGAAGCGCGACCCGGCGCCGTTTCCCGTACGCACGACCAGCGGGCACTTGATCTGCCCATTCGACATGTACCGGCTTTTGGGAATCTCATTGGCGATATAGTCGAAGCAGACGGCAATGAAATCGGAAAACATGATCTCCGCGATGGGCTTCAGGCCGGTCATCGCCGCCCCCATGGCCGCCCCGAGGATCGCCTGCTCGGAAATCGGTGTATCACGCACGCGCAAGGGGCCGAACCGCTCGTAGAGGCCGACCGTCGCCTTGAACACACCACCGGCCTTGGCGACATCCTCCCCGAGGAAGACAACATCCGGATCGCGCTCCATTTCCTGTGCGATGCCCCGGATGACTGCATCGCGATAGGTCAATTCCGCCATGCCCAACCTCCATCGGCGTACACGTCCGCCGTAAGAATTTCCGGCGGCGGCGGTGGTGCGGCCTTGCAGGCCTCGGTCGCCGCATCAACTTCCCGCCGAGCAGCGGCGTCGATCTCAGCAATGATCTGTTCAGAAACACCGAACTGCAGGAGCCGCTCGCGATAGATCTTGATCGGATCACGCAGCTTCCATCGCTCCAACTCGCCTTCCGGGCGGTACTTCGCGGGATCCGCCCGCGAATGACCGCTGTGACGATATGTCAGGCATTCAATGAGCGAAGGCCCTTTGCCCGCGCGCGCCTTCGCATAGGCGGCCTTCGCCGTGCGATAGACGATGTCCGCATCGTTGCCGTCGATGATGATGCGTTCAAGGCCGTATGATGCCGCGCGGTCGGCCGCGGGGTGCGGCACCGCCGTTACGTCCGCAATCGGCGTGTATTCCATGTAGAGATTATTCTCGCACACGAAGACAACCGGCAATTTCCAGACGGACGCAAAATTGAGCGCCTCATGAAAGGCGCCGATGTTGGTGGTTCCGTCCCCGAAAAAACATACAGAGACGTCCGTGTGGCCCTTGTACTGCGCGCGCCAAGCCGCACCGCAGGCTATCGGAAGATGCGCGCCGATGATCGCGTAGGACCCCATGACGCCGTGGTCCACCGCGGTCAAATGCATTGAGCCGCCTTTG
>Ga0209810_1002077_pt1 | contig 25798 bp, 21 predicted proteins | sample Coa_R1_7_FD_187159 | JGI IMG/M metagenome (GOLD analysis project Ga0209810, IMG submission 187159) | Surface soil microbial communities from Centralia Pennsylvania, which are recovering from an underground coalmine fire - Coalmine... | ecosystem: Environmental > Terrestrial > Soil > Unclassified... | reverse complement strand
CGATACGACCGCCGACTCTCTTCAGGGTCAGATCGTCAAGCATGTAGAGACCGGTTCTACTGTCTGTACCGACTCTTGGAAGGGCTATAACGGACTATCCGCCGCTTACGAGCATGGGATTGTTGACCATAAGAAGGGACAGTATACGAGCGGAGAGTTTGGCGAGTACAGTACGAACGGCATGGAAGGGTACTGGAACCTGTTGAAGAGAGGCTATCACGGAACCTACACGCAGTTTGCCGGTTGGCATACGCACCGTTATTTAGCGGAGGAGGATTTCCGCTATAACACCCGCACGGCAAAGGACGGGGAACGGTTCCGGCAGGCTCTCTCCCTAGCAGTTGGCAAGCGGTTGACTTACAAGGAACTGACGGAAAGCCATCTCGTCAATTTACATAGAGGTTAAAGCAAACGGCCAAGAATTTTTTCGGTTTATGCAGGATACCCCTTGACAAACCGAGAATTATAGGGTAGGCGTTGCACTTTTAGGTATACGGGTGTACAATATAGTTGGACATTCGTGTACTTAGGAACGGGTTACTAACATGCCGTCAAATCGAATTAAAGTGCAAATCGTCGGCATCGAAGTGGATAACTTTGATGTACGCTTTGACGACTTTATCAAGCAATTAACTGCCATCAGGAGTGCCTTAACTGAGACAGATAGGCTTATCTCTCATAAACAATCCGCCTATTACCGGGTTGTGAATCTGAGACACGAAAGCCCGGCTGAAATAGAATTAGAAGTTGTGCCGAAGGAGCCGAAGGCAGACTATTCTGAGGCTATTACAGACACGTTCGGTCAAGGTCTACGCATGATACAGGAGAACCGTGAAGCGCCCGAAATCTTTGACGGGCAGGCACTTCGGGCATTTCGGAACCTTACGCCGATGATGATGGGCAAACAGGTTACAGACCTGCGCGTGTCTTGGAATGGTTCTTCAATGAACGTTCGGCCTACACTTGCCCATAATATAGACTTCATACTTGGCCCTGACCAATATGAGAATGGTGCCGTATCAGGTCGTATGGAACAGATCAACATTCATGCAGGCTTGAATGTGTTCCGAGTCTATTCGACCCTAGAAGGCTATAATCTCCGCTGTTTGTTCCCGAAAGAATTGCGAGAGCAGGCCGTTCTGGCTGTCGATAAGCATGTCACGGTGTACGGTAGAATGAAATATAAGTCGCGAGATGTTCGCCCCTATGAGATGCAGGTGCAAGATATTGAGACGCACCTTGCTATGAGTGAACTGCCTACGCTCGGCCAATTAAGGGGTATCGCCCCTAATGCGACAGGTGGCATTGCGAGCGAGGATTTCATACGAAAGATAAGAGATGAGTGGGGAGAAGCGCAAAGTATCCAAAAAACCGAGTAAGGTATATTGGGATGCTTGTCTCTTCTTAGCGTGGTTTCAAAATGAGCCACGTGCAAAAGAGGAGATGGACGAATTAGCGCGACAGCAGAACTTCTTCGACGCTGGTCGTCTGCACCTCTGTACCTCCACAATAACGATAGTGGAGGTATTAGAAGGTACACTGCCCACTACTGCGGTTGATGACTGGCATAAGGTAATGCAGCGTGATAATTTTCACCTGGAACAAGTCACGCGGCGGGTCTGTACAAAAGCACATGAAATCAGAGACTACTATCGAGGATGTGGAGACGGTTACGGCACATTCACTACACCGGATGCTATTCATTTAGCAACAGCTATTGTCGCTGGATGTGACTACCTCTTGTCATTCGATGGCAGTGATGGAAAACCGAGGATACGAGGAAATCGGACAATCTTACCAGCGGCAGGAACACTAGAGACGAGGTTTAGCCTCAAGGTTGTCCGCCCCTGGCTTGATCCTGACCCGAACAAGAATCTGGCATTTGAGTTCGGAGAGGACTCTGAGGAAGAGGAGGAAGGAGAGGGAGCATGAGCGCGGAAGCATCATCACATACGACCCCTGCCGAGCAAACTCCATTCGAGAAGTTCGACGAGTTCACCCGCCGGATTATGTCTGTTCCCAAGAAGGAGATAGACGAGAAGGAAGCGGAGTGGAAGAAGAAGCAGGCAGGCAAGAAGGAAAAGCCGGGAGGCAAATAGATGCCACCGTTTATGAAACTGGCGTGGCCGATTCGCTTCGTGTTTTTCTTCCTTGTCACTTTGATAGGGTTGTCGCTTACCCATCTGTTCATGCATGAGTCTCTGAGGTATGTCTGGCAGGAGGCGTTAGGTGCCTCTGTAGTAGCTACGATCCTTCTCTCTCTACTTTACCGAAACAAGAACGCCTAGAATAATCCAGCCCGGTAGAGTCTACCGGGCTGGATTCCGTCTAGGTGCGTCAAGTCTATAAGTACCCGAATCGCCTTTAGGCGCAGAGTTGATGAACTTATGCGCTTTCCTCGCGCCCGAAGGGATTCCACGCGGTATTTTACGTCAATGGGACAGAGTTACAGGGGCTAATGAACTCAATAAGGCGATCGCTGCTTTGACACGGTATTCCCTGGTCGAGGCAACCCCGGAAAGTCTATCCGTTCACCGTCTGGTCCAGGAAATTACGCGCCAACGTCTTTCCGATGCCGACCGACGTACCTTTGCCGAAGCCGCTGTACGTATTATCAATAATGCATTTCCTGAAAATAGTAATGACGTGCGAACCTGGCCTGACTGTGCGCGACTGTTGCCGCATGCACAGGCAGTTTCAGACCATGCGGAGCAACTAGAAGTAGCCAGGGAGGCTACAAGTAGACTGTTGAATGAATTTGGGATTTACTTATATGGGCATGCCCGATTCGTAGAAGCTAAACAAGCCTTTGAGCGGGCACTTGCCATAGGGGAAGCCGCCTACGGATCCGATCATCCACAGGTGGCGATCTACGTCAACAATCTGGGCAATGTCCTGCAAGATTTAGGCAACTTGCCGGCCGCTAAGCTAGCCTTTGAGCGAGCTCTTACGATTGGTGAAGCCGCCTACGGACCCAATCATCCTACGGTGGCTATCCGTGTCAACAATCTGGGCAATGTCCTACGGGATTTGGGCAACTTGCAAGCTGCTAAACAAGCCTTTGAGCGAGCTTTGAGAATTCAGGAAGCCGTCTATGGCTCCAATCATCCTATGGTGGCAATCGATGTCAACAATCTGGGCGATGTTCTGCAAGCGTTAGGCGATTTGCATGCCGCTAAACAAGCCTATGAGCGGGCACTTGCCATAGGGGAAGCCGCCTATGGCCCCGCTCATCCCAATGTGGCTCCTTTCGTCAACAATATGGGCGGTGTCCTGCGAGATTTAGGCGACCTACCAGCCGCTAAACAAGCCTTTGAGCGAGCCATTACGATTGACGAAGCTGCCTACGGACCCAATCATCCTAATGTGGCAATCGATGTCAACAATTTGGGCGATGTTCTGCAAGCGTTAGGCGATTTGCATGCCGCTAAACAAGCCTGTGAACGGGCACTTAAAATATTCCGATACTATCTAGGCGACGAGCATCCGAATACCCAAAGGGTGCTGCGCAATCTGCAAAGCGTGGAGGATGAGATTCGCCGGAGGAGATAGAGGGTAAGGAACACGGATACGACGAAGAAGCAGGTTCCACTCCCTATGTGCAGATCCGGTAATAATGCCGATCCCACAAACCACAGAGTTAAGGGCTGAGGGCAGGCAGTGTGACGGTGACGACGGTTCCTTTGCCGGGCGTGCTTGTGAAGGTCAACGTACCTCCATGCGCTTCGACGATACTTTTGCAGATGGATAGTCCCAGGCCGGTGCCGCCGTCCTGATGGGTGCGAGAGGGATCGACGCGGTAGAAGCGCTCTCCGAGGTGCGGCAGATGCTCCGGAGCGATCCCGATGCCGGTGTCCGCGACGGTCACGAGGGCGCTAGCGCCTTCCCGGCGCGCGGTCACGGTGATCTTGCCGTTTTGGGGCGTATAGTGGACGGCATTGTCCAGCAGATTGGAAAACAGCCGTGTCAACTCCGCCTCGTTGCCCATCGCGCGCGGGGATTCGCCCGCGATCTGCAGCGTGATCGGCGCGCCCTGGCACTTCGCCACGTTTGCGATCGCCCGCTCCAGCACTTCCTGCAAGAGCAGCTCGATCCGGTCTTTGCCAAGCTGCCCCTCATCCGAGCGGGCCAGCAGGAGCAGGTCCTGCACCAGACGCGACATCGTATCCGCCGCCCCGTCGATCTCCTGCAGAGTCTGGAAAAGCGCCGCCTCTGTGGGCTTGCCGCGCAGCGCCATGCTGGTGTTGCCCTTGATGATCGTCAGCGGCGTCTTCAGCTCGTGGGAAGCATCGGCGGTGAACCAGCGCTGCTGCGCGATGAGCCGGTCCTGCTGCCGGAAGGCGATCTCCAGGCGGCCGAGCAGGCTGTTGAAGGTCTCCGCCAGGTCGGCAAACTCGTCGCTGCCGACCACCGGCAGCCTTTGGGAAAGGTCCCGCGCGCTCAGATGCTCCGCCGCCTGGGACATCACGCGCACGCGGCGCAGGATGCGGTCCGTCAAGACGGTGCCCGCGACCCCGGCGCAGAGCAGTCCGACGGGAATGAGCATGAGCAGCGCGGCGTTCAGTCCGGCCAGCGCGCGGTTCACTTCGGTGAGCCCATAGCCGGCCTGGACCACGCCCTGCACAGGTCCGGAGACGGGAAAGGGCCGGGACAGCGCCCGCACCGGCTCGCCCTGAAAAGTGATGGCGGAGAAGACGTCTTGCCCCTGCTGTTTGGCGCGGGCATACCCGGCGGGATCGAGCATCGGGGCGCTGTCCGGCGGCCCCAGACTATGCCCCTGCAGATCGAAGCGGCGCGGGCGATAGGGGTCCGTGTTCGGCGGCGGCCCTCCCCGGCGCTCGAAAGGCGGGAACCCCTGCGGCCCTGGTGGCGGCGGGCCAGGGCCTTGTCCCGGCGGCTGGCTTCCGAAATCCATTCCCGGCGGCCCTTCGCCGGGCGGCGGTCCGGGAGGGGGCGGGGGCGTGCGGACGAAGCCGCGCGTGCGCAGATCGAGATCGTGGTCTATGGAAGCCATCATGCTCGTGCGCACCATCGAGCGCACGAACAGCCCCAGCGCGCCCAGCAGCAGCGCGAGGGTCGCCACGTTCCACGCGATCAGTTGGTGGCGCACGGAGCGGCGACCACCCAGGAAAGCGGAAAGCCGGGAGAGAGATGCAGGACTCATGGGGCGCCCTCCGGCTCGCCCCGGCGCAGCGTATATCCCACCCCGCGCACGGTATGGATGAGCCGGACCGGATGCCCGGCGTCGATCTTCTTGCGCAGTATCCCGATATAGACATCCACGGTATTGGAATAGGAGTCGTTGTCCATCCAGATCCGCTCCTGGATCGCCTCGCGAGTCAATACCTGGCTCTCGTGCGCCGCCAGGGCTTCCAGCAGCGCGTATTCGCGGTGGCTCAGCCGGATCTCCTGCCCGGCGCGAAAGACCCGATGCTGGGCGGTATCGATCTCCAGATCGTCCACGCGGATGACGCGGGCGCGATGGATCTTATCCCGCCGCAAGAGCGCCCGCACGCGCGCCAGCAGCTCCTGAAAATCGAAGGGCTTGGGAAGGTAGTCGTCGGCGCCCAGGTCCAGCCCGCGCACCCGATCTTCGACCGCATCCCGGGCCGTCAGCATCAGGATGGGGACGCGGTCCCCGCGCGCCCGCAGCTCCCGGCAAATCTGCCAGCCATCGACGTGGGGAAGCATCAGGTCCAGGATGATGAGCGCGTAGTCCTTCTCCTGCGCCCTCTCCAGCCCGCGTCTTCCGTCGAGCGCCGTATCGACTTCATAACGCTCCGCCTCCAGCCCCCGTCGGATCAAGCTGGCGATTCCTGGCTCATCCTCGATAAGCAGTATCTTCATGCGTCCTCGCTTGCCTTTCCTCGTTATTACGATAGCGTCGGCAGATGAAAACCAGATGAAAACAGGCGTAAAGGCAAAATCATGGAAAAAGATTCTTCGTTTTCATGTGGTTTTCATCTTTGTCCGCTATCCTGCAGGCAGAACGGTTCCGGTCGGAAGGCCGACAGGCCCATTAGCCGCCGGGACCAACGGATCGAGGAGGAACCAGAAATGACTTTGCGTTTTCATCTACGGAAGCGCTGCCTGACGATAGGGACGGCGGCTGCGCTTCTGCTCGGCGCGACACTCGCCCTCGCCCAGCCGCCCCCGCCGGGACCGGGCGGGAACGGACCTGGTGGGCCGCCGCCCTTTGGCCGGCCGGGCGGACCGCCGCCGTTCGGTGGGCCGGGGGGTCCCCCGCCACCCATTACCGCGGCCACCGTGCCCCTGCCGTTCCTGGAAGCCGGGCTGAAATTGACCGACGACCAGCAAACGAAAATCGCTCAGATCCAGCAGCAGTTCCGGAAGCAGATGCGCGCGCAGATGCCGCCCCCGCCGGGACCGGGCGAAGGCGGCCCGCCCGACCCGCAAACGATGCGCGCCGCGATGGAGAAAGGGCGTGAGATGGAGCAGCAGGCGACACACCGCATCGAGGCGGTCCTGACCTCCGAGCAGAAGGCGACCTTGCCCGACCTGCTGGATGAGGCCCGCGCCTTGCAGGCCGCGGGTATACCGCTCGAAGCCTACAACGATCTGAAGCTCAGCGCGGACCAGAGACAGCAGATCACCGCCATCGGCAAAAAGACCCGGCAGGAGATGGACCAGAAGCGGCAAGCGGCACAGCAAAGCGGAGATTTCGAGTCTTTGCGAGAGGCCATGCGCAGCACCCATCAGCAGGCCCATGAAAAGGTGATGGCGATCCTGACGGAATCGCAGCGGGAGACGGCACAGAAGTTCGCCCGGCAGCACCGGCGGCCCGGTCCCGGCGGCTTCGGCGGACCTCCTGGTGGTTTCGGTCCGCCTCCTGGTGGTTTTGGCGGGCCGCCGCCCGACGGAGGCGGTCCCCCGCCCGGTGGGCAGAAGCCCCCGCCTCCGCCCGATGACGGCGGTCTGTAGGCCCTCAAGCCCCATCCCCTACCCCTCCTCGAATCTTCGGAATGCCAGAGGAGGGGACATTCTGTTGCTCACCTGTGCCTCTGCCTGAAGTCGTTCGAGTTTGCAAGCAGAGGCAGAAGCTATCGGTTTAGCTCCCCTCTGCTTACGAAGGAGAGGGGAGGGGTGCGGGGCCGTTACCCCGCACCGATGGCGATTGGAAAGGGGTGAGGTTCGCCCGCGAGGACGGTTCTTGGCGAGGCAGGCGCAAGCGAGATGGCGTGTCCACGCAACCCCTCCGCTCGCTTCGTGTGGCGGCTCTGCCGCCTGCCGGACGGGTCGTTCGCGTCCTGGAAAGGGGTCAACCCAGGCAGGACATGGCGGGCTTGGTGGGGAATCTTCCGGCAAAACGGGAGAGCGGAACGTCCCCATGACCCATGTCATCCTCGTCAGTCTCGATACCACCCGCGCCGACCGGCTGAGCTGTTACGGCCATTTCCGGCGCACCAGCCCGCATCTGGACCGCCTCGCCGAAGAGGGCGCGCTCTTCACGGACTTCTTCAGCCCGCACATCCCCACCTTTCCCGGCCATACCACCATGATGACGGGCAAAGACGTCTACGCGCATCAGGTGACGGGCCAGTCCGGCAAGTTCGCGCCGCCGGAAGGCGTGCGGATGCTGGCCGAATTGCTGCAGGAGCAGGGCTACTTCACCGCCGCGGCGGATAACCTGGGCCGGTGGTTCGCGCGTGGGTTCTCGCTCCTGCAGGACTATCACTGGGACACGAGCCAATCGCAGGCCTGGCGCAAGGGCGAGGCGGTCGCGCAGGCGTCTTTACAAATCCTCAATGCCGCCGCAGCGCAGGACAAGCCGTTCTTCCTCTTCCTCCACTTCTGGGACCCGCACACGCCCTACCTGCCGCCCGCGCCCTTCGACCGGATGTTCTATGAAGGCGACGAGAAGGACCCGGCGAATCGAAGCATGGACCCCGTCTGGGAGTTCGAGAACTTCAAATACTACTTCGCCGAGTGGATGCCCGGCGTCACCGACATCGAGTTCCCGAAGGCGCAGTACGACGCCAGCGTCGCCTACATGGATACCTGCTTCGCCCACGTTCTGACGCGCCTGGACGAGCTGGGCCTGAGCGCGGACACGCTCGTGGTGGTCACCGCCGACCACGGCGAGGAGCTGGACGAGCACGCGCACTGGTTCGATCATCACGGCCTCTACGACACCAACGTCCATATCCCGCTGCTGATGCGCTGCCCCAGCCTGCTGCCCGCCGGAGCGCGCGTCGGCGGCCTGACCAACATGCTCGACATCGCTCCGACGATTCTAGACATTCTGGAGCTTGACGACATCGCGGAGCGGGAAGGGATGCAAGGCGCAAGCCTGCTGCCGCTGATCTTCTCTCCCGCCGCAACGGCGCGCGGCACAACCGACTACTTGCATCTGACGGAAAATACCTGGATGAAGAAGCGGGGCCTGCGCACGCACGAGTGGAAGCTGATCGTGCCTCTGGAAATCCCCGATCTACACGGCAACTCCGACGTAGAGCTCTATCATCTCACCGAGGATCCCGGCGAGCTGCGCAACGTCGCCGCCGAGCGGCCGGAGATCGTGCATCGGCTGCGCCGCCAGATGACCGCCTGGGTCCGCGAGCGCGTCGCCGCGACGGGCCGGCGCGATCCGCTGCCGCGCCAGCCCATTCCGTTGCGGCGGATCGGCAATGTGGCCGTCGCCGTGCCTCGTGATGAGCAGCGACCAGAAGGGAAAAGGGAAAAGGGAAAAGGGAAAAGGGAAGAGGGAAGAGAGGAGAGAGAAGAGGGAAAAGGGAAAAGAGAAGCCTCCCAAATGCCCAACGTCGAACCTTCGGAACGCCCAACGCCCCCCGCGAAGCGGGTAATGCCCAACGTCCCCACCCGTCGCGATAGCGACGGCGACGTGAAGCTGCCCGCAGGCGACTTCGTCGGCTACGAGCGCAAGCCGAAGCGAGCGCGGGCGCAGAAAGCAGACCGCTGATGGCGCGCAGGCCAGGCCGGCTTTGTCTCCGGTGGGGGCGCTTCCTGGCGGCGGCCCTCGGCCTGCTCCTGCCGCTATCCAGTTGCCGCCCTCCGGCGGGCGGAGGCCGGGCGCCGGTCGAGCTGGACATCTGGTCGGCGCCGCAGGGCGTGGAGGAGCGCGGATTCATTGCGTTGTGCCGCCGCTTCGAAGCGGAGCATCCGGGCGTGACCGTCCACAACGTCGGCGCTTCCAATATGGAGAAGCTGGTGCGCGCCATCGTCGCCGGCGCTCCCCCCGATCTGGCCTATCTCTACGACACGACTCCGGTCGGGCCGCTGGCCGCCAATGGGGCCGTTCGCGTGCTAGACGGCGATTTCGCCCGGTCCGGCCTGCGGGAGTCCGATTTTCTGCCCGGCGCCATCGCGCAGGGCCGCTACAAGGGGCATCTCTACGCCATGCCGGTCACCCGCGACTCCCGCGCGCTCTACTGGAACCGGACGGTCTTCCGAGAGGCCGGCCTGAACCCGGACCGGCCGCCGCAGACCCTGGAGGAGACCCTGACGCTGGCCGCCCGCCTGACGCGCCGCCGCCCGGACGGCACGCTGGAGCGGCTGGGCATGCCTCTGCCTGGCGGCCCGGAGCTGGTGATGGCGCTGTTCGGCGGGGATGTCGTGGACGAGCGCACCTACCAAATCACGGCCGATCGCCCGGAGAACGTGGAGGCGCTGCGCTGGTATGTCCGGCTGGCGGACGCCCAGGGCGGCTACCGGGCCATCAGCGCCCTGACCGCCGGGTTCGGCGCGGACCAGAGCGGCCAGAACCCGCTGGCGACCGGCAAGATCGCCATGCGTATCGACGGCGAATGGACGGCGATGTATCTGGAGAAGTACGGTCCCTGGACCGACTACGCCATCGGCGAAATCCCCCATCCCGCCGCCCGCCCGGACCTCAAGAATCTGGCCTGGCAGGACGGCGACATTATGGTGATCCCGAATGGCTCGCGGCATCCGCAGCTCGCCTGGGAGTTCATGGTCTGGATGCAGCAGCCCGCGCAGCAAGACTTTTACGCTGCCGTCATGAACAACCTGCCCTCCATTATGGCGCTGCGCCACTCTCCCCGCCTGACGCGCGGCTCCCGTACCAAGCGCGCCCTCGGCTACGTTTTAGGCCATATCGCCAGCGACCCGCACAACGCCCGCTTTCTGCCCTCCCTGCCCATCGCCCAGATCTACCGCGATACCCTCCAGAACGCCTTCGACCGCGCCCTCTTCCACGAAGTCACTCCCGAACAGGCCCTCGCTACCGTTCAGGCCCGCATGGAGCGCGAAATGCGCCGCTACGATCCTTAACCCATTTTCTTATTTTTCTCTTTCGGCTATACTTTTCCCATGACCAAAGAGACAGCCCCAACAAAAAACAGGAACCGTTCCAAGCAGCGAATCACGCCGCGCGCGCTCTTAGAAGCCAAACGCCTCAGCGAGCCTAAAATCCATCCGGATGGAAGGCACGTCGTCTTCGTCGTGACCGAGGCCGACTTCGACGAAAGCCGCTGGGTCAGCCACCTCTGGCTGACGGAGTGGCCGGCGCCGGAAGAAGGGATGCCGGAAGGCACGGAGGCTTCTGAATCACGGATGGTCACGGATGGCACGGAAGACACGGATAAAGCCACGCCTCCTCGTGACGCCTCGTTCGTAACGGAGCGCCAAGAAGAGGGTCCTGAATCCGTGTCATCCGTGATTCAGACAGAGGAAAAAAACGAGCACGCGCGCCAACTCACCTTCTCTTACGACGGCGAGACGCGCCCCAGATGGTCGCCGGACGGCCGCTATCTCGCCTTCCTCTCCGCCCGCCCGGATGAGAGCGAGCCGCCGGAAGAGGATGAGGAGGACGAAGAGGACGAGCCGAAGCAGCAGCTCTGGGTCCTGCCGGCTGAGGCGGGCGAGGCGCGCAAGATCACCAGCGCCAAAGAGGGCGTGCTCGACTATGCGTGGACGCCGGACGGCTCGGCCCTGATCTACCTGGCCCCGGAGCCGCGGCCACGTCCCATCGAGAGCGTCCGCAAGGAGGAGCGCAGCCGGCGCAAGCTGGACCCTGTCGTGGAACAGGAAGACCGCCTCCGCCGCCAGTTCTGGCGGGTGGACGTCGAGGAGCGCAAACCGAAGCTGCTCTATACAGGTGATTACGGCATCGACGACTTTGCGCTCTCTCCGGATGGCGAGCGGATCGGCTTCGTCACCAACTACACCGGGGAATGGAACGACTATCATAAAGTCGATCTGTGGATCCTGAACCTGGCGGACGGGAAGGCGTTCCAACTGCTGGAGCGGCGCGGCGGCAAGTACCGGCTGCGCTGGTCGCCGGACGGAACGCAGATCGCCTTTCTCTCCTGGCTCGATCCGCAGCTCTCCTACTCCCGCGAGAGCCTGTTCGTGGCGGACGTGCCGGCGATCGGGCAGGAGGCCGGATTTCCCACCGCAGGCTCCTGCCGCCTGGCGACCCCGGAAAGCTTCGACTACGATATCTTTGATTACGAATGGTCCCGGCATGACGGCGCGCTCTACGTCATCGCCGCCGTCCGCACGGGCAGCGAGATCTACCGGCTGCGCGATGGCGAGATGACCCGTCTGGAGCTGGGGGACGAGGCCGAGCGCCATGCCCTTGACCTGGACCCGGAGGGAGATTGCCTGGCCTACGTGCAGGAAAGCGCCACCGCCCTGGAGGAGATTTTCCTGCGGGACGAGCAGGGTGAAGTCCATCAGCTCACGCGCCTCAACGCGGAGTTCGGAGAGACCTATCGCCTGCCGGGCCAAGAGGTGGTGCGCTGGAAAAGTCCGGACGGCCTGGAAGTCGAGGGCGTGCTGACCTATCCCCTGGACCACGCGCCGGGCCGACGCGCGCCGCTGGTCGTGCAGATCCACGGCGGGCCGAAGGGCCGCTCGACCAATACGATCCAGAACTACAGCCACCCTATGGTCTGGGCGACCGAGGGCTGGGCGGTCCTGCGGCCCAACTACCGGGGCAGCGAGGGCTACGGCCATGGTTTCGCCATCGCCAACCGGCGCGACCTGGGCGGCGGCGACTTCGCCGACATCATGGCCGGCGTGGATGCCCTCATCGACAAGGGCCTTGCCGATCCGGACCAGCTCGGCGTGATGGGCGGCTCCTACGGCGGCTACATGACCAACTGGGTCGTCGGCCACACGGACCGCTTCAAAGCGGCCGTCTCGCTCTTCGGCATCTTCCACCTGCAGACCGACTACAGCAACTCCGACCTGTCCAGCTGGGACAACGACTACCTGGGCGCCTACTACTGGGAGGATCCGGAAATCTATCGCCGCCTCTCGCCCGGCTCCTACCTGGAGAACATCCAGACGCCGACGCTCATCATCCACGGAGAATCGGATAACAACACCTTCATCAGCAACTCCAAAGAGATGTACCAGGCGCTGCGGCACCGGGGCGTCATCACGCAGTTCGTCCACTATCCCCGCGAGGGCCACGGTCTGCGCGAGCCCAACCATAAGCTCGACGAGATTCGCCGCTGCCTGGCCTGGATGGACCGCTATGTCCGGCACGGCGGCCAGGCGCAGGGCCTCTATCGCGTGGGAGATCGCGTTCCCGGCGCAGATGGCCTGCTGGAGATGCGGGTGACGCGGGCCGAGATCGCCACGTTTCTCGGCCGGCCTAAAAGCGAGGCCAAAGAGGCGGCGGCGCTGCTGGAAGTCGTCATCACCCTGCACAATGTGGACACCCGCCAGGAGACCGCGCCCATCACTCTGGAGATCGCGGACCTGCGTTTGACTCCCAGGGAGGCGGAAGCGGCTTCTGCCGATCCTCTGCGGCCCGTCGGCGTCCCGATGGACCTGCCCGGCGGCAAAGTGCTCGTCGAAGGGGAAAGATTGCGGATCGTCCAGCATCCGGATGCGGATACGCGCCAGTTGGCGTTCGCCTGCGCGGCCGTCTTTGAGGTCCCGAAAGCGGGCGGCGACTATCTCCTGCGCGTCGCCGATTTTCCGCCGGTCGCCGTAACGTGGTCCGAAGGAGAAGAAGAGGAATCACGGACTACCGATGTCTGAATCACGGATAGCACGGATGACACAGATGACACGGATAGTCAAGGTTCTGATCCGTGTCCCTCCGTGTCATCTGTGTCATCCGTGATTCAGAAGGCTTAAGAGCGCCAGAGCTCCCGCCAGACCTCCAGCGTCTTGCGCAGCGCCACGTGCGGCGGATCGCCCTGCTCGCGGCGGGCCTGGTAGGTCGATAGCGCGATCGGAAACGGCGGCAGAAAGTCTTTTGCATCCTCATCGGTCATGGCAATACGAGATCCCGGAGGCGGCTTTGTGGACCCGCCGCCTCCGCCGATCGGTACTTCCCCCTCGTCGTGCTCGATCGCCATAATCGTATGTGGCAAAACCTGCTTCATTCGTAAGATACATGAGAACGCTGCACTTTCATAGAAGAAGGTACCGGCAAGAAAAAAGTTCCCGAAAAGCCCTGGGATGGGTCGGCCCGGCGGCGCTCAATGCATCTTGGCGTTCATCTCGTCGGTCCGGATGCGAATCCCAACGGGCATAAAAAGCTGAAGCAGGGCGGACGGCAAGACGGCCTCGCGCTCCGTCACCAGGATCCGCTCCGCTGCCTCATCGTCGATGACCCAGCGCAGGACCGCCCACTCGTCCGAATAGGTATAAACCAGGTACAGCCCAGGCTCCAGCTCTTGAAGCGGGGAGAGCAACGCCAGCACCTCGCCGGGAGCAAACAATAAGGAAGAAGAGAGGAAATCCCTGCGCGCCATCCTGGTCTCACTTCTGTTGGCAGTAAACAAACGTTAGCGACAATGGGACGTACCTTTTGCCTTTCTGGTTCCATGCTTTTCGAGAAATTCCGGCCGTGCAAAATAAGCCCTGGAAATATTGCCTGGCAAGCCAATAATATTATAAATAGACACGTACGGAGGAGACTGGCAAGGATGCTGACGACAGCGGATATGGTCCGGGAGATGATCGGGGGGCTCGTGCATCGATTGGCCGAGCAGGGCTGCGATCTGGCTTTTGGCTCCTCCGAGCGTGTGGAAGCTCTACTCATGGACATCGGCGCCCATCTGCGCGCCGCCGATCTCTGCGAGCTGCTGGAAGATTACGATGGCATGACGCGCCACCTCGATGCCGTCAACCGCTTGCTCAAAGGCATCCTCGACGCCCTGGATGCGTGAGCTGCCGCATCCACGCGGGGCGGGGTCTCTCTGCCGCCGGTCTATAAAAACCGACGACAAGCTGCCACCAAATAGGGTACGATAGTGCGTCTTTAGCAATATATTGTGACGCCTCCAGGCAGTCTCCGGCTGTATGGAGGCGTCGCTTCTGTCTGAAAGGAGAGTTCTATGCCGTCCTTCCCTTCCCCGCACCCGTTTTCTTTGCTCCGCAGAATGGTGGCTATTGCGGCTCTCGGCGCGCTGGCGGCGCCGATCGCTGCCCAGGCCCCGATAAAACCGGATACGACCACCTATCCGCAATGGCACGGTTTTGCGCGCAACGCCCAGCATACGGCGGCGGCGCCCGTGGCCAGCCAGCCGTTTACCCGGATCAAATGGTCGGTCGTGGTGGACCGGAATGTAAACAACGTGACGCATTATGGCTCGCCGCTGACGACGGCCAACGACACCGTCATCGTTCCCGTCAAGATCGCCGTCACCACCTCCGGTGGCACGACCGATGGGTTTCAGATCGAGGCCCATAGAAACAGCGACGGCTCCCTGCTGTATACGCTCTCGACCGACTATACGCTGCCGCCGCACGACTGGACTCCCAGCTATGGTCCCAGCCTGGCTTCCGGCGATAAGCTCTACTATCCGGGCGCCGGCGGCACCATCTACCTGCGTACTAAAGCCGGCGCGGCCAGCGGCACGGTCACCCAGCTTGCTTTTTATGGCCTGAGCAACTATCAGGCCAATCCCAGCGCCTACAACAGCACCGTCTACGTCTGCACGCCCATCACCGTGGATGCCTATGGCAATCTCTACTTTGGCTTCACGGTGACCGGCTCCAACCCGCTCAACCTGACGGGCGGGCTGGCGCGTATCTCCGCCAGTGGCGTCGGAAGCTACGTGACGGCAGCGGCGGCCACCGGCGACGCCAACATGACCAACGTCCAGTACAACAGCGCTCCCGCCTTAAGCCACGACGGCTCGATCGTCTATGCGGCTTTCACCAACGGCAGCTATGGCTACCTGGTGGGGCTCAATAGCTCCACGCTGGCGACTGTTTATCCGTCTACGCAGCTCAGCAACCCGGTTCCTCTCAAAGACCCACTGACCGGTAATGACGCCTACGTCATCAACGCCAGCACGGCCTCTCCCTCCGTGGGGCCGAACGGCGACGTGTTCTTCGGCGTGCTGGAGAACCCTTTCGCCTACAACAACGATCGCGGCTGGCTGCTGCATTTCGATAAGACTCTGGCGACCTTGCACGCTCCGGGCGCTTTTGGCTGGGACTATACCGCCGCGTACGTGCCGAAAACGGCCGTGCCCTCCTATACCGGCAAGTCTTCCTACCTGATCGCGTGCAAGTACAACAACTACATCGGGTTTGGAGACGGCGAGAACAAGATCGCCATTCTGGATCCGAAGGCCACCGAGACGGACCCGATCTCCGGCGGGACGGTCATGAAGGAAGTGATGACCATCGTGGGACCGACCCCCAACTCTCAAGGCGGGGTCCGAGAGTGGTGCATCAACTCGATGGCAGTGGACCCGTTCACCAAGAGCGTTCTGGCCAACAGCGAGGACGGCAAGCTCTATCGCTGGGACCTGACCACCAACACTCTCTCCGAAGTCATGACCCTGACGGGCGGCGTGGGAGAAGCGTATACGCCTACGGTGGTCGGCGGCGATGGAACGGTCTACGCTATCAACGATGCCGTTCTGTTCGCGGTCGGCAATTAGCCCCGCACCCACACGGGGCGAGGGGAAGAAAAGGCCGCCCGGCACGTCCGGCGGCCTTTTCTGTTCGATGGGAAGCAACTTTTGCCAATGAACCAAACACGCGGCGGCCGGCTCTGTGTTCATGGCAAATGCAGAGGGGAAGCATTTCCCTCGCGCTGCCTGAGTCTCGGAAAGAGGAGCGATCTCCTTGCGTGACCATGCGCTGGTGAAGCGGATATTGCGCGGCGATCGGGCTGCCGGCGAACAGTTTGTCGCGGAGAACTACCCGCGCATCTTTCGCCTGCTGCGCTACCTCACCGGCGAGCGCGATACGGCGGAGGATCTGACGCAACAGACCTTCACGCGCGCCTGGCAGGCGCTTCCCGGCTTCAAAGGCGAGTCCAGCGCGGGCACCTGGCTGCATCGGATCGCCTATCACGAGTACACGCACTGGCTGCGGGCGCAGCGTCCTCACGTGGGACTGGAGGCCGCCGCGGAGATCGCGGATCCGCGCACGCCGCAGAGCCTGGAAACGATCCTGCTGCCCGCCGCTCTGGCTCAGTTGCCTTTGGAGCAGCGCGAGGCGTTTCTGCTCTACTATGTCCAGGAGCTATCGATCGTCGAGGTCGCCGAGGTACTGGAGATACCCGCCGGTACGGTCAAGTCGCGGCTGTTTGCGGCCCGGCAGCGTCTGCGCGTGCTGCTGCAGGACAGCGTCGAAGCCGGCCCGTCAGGGTCCTATTCCTCATCACTCGACCGGTTGATCCAGGAGGCTGTTCCCGATGGATTGTCAACATCTCCATCGCAGCACCGGGCTGACTAGCCTGTGGCGCCGTCTGCGCTGTCCGCAGTGCTGGGCAGCGCAGGCAGTAGATAGGGTCATCGCGCGCGGCATCGCGCGGATGCAGGTCGAGCCGGCCCCGGCCGGTGGACAGGCGCGCGTGCTGGCGGAGCTGACCGCCCTGTTCCCGCCGCGTCCCCGGTCGCGCTCGATCTGGCGCCGCCGCCTGCTGCCTCCGGGCGTCCTCACGGCGGGACTGGCCGCCGCCGGATATGGATGGGTCTACTGGAGCGATATCGATCCCAACGTATCGATTCCCACGCATGCCATGCCCTCGGTGAATGCGTTCGATACGTATCGCGCCGCCGCGCGGGTGGCGTCTTATAAAGACCAGGTCCTCAGTGCCGAAATATATAGTCCTCCGTTAATCCTTCGGCCTCCGTACGACCACCCATCGGGCCCAACTCATTTCGGCGGGGTTCCTGCCGGCAGGTCTGCAGCCGCCAAGCCCCGCGATCCGCTGGCGCATCTGCCGCCGTATCATGTCTATACGCTGCAAGAAAAAGAGCTCCTATTGCAGCGAAATGCCCGCGCCCTCGCGCTCCTGCGGCAAGGATTGCGCGAACCGTACCTGCGTCCGGCCATCCACTCGGTGAACGCCGATTTTAACTATCGGAACAATGACCAAAGTCTGATCGACCTTCTGGAGCTGGAGCAGCAGGTCCGCGAGGAGCGTGGAGATTGGCTCGGCGCGGTCAACAGCGGCCTGGATGCGCTTCAGTTTGGCGAGCAGATCGCTCGTGGCGCCGGAGTTGGAAGGTATACCAACGGCTGGTATGGCGAGCCGATCACTATTGACGAGGGATCCGGAATCTATGCCGTCGTGCCGGTGTCGATCCGCAAGAGACTCTGGGGGGAGATTCGGCACCTGGACGCCGCGCAGACTCGCGTCGTGATCCAACGGCTGAAGCAGATCGTCTCCCTCCACGTTCCGCCGGCAGAGGCCTATCAAGAGAGTAAGTGGACCTACCAGGCGGAGGTCGAGAACGTCTTTCAGTATCCTAAATGGCGTCCCAGAAGTCTCGATCAGAACGATCCGCTTGACCACTCTCCGATGCAAACCTTGATGAAATGGCTTCACATGCTGCCCTACACCAAGCGCCAGATCATGCATGGAGTCACAGCCTATTTCGATCATTTGATAGCGAGCGCCCGCCGGCCCTACCGCATAAGGCCGGACAAGCTATCCGCGCCCAATGACCCCGTCAATACGCGGCTGAAGATCGAAACGTTCGGGGAGGGGCTGGAAAACAATCGACGGGAGGAAGCCGCCGATCGGGCGCTGAACGGTCTCCTGCTTGTCTACGCAGCGCTGCAGGTCTATCGAAACGATCACGGCGTCTATCCATCGGCGCTGTCCCAACTGGTCCCGCGCTATCTGCAGGCTGTTCCTGACGATCCCTTCGCGCTGCAGGGCCCGTTCCGTTACCGGCGCAAAGGCGCGCAATACGTGCTCTACAGCATCGGCCCGGACGGAATCGACCAGCAGGGAACCCTATGGAGGATCGCTCCGCCGAGGTGAGGGTGGATGAGAAGAGAAGATGGAATGAAAACGCGCGCTACGCAATCTATCCAGCAATCGAATCAGACGTCACAGGCGACATCGTCACCGGAAGCGCCCCCTGAGCGCGTAAGAAAGACGGGCAACGACGCCGAGACCCTGGCCGCGATTCTCGAGCAGAAGCGCTTCCATCGGAAACGCAGCCCGCTGGTCTGGACCTGGACGCTGTTAAGCCCGCTGCTGGCGTTGGGCGTGATTGTGAACCTGACGACCGGCATCCTGCCTTCCTGGCCGGTCGCTGTCCTCTGCGGCTTCCTGATCGTGACCGCCTACGGGCTAAACCGGCAGGCAGATATGCTGGAGGAGATGCAGACGGCGGTGCTGACGGCCGATCTCGATCTGTGCCGACCCGGCCCTCTGGCCGAGCTGCTGGAGTGGCCGCACCGGCGCGTGCGCAGTGTAGCGCGCCTGCACCTGCTGCGCCTGCTGCCGGCCCTCGAGACACGGGACGCCGAACACCTCGGCGAAGAGCAGCGCGCCTGCCTGCGCCACCGCCTGAGCGTTTATAATGCCCTGGTCGATAGCCCCTTTATTGGCATGATTCTGGAGGCCCTGGGGGTGATCGGCGATACGAAGGCACTGCCTTACGCAGAGAAGCTGGCAAGAGGCAAGGCGCTGCTGTTGCTTCCGTCGGGCCGGCGCGTGCGCAAAGCGGCGCGCACCTGCCTGCTCCGGCTGGAATCAGGCCCCCAGAAGGAAGCTGTGGCAACGGAAGAGCGCGTGATTCGAGCGCCCGGACCGGAAACCCCATCCCCCTCCCAGGAAGCTGCGGACCGAATGAGCGTGGAAGCCCTTCGCCGCCCGGAAAGCCATCCGAAGATGCGCCTGGTGTTCCTGATCGCTTCCTGGTGCGTCATTACGCCCTATCTCGCCGTCAAGGCCATCCGCATGTTCCAGATGGGCCATCTGCCGGCCGGACTGGGCCTGGCGCTGCTCGCCCTGCTCTCCACCCAGCTTTACCGCTTGACGCTCATGACAAAACAGATGCGAGACGCCCGCGCGCTGGTCCACACGAACGACCTCCGGAAGGTAGGCGCGCTGGCGCAGATGCTGGACTGGCCGGACCCACAATTGCGCTCCATCGCCGTGGAGGCGCTCACCCGCCTGCTGCCCCAGCTCAGGACCCGTGATGCGCACCTGCTCAATGCCAAACAGCGGCTCAGCATCTATCGCATGCTGGATATGGCGCACGCGAAGGCCCATACGCGATTCCTGGAAAGCACTCTCCTTAGCTTACAGCAGATCGGCGACGTGGAGGCCATACCCTATGTGGAGCGCCTGGCAAACACAACGATGACGCATTCGCAGCAGGAGGATCGCGTGAAACAGGCCGCGATCGCGTGCCTGCCTTTCCTCAAGATCGTGGCCGAACAGAACCAGGCCAACCAGACGCTGCTGCGCGCCGCCGCGAGAGACGATCCGGCTCCCGGGAGCCTGCTGCGCCCGACCCCGCACGACGCCCAATTGGACCAGGCACAACTCCTTCGCTCCAGCCCTCCAACACCCGAGCCTTGACGCGCTCGAGAATTGCCAGGCGCCTGGTCTCAAAGGCGACCGGATGCAGGTACAATCCTATAGACTGCCCGGCAGCCACGCAGAGTAAAGCCGGGCATAAACCTGTTTTCCGGAGGCTTCTCTATGCAAGGCCGATTCTTCTTTTGGCTGGCAGCGACGGCACTGCTGGCCGGCACGACGGCTGCCGCACGCGCGGATGACACCGGGGTACGCAGGGCGCTGCAGACCAACTATGACAGGATTTCCGCCGCCTTTCGCGCGCACAAGCCGCAAGTGATGGCCTCCCTGCTGGCGCCGGATGCCACCCTTACGACTCCGGATCATAAGACCTGGAACCGGGCGCGGATCCTTTCCGACTTCGGACGGCAGTCCTCCCGGATAAAGGGCGCTACCTGGAGTCGCAAAATCGTCTCGGTCGACGTGCATAAGAACGAGGCGATCGCCACCGTCAAGGGCCACTTCCACGGCACGTTTAGCGGCCAGGACGGGAAGCCGCACGTCTTCGAGCTGGACGCGTTGACGGTGGATACCTGGGTCCGCTCCGGCAGCGCCTGGAAGCTCAAGCACGCCGATACCCGCGAGCTAAAATCGAAGATAGACGGCAACGCGCCGCCGGCCGGCATGTCGGGACACGACTAGCTTCCTCCTTTAGCGCGCCCGCTCTTCCTCGTTGCGAAAGGCCTCTGCGGCCTGCTGCTGCGCCGCCGAGTGGCGCGCGGCCCACTCTTCTTTGGTGTTCGTGAGCGGAAACGGCTCGTCGGGAACGGGCAGGCCGAGGGCTTTACAGAGAGGTCCCCATCCCTCGGAGGCGCGCCATTCGAGAAGGCGATGGGGTGGGATGGTCTCCCGCACGCGTGCATTGTTGCGCTCGAACGCCGCAATACAGGCTTCCCGGTCGTCGATGGCGCTCGTGAACCGATTGGCCAGCATGGCATCCACCATCTGCCGCCACTCGGTTTCCGGGCCCCGGGTCGGGATGGCCTGAAAGATCGTCTGGTGGGCGCTCTCCCACCAGGCCTGCGGATCGCGCACCGAGAGGACGACCAGTGCCTCCGGGAACGCTTCGCTCAGCTCCGGCCAGAACGCCGCGGCCGGCCAATCCACGGCGGCGGCGTAACCGGCCAGAAGCGCCTGCCAGTCCGGCATCCGGCCCTCGGCTGCCGCGTGCCAGGCGGGAACATGCTCGGGATGCTGGAAGACTTCGATCATGTGGTAGCAGGGCGCGCCCAGCAGCCGCTCCAGCGCCAGTTTCAGCGAATGGGTACCCGTTCGCCCCAAGCCTGCTCCCACCACGCGTAACTGCATAGTCTCTCCTCTTCTTAACAAGATTTTGCCGCGAAGCTGCCGTTGCGTCTCGCTACCGTCCGATCGGCCCCTTCGCGTTCCTCCTCTATTGGCTCTGCCGCCCGCGTTATCCTGCTGCGATGTCTGCTGTTCAGGCACCATAGTTCTTTTCAGGCGACAAAAATATCTCCAGGCAGGAGACGCGCTCCTATTTGGCGTAAAATATCTAGCCGTCATTTCCGAGCGGGTCCGCAGTACAAAAGAAGGGATGGCGGTACCACAGCCTTGTGTCCGATCGAGCGTCTCAATCACTATCTCAGGGCGCCTCTGGTAGTAGCTCGAGTCTGCCGGAGGCGCTCGCTCTGTTAGAAAGGAGAAGACGATGCAGTCCCCTACTTCCCGGCGCAGCTTCTACCCGTTCCGCGTGATGGCGGCCATTGCGGCGCTTGGCGCGCTTCCTTTCTCGGTGGCCGGGCACGCGCAGACCGCCGCTCCCAAGCCGGGCGCCAACGGTCCGTTCTTTCCGATGTGGCACGGCTTCGCGCGCAATGCCCAGCACAGCGCCGAGGCGCCGGCCGCCAGCCAGCCGTTCAGCCGCATCAAGTGGCAGACACCGGTAGATCTGAATCCCCAATATAGCTACTCCGAGCTTCTCATTCATTATGGCTCGCCGATCACGACCGAAAACGACACGGTGATCGTTCCGGTCAAGACCGGCGCCACGGATGGGTTCCAGATCGAGGCGCACAGCAATACGGACGGCTCCCTGCTCTACACGCTCGCCACGGACTATAGCCTGCCTCCGCATAACTGGACGCCCAGCTATGGACCGAGTCTGCACTATGATGATCTCTACTATCCCGGCGCGGGCGGCACGGTCTATCGCCGTACGCGCGCCAGCGCCGCAAAGGGCACGGTCACGCAGTATGCCTTCTACGGGATGAGCAACTACCAGGCCAACCCCAGCGCCTATAATAGCAGCGTCTATGTCTGCACTCCGATCACCGTCGATAGGGCCGGTAATCTCTATTTCGGCTTCGTGGTCACCGGCTCCAACCCGCTCAACCTGACGGGCGGGCTGGCGCGTATCTCTTCCACCGGAGTGGGCAGCTACGTCACGGCAGCCGCGGCTACCGGCGACAGCGGCGTAGACCACGTCCAGTACAACAGCGCCCCCGCCCTCAGCCAGGATGAGTCCATCGTCTATGCGGCCTTCACGAACGGCGGCTATGGCTACCTGGTGGGGCTCAATAGCTCCACGCTGGCGACCGTCTATCCCTCCACCCAGCTCACCAACCCGGTCCCTCTCGAGGATCCGCTGACCGGCTACGATTCCTATGTCATCGACGACAGCACGGCTTCGCCTTCGGTCGGCCCGGATGGCGACGTCTATTTCGGCGTGCTGGAGAACCCCTTCCCCTACAACCATGACCGCGGCTGGCTGCTGCACTTCGACAAGACGCTTTCCACCAAAAAGACGCCGGGCGCGTTCGGCTGGGACTATACCGCTGCGTTCGTACCGAAAACAGCAGATCCCTCTTACAAAGGCAAGTCCCGGTATCTGATCGCGTGCAAGTACAACAACTATATCGGGTTCGGGGACGGCATGGATAAGATCGCCATCCTGGACCCCAAAGCCACGATGACCGATCCGATCACCGGAGGCACGATCATGAATGAGGTCATGACCATGTTGGGCCAGACGGCCAATCCGGCGGGCGGGGTCGATGAATGGTGCATCAACTCGATGGCGGTGGACCCGTTCACCAAGAGCGTTCTGGCCAACAGCGAGGACGGCAAGCTCTATCGCTGGGACCTGACCACCAACACCTTCTCCGAAGTCATGACCCTGACCTCCGGGCTGGGAGAAGCCTACACGCCTACGGTGGTGGGAGGCGATGGCACCGTCTACGCCATCAATAACGCTATCCTTTTCGCCATCGGCAAGTAGCGGCGGGGGTATCCCCCGTGAAGCGGGTGGGGGTGTCCGGGCCTTCGGCCCGGACACCCCCGTATTAATTTGGTCGCCTTTTCGGTAGTTTTGCGGTTTATGGCATGATTTATGCAATAGCTAATATTAGGACCCGAAGGACTCCCATGCATGAACCGGTTGTCCGGGCAACCCCATGATCTCCTGAAGGAGGATCCCCATGCGCACCCGATTTCCCATGAAGCGGGGACTGGCCGCTCTGGCCCTGCTGGCCCTCGCGGCCGCCGCACCCGCTGGGGCCCAAACGCTGCCTCCCGGCGCGCAGGCCCACCTCGCCGATCCGCACATCGTCAACCCCTTCGTCGGCTGGTATCGTGCCAACGTGCATCCGCCGGATAGACCCCCCTATAAACCATCGGGCGGGGCGATGCCCATGACCAGCTTTCTGGCCAATATCCTGGTCAACAACCCTTCCGCCGACGGCACCAGCGCCCAGGACACCCAGAGCGAGACGAGCACGCTTGTCTTCGGCACCAACGTCCTCGTCGGGTACAACGACTCCACCGCCTTCACCGGCTTTACGCAATCGGCTCAATTTACCGGCTACTCGCTTTCCACGGATGGCGGCAACACCTTTACGGATGAAGGCACCCTGCCGGCCAACACGAATGGCGACCTGGGAGACCCGTCGCTGGCGGCGGACCAGGTAGCCGGCACCATCTACTTTTCCACGCTGCCTTTCGGCGAGGAGTTCGGCGTGCCCGGAATTCAGATCTTCCGCTCCTACGATGGCGGCGCGACCTTCCAGACCCCCGTCAATGGCGGACCGGGATTTAGCTCCAGCGACTTCCTGGACAAGGACTGGATCACCGTCGATAACGCTTCCGGCGCCGGCCAGGGAACGGTCTACTCCGGATTCACCGACTTCGGACCGAGCACCCGCATCTGCATCACCCACTCCACCGATGGAGGGAACACCTGGGGACCCTCCGGCGGCACGACCATCGCCTCCGGCACCGTTCAGGGCACCAACATCGCCGTGGGTCCCGACCACTCCGTCTACGTGTTCTGGCTGGACGGAAATGGCGCTTCTCAGGCGATCATGGTGCGCAAATCCACCGATGGCGGCAACACCTTCGCCTCGGCGGTGACGGTAGCCACCCTCAAGACGACGGGGGTCAACGGAGATCTGGGCCTGGGCGGATTCCGCTCCAACGCGTTTCCGATGGCCGTCGTCAATCCGATCTCCGGCAACGTCTATGTTGCCTATAATGACCATCCGGGCGGCAACGATCGGGCGGACGTTTTCTTTGCGCAATCTACCGACGGCGGGAACACCTGGAGCGTGCCGGTTCGTGTCAACGACGATACCACCACGAACGATCAATGGCAGCCGGCCATCGCCGTCTCTCCGGACGGCACGCAGGTATTCATCGGCTTTTACGATCGGCGCCTGGACTCCAGCAACTACATGATCGATACGTTCGGCGCCGTCGGCGTTATCAGCGGGTCCGCCGTCACCTTCCAGCCCAACTTCCGGATCACCAGCGCCTCCTTCCCGCCGGTTTTTGGCGTGGACCCGGTCGTCAATTCCAGCTATATGGGCGATTACGACAAGGCCGATTCCGATAACGCGTTCTTCTACTATAGCTGGGGAGATAACCGGCTGCCTAGCGCCGGCCATTCGGGCAACAACGCCGATGTTCGGATCACTCTCATCCCGATCTCCAACTTCTACATCAGCAGCCTGAGTCCCAACTCGGCTACCGCCGGCGGCCCTGGCTTCACCCTGACGGTCAATGGCAACAACTTCCAGAACGGGGCTACGGTCAACTGGAACGGGGCTGCATTGAGCACGAGCTTCGTTTCCAGCTCCCAGCTTACGGCCAGCGTTCCCGCCAGTGACATCGCCAGTCCTGGCATCGCTTTCGTCACCGTCACGAACCCGGACGGAACGAAGACCGGCCCTGCGCCCTTCAGCATCAAAGCTCCGGCGATCACCAGTTTGAGCCCCAGCTCCACCACGGCCGGTGGCCCTGGCTTCACGCTGACGGTCAATGGCAGCAACTACCTGAGCGGCGCCACGGTCAACTGGAACGGATCGGGCCTGACGACGACCTTTGTCTCCGGCAACCAGCTTACCGCCAGCGTGCCCGCCAGTGACATCGCCGTTGCCGGCACGGCCGGCATCACCGTCACGAATCCGAGTGGCGCAACCTCCAGCTCCGCTACCTTCACCATCGACAACCCGGTGCCGAGCACAAGCAGCCTCAATCCCGCGTCCGCCTATCAGGGCTATGGCAACTTCACCCTGACCGTCAAGGGGAGTGGCTTCGTGTCCGGCTCTGTGGTCAACTGGAACGGGACGGCGCTTCCGACCACCTACGTCTCCAGCAGCCAACTGACAGCCTCCGTGCCTTCCAGTGACACGGCCAACGTCGGCACGGCCAGCGTAACGGTGGTCAATCCCGCACCGGGCGGCGGCACCTCCAATGCGCAGACCTTCACTATCACCGCGGTGCCTGCTCCGGTTCTGGCTTCCATCTCCCCGACCTCCGTGCTGGCCGGAGGACCCGGATTTACTCTCACCCTCAACGGCTCCAGTTTCCTCAACACCTCGTACGCACTTTGGACCGAGAACAAGAAGACGACGGTGCTGACGACCAGCTTTGTCTCCTCGACCCAACTGAGCGCCTCGGTGCCGGCCAGCCTGATCGCATCCGCCGGCTCGGCTAAGGTGGTGGTCTCCACTCCAGGAGCGGGCACTTCCTCCAGCAAGACCATAAAGATCCTCCAGACCGCTCTCAGCTTGAGCGTGACCA
>Ga0209810_1002076_pt1 | contig 25804 bp, 21 predicted proteins | sample Coa_R1_7_FD_187159 | JGI IMG/M metagenome (GOLD analysis project Ga0209810, IMG submission 187159) | Surface soil microbial communities from Centralia Pennsylvania, which are recovering from an underground coalmine fire - Coalmine... | ecosystem: Environmental > Terrestrial > Soil > Unclassified... | reverse complement strand
TATGGCACGCTGGATCAGGATTTGAGCGAACAATTACTCAGCTACTTTGTGCGGCTGGCGAAGAAAGCGCCAGAGCAAGGCAGGCAGGAGATGAACAGCTTTGTTCAGCAGTTCATGACCCACCCCCTCAACAGGCAGACACACAATTTGATGGTGAACGCGGCCTTTGAGTGGAGCGCGCCCCAGAATTTCTGGGAACCATACTGGGATGCGCTGCATGATGTGATGGTCGGTGCGGGAAAAGGGGAACAGGCCGTCAATATCCTGGAATACTGGTTCGCCTCTCCGCCCGACGCCTTTAAGATGCAGTTCACGCCTCACTACTTCTTCCTGCACCTGCCGGAAAAAATAGCGGAGTGGCAAAAGGAGCGCGGCTTCTCAGAGGCCAGAGCCTCAATGAGCAAAGCCTTGAACAGCCGCAACACAACCTGGTCCACGCTGGCGCTGGAATATCTGCTGGATCAGAAGAATCTGTTCGCGGCCGCCGGGCAGAACATCGCGGCTGTGGGGCAGGGGCTGGCCGCGCGCCTGCGCAAGAGCCTCGATAGCAAATACGCCAGCCAGCAGGACGAGCAGGCGCAGGCTGAGCAGCGCAAGCGAGAAGCGTTCGCCGCCGACGTTGCTACGCTCTTCCCCCCCGGAAAGATTCGCAAGGCCCACCAGAAACAACTGCAATCCGTCTATTACTGGGAAAACCGCGAACTCTTCTGGGAATGCTACTGGCAGCAGATGATTGATCTCTTCCTCTCGCAGGACGCTCCTGCCACGCTCGACCTGCTGGCATTCTGGTTTGAGGATGCATATGCCGCCACCGACGCCCGGCTCTGCCTGGCGCAAGCGTTTTTCCTCGGTTTCACCACAATGCTGGATACTGCGCAAAGGGAACGCAATTTCGCCGCCAGCGCGCGCAAGATCAACGAGCGCGGCTCAAAGGCTATCCAGCAATCGGCGCCCTGGTTTGCATTAGTCGAAGAGTATTTTCAGGAACCAGAGCAGAAAGGACGCTTTCCTTTCCTGGGACACCGATCATAAACCAACAGCATAGCAAGGAGAACAGGCATGGAAGAAGGATGTGCATGGCTTATCGGCATACTCGTTGTGGTGGGCATTGTCATCGCGTTGATCGTGTATGTCATCTTGCCCCTCTCACTCTTTATCATCGGCAGTATCACCGCCGCCGGAACAGCCACCGGCGTCTATGTGGCCGGCAAGAACTTCATCGAACTGATGATTGAAAGTCATCAAAGAGTAAAATAGCAACCAGGAAAGTGAGAAAATACTATGGCTCTTGCAGCACAGCCTGCCTACAAGATCTACGCTTTTGATCGCGGCTGGCGTATTATCCGCTACGTGACGGAAAACCTGTTCAAACGCACCGATGTTGCCGCCCGCTGGTGGTTTAACAAAGGGAAAGATACGCTGTCCTGGGGGAGAGCCAAAGGGAGCTTCGCCCTCTACTGGGCCTATGTCGTGCTGGTCGGCATGTGGCTGGCTGGCATCGTCCAGTATGTCACCGCCATGATTATGGCCGCTCTCTTCGTGGCCGTGCAGTCCGTGCTGCTGACACTGTGGGCCGCGCTCTGTTTGCTGGCCATCGGCATCCTCTTTGTGGGAACCTTCACCTACAGCCGCATCTATCGTATCTTTTTCCGCTGCCCGGACTGCCACAAAGAGATGGATATTCCGACCTTCATCTGCCCCACGTGCGCGACCGAGCATACGCGCCTGTGGCCCAGCCTCTACGGCGTGCTGAGCCATCGCTGTAAAACGTGCGAGTCCCGGCTGCCCACCCTGCGCATGAAGATTCCCGGCCTGCGTGTCGTGGACAGGCGCGACAACATTTCGCGCATCTGCCCGCATTGCCGCACGCCCATCAATGCCAGTATCGGCACCGCCACAAACATCCATATCCCGATTGTGGGCGGCCCTTCGGCAGGCAAATCCAACTACATCGTCATGGCCACACAGGAATTCAAAGAACTCTACGAACGGGTCTTTGGCTACCACATTTCTTTTACCGACCCCAAACACGAACAGGACTACACAGCAAGCGTCTCCACCCTGTCCACCGGTCGCCCTCTGCAAGCGACCCCAGATGTGATCGCGCACGCATTCAACCTGAAGATTCAGGCCCCCCGCTCGCTCGTTCCCAGGCTCGCATACATCTACGATGTGGGAGGTGAAGCCTACATCAGCAGCGATAATACGCAGCTTCAGGAATATTACAAGTTCATCAATGGCATCATTTTCGTCATTGACCCGTTCGCCATCCCCGATTACGTGCATTACCACCAGGTGGATGTGCAACGCTACCAGTCATACATTCGCCCCAGCTCGCTTGACATCATGGATGCCTATGAGCGCATGCTTCAGATGTTTGAAGGCTCCATGGGCCTGCGACGGGGACGGCGTTTCCCGCATCCTATCGCGGTGGTCATCACCAAAGTGGATGCCCTGGGCCTCGATTACGAAATTGGCAGCAGCGCGGCGCGCAACCTGATGGCGCAGGACCCTTCGCTTTCAGAAGAGGAGGCCATCAATAAGCTGGTGCGCGAATTCCTCAACCGCTACGGGCTTGACAATTTCGTGCGCGACATCGAGATGCAGTTCTCGCGCGTGCAATACTTCTCCTGCTCCGCGCTTGGTCGCATGCCAGACCCGATGAATAGCCAGCCCTTTACGCCCGTGCGCGTCGTCGACCCCCTGATCTGGCTGCTCTCCAGCGCGAAAGCGATCACGGCGCCAGCAAAAGCCCGGTCGACTATCACCGCGCCGCAGGTGATGCCGCCGCCGAAGGCCACGCGCCGCCTGTAATAACCGTAGTCGAAAGAACTTGCAGTATGAGCGAGATTTTTCGGAGAGCGCCGGAGGCTGAAACGGGCGGGAAAGACAGGGACAGCCTCTTTCCTGCCTTCAGGCCCGGCATCGAACACGTTGAAATCAATACAAGCCCGGAGAAACAGGTCGAGCCTGCCAGGGTGCCAGATCAGTCGCACCCCGGCGATGGCGTGATTCCAGATAAGCAGACGCTCTCCAACGCCGGAGAAGAGGTATATGCATACCGTGATGGCTACACCCAGGCCGGGCGGCTCTACAGAGCGGAACTGTATGACCGGCAGAACTCGGTGCTGGCGCCCGAACATTTCAATCGCCGGGGACAGATGGAACTGGACTCAATCATTAACGCGACCGATGCTCGCTGGACGACCGGCTACAACGAGCGTTGGGGCAGCTACGCCGAAGCGCGCCGACCGGACGGAACGGGCGCGGTCTGGTCAGCCGACGGCAAGCATCTCTACGGCTTTCTCACTCCATAAACGCTTTTCAATCATCTGTATAAGGAGTATGAGCTATGGCAGCCAAAAAATGTCCTCACTGCAACTACCGGATTCTACAGCCGGACAAAGACCCCGTGTGTCCGAACTGCGGGAAGCCTCATACCGCGCCAACCGCATCGGCCCCGACACCGCTGCCAGCGCCGAGAGGGGGATATCCTCGCCCTGTTCCTGTGCCGCCCGCGCCCGTCATTCCCGTGCCGCCTGCTCCTGTCCCTGCACCACGTCCGCCTGCCCCGGTACCCGCGCCCGCGCCGCCACCGACAGCCCGGATTCCGGGTATGCCTTCCCGTCCAGCCGATATCGAAGGTATCATCGCCAGCCACCCCGACACGCGCGAAGAGGTCTTACGCACGCACTGGTCACACACCACGCTTGGCTGCATCTTCTATCCCCTGCTCCTGATCTTCAGCCCGGTTCTGTTTATCTTCAGCGTCCTCGGCATGAACAGCCGCCCGGATCGCCGCATCAGCATCACTACCGCCCGCGTGCGTAGAGCGGATGGCACCATTCGTGATATACGCTTTGAAGGCGATCTCATCAGATCAAAAGTGGCGCTGGGTGACCAGGTTTCTCTCTGGGGCGGCGAGCGTAACGGCGTCCTCATCGTCAGACGGGGCTATAACCATACGACCGGCAGCGAAATCGTGATACGCGCGCCCCAGTTGCCCTGGTTGAGCATCATCGTCCTCATGATTCTGCTCGCCCTCGTCGTCATGGCCTGCGTTCTCTGCAATACCAGCACTTACTATCATGGCTAATGCGAAAGGACACGTCATTTGAGCGGTCTGGATAAGCCGAAGATAAAAGAGACGGACGACCTATCAAATAATCGATCTTCTGATAACCTGCACCAGAGCTTCAAGCCGGGTGATAGAAGTAATATCCTGACTGATAGAAGTAACAACGCGGTTGAGAGAGGAGAGAACCCGGCCAACAACGGCGATAATCCGGCTGACGGCGGTGATAGCCCGCCTGATGGCGGCGACAGGCCTCTCCCAGGAGATGGGACGATTCCTGATAGAGAAACATTGTCGCAGGCAGGAGGGGAAGCATATAAAAACAACCTGACGCGCGCCGGACACGAATTTCAAAAGCATGGCAATCGCAGCAGCGGAGTGTGGGAAACGCCAAAGGGCAATACAGAGCAGCTGAATACCGACGGCCAGCGCACACTTGATGGCATCATCGATTCACCCGACGCAGAGTGGCAAACGAGACACCACGCGCGTTTTGGTGATATTGTAGAAGCACGCACACCAGACGGACGCGGCGCTCGCTGGTCCTCTGACGGTCAGCGTTTTCATTGTTTTCTCGACCCGGAGACAGATCGATAGGGTTTGCTCATCTTTTCGGAGGTATCAATGGCACAGGAACCATTACGCTTTGTCGTTGCAAGCGATCTTGGCCTGGAACACACGCTCATAAAGGAAGCCTGGAAGGGCGAAGAGGAAGTGGCCGATGTGCGCTATATTAACGGCGCCTGGCAAGTTACGTTCTTCACTGAGAACAGGCAGCGCGAGCTTTCCTGGCAAGAGCTTTCCACCATCTACTACGCATTCGCGGATTTCATCAAAGAGCAGAATGCCGATATCTATGGGTCGTAATCTGTATCCCAACTAAAGGAAAAAGCATGCATCCCGTTCCCTGGATTCGCGACCTGCCTGCCGAAATCGACAGCCTGGAACGCGGTGAGCTGGAACACTCGCGACCGGGTTCCTTTACCATTACCGATTTGCTGGATGGACAGGCCTTCTGCCGCGTGCGCGGTCTGGCGAATTTCTGGCAGGCACAGGCGGAGAGCGAGTTTGTTCGCTCTGTTATCGATATGGTGGCCGGAACGCACATCCAGCGCAATGAGCCGCTCGTCTTCGTACTGGTCGGCACGCCAACCGAACTCTCCGTCTACCTCTCGTCAGGAGAGCAGATGGGAACGCGCTCGCTGCTGCAGGGGATTTTTCCCAACATCGATCTTATCCCGGTCAGGGAGATTGCGCCGACAACGCTGCGGCGGGTGTTTAAGGAGCAGGGGATCATCACCGGCATTCCGGGCCGCGCCTCTTTCAACGGAGAAAACGCATCCGTGCCGGGGCCACCTGCTGGCGGTCAGGGCGCCGGGAGCATACCCGCAGACACGCAGGGCAGCGCGCGGCTGGAACGGGTCATTCGCGGCATGAGCGGCAGCTACTGGTGCTACGTTGTGCATGCGCATCCCCGCAAACGCGACGAAGTTCTGCGCGAACGCCTCACCATTATCGATAAACTGACCCAGGTCACCGCCCTCCTGCGCCATCAGCGTCAATCGAGCGAGCAGATCAACCCGCTGGAAACGACCACCAGAAGCGGGGAAGTCACGAACTACCGGGCGCAGTACCTCATACGTCTGCTGGAGAGACAGCTTGAACGCTTTGATGAGGCGCTGGCGCACGGGCAGTGGATGGCGCGCGTCTTCTTCGGCGCGGAACAACCGGCGGGGCTACAGCGGCTGGCCTCGCTGCTGGTAGGGACGCTGGCCGGAAAAGACTCGCGCCCGGAGCCAGTGCGTACCCACCTCTGCCAGAGCTATGGAGCGGCCAATCTCGATGACTTCGTTACTCCCCTCTCTTCAGAAGAGGTTGCGTCGCTCATCCAGTTGCCGCGCGAAGAGGTTCCCGGCTACGCCATCAGTGACTTCGTGCGCTTCGATGTCGATATGCGCCAGCCGCGCTCAACGTCCTCCAACCCCATCCTGCAACTCGGTCGTATCCAGCAGTATGGCCGCGACAGCGGAGAGGCATATGCCATCCCTCTCAACGACCTGGCAAAACATGCGGTCATCGTCGGCGTGACGGGCAGCGGCAAAACCACCACCGTGATGAACATCCTTGAGCAACTGGTCGATGCCAGAACGCCGTTTTTGATCATCGAGCCGGCCAAGACCGAATATCGCGCCCTGCGCCGCGCCTTCGCCGGTCAGGCGGACGTGCGCATCTACACTCTGGGCAACGAGACGGTCGCCCCTTTTCGCCTCAACCCTTTCGAGTTTGAGACCGACGACGTTCCCGGTCGGGCCTCGGTCGTGAATCATATCGACTTCCTGAAGGCCGTTTTTAATGCCGCGTTTATTCTCTACGCCCCCATGCCATACGTGCTGGAAACGGCCCTGCACGAAATCTACGAGGATAAAGGCTGGGATTTAGCAACGGGACTCAATCCCCGCATGCCGAAATGGGAAGATCGCCACCTGTATCCGATTTTCCCCACGTTGACCGATCTCTACTACAAGATCGATGCGGTCGTCGAACGCCTCGGCTACGATACCGAAATCGAGCGCAACGTCAAAGGCGGGTTGAAGGCGCGTATCGGCGCCATGCGCATCGGTTCAAAAGGGCTGATGCTGGATACCGCGCGCGGTATCCCGATGAGCCAGTTGCTCGCCCATCCCACCATTCTGGAAATGGAAAATATCGGCGGCGACGATGAAAAAACCTTTCTCATGGGCATGATCCTGGCAAAGCTCTATGAGTATCGCCGCATGCAGACGCTGAACCCGGCCAGCGCGCCCAACGGCAGCTTGCAGCATCTTCTCGTCTTTGAAGAGGCGCACCGCCTGCTCAAACACACGGAGACGCAGGTGGACACGGAATCGTCGAATATGCGCGCCCAGGCCGTCGAAGTGTTCTCCAATATGCTCTCAGAAGTGCGCGCCTATGGCCAGGGCGTTCTCGTCGCCGAGCAGATTCCCGCCAAACTGGCATCCGATGTGCTGAAAAACACCAACCTCAAGATCGTTCACCGCCTGATCGCGCGCGATGATCGCGAGAGCGTCGGCGCAACTATGAATCTGAACAACGAACAAATCGCCCATCTGGGCATTCTCACCCCCGGCCAGGCAAGCGTCTTCGCGGAAGGGGCCGACCACGCCTACCTCGTGCAAATGCACAATGCTAAAGCTCGCCTCTCCCCGCTCACCGACGATCTGCTCAAAACGCAAAGCCCGACGTATATCTCCGTCAGGGAGTCTCTCGGCATCCGCAACCTGAAGGATTACGGTCTGCGGCTCTCCGACTTCGGCGGGCCGGACGCTGCGCTCTACCAGGCGGCAGCTCGCGTGCTGGACAGCGCGGCCAGCGATAGACTATGGGCCAGGCTACTACTCTGTACCGTCCTGAATCGCCCCGCGTTACCGCAGATACTGGGAGCCATGCGCCACCTGATCGAGAGAACGCTGCCATCGCTGGCGAATCAGCGAGAAATGGCGCTGCGGATGATCCTGGTACGCGGCAGTTTCGAGACGCTCTACCGGCGCGGCCTCACCTTCGGCTGGAATTATCCGCTGATTGAAGAAATGCGTCTGCACCTGACACGCGGTCTTATCATCCTGCTCCAGACCGGCGATCTGGCACACGGCAACGCGGACCTTGATCGTTTCGCGCGCAAATATGAGCAATACATGCATCGAGAACAGGGGCCATTCGTCGGCTGTACCGCCTGTCGCGCCATCTGCCGCTACCGGCTCGACGTGCGTGAGTCGCTCTTGCCCGCCGATGTCGGCTGGATCAAAAGCGACCTTTCCGACGCATCCTATAAAACGGAGGCCGACCGCTACGCCGCCCTGGCAAAAACCGCGCGCGGCATCGCCGAAACCTGGCTTGGCATCACCACGACCGATACCGATGACGTAGGCTATTGCGCCGCCCTGCACGCCGCCGCGCACCTGGGCCTCTCAGACTACGAGCAGGCCATCTTCGGCACGCGCTTGAGCGCCGAACTGCTCAAATAAGCCTACCGCTTCATCTCTTCAGCAGGACATATGCTCATTGTGAGACAGGTCGCGTTGCATCAAAAGCGTGGATGCGCGGCAGAACCTCTCTGGCGAGCAATTCGAGGGAGTGCAGCACCTGCGCCTGCGTAAAATACGCCATTCTCTCCCCCAGAAGCAAGTCGTGGCTGTGATAGAATACGAGAAGAACGGTGAACAAAGCCGGTCGCGAAGTGTCATGCTGCGTGCGGCGAAGCATCCGAGGCGACCGCTGGCTCAGGATGCTCACACGAATGCTTCGCTGCACGCAACATGACACTTCGCGGCCTGAGTGAGACCGATAGGAGTGAGAATATGAAGCAGAGCTGCTCCCTGCTGGTGGTGGGCGCGCACGCGGCGGACTTCGTCTGGCGCGCCGCCGGGGTCATTGCCGTCGTCACGGCAAACGGCGGCAAAGCCAGCGTCGTCGCGCTCACCTATGGAGAACGGGGCGAATCCGGCGAATTGTGGAAAGAGCCGAACCAGACGGTTGAGAATGTCAAACGCATTCGCCACCAGGAGGCCACACGAGCAGCCGAGATTCTGGGCGCAACCTTTCAATGCTTTGATCTGGGCGACTATCCCCTCCAGATTAACGCTGGAGTTCTGACCTGCACACTGGCATCTGCTCACGGCTCCCCTGAAATTATACCCGCCCGTAGCTATTGTACAGATGCCAGTAGACGCCTCTCAAGGCCAGGAGTTCGTCGTGGGTCCCCTGTTCGACCAGGCGACCTTTGTCGACAATGACAATGCGGTCGGCGTCGCGGATGGTACTCATGCGGTGGGCGATGATGAAGGTGGTGCGGCCCTTTGTTAGACGTTTCAGAGCCTGCTGGATCAGCGCCTCGGACTCGTTGTCGAGCGCGGAGGATGGCTCGTCCATGACCAGAATGCGGGGCTGGCGCAGGAACATGCGCGCGATAGCGAGCCGCTGCCGCTGGCCGCCGGACAGGCTCTGCCCGCGCTCGTGCAGCACCGTTTTGAAGCCGAGGGGCTGCGACTGGATAAAATCAAGGATGTTGGCGTTGGCGGCGGCTTCCACCAGTTCTTCATAGGAGACTTTACGCAGGAGGCCAAAGGTCAGGTTTTCTTCAATAGTGCCGCTGAAGAGCGATTCATCCTGCAAGATCACGCCGAATTGCTTGCGCAAGCTCTCGATCTTCAGGTCTTTTAAATCATAGCCGTCGATGGTAATACGCCCGCTATCGGGGGCGTAGAAGCGCATGAGCAGGTTGGAAATGGTTGTCTTGCCCGCGCCGCTGCGCCCGACAAAGGCGATAGTGGTACCGGGCTGAATATCCAGATTGATATCGTGCAGCACCTCGATGCCTGGCGTATAGGAGAAATGCACGTGTTCCAGCCTGATATGGCCCCTCACCTGCTCAAGCTCAATGCCTTTCTCCGCGCTGGCCTCTTCTGGGTAATTCAGGATTTCAAACAGGCGATCGATGGCGACGGCTGCCGCCTGAATCTGCTGGTTGATGCCGTTGAGCGTGGAGACCGGCGTGGCCAGTTCGCGCAGGATCAAGATATAGGCCGCTAACTGACCGGTTGACATGGTCTTATTGAAGACCAGGTAGCCGCCGAAACCCAGCACAGCGATGACGCAGATGGCCTGCACAACACCAACCACCAGATTGGCTTCAGACTGGAAAATGGTACGCCGGAAGGACACCTGGTTGGTCATCATGATCAGTTTCTTGACCTGGCGCCCAAAACGATGCTCTGCCGCCAGCGCCTTCACGGTCTTCAGGCCGGTCAGCCCTTCATACATGGCCCCGTTCATCACCGCATAGCTCTCCAGCACCTGGCGACTGAGCTGCCGCGTCTTGCGGTTGAAGTAGAGATTGACGCCCATATACAGCGGAGAGACGGCCAGCACCGCCAGAGTGAGGTGCCAGTCGGTCACGAACAGCACACCGAGGTAGATCACCGTCAATATGCTGTTCACCGCAGCATCGATAATCATCTGTAGCACCGTCTGCTGCGCAGAAGTCACCTCGTTGAGCCTGCTCAGTATCTGCCCGGTGCTGCTCAAGCCCTGATAAAAGGCCAGCGGCAGACGCAGCATATGACGATAAAAGCGAAAGATAATGGCGAGGTTGGCCGAGCGACTCAAAATGCCGATGACGTTGCGATTGAAATACTTGAACAGCTCTTCCACGATGAAGACGCCCAGCAGGATTGCCAGCAGCCAGATGAACATGGAGATGTTGTTCTGGTGAAAGCCCTGGTCGATGATCGTGCGTAAGATAAAAGGCAGGGGCAAAGCAGTCAGACCAACGCCCACCGTGAGCAGGAAAGCGCCGAGAATTTGCCATTTAAATGGCGTGACAAACTGGCTGAACTGCCGTAAATCCTGCCAGCTCAGCTTCTTCTCTTCGATACGACGCTTCTTTTCGAGCCTGCGGGCCAGGCCCGTACTTTCGTAGACAGGTTGCCGCGCCACCTCCGCCGCGTTCGCCCGCGTGTGTGTCTGCACCTGTGCGGATGCGGAGGCGTGCGTCACAGGAGGAGCCGGAGCTAAGATGGTTGGAAGAATCAGCGTGGAACGCAGGCTGATATCCTCGTCCTCTTGCGTTTCGGGTCCCGGCGTGAAGCGTTTCGTCGTCTTTCGACCGGCCTGTTCCGCCTCTTCAGCCCAGGGCAGCACTGCCTGCCATTGCAGTGTGTCAATGCGCTCGATATCAGGAGTCGCGTTGAAACCCGGCAACTGTGGCGGCGTTTCCGGCACAGGCTCGACCTGCCAGAAACTATTCCCGTTGTTGTTCCCGCTGCCGTGCATTCCCAGCAGACCGCTGCCGCGCCGCGCATTGCCGTGCAAGCGTAGCGGTCGTGGTATCGTTCCTTCTATCTCCGGCGTATCTTCTGTGTCTGCCTGATTATCATTCATGGGGCTTCCCTGTGAAAAGTGTCCGCACAAGTTCCGGGCCGTCGTCGGCGCCGCGCGCAATGGCAAGCCGGTAGCTGCTGGCCTGTTCCGCCAGGGCGCTCAGCAGGAAAAATAATCGCTCCTGCGCCTGTGGATAACCTGTTCTGGCAGCACCTCTGCCGGTACAGAGATCAATCAACATTTGCAGCGCCCTGGCCTTACTCAGCGGAGTGAGCGTACTATGAGACTCGCCAGTCAGCGCGGGAAAGATCAAAATAGTGACGGGTGTGTGTATGCGCGCGGCCCCCGGGCGAATTTGCTCAATCGAGCAATAGCGTTTATCCCGGTCATCTGCCGGATAGGAGCGCAGGAACTCCAGAGAAGGCCAGAGATCAAGCGAGCCGGAGCGTACCGAGACTTCCTGTGTGATGGAACAGGCAGAGATACGCGGCCCATCCGCGCATAGCATTATCAGGTCATCTCCCAGCAGGCCGCAACCGGCAATGGCACAGCCGAGGCTCAACGTCGTCTTCCCGCTACCCGAACTCCCCAGGATGAGCGCGCCCTGATTGTCGTCCCAGGGAGCCGTAATCGCGGCGCTGTGGCAAGGCTCAAAGCCGAAAGCGCGCATCAACTGCCCCAGCGCGAGCAAAAAGACATAGCGACGCAAAAAGCTCTCCTGATAGCAGTCGAGCAGTTCAAGCTCTGTTACAGCACAACACCGAACCGGGTCGATGACGCTTAAAGCGGGCGCGTTGACCGTCGGCTGCGCCTCGTAGCTCTGATATTCAATCCCGCCTCCAGCCCGGTAACATTTGAGCTTTGTACCGGTCAGCAGGCGCAGCGTGTCAGTGCGGCTGCGCCTGGATGGCAATTGCAGCGGGAATTGCGCCGCGCTATCATAGCAATAGATACCATAGGATGCTTCGCCGCGCACCATCTCCGGCTCTCGAAATACTCCCAGCATCCTTTCCAGCAGCGAGAGGATGAGCGGGTGATTGGTCTGACAGAGGAGCCGCACATCATGAAAAAAGAAGGTCTTACACAGCACCTGTTCAGACTGCGCGGACGCAACAATACTGGTATTGAGCAAGGTATGATCTGGCATCGTCATTACGCCGACGGCTGAATCGCTGAAGAGACTCTGACTAAGAGATGATTGCTGTCCAGTTCGTCAAGCAGTTGCTGTACATCGTGCATGGCCTGCTCGGCTTCCACCTCATAAGAGGCACAGATAGCGGCGACAATATCAGCGACCTCGTGTGTGCCGTCAAGCATCTTCCAGATCATCGTGCCAACCTGATTGAGGTTGTAAGAGCAGCCGGCTCTGGAATCAAGGAGGACTGCTTCCCCATCCAACTCCCGCCAGAGAATAGCATCATTGCGTTTCAACATCTCATTCTCCTCAGCAGATAAGGTGCTTTCTACACACATTACCACTCATCTCCGATAGAGCGAGTCGATGCCCGGGTCCTTCGGCACCACCGCTCAATACACCAGCTACCTGTTAGCAACAGGAGGCGCGAACATATGCGCAAGGCCAGTATCGATACATTCGCCTTTTTCTCTGAATAGAGACGATACCGGATATGTGCGGTAACTTTTCCATACCAACGGGCTACCGGATGCATCAAGTTCAACTGGAAATTCCCACGCCGAATAGCAACTACACGCCCGACCACTGCTGATTCGTCGATCCAGCTTGCGCGCAAATTCACATCTGGCAACTGTAATAATCGGACAGTCATATCTTTTTGTTGAATAGCGACGATCCGGTGAATGACCAGCCCGTCTCCTGTCTCAAAGGCGGCGATCTCACCAACGCGAATTTCGTGCGCCGAGGCCGGTTCAACGGAGATGGCATCGCCAATCCTGAGCAAGGGCAGCATACTGCCGCTGCTCACGCGAAACCACTGGCTCTGCCCCCGGCGCAGAGCCTCGACAAACAGGGAATCAATCGTTGCCCGAAAATGATTGTCCTGGGATGCAGCCACCAGCATTTATCCCTTCTATACAGCAGTACAACCAGTATGGGTAAGAGATTGCTTTGCCTTTCTCATTCTTAAACGAGAACACAATTATAAGCGAGTAATCGTCCAGACAGGAAATATGCAGCAGGCAATAAGAAATTTGTCCTATGAAAAAAATGAACATACGAATCGCAATGCTCTCAAAGCGGAGTATTGCGAGTTCAGTATGTTCAGCCAATGCAAGAATGTCCAGGTGGATGGCTAGCCGACCCCACCTGGAAGCTCCTGGCCTCTGCGGGCTGACGGTGACGGGAAGACTAGTTTCCGCTCCTGCCACCGGTACCAGAGGTAGAGCAGCTCAGGGTGTTCTTGCTCGGGGTGACGCGGCAACCGGACTGCGCCAGGGCGATGGGCAGGTCACGGAGGCGCTGCACCTCAAGCTTCGGAGCCTGATACTTCGCGCGCGCGTTAGTCATGCTAACACTCCTCCAACTAATCGCTATCATGCACCTGTATGGACGATGAAGACCTTCACCGTTTTCAGGAGGATAACGATATCCGCTATACATGAACGATGGTCGATATAATGCATATCAAGGCGAACGCGCTCATCGTAGGAGATGTGCTGGCGCCCGCTGATTTGCCACAGGCCGGTGATACCAGGGCGCACGGAGAGCCGCTTCTGTGCATATTCGCCGTAGCGGGGTAGCTCACTGGGATGAATAATGCGCGGCCCCACGAGGGACATCTGTCCAATCAGGACGTTGAACAGTTGCGGCAGTTCATCCAGGCTTGTTTTCCGCAGAAACTTCCCCACCCTGGTAATGCGCGGATCACCAATCAGCTTCATATTCTGCTGATATTTCCGCATGAGGTCGGGATGTTTTGCCAGGAATTCATCGGCATTGCGAATCATGGTGCGAAACTTCAAGGCATAGAAGCGGCGCCCATGCAAGCCGATAATTTCGCGAAAATGGAGGACCGGGCCTCCGTCATCGAGCTTGATGCAGAGGGCAATGATGATGAACACCGGCATCAGGACAATGATGCCCGAGATCGACAGTACAATGTCAAGCAGACGCTTAATTAGATAGTACAGCAGCGAGGGTTCTTGCACCGCCTCTCTACTGACAACGCCTACCGCTATAGTGGACGCAGCAATTTGAGGAACTGGCCCTTCCTCTGAACGCTGTGGTACCATTACACTGATCTGATCCATATACCTGTCTCTCACTACCTTTTCAGTATTTTGTCCCTCGACGCCCTTAGTTTAGCAGATGCAGGTGAGGTTGTCGGTAGTGAAGCAGTTAAGAAGTGATTGCAAATATACAAATCCGGTTAAGGTTTCTTCTAACTCATTAAGCCCCAGGGGCGAACGCGGCGTCTTGCCTTCTGAGCCTCCTGAGGATTGCCCAGCGCCTCGTAGACGTCGGCTTTGAGCGTCCAGGCGCGAGCGTAGCTGCGGTCAAGTTCGGTGGCCTCTTTGAGCGCATCCAGGGCGGCGCGATAGTTGCCCTGCTGGATGAGCGCCTCCGCCTTGTTGCACCAGGCCACCGCGCTGCGCGGGTTGACCTGCAGAGCGTGGGTATAGGCATCGACGGCGTTGGCGAAGTCGCGCAGTCTCGAACGGGCATTGCCCAGCCCGTTCCATGCCTGGAAGCTTCTGCTATCGTATGTCAGCGCCTTTTCATAGGAAGCCAGCGCCTCTTCGGGCTGATTCATGTCCAGTTGCGCGTCCGCTTTGCCCGTCCAGGCGGAGACGTACTGCGGATCAAGCATAATGGCGCGCTCAAAGTGGACAACGGCCTGCTGGTAACGCTGCAAACGGTTGAGCGCCAGCCCGGCGCTGACCCAGACGACGGGGTTATCCGGGTCGATCTCGGTGGCGCGCTGGTAGGCTTCGAAGGCTTTCCTGTAGTTTCCCTGGCTGTAGAGCGCCGTTCCCTTGCCGTTCCAGGCGTAGAAATTGCGCGGGTCAAGGCGCAGCGCCTCTTCATATGCCTGCAACGCCTGCGCGTATTGCTGCTGCTGAAGCAGCCGATCCCCTTCCTCGCATTTTTCGCGGATACTGGTCGTATTCTGCCTCTGCCGTATAGCCTGCTCTCTTCCCGTCGCGCCCGCGCCTGCGGCGTCATGACCGCCATCGCGCGCGTTGGAAGCTGGCGGAACGGCGACAAGGCCCGGATTTGTATTCTGCCCGGCCATCGTATCCGTTCCCCCGTTGAACAGGGGAATATGCAGGGGCAGGATTGTCTGGCAGACCTGGCCAAACGCCTGCATAAAATCTAGCATGGTAGGGAAACGCTCTTCGGGCCGTCGGGCCAGCGCGCGCAACACGATCTCATCCATGCCCGGCGGCAGGTTCGGGTTGAGCGAGGAGGGAGCCGGGATGGCATGGCCCAGCGGGTCAAGCGGGTGATAGCCGGTAAGCATCTCGTAGAGGACGATGGCGCTGCTATACTCATCGCTGCGCGGGTCGACGATGCCGCTGGTCTGTTCGGGGGCCATGTAGCCAACGGTGCCGCGCACCGTTACCGTCTTTCCCACGCGCGCCCCCGGCTCCAGCCTGCGCGCAATGCCGAAGTCGGTAATCATCAGCCGCCCATCCTCCGGGTGAATCAGGATATTCTCCGGCTTGATGTCGCGGTGAATGACCGGGCGCGGTCGTGTGTGGGCGTAGTGCAGCGCATTGCTCAACTGCTGGAAATTATAGATCGTCTCCGCGGCGGGCAGGGGGCCGCTGGCGCTGGCCAGCCGGGTGCGCAGCGAACCGGCGGTGTAGAGCGGCATCACCAGAAAGACGCTGGGGCCATCCTGTCCGTAATCGAGGATGGGTGCGATATTGGGATGATCGAGTGTGGCGGCAATACGCGCTTCACGCAGGAAATGTTCCTGCTCCTTCGGCGTCGTTTTGCTCGGCAGCAGCACCTTGATGGCGATGCGCCGCGAAAGGTGCTGGTCGAGGCCACGAAAGACCGCCGCGTACCCCCCCTTGCTGATCAGCGCGTGAATGAGGTAGCGGCCCGCCAGGGCAGTATTCAAGAGAGGAAGCGCACAGGCCCGGCAAAACAGGTCGTTGTCCCGATTGTCATAGCCGCAATCAACCAGATCCGCGCAGCGTCGCATGCCATTTTCTCCAGGGGTACGGTAACGCCATATGCCTGACTACGGTGTCATTGTGTTCTCTGTGGGGCCGGTGCCGCCTGCGCCCGTTGCTCCAGCGTACTGGCCCACTCTCTGCATGAAAGAGCCTCCTGCACTCGTCCCAGCTTCTCCAGCACCACCGATTTATTGTACCAGGCATCCGGCTCCTCCGGGGCAAACGATGTTGCCTGATCCAGCGCGACCAGGGCCTCCGCGTAGCGACCGAGCGCGAACAGGGAAAGCCCCTTATTATTCCAGGCCGCGATATAGTGGGTATCAATGGCCAGCGCGCGGTCGAAAGCGGCGATGGCCTCTTGATGACGCCCGGATTCATGCAAGAGACTTCCTTTGTTATACCACGCGGAACTCAATCCGTCATCATAGTCAAGCGCGTGATCGTAAGATTCCAGGGCATCATCATACATGTGCATGGCAGCAAGGACGTTGCCTCGATTATACCACGCGCCTGCCAGGGTTGGGTCAAGAGTGAGCGTGTGGTCGTAGGTCGCCAGCGCCTCGGCGAAACGGCGCAGATCGCGTAGATCGTTGGCTTTATCAAACCAGAACATGCCATTCTGAGGTTCAAGCACCGTAGCGCGTTCGTGCAACGCCAGCGCCTCAGCCGGGCGGCGCAAGCGACGCAGGATATTACCCTTGAGGTCCCACAGCGCACCATCGGTGGCATCGAGTTCGAGCGCGCGGTTGACGGCCAGCAGGGCCTCATCGTAGCGTTGCATACTGTAGAGCGTATCGCTCATCGCTTGCCAGATGACGCTTTGCTTCGGGTCTAGCGTCAGCGCGCGATCGAAAGCCAGCAGGGCCTCGTCGTATCGCTGTATCTCTGCCAGCGTCATGCCGCGTCCGCTCCAGGCAAAGACATAATGCGGGTCTATAGCAAGGGCCTGATCGTAGCAGTGCATCTCCTCTTCATAACGTCCCAACACATGCAGCACCTGCGCCCGCGAGTTCCAGAGTTCGGCGTCATCGGAACGCAGATGCAAGGCGGTATTACAGGCGTGCAGGGCCTCTTGCGCGTACCCCAGATGCAGCAGGCTGGTAGCAAGCCCACTCCACGCTTCCACCGCGTTTGCATCGAGGCTGATAGCCTCTTCGTAGGCCGTGCGAGCCTGCGCGTAGTTGCCCTGTTCATACGCCCGGTTGCCCCTGGCAATCGCCCGTGCCACCTCCAGACCGCTGGCTACCGCTGGCCGACGATATTCTTCATCATCAGGCGTGGGCGGAATAGGCGTAATCGGAGCGGCCACCACAGCCTGCCTCGTCTGTGCATGAGCCTCCTGGCCCTGTTCCTGCTCGTCATCGATGGCGGGAGCGGCAGGCGCCATCCGGCCATAGCCCTGCTCGTCGGCCACGCGCACCGTTATACGCGGACGCGCCGTTTGAGACGGCGTCGGTACAAACTCGGCTTTAATCAAGAAGGCTACAGGTCCATCCTGCCCGTAATCCGTGACGTGAATGCTGCCCGGCTCCGCTATGCCCCTGGAAAGGGCCACCGCCAGTTCCGCATCCTGCAAAAAGCTCTCCCGGTCACCGGCTCCTGTCTGCTTCGGGTGAAGGGCGCGCACCTTCACCGGGGAGCCGCTGTGCCGGTCGATCGCCTGCATCGTCACGATACCCCGCTCTTTTGCTTCGATTTGCTGAATTTCATAGCGTCCCTGCAAGAATGCGCCGGATAGAGGAAGCCCGCAGCGAGCGCAAAAACGAGCCTTCTCCCGATTATGAAACTGACAATCCTCGTCAAGACATATCCCCATACCGCGTCTGCCTTCCCTTCTTATCCCATGTACTCAACCGCGAAAAAACATACGAACATTCCTATTATTTAATACCGATGCAATGCTCTATTGTAGTCTCTACTGTAACGAAAAGAGAGAAGTCTTGTCAATAGAAATTTCTGGAATATAGAACCGGGCGAAACATCCCTTTCGGGACATGCCATACCGTAAAATTGGCTCGCGCACATCTCATGCCAGGCGGCAGCGAAGCATCTGGGCCACCATTTTCGGGAATGGCGAGATTAGATGCTTCGCTGCCGCCTGGCATGAGACGGCCCATGGGGCTTTTTTATGGCATGATGTGAGCGGGTGTTGACCATAATAACAGTATCTGAGATACTATGTTCAGCAGAATTGCCGTTGTCGCTGGCGAAATTCCGGTACTATAGTGGATGGGACAGGGAAACGGTCGAGAAAGAGAATCGACGACGTGGATAAAGCAGATTACAGTAAGAAGACGAGGATAGCTGATGCAAGAGGAAACAGCACAACGCACTCATGGAGATACGACATTGAACGAAAGCACTGGAACAACGACGCGGGAAAATACATTTGAGCAGGAAAACAATAGTGTCATTCGGGTATTGCTCGCCGATGACCATGCGCTGGTGCGTGAGGGAACGCGCCGCCTGCTGGAAGCGGAAAGCGATGTTGAGGTGGTAGCGGAAGCCGCCAACGGAGAAGAGGCTATCGCGGCGGCGCATCGCCTGCGTCCTGATCTGGCGATTATCGATATTGCGATGCCGGGTATCGGCGGTATCGAGGCCACGCGCGCCATTAAGGCCGACTGCCCAGAAACGGCGGTGCTGATCCTCTCCGCCTATGACGACGAACCCTACCTGATCGCTTTGCTGGAAGCAGGCGCGGCCGGCTTCCTGCTCAAGAACGTACACGGGCAGGAATTGATCAACGCGGTGCGAGCAGTGGCGCGTGGCGAGGCCGTCTTACAGCCCTCGCTGGCGGAAAAGGTCATGCGCCGCCTCAGCGAGCGCCCCCAGTCCCTGACGCGGCGCCCGGCGGAGTTGCTGAGCGAGCGTGAGTTCGACGTGCTGAAACTGGCCGCACGCGGCCTGCCGAACAAGGAAATCGCGCGCCGCATGGGGCTGAGCATTCGCACCATTCATAGCCACCTTGCCAATATCTTCACGAAAATGCAGGTCGGCTCGCGCACCGAGGCCGTCTTACTGGCCCTGCGCCAGGGCATGATCTCACTGCAGGATACCTATGATTCCTGATGACCTGCCGGTGATGGCTGCGCAAACAAGAGCTTCCCGCTCCAAACTGCTCACCTACAGCCAGCCGCTCATCGCTTTCGGCTCGCTGCTCATCACGCTGGCATTTCTTGCATGGTCACTGGTCAATTACCAGCCGGCCACCAACTTTTATGGCCCGCGCGCCATTTACAGTCTGATCGTGCTTTCCATCTTTCTCTCCCTGCTGGGCCGTGTCCTCTTGCTGCACCTGCTCACCAGGGAGATGACGGAAAGCACCCGCGCCCATCAGCGCGCCATCTGGCAGCCGCTCTTCCTTTTTGATATCACCGCCCCCATTTACCTGGCCGCCGCCGTTCTCATCGGCGTTCCCGCCGCCGTGCTGAGCGCGTTGCTGACCCAGGCGTTATTGCAGGGCTATACCATGCTGCGCGGCTTTGTCTCCTGGGTAGAAGCCTGCTACCGCGTCGCCAGCAGCGTCCTCATGGCCTTTCTCACCGGCGTTATCTATATCGCGATTGTAGGGCCGCACCATAATGACTTTGGGGGCAGCGTCCCGCTCTATCATATTGCCGAATCTCAGGAATTGATCGGCTCGATCGTGGCCGCGTTCTCCATGCTGGTCTTCATCTCCCTGTTTGCGCTCCCTGTCTTGATGGCGGATAACCATATCGGTCTGCGAGAAGCCTGGAGCCAGTACCTGCATTCGCCCGTCCTGCGGTTTCAGGCGCTGGTGCTGACCGTCGGCCCCCTGCTGCCGGTCGTCGATATCTTCGATGATCTTGCCGCCGAGCTGGCCTGGCTCTTTTTCCTGGTACCGCTTTTCGCCATCTACTATCTGGCGCTGATCAGTACGCGGCTCACTATGCGCAGCAGCGAATTGCAGCAATCCTTGCAGGATTTGAGCAGCGCACGCCGCCGTCAGGGGGAATTACGGGACTACGCCTCCCTCATTACTCGCGTGCAGGAAGAGGAACGACGCCGTCTGGCGCGCGAACTGCACGACGATACCGCCCAGGCGCTCATCGCCCTCTCGCTGGGCCTTGACAGCATGAGCCGGTCAATGAGCAAACATAAGCTGCCGGAGAAAGATATCGAATGGGTGGCCAGCCTGCAAAATCTGGCCGACGCCACCCTTGAGGGCGTGCGGCGCGCCTGCCGCGACCTGCGCCCTTCCGTCCTCGATGATCTCGGCTTGCGCGCCGCCATTGAATGGCTCAGCGATAGCTCCGCCACACGCGGTGTTCCCTGCACCTTCACCTGCAGCGGCACGCCCAGGCCGACCAGTTCTGAGGCGGAGATCGCCCTCTTTCGCATCGTCCAGGAAGCTCTCTCCAATATCTGGCGGCACTCCGGGGCGACGGCGGCCAGCATCCACCTCATCTACGAAGCGGATTGCCTGCGCATCAGCGTCTCCGATAATGGACGCGGCTTTGATCCCGCCCAAAAACAGCTCGATGTTGCCCACTCAGAGCAGGGGGAAAACGAGCAGAGCGGACTGGGGCTGCTCGGTATGCGCGAACGCGCCGCGCTGATCGGCGCCCATCTCTCCATCATTTCCTCCCCCGGTAACGGTTCTATGATTACACTTTCCCTGCCTCTCTAGTTTTTGCACCAATTTTTAGGTATATCTGCGGTTGTATCCACTTTGAAAAAAGCGCATAGTATAGATGGGCAGGGCTTTTTGAGAGTTGCCTGTATAAGAGAAAGTTTACAACGGGTGATGGATGGATAGTACGTCCAGCGAGTGGAACCGGGACCCCTCGTTGGGGAGCAAACCGTGCATCCTATCAACCAGCATCCAGAAGAAGAGGGTAGCATCTTTGTCTCTCCGTGCGGTGTTCGCTCTTCTGTGAACTTTTATCGTATCCATCGGCTCTCATCAATCTCTGCCCCCCCAGTTTTTGGCCGCTCTTTCCCCTCCACCCTGTATTTCCTCTGCTGAAACCCATTATGGACGTGTCATGCTTTGCTCTCGCTCAGCATGACACGTCCATAATGGGTTTCAATGGCTTTGTCGTTGTGATAAAATGACGGGTGTAGATTGCACCCGTCTACGCTGGATTCGTAGCCTTGCGAATGTAAAACTACGAATAGCGCGCAACGCAGCGGGTATTTTCACGAGTCTCGTTATTTTCAGATTGCCGAAAGGGGCGATGAGTATGGCCGACTACAAGCTTCTCATCAATGGTGAACTCGTCAATAGTAGTTCAGGCAAAACGGTTCCTGATATTAACCCTGCCACCGGGGAGCCGATTACGCAGGTGCCTGAAAGCTCGATAGAGGATGTCAACCGCGCGGTCGCGGCGGCGCGTGAGGCGTTTAAGGACGGTCGCTGGTCCGATCTGCCGCACGGGGCGCGAGCCGCCGCGCTGGAAAAGCTGGCGACGCTGCTGGGCGAACACGCGCAGGAACTGGCCGAACTGGAATCACAGGATGTCGGCAAGCCGATCAAGCTGGCGCGCGATAGCGATATCCCCTTCGCGCTGGATAACCTGCATTTCTTCGCCGGCGCGGCCCGCCACCTCAGCGGAACCGCCGCCGCCGAGTATAGCGGCGGGCATACCAGCATCATCCGCCGCGAGCCGGTGGGCGTTGTTGCCTCGCTGGCCCCCTGGAACTATCCCTTCATGATGGCCGCGTGGAAGATTGGCCCGGCCCTCGCCGCCGGCAATACCGTCATCCTCAAGCCCTCCGTCGAAACGCCGCTGACCTCGCTCAAGCTGGGCGAAATCGCGCTGGAAGCGGGGCTGCCCCCCGGCGTCCTCAACATCATCACCAGCGGCCCCGGCGTTGCCTCGGCCCTCGCCAGCCACCCGAACGTCAATATGGTCTCTGTTACCGGCAGCACCGAAAGCGGCAAACTGGTCATGCGTGCGGGCGCCGAGACCATCAAGCATGTCCACCTGGAACTGGGCGGCAAAGCGCCCTTCATCGTCTTCGATGATGCCGATATCGAGGCAGCCGCCAACGGCGCGGTCGTCGGCGCTTTCGTCAACACCGGCCAGGACTGCACCGCCGCCACCCGCATCTACGTGCAGGACAACATCTACGATACCTTTATGCAGTCCTTCCTCAGCAAAGTCAAACAGATTCGCCTCGGCAACCCGGCCAGCGAGAGTACCGATATGGGGCCATTAATCTCGGCCACCCAGCTTGCCACCGTCGAGGGCTACGTCGAACGCGCCCTGCGAGCCGGGGCCAACGTGCTGACCGGCGGCAAGCGCGCCCACATTCCCGGCTTCGAGAAGGGCTTCTTCTATGAGCCAACCGTGATTGCCGAGGATCGCAACGATTCTGAGATTATGCAGAACGAGGTCTTTGGCCCCGTCGTCGTTGTCGCCCGCTTCCAGACCGAGCAAGAGGTGCTGCAAAAGGCCAACGATGTCGTCTATGGCCTCGCCGCTTCCGTCTGGACAAGGGACATCTTCAAAGCCATGCGCGCCAGCAAAACCCTGCAATTCGGCACCGTCTGGATCAACGACCACCTGCCGCTGACCTCAGAGATGCCACACGGCGGCTACAAAGAGAGCGGCGTGGGCAAAGATATGTCCATGTACTCCTTCGAAGAGTACACCCAGATCAAGCACGTCATGGTCGAACTCAGCGGCGACGCCCGCAAAGCCTGGCACTACACCATCTTCGGCGACGCTGAATAGTACCACTCCGCCCTGACGACTCACAACATGTCATGCTGAGCGGCAGCGAGGCATCTGATGAAACCATTTCTGAGAATGGCGAGAGCGGATACTTCGCGGCCGCTCAGCATGACTATTCGTGAGCTATGGCTATTTTGTATGCCCACAGTCCATACCCACTTGTAGAGCCGATAGCAGGATGGTATGATGAATAGCACAGAATCTTATTCCATCACGTGATTGTCTGGTGCGTATGTTGAAGATTACAGCGTATTATAGCCCTGAGACGGTGGAGGAAGCGGTAGCTTTGCTGGCCGGGGAGGGGCGTACTGTGATTGCGGGGGGCACCGATCTGCTGGTGAACCCGCGCTACATGGTGGGTGTGCGCGAGGTGGTGGATATCCGGCGGCTGGGATTGGCGTATATTCGCGTGGAGGACGGCTGGCTGCGCATTGGGGCAGGGGCCACAATGCGTATGGTGGCGCAACATCCCGTCGTGCAGGAACTGGCGAACGGCATTCTGGCGCGTGGCGCGGCAGTATGCGGCTCCCCCAATATCCGCAATATGGCGACGCTGGCGGGCAATGTCGCCTCCGCACTGCCCTCGGCAGACACGCCGCCCGCGCTGCTGGCGCTGAACGCGCAGGCCCTGCTGGTCGGCACAGGGGGCGAACGGCTGGTGCCGCTTGAGCAGTTTTTCACCGGCCCGGCAAAGAGCGTGCGCGAGCGCGAACTGATTCAGGAAATCCGCATCCCCCTGGACGAAACCGTGCAGGGCGGCTTCTACAAAATTGGCCGTACCGCCGAGGATATCTCCCTTGTCAATGCCGCCGCCGCGCTCTCCATCAGGGATGGTCTGATTCGCTCGGCGCGCGTCGTGCTGGGGGCGGTCGCACCCACCCCCTTGCGCGCGGTGCGGGCCGAAGCGGCTTTGAACGGGCAACCGCCAACGGAGGAAACGCTGCAGCAGGCGGCGGAAATTGCGCGCGAGGAGGCGCGCCCGATCAGCGATCAGCGTGCCTCTGCCGATTATCGGCGCCGCATGAGCGGCGTGGCCGCCATGCGCGCGCTCAGACAGGCGGCGGGACTGGCCCCGCGTGGAAAGGAATGGCATCATGCCTGAGATAGAGATTACCCTGAAGGTGAACGGACGCGCGGTGCGCTGGCGCGTGGAACCCGGCGAGACACTGCTAGAAGCACTGCACCATCACCACCTGCAGGGAACAAAACTGATTTGCGGCACTGGCGACTGCTGCGGCTGCGGCGTCATCCTCAACGGGCGATCCGTCAATTCCTGCTGCATGCTGGCTGCGCAGGCCGATGGCGCAGACCTGCTGACCATCGAGGGGCTGGCGCGGGGCGAGAAGCTGCATCCCATTCAGGAAGCCTTCGCCGAAGAGGGCGCGGCACAGTGCGGCTATTGCACGCCCGGCTTCATCATGCGCGCCTACGCCTTCCTGCAGGAACACCCGCAGCCAACCGAGGCCGAGGTGAGAGCAGCCCTCGCCGGCAATATCTGTCGCTGCACCGGCTACGTCAAACCGGTAGCCGCCGTGCTGAAAGCAGCAGAGCTGATGCAGGCGGCGGAATAAACCGCTTGTGTCTTGAAAACGTGCATGTTATGATGCAGTGAAAAGTAGAGGCTAGAAAACACCGATTCTTATGCAGAGCGACTATTACGAACCTGGAAGCGGCAATATTGCTGACGCGGCTCACCAGGCGGCACGCCAGCGAGCGCGCACGCGCGTGGTGGGTCAGAAGGAGCGGCGCGTGGATGCGCGCCCCCTGGTGACGGGCGCGCCTGTCTATGCCTCCGAATTTGAGCAGCCAAATATGCTGCATGCTCGCATTCTGCACTCGCCGCACGCCCACGCCAACATCGTGCGCATCGACAAGAGCAAGGCGCTGGCGCTGCCGGGCGTGCATGCCGTCCTGACCTGGGAAGATGTTCCCCGCGTCCCTCACAGCACCGCCGGCCAGCCCTACCCGGAACCATCGCCCTATGATACATATTTGCTAGATAACCGCGTGCGCTACGTGGGCGACTGGGTGGCCTTTGTGGCGGCGGAGACGGAGGCCATCGCCGAAGAGGCGCTGGGCCTGATCGACGTTGAGTACGAAGTTCTGCCCGCCGTCTTTGACCCGCTGGAGGCGATGCAGGAGGGCGCGCCGCAGTTGCACGAGCCGGATGTTACCCATCCCAATGCCGTCAATAACTTCGGCAATATCTACGACGCCGCCCACAACATCGCCGCCCATGAAGTGATTGAGCGCGGCGATTTCCAGGCCGCCATGCGCGAAGCAGATCTCATCGTCGAGGGCGCGTATCGCGTCCCCTGGATCTCGCATGCCGTGCTGGAACCCCATGTCTGCGTGGCCTACCTCGACGGCTACGACCGGCTGATTGTGGTCAGCAGCACGCAGGTTCCCTATCACACGCGGCGCCAGCTTGCCGCCGTGCTGCAAATGCCGATCTCGCGCATTCGCGTGGTCAAGCCGCGCGTCGGCGGCGGCTTCGGCAGCAAGCAGGAGATGCTGCTGGAGCCGGTGGCCGCCATTCTGGCCCTCAAGACACGCCAGCCGGTACGCATCGCCTACAGCCGCCAGGAAGAATTTACGGCGGCGCGCTTCCGCCATCCCATGATTATACGCATGCGCAGCGGCGTCAGGCGCGACGGCACGCTGCTCGCTATCTCCATGCACTCGATTGGCAACGCGGGCGCCTATGGCACGCATAGCTTCACCGTCACGCGCAGCACGGGCCACAAAACGCTCTGCCTCTATCGCGCGAAGGCGTATAAATTCCAGGCCGATGCCGTCTATACCAACCTGCCCATCACTGGCGCCATGCGCGGCTATGGCGCGCCACAGGGCTTCTACGCGCTGGAATCGCATATCGACGAGATCGCGCATCGGCTCGGCATGGACCCGCTGGAATTCCGACGCAAGAACCACGTGCAGAAGGGCGACTGGGACCCGATGGAGGGCGAGGAGGTAGATGGCGTCTTTCACTCCAAACGCCAGTTCCGCTCCTGCGGCTTGCCGCAGTGCCTGGAAC